>Ga0114973_10000004_pt1 | contig 157574 bp, 195 predicted proteins | sample M_140807_MF_Meta_FD_87025 | JGI IMG/M metagenome (GOLD analysis project Ga0114973, IMG submission 87025) | Freshwater microbial communities from Lake Montjoie, Canada to study carbon cycling - M_140807_MF_MetaG | ecosystem: Environmental > Aquatic > Freshwater > Lake | place: Lake Montjoie... | reverse complement strand
TTCGATTGCGGCATATTCGAGATGAATACGACACCGCCCTTGAACTGAAAGAAACGCGGAAGATCGTCAATACGCGAAGTATTCCACGAGATAATACGACGATCATACGAATCAAGAGCACCCTTGAGCAGGTTAAGCGCATCAGCGTCTTTCAGAATGCTATCGCAATCATCGAAAACAATAATCGAGTTACGGTTCTCATACAGAACGCGATACAAGCCTTTAGCAGTCGAGAAGCCCTTGACGACACGATAGGTCGTACGCGGTGCAGCAGTATCACCAGGCTCCTTCTCGCTGAAGTCTTGCAGACCAGCAGCTTTCAGAGCAGCAGTAACCGTAAACGACTTGCCCAGACTGCCTTCGCCAGTAATAACAGCCGATGCAGTCTGACCCTTCGCAACCATCGTTACGAGGTCCGAAGTAAAGTCAAAGCGTTCATTGATACCGAACTGAGCAACCGGAGCAGAAGCCGGCTGCGGAATAAAGTTCGCAGAGCTCATCTCACGAACCTTCTTGTTAACGTACGAAGCGTTCACCGAACGAACAACTTCGACGCCATCGATCGAACCGACGAACTTATCGCCGACTTGAGTTACTGTAATCATACTTTCTCCTTGTGTTGTGTGTTTTTCCCTAACGACCAATACATGATAGCGTCACGCGGAAATAAAGTCAACCCTTGTGGTACGCGTTGAGGATCTTGGATGCTTCCTCGGCCTGGCGATCGAACGCCTCTTTCTCCCAAGGCAGATTGCGATAGCTCTCATAGGTAGTACCGCGCCCATCGTGCTTCTGACCTTCCCATACTCGATGATAACCATCGTTTGTCATACGCCCGGTCATATACTGCTCGACGTGAACCATCTCATGACCCAGCGTCTCGGCCATGTCCTTGAACCCAGGCAATACCTTTGCGTTAAGCAGAACTGTAATCACTTTGCCGTTAGCACTTCGGATGCATTTGCCGTGAGTGCGACGCGTCTTAAGGTTCTTGAGATAATAAACGATACGCACATCGTTGCCTGCTTCAGTCAGCTTATCACGCAACGGTGCTTCGATAGCCTTCTTTGCTGCAGCAACAACCTTTCGGAAGATTCCTAGGTTGCCCTTCATATAGGTATTGATCTGGACTGTAGTAAAGACGTTTTCGTCTACTTTGATATCTGTAAAGTTGTTCATGTGTGCTCCTGTATGTGATTGCTTACCCAACATCATCATTGTACGAGTATTCGGAAAGAAAGGCAACAGGCTGATAAATAATTGATTCTCAAAGGAGAAACCATGGACTTCTATAAGCTTCTAGCAGAGCTTGGGTTTCCAATGGCAGCAGCACTTTGCGCAGGGTATTTTGTGTACTTGACACTGAAATTTATTTTAGCTGGTGTCATTAGTAACATCAAGAGTATTCAAAGTATAATTCTATCATTAGATAAAAGAATTAAGACAATGGATAACGATTTACTTAAAATTGATATCCTAATTTCAACTGCTTTAGATCTTCCTCCTGATGTAGAGAGAATTTCTAGACTTAATAACACTGATGAATTAAGAAAAGACTAATGGAAATAGTACATTTAATAGAAAAATTTGGCTTTCCTGTTGTAACAGCAGGCTGTATGGGCTACTTGATATTCTATCTCTATAGATGGACTACTACAGAAGTTAAACCTATTATTAGCGAGACTAATAATATTCTTATAGCACTTATTGATAGAATCAGAACTCTAGATAACGATCTTATTAGATTAAATACTAAAGTCAATACCGTTATTATAATGGTAGATAAGTGTGAGAAGGAAAAGAAAGAGGCATGCGATAAGAAATGAAGTACAAGACTATATTCGTATCAGATATACATCTGGGAACTAAAGAAAGCAAAGCTGAATTGCTTACAGATTTTCTTAAGCATAATGAGTGTGAAGAGCTATTTCTAGTTGGAGATATTATAGATGGGTGGCGAGTTAAGCAACAGAAATGGCACTGGAAGAAGTCTCATTCCCATCTAGTAAGCAAGATATTCAAACTTAGCCGGAAGGGCGTAAAGATTACCTATGTGACGGGTAATCATGATGAGTTTCTTAGACCCTATGTTGGTCTATTTACTTTAGGTAACATTAGCGTTGTTAATCACGCTGAGTATAGAGGTATTCTAGGCGAGAAGTATCTCGTTGTACATGGAGATATGTTCGATGGAATTACTCGACTAGCTCCATGGCTTAGCTTCTTAGGCGATAAAGCATACGATTCTTTACTATGGGTTAACTCAGTATATAACTGGGTTAGATATAAGTTTGGTTTTGATTATTGGAGCCTATCAAAGTTCCTTAAGCATAAAGTAAAAAAGGCCGTCGACTTTATATTTAAGTTTGAAGGCAATATCACTCATTATGCTAAGAAGAGAGAGTTCCAGGGCGTTATATGTGGACATATTCACACCCCGGAGATCAAAGAGATAAGCGGTCTATACTATATGAACTGCGGTGATTGGGTTGAAAGCTGTTCTGCTCTCGTTGAGAAAATGGACGGTACCTGGGATATAGTTTACTGGACTAAGAAGCTAGAAACTACTGATACTTCTCCATCGCATACGTAATAAAGATATTAGCCTGATATTCATCACTAAAATACTTAGTACAGGCTTGATATGTTTTGGTATTGTACATAATAACTAAAATACCTCCAGCGTCAGCACTGCTAGCCTTTATTAGCCAATTACCAAATTCAACAGCTTCTAAAGATGCATAGCGAGTATACTTCTTTCTCTTACTAGAACTTGTGCCAATGTTTGTATTTGCACTCATTTTCATACCTTTCATAGAGCTGACTTTCTAAATCGTATGCTTCATCTTCCCACTCATAACTCTTAGAAGTTTTTCCTTTCCATAGAAAAACTCTATCCTTACTAATTAGTTCTTTTCTCAGATATTGCCTAGAATGAACTAATTCATGAGCAAGAGCAACAAGCATATCCTTTTCAGATAATCGCTTGTTTAAATGTATAGCTATCTCTGGATATTTATGATCATAGTTAAAATCGCAATATCCATCAGCATCCAATTTACATAGAGTTATTTCTATGTCTAGAGGTATGGTTCTCTTTCTTACGTTAAGTTTATCAAGATAAAAGGTGGCAGCATTTATTAGAACCTCTTCTTGTTCTTTAGAAGTCTTTCTAACACTAATATTAATCATTTGAATTCGTCGAAGACCGTTTTATCAAATTTACGTTCTTGCTTGATACGTTCGCCAGACGATGAACGATCGAACAACGGAGTATCATCTATAATATCGTCTTGTGCTGACTGCTCTACATTATAGAGCCTCATCTTAGATCTATCTACACCTACTACAAACTTTCTATGATGGCTAGGATCGTTATATCGATTCTTTAATTGTTTGACCAATATTTGTCCAAGGTCTTCCAGTTCCTCTGACGTGATAAGAGCAAACATAAAATCCGCAGTCGCGGGCAACCCAAACGATTCGCTAGTGTCTTCGAGGCCGAGATCAGTATTAGTATAACCTGAACGCGTAGTTTGAGTTGCAGATACGATTGGTACATTAAATTCAACCGCGAGCCCTCTAATCTCTTCTGCAATAGATTTGATATACGTGTATGAATTGACATTTGAACCATACTTTAGCCTCGAAGACATGCAGATGTTTAAGTAATCCACATAGATTATATCAGGAACAAAATTTCTTTTCAACTTCAATTCGCCTAGAAGATGCCTAAAATGAGCAGCTCCTGCAGACGCAGTAGGATATTCCTTAATGATTAACTTGCCTAGCGTCTTATTCTTAATGCGTTCAATCTTCTTATCGTATGCCTCTTTAGGCAGCATAGATAGCATATCCATTGGCTCATTCAATAGATTTGCATCAATACGCTCGGCAATCTTCTCTTCTGCCATTTCCATAGTAATGTATAGAACGTTCTTACCGCTCATTAAATTAGCAGCAGCACAATGACACATAAAGAGAGATTTACCTACACCGGTACCTGCAAGAGCAACGTTAAGTGTCTTAAGAGGTAGACCGCCTTTAGTAATAGTATTAAAATAATCTAAATCGAACGGAACTCGCTTTTCTTTCTGATGATAAAACTCAAAGCGTGATTCAAAGTCATCTAGAAAGTCATGACCAATATGAGTATCGAATGATACACCCAATGCATCAGAGAGTAGAGTTGGTATCTTACCTTTACCATCTTGCGAATTGCCATTGATAATCTGAATAGAGCTCATAATAGCATTGTAAATGGCTCTGTCCTGACAATACTTCTCAGTTTGATCTACAAGCCATTTAACATCTGCTTGCTCATCCTTAATCTCATTTACTTTATCAACGAGCATTTTATGCTCATCATCATTAGTACCTGAGACACTATCCAACTCTACAATCAGCGCTGCTTTAGTAGGAATACTATTATACTTCGTTACATATTCATCTATTAGTTTAAACAGAACCTTATCAAGCTTATTCTGAAAATAGTCTGCCTTTAAAAAAGGAAGAGTTTTTCTTGCAAACTCTTCATTAAAGACTAAGTTATTAAAGATTGTATTTTCAATCATCAGTTTCTGTTATTGTGTTTGATCCATAACTAAACTCTTTCTTAGCTACTTCTTCAAGCTGTTCCATAATCTCAGCAGTAAAATACTCAGCAGGATTACGATTAATCTCTTTGCCAAATACTTTACGACCGTCTGGTAATTCATAGCGGGTAGATGACTTTTTAATGATTTCATACTTCTCAGCCAAGTCTAGGAGACCGTAGTAGCGGTCAAGGCCCTTGTCGTAAGTAAGTAACACTTCTGCGATTCCGTGTTCTTTTGATAGACGGGACTTATACATCTTGACTTTAATGATGTTTCCAATAATTGCGTCTCCGTCTTTTTCTTTCTTTTTGCTGAGCATTGCAATAGTGCTGGCAGCATATTTGAGCCCTGAACCACCTGATACCTCCTTTGTAGGAACATAAGAGCCAACCATTTCATAGACGTGGTTGGTGACTAGCATTGGGATACGAACTTTAGCAAGCTTCAATGTAAGAACGCGGAAGGCTGCTTTAATAACCTGCGACTTAGTCATATCGCGAGTATCTTTACCTTCCAGACTATCTTCCATTTCCTTAGAGGTAGATAGCAGACCTAATGAATCAAGCACAAACATCATAGGAGGACGCTTGTCTTCTGGCTGCTTATCGTATGCATCAATCATCTTAAGTGCATGAGTCTTAAACTTCTGAATAGTGTCTGGCTCAGCAATAATAACGCGGTTAGTATCAATACCGCGATCTTCCATCATCTGTTTCGTTACGGCTGCTTCGGTGTCGTAGTAGACGACTCCTCCGGCTGGGTTCTTGTCAAGGAAGGCTCTAACGACACCAAGTACGAAGAAAGTTTTACCAGTAGCGGACTCTCCTGCAAAAGCAGTAACTTTGTTATCAGGTACGCCACCATAGAGGCTACCAGAGAGAACAGCGTTGAGAATATAGCTGCCAGTATCAATAAAACCACCAAACTCAGCACTACCGTTGCCGTCAGCGGCAATACAAGTATCCTCATCTTTAATAGTCTCCACTAAGTCTCTAAAAAAGCTCATCGTCTATCCTTTATTAAAAGCGTGCACATTTCATAATATAGTCTCTTACTCGTTCAGAATCAACTTCAAACATATCGATTGGCTTTTGCATATCAAATACCTTTTTAGGTGTATTCCACCAGCGCTCTACTAGAATAGCATCGCCCATTATAGCAAATAAAATACCATCTAATCGAGACTTTTCTATCATATTAATCCCATAAGTCCTGGTAATACTTACCGAAAAGCTCAAGACCTTCTCGTATACGCTGCGAATGCATCATACGGCCGTCCCAATCACATTCACCCCAAACCTTCCACTTAATCTCTTTCAAGCCCTTTTCGTCAAACCCTTCCTTGCTAGCCATATCATCCCAATCGATTACAGGTTTAACTAGCCAGTATTGCTCATCCCAATCTTCGTCAAGCACTTGCTCAAATGACCAAATCATTTTATCCATGATTTCTTCCCAATGCTTATGACCTGCAGCCCATGCGTCGTCATTTCCTTCTGCATAGAAGTCAAAACAGGTTTGAGGGTATTGATTGTCTGTTTGTTGAAATTCAGGAAGGTCGCTAGGTGATCCTTGCTTATTAGCTTTCACCTGCTTAAGCATAGGAAGTATAATAAGTGCAAGAGTATGGTCCATACCCCATGTATCCCATTTGTCTATACGGATACTTACCTTACGCTCTTTGGTATGGTTCTTAGGATACTTGCCCATAAAGACTTTCAAAATAAAGCCTCCTCAAAATTAGCCCAATCAATAACAGGCTTAATTATAAGCTCTTCTTTTAATAAAGACCAGCCAGGCTTATTACTAATATAATGTTTAGCCAGGCGTATAGAATAAAATCGGCGCATTTTATCGCCGAATTCGTCTACTGCATAATAAAGTATCATTAACTTTCGTAAATGGCTTTTATTTTCTGTTTAAATTCTTTAATTTTATCTAATCTATTTGGCCAGTAAATGTAGTCTTTATCTGGATTTTTTTCCAAATTAGAAAGAAGAGGAAGGATCATTTTATAGATCTTATCAACTTTATCTGAACTAGACTTAGCCGTTTGAGCTATGTCTAGTTCATTTTCGTCGACAATACTAAATCCAAAATCAAAGTCATTATCTAATTCTGCTTTCATGTTTATATTTTATAGAAGATTAATAATAAAGTTACGGAACGATTGCAAGCTTTCTTTTAGTTTCTTAGCTTTTGGCTTAACAGCTTCTACATCGCTTAGAGTCTTTTTAACCAAATTATGAGGAATGTCTGGATGCATTCTATCCTTAAAGTACTTAAGCTTCTCTTCGTGAGAGGCATCGCTATGAGCCATATTTCTAAGCTCAGTAGCTCTTACAGTGTCATGCTCACCACCGGCTTCAGATCTAATACTGGTAGATAGGTGATTAAAGTGATATGGAACATGTCCTGCCTTATCTGCCTTGCCGTTATAAGCAGCAACTTGCTTAGCCGATTCTTCACGGCCCTTGCCTAATACAACATGCGCATTAGTGACATGAGGGTTGTTTTTATGGAAGTGTGTCATGTTCTGGAACATGCTTCCGCCTTCATGAACATGAAGTTTACCTGCTTCAATATCTTTATGAAATGCATGCTTAATTAGATTAGAACGATGCTCAGATGAAAGAGGATTATCAGCATCATTAGGCTTGTTCTTCGTAATGTACAGATGAACTGGACCGTGATTTTTCTTTAAGGCATCATTAATAAGCGCTTCATGGCCACGATGGAAAGGTTGCATACGTGCGGCAGGAATAACTACTGCTTTATGTTCTGTATCTTCTGTAACGCTTGGCTTCTTCTTGCTTAGCTCTGCGTTCTTAGCAAAGTTAGCTCTATTAAACTCTGAACGAGGATTAAGCTTGGTTGTAGAAGTAGCAGGATGCTTACCGCGAGGAACATAGCCTTCTGGAGGAGCAGGCTTAAACTTACCATGCTCATCAGGAATCTCATGCTTGATAGGAGAGCTTTCATCAGCCTTATGCGTCTCGTGGACATAATCTCTGACCGCATTAGTCATAGCATGATGAACTTCAAATGTCTTATTAATAGCGCTCTTATGAGCATCTATTTCTTTTAAAGCAGCATGCTTTGCTTCAGTCTTAGCCTGCTTTGCTTTATCAGTCTTAACCTTAGCAATTTCTTTATCGTGAGCATCAGATACAAACTTCTTTAAGTCACCATGCATTAATTGTTTCTGACCTTCGCCGCCGTACTCGCCTGTACGAATCTTGCTATTAACAAACGGCTCTAGATGATGTTTGTATGATGCATTAGCAACAGTATCTAAATGTGAACGTGTTTCTTTATCTTTTAAATGCGCACCAATAGCCTTATTGTGTGTATCAAGTTTCTTGCTACTAACCTTAGGAGCATTTAGTTCTACATTATAAACATCTGGATGATGTTTAATATCCTTACCAGGCTTTAGTCCATGAGGGTTATTAAAATTCTTATCCATAGCGGTGTGCGATGCGATAACAATTTTAGCTCTATGAAGCTTCTTTACTTCTTCTGGATTCGATGTAGAGTTACGAACTACATTAGGTTGCCAGGTAGCTTTACCATTAGCTAAATGAATGTCTTTCTTAGGCTCTGTTGTATGAATATCATGCTGAATAATAGGAGCCGCACCATGAATCTTGTGAGCATGGTCAAGAAGCGATGAAAGCATAGGAGTCAAATGATGCTCTGCACCATAATGCTTCTTTATATCTTCGTGCGAATAGGATACCTTTTCTTCAGGTTTTACGGTCTTAGCATCCATTCTACCCTTGTATGCAACACCCACAGCATTTTCTGGATGATGAGGATTATGGAATGGAGAATCCTTAGAGTTTCTTGCGGTAACTACTGATACCTTACCGTCTGTTTTCTTTTGTGGTTCCATAGAGGATTTGCTATCTTCACGGTGCTGCATGTGCTTGTAGATATTAGCAGCAGCGCCGGTAGCAGATGATCCTCTAAATGCATAGTCAGCCAGGTGAGTGTAATGCTTAGGATCTGGAGTTCCTAATGCCTGATATTTTTCATTTAAGTAGAAAGAAAAGGAAAACATAATTACTCGCTATGAATAAACTTTATAATATATTTATATAAAGAACTCTTCCAAAGTATTTCTCTTCTCAGTTTCCCATCCTATAGTATCCAGAATACCTTTGATAGGCTCAATAAACGCCTTCTGAAACTGCACATCATAGTCGATCATATGTTCTAGATCTAGCTCTTTAGGAAGTTTTCCGGGCGTCGATATAACATGCTCGCCAAGGTAGTTAGGAGTCTTAAGATAGCAGAACTTAATCTTCTCTCCCTTCTTTACAGTATCATATTTCTTATCGAGCTTACGCTGCTTGATTGCGTGATTGTATAGCAGAGCACCTTTAACGTGAATAGGTGTACCTAACTTGAACACCTTACCGCCACTACTATCAGACCACTTATCGAGTTCAGTAACACCACGCGGGAATGCAATTTGTTCGAACGGTAGACTCTTAAACTCATCTCTACTCTTCTCAATGTATGAAATCATATCATCTTCAGTCTTGGTCATGATAATAGTCATACTCTCTTTAATCATCTTACGAACCGGTGCAGGAGTAGATGAACGAACAGCCTCGATGCCCATCATCTTAAGCTTGGGCTCGGCATACTGAACGCCTTCAGAGTTATGCACGTTAAGAATATATCGCTTCTTAGCAGTAAAGATGCCTTTATCAGCAATAACTTCTCGCTTCATCTTCATCTTCTGCTCATAAGCATTCACATAGATTGACAGCTCTTCATAGCACTTATCAATATACGGCTCAAGTACTTTATCACAGAACTTATCTAAGTACTTAACTACCTTCTCGGTCGGAAGTTCTGCTGCTGTCTGCTTGACTAACTCATCCAGTGTAATATACATTGAATCGGTATCAACGGCAAGCACATAATCGACATTGTCAGTCTTAAGAGTCTTGTTAAGATACTCGTTCATCTTCTTTTCCATCCAGCGGATAGAAAGCTGACCCGACTTAGTAATTGATTCGGCATACTTAGGGTCAAACCAGCGGAAGAACATATTCGCAAGAGCGCCATAAGCTGAGTTTAGCTGAATCTTCTTAGCAAGCTGCATGTTATGACAGCGTGCAATTTCCTTCTCATACTCGTAAGTCTTTTCCTTTTCGTACTGCTTCTTAGCAGCAATCATCTGGTTCTTATACTTAACCCGATCGTTATACATCTGCTCCATCAGCTTAGGCAGGAACCCTTGACGATCTCGATCAAAGTAACAACCAGACGCAGCTACAGTATAGTTCTGAGAGGTAATCTCATTCCTTATGCTTAGGTCGTTTAACGCACCATTAAGGATTCTATCTACTCCGCTATCGTCCGAAAGACCTCCAAACGTTCCTTTGTAAGTCTCAGGACTAATATTGTATTGCATGATAAGGTGCGGGTACAGACTATTCAAGTCGAACGACACAACCCAGTTATGCATACCTAGCTGAGGATCTTTTACATAAGCACCTACGATCTGTCGATCTTTTTCTTTGCGTTGCGCAACATCAAACATCGGAACAACTATATTCTGTTCCATTAGGTAATTATGGATAATAATATCCCACATGCGCACAGACGTAAACGTATCTAGATAGTTGACCTTGGCGTCATAGGCAATTGCCAGTACCTGCTCAATAAACTTAAGCTTATCTTCTAGTCGATCGACCAGCGCAACATCTCGAATGTTATACTCGATATAGTTCTGAAAGTCTTTTTCATAGAACTCATCGAGGGTTTCAAAGCCAAGCGCGTTATAATCTAACTTACGTTCGCCTAGTTCAGTAAACGCAATATGATCTAGTTTATAGCTTTCTTGCTGTGAGAATGAAAACTTCTTATACAGCTGCATGTAATCTAGAATACTAATACCTACGATGATAGGAATAGTATATTCACGACCAGCGATTTCAATCTGCCGTTCGGAGAGAATTCCCCACGGTGATAGACGCTTAGCAGACTCAGGGCCAAGGATACGCGTAATACGATTAATCATATAGGGCATATCGAAGAACTCAACGTTCCAGCCGGTGATAATGTCAGGCAAGAACTGCTTCGAGCGCCATGCTAGGATAAACTTATTAAGCAGATCATTCTCATCTCTACACTTGACGTAGGTTATGTTTTCTGATGAGGGCTTATAATCGTAGTATCCGAAGACGATTGATTTGCCGTTTTTTGTGAGGGTGATAGCGGTGACTTGTCTATCTGCAACTGAGATGTCTGGAAAGCCGCCCTCCGCCTTGATTTCGATATCGATTGTGACAACTGAGACTTTCTTCGGGTCATATTTAACTTCCCCTTGATAGTGATCGTTGATAAACGGATACACCCAGTTAGTCATTCCGTAAGTTTCTTTACCGGAAATGTCACTCATGCCGCTGATATAGGCACGTGCATCGTAAGTACTATCAAACTCTTTACGGTAAACAGTCTTACCATAGAGAGTTTTATACTCTTCAAGACTAACGCGATCAGTTACAAATAGGTAAGGGCGACAAGGTACGGTATATTGTACTTTCTCGTCGCCCTCGTAGCCTCGGATTAGAAATTCATTCTTATAGAGATGGACATTCGTATAAAATCTCATCTAATTCACTTTCAAGGCCGAATTGTCTATTATATTAGCTACCCGATGAAAGGTCAATGCCGCCTGCAGGAACAATTTCAATACCTGAACCAAAGATCTTGTTATAGCTATTAAGAAGATCTGTATTAGGATCAAAAGAAGTGGTGACGTGACCGCGTTCGAATTCAAATTCGGTGTTAGTTCCATAGGGTGCGAATGGTACTAATGCAACCGAGACAGTGCCCTTTGCATTAGGAACTAGCTGAATTACACCTACATTACGAAGCTTGAAACGCGACTCAAAAAACTCTACAAACTCACCGATGAATTCTTCACCATTCATCATCCGATAAACTTTAACATGTGACATATGATTTCCTTTATAAAATAAATTCTACCCGGTAATAATACCGTAGAGATAGAATACGTTCATTATAGCATTAACAACAAATAAACTCCATTGCCTCCAATAGTAGGCAACAACCATCCATAACGTGTTACCTAAAAAGAATAGGATCTTATTGATTGGAGTAATGTCGAATGATGTAAGAGCAGCTGCAGCAACAACACAGACTACAGCAGCCCACTCAACTACCTTAAGCGGCTTTATATTAATCATAGATAGAGTCTAATCAAACCAATACTGTCGATAGTAATCAAGAGCATGTAATTAAGAATCATGCCAAAAGATTTACGAGTAAATGCAGCCCATGCGTAGAGGCAGCAACCAGTAATCCAAATAGGATAAAGAGCCATGAGGGGAGGATTAGGTACGGTAGCCGCCATTGCAATTGAACACCCAATACTAATAGCCCAAGCGACAAGCTCAACAATAAACCTAAGATTATTAGACCTATAATCATCTTTAATCCATTTCCATATATCAATTAAAATATCATTCATAGGTTTATTATATCCTAATTCAGTAATAAAAGAAAGGGGGAAAGCCCCCTTTCTTGGTTTTTATTAAAATAAAAACTTTAGTCTTCAACTAGAAGTTGCTTATCTGATGAGGAATCAGAGATTTCAATCTTCTTTGGCTTCTTGTGCTCTGGAATGATACGCTCTAGGAAAACCTTTAGAAGGCCGTTAATGTATTCGGCGTTCTTGATTTCTACTGTATCGGCAAGAGTAAACTTGCGTGCGAAAGCGCGGTCAGAGATACCCTTGTATAGGTATGTCTGGTCTACTCCATCATTAACAAGCGAGTCGATAGAAGTTGAACCCTTAACTGAAAGAACACCATCAGCAAGTTCTAGTTCTAGTTCGTTCTTTGAGAAACCAGCAACGGCCAGCTCAATAACGTACTTGTTATCGTCTACCTTCTTGATATTGTATGGAGGATAGTTTGGAATGTTCTTAGCAACATCGTCATGGAACTTTGCCAGACGGTTGAACGTTTCGTCGAATCCAACAAAAAACTTGTCAAGATCCTTAAATTGGTTGCCCAGAACCATAGTTGGAAATGAAGTCATATATTTCTCCTTAAATTAAGCAAGATTAAATTACAGCCCCGAAGGCGCTGCAATGTTATTTATACGGGGGTCAGTATATCTAGCTGAATTCCCGCTTCTTCAAACATAGATGTAGTTACTTCCCAATTAAAACGAGTACCGTCAAATGATTCCGGTACATAACATACAACGCGTTTAATTCCGCGCTGTATAATAGATTTAGCACATTCGTTGCATGGCATCAACGTTGCATAGAGAGTGCAGTCTGAAACATCGGAATGGGCATTGTCAAGGGCGTTTCTTTCAGCATGACACACGAATTTAAGTTTAGTATCTCTATCAAGGTAGCGGCTATCATTATCTTCAACACCACTAGGAAAACCGTTATACCCAACAGATAATATATGATTTTTTTCATTAACTATTACTGAACCAACTTTCGTGCTAGGATCTTTTGACCATGTGCTGATATGAGAAGCTAAGTTTAAAAACCTTAGATCCCATTTAGACTCTTTCGAATTCGCCAAACTTGTTAATTCTATATCGAACATCTTTCTTATTCTCTTTGCCCTGGTCTAGTCCATATTTTTTACAATGTTCGGCCCAGGCTGCCTTCTGCTTTTCTTTCTGCTTCTTACTAGGCTTACGCCCTGAATTGCTTACCTTAATAATCAATTGTCAAGCTCCGATACTAGCTCATTAAGAAAATACTGCTCATCTGGATACTCTTCAAGAAACATATCTTTGATATCTTCAAGAGCAAATTGCGTGTTTTCTACAAGATTATAAAAGAATCCGCTCATGATACTTTCTTTTTGCTCACGCATTAGTTTAAGCTGAGCCTGGCTACGAAACATATCAATCCTTATAGTCAATAGTATTAGTAAGACGTTCGATTACTTCTGATTCCGTCCACGAGCTTAGATAATCATTATCTGAATATTGAAGTTGTATAATATCGGAATATGAAATCTCCCGGCCGTCAAAAATCTGAGTTCCTAGATGCTTTTGAGAGAACTCTTTAAAGCCCGGGTCGTGCTCATTAAACACAACTTCATCCATTGCATCTACAAGAGACTTAGCTTTGATGACATATCGATTACGGAATGTGCTAAGAATATCTACAACATAGTACTTAAGGCTATCATCCATTTTCTTCATACTCCATGAACCGTCGCTATTGTCTACCCATTTTATAGAGTCACCAATTTTAAGGCCAGTAGCTTCTAGTATTTCATCGTTAAGATGAATGTAATGCTCACCATCAACACCCAATTTAACATCTAATGTCCAAGTTTTCATAGTTGACTTTAAAATTTAAATTACCTAAGTATTATACCCATTAACTAAATTAAATGCCATGAAAAAAGCAATTTTATTGCTGGCTCTCTTCTGCTCTTCAGCTTTTGCTGATAAGATGGATGATATTAAAATCCTATCGCAAGAAGCAGCTAGCATCTACGCGCCAGACTTGCATTATACCATACCACCAATAGTATATCTCTCACCTAAGGAACTTACTATAAAGGTTTGCGGTAAGCAATGCCCTAACGATTCTTTTGTAGTAGGGCTATACGATGGAGGAACCATCTACCTAAGAAGTACCTGGGATCCTCAGAACGATACAGATGCAAGTTACTACGTGCATGAGTTTGTTCACCATTTACAATACCTTAGCAAGGTAATTGACCCTACAGCTAAGGGAACCTGCGAGGAGAACGCCAGGATTGAGTTTGTTGCTTACAGTGTTCAGAATCAATGGTTGATGAGAAGAGGGAAAGGTTTCCCCTATCGCATGATGCAACAACTAAGTTACATATCTGCAGGATGTAATCCTTAATCCTTCTCTACTATTTCTAGATTTCCATCAAAAACAAATCCACATCCGCGAAGAAAAGATTCAAAATTTTCTATAACATTATTAAGTTGAATCTCTTCAAACTCATGAGTGATCTTGAGATCGTCAAGAGTATGAGCAAAAGTAAATTTAGACATAATATATCCTTAAGATTGGAGCGGGATGCGGGAATCGAACCCGCGACTCTAGCTTGGAAGGCTAGGGTAATACCATTTTACGAATCCCGCTATGCAGCTAACACTTCTTTAATTCTATCTGCAGCATAGCTCGCTGCAAACGCTTGAGGCTTAATAAGGGGTGTAACGTTACACATACCCTTAATATAGCCTACTGCTTCATTAATAATACAACTCGAACCGTGAAGATCGCTTGGATTAATATCAAGATGAACTTCAACATCTCTGTCTTCTAGAACTTCTTGTAGTTTCAAATACAGCTCTGCAACTTTATATACTTCATTCATTAGCCGCATTCTTGGGCGGTTCTTGCTTTGATCATAATCGCGTTCTCTTTGAACCTCGCCAAAGAGCTTGCAACCATGTCTTCCGTCGATGTGTACTACAATTGCGAGTGTGTAATCAGCATACCAAATATTGTTATTAATGAATCTTTCAGAGTCGCCACCAATATAAATTTTTGTGCTAGGGCCTTGTGCTTCGATAAACTCTTTTACTTCATTAATATCTATTTTTAGCATGCTTGCTCCTTGTTGGTGCCCGGGACCGGAATCGAACCGGTACGCCGTTTTAAAGCGGCAGATTTTAAGTCTGCTGTGTCTACCTATTTCACCACCCGGGCGTTTTTGGCCTGCCGAGAGGGACTCGAACCCCCGACCCTCAGCTTAGAAGGCTGATGCTCTATCCAGTTGAGCTACCGGCAGATGATTCATTATAGTCTACTTATGAATGAAGGGCAACAACTAATCGTCCTGCTTAAGCTTTTCTTCTTTGAGTTTTTCTTCTGGGGTAAGAACCTGTTCTGGTTCTTTATTACCAAAAATTTTATCCCAGTTGTTTTCGAATGTGATAAGATCAATACCTAATGGTCTTTGTTTTGATCCTTTTCCGCCATCGCTCATATTGATCTCCTTATAGATAGTTCGGTTGCGCTACTAAGGTTACAGGTTGCGTTCTAGACCGCTATTGTATACCGTTTCATCCCTAGCTTCCGCTTCGCACCCAATACACCGAAAGGTATGGGGCGGGTCCTTGACAGTAACGACTACTCTGGGTACGGCCTATAAGAAGGGCTCGCCATTTCGCTGTACGCACTACTGTTATCGTCTCCTAAAGACTCATCAGAAGGACTGTTATAGGTGCCAAGCCATTCCTTACCAGGGAACCACTTGACCGGGAGGTTACTCCGACCACGTCTAATAACGCTTCGACGAGAACGCTTAAAGTATTCGATCTTTAAGAATCGCTAGTCATATGGTGGAACTAGGCACCTGAGAGTTCTGGACACTATTTGGCCAATAGTGCTGTGGCATAACACAAACTCACACCTCTCCTAAACCCAAGGAGACACGGGGGTTTGGTAGGAGGTACCGGGTTCGAACCGATCACATTCACGGTGTAAGCGTGACGCTCTACCAACTGAGCTAACCTCCTATTTTGGTCTCTCTATTTGGATTTGAACCAAAACCACTGCGCCCCAAACGCAGTACGCTACCTGATTACGCCATAGAGAGAAACTGGTGCCCCCACCCGGAATCGAACCAAGAATCCATGATTACAAATCAAGTGTTATACCATTTAACTATGGAGGCTATATTAAACTTCTTTCTTCTTACGACCGCGACGAAGCTTTGGCTTTTCAACTACTACTTCTGCAACCTTATCGCTTCCTGGTTCTGATGCAACTTGCTCAGGCATGCTATCGTCAGGATTCAAAAATACAGGTGCTCCTAGCTCAGTAATTTCGTTAAGAAGCTTATCATAGTGTGTAATAAATTCAATAGTACCGTCTTCATATACGGTACGAGTACTATGCGCGCCTTCGAATGTGCTTACAATTACCTTCTCCGACATAATGTCTCCTATTAACTTGGCTCCCCGGGCTGGGATTGAACCAGCGACCAAATGATTAACAGTCATCTACTCTACCGCTGAGCTACCAGGGAATAATTGGTTGCGGGACCTAGATTCGAACTAAGAACTCAGGCTTATGAGACCTGTGTGATGCCATTTCACTATCCCGCTATACGTACATTATAATACTTATCGAATATAAGTCAACTTGGACCCGGTGGAGAGAATCGAACTCCCACATGCAGATTTGGAGGCTGCGGTTCTGCCATTAAACTACACCGGGATCTGGCGGAAGCGGTGAGATTCGAACTCACGGTGCCATTACTGACACGACAGTTTTCAAGACTGTTGATTTAAACCACTCATCCACACTTCCAAACTTACTCGAACTCTTTCTGAATATAAAAATTAGCTACCTTTTCAGTCATCATACTAACAATATCGCCAAAACATCCTTCGAGTGTATATTTATTTTTAAGCTTACCGAGGCACTTAGTCCTAGTAAACGTATAAAAATCTTCGCGATGTTCTTTGTTGCTTACGTCAAAGTTAATAACTGGATTAATTTTCATATTATTTCTCAATTTGGTGCCCCAGGAGAGACTCGAACTCTCACGCTTTTGGCACTGGCTTCTAAGACCAGCGTGTCTACCATTCCACCACCGGGGCGATAACATGGTCCTCCCGACAGGACTCGAACCTGTAACGTGCCCCCATCTAGAGCCTATGCCGGGTATAAGCCGGGTGTTTTACCATTAAACTACAGGAGGGATTTCCTAACAACAAATACATTATAGATGCATCAGAATTAAAAGTCAACTACTTTGTTTTTCTGCCTATATTGTATTTTGCTACTAATTCCCACTCATGCTTTTCTTTATATGATAAAACTTTGATTTGAGATAGAGGTGCTGTTGGTTCTTGAGTTGCGCGGGGATCTATAAGGTGTATGAGTTCCCATTCTGCAAGGAGATTGATAATAGCATTGCGACGTGCTATATCATCTTCGGAGAAATTAGAGGGCTTGCCGTCTAGAAGAAATAGTTCTTTGAAATGAACTATGTAGTAGCGGCCTTGCTTATGAAGTATATGACAGGATTGATAGAGCTTTTTATCTTTTCTGGAGGCTACACCAATACGGGTTAGCGTTTCTCTTACTTTTAAAAAATCATCTTCTTCTACCAATCTTATTTCAATAAGATCGTCTATAGTGGTCATCATTCACCTTTTTTAGTTCTTGTTTTATAGTCTCTAACTGCTCAGCTGAAAGTATCGATAAGACTTGAGACGCCTTGTCAACATTATACTTATAATATTGACAAACAGCGGAAATATCTTCACTTTCAACCTTCTTCACCCACTTTGCAAAACGCTTCTGAGGCCTGATACTATTTAGTAGATAATGAAACTGTAATTTCTTATCTACATTATTGTATCGGTTTATCTCATTCGCGTAGAGAATAGTATCGGGGAAATAAGATAGAGACTTATTAACTAAAAAAGGCACATACTCTTTTTCTACCAGCTCATCATTCTCTGAGCCAGTCATTAGATCTTTCTTGGTATAGTTTATTGCATTGACAAAATCAAACGGGTTCATTTGAACTCTATTTCAACCATGACTTCGGTAAGGAATGCAACCAGGTTAATTTCCTTATCAGCAACGAATGCTGAGTTGTACTGGTACTTTGCAATAAGAAGTACCAGTTGTGGGATAGAACTTGCTTTAACGTGTTCTGATGCGGTATCATAAAAGGTCCTAAACAATACAGCATCTTCTACGTCTGAATGCTCTCCTACCCATTTTCTTACATTAGTAAAGCTTTTATCCTTAATAAAGGCTACTAAGTTTAAAAATTTACTCTCTTGAAAGTTAGATAGTATGCCAGAGTCAATACTACCCGTTGCACTATATCGCTGTAGCTCGTTAATAGTGCGGCGGAAGTCTGGAAAGTATCGTTCTACGAATGCAGCAAGAGTCTTACTATCGCTAGTAACGTTCTCGTCTTCTAGGATCTTTAGAAGTCTCTTGTAGAACTGCATAGCAAGCTTAGGCTTCTCATCCTTAGGAATCTTGAACTCGACGATTGAGCACCGTGAATGGATAGGCTCAATAATACGGTTACGGAAGTTGCATGTAAGAATAAATCCGCAATTCTTAGAATACTCTTCCATAAAGTTACGCAACGCCGGTTGAGTACTCTGAGGATTGAGATAATCTGCTTCGTCTAGAATAACATACTTGCGTGAACCAGTAAACGAAATAGACGAAGCAAATTGTGCTATTTCGTTTCTTAGAGTATCAATATTACCATTCATACTACCGTTAATGACAATATAGTCGCAACCGATTTCTTCTAGAAGGGCGCGAGCAATAGTAGTCTTGCCGGTTCCTGCACGACCGGTCAATAATAGGTTAGGTACTTCCTTCTGCGATACAAACGTCTTAAAGGTATTTTTAAGCTCTTCTGGAAGAATAGTATCGTCAATATTACGAGGCCTATACTTTTCAACCCATAGAAATTCTGCATCACTCGACAGCATCAATATCCACCTTGCCTGTTGTGCTTTTCAATAAACCCATAACGTAATTTTCACCTGCAAGTATAAAAAACCCGTTCTTTATTAAAAACTTAGCAACGGGTGCTGAATCTTCATTACTACAGATAATCTTAATTTCTTTGCATGCCGCAAAAAATTCTTCAAGATTATCTATTTTCTTCATGTCAATTAAACGTCGAAGTAGTTTCTGTAGTAATCCAGTAGGTAATATCATCGCTCTTAAATTCAGCAATGCCCCTGGAAGAAATGCGCACGTTGTACGTGGCATTCATTAGCTTTAAATACTCCGGCCGGAATACCATCTTAAACTCACGAGATGGATCTGGCATTGCGCCTAGATGAATTCTATAGTTGTCTGTAGTCGGGCTACGCACATTAGTAGCTTCGATATACATCTCACCATCTTCACCAGTTACTGCTACATCAGGCAATCCCATAATACCGTGAGCTTTCATAATACGCGAGAAGTCCTCAGGTGTAAGAGTAAACTCAACTTCAGCATCTGGCATATTAATACCATTTGCGTCTGTCGTTACGATCATGCGTGGATCGGCAAAGGTAAAATTAACTTTTTGATTATTAGCAGAGATAATCAAATGAGTATCTGTGAACTCGATTTCAGGCGTATCAAATAGTGATAGAACTCCTAGCAGTCTAGGCAAATCACTAATTGCAAACTGCCGAGGGAAACCCTCGGCAATGTTCGCTCTCGCTAAAATATTCTTATTACTCGATACTACGGTAAGCGTATTACCTTCTTTGAAACGCATGGAGCTGTTAATCAAAGAAAAGTTCTTAAGTATCTGGAGAGTTTTATTATCTAGTTTCATTTCTTCTTCTTGCCGCCAATCTTCTGCACATCAGCAGTAGCAGCAGCACCAATTTGAGCTAGATCGACCAAGCTACCACCGAAGATATATGAACCAACGTGCTGTAGCTTCATCCATGGGCAGAACCATACACGCAGACCTATCTTCTCAGCATGATAGCAGAAGTTATAATCTTCAGATAGATAACGCTTCGAAGCCTTCTGCTCGTTATCTACAATCGTCTTAGCAGCATCTTGTAGATCGGTCTTACCATTCGCAACATCCTCTAGAAGATTATGCAGCGTCTGATAGCTAAAGCCTCTATCGATAATGCAATCGAAGTAAGCATGGATTTCACGACTACCATCAAAGAACTCTGTACGTACATGGTCAGGCTTGTACGAGAGGTATGGGTATGATTCCTTATACTTCTCGAATGCACGTCGTTGTACCATCATAAACCCGGTACCAATCTCAAGCACTTCTACAGGCTCACCAAGAGGAATCGAGGCAGTATTACCCTTTGGGTTGAATACATAGTCACCGACATACTTCTCGAGAGTGTTAGGATCTTCGTCAGCAAAGCCCTTATCAACGGCTTGCTTGATCTTCTCCCAAGAAATACACTTCTTAGGATAAGGTCCACCCATAATATCATAAGGGCTTTCGTCAGTCATAAGACCTAACATAGCTAGAACGTCTTGAGGATTAAAGCCGATATCACTATCGATAAACATCAAGTGCGTGCAATCAGAACGCATAAACTCATCGACACAGTAGTTGCGTGCACGAGTAATAAGCGACTCATTAAACAAATAATAAAGCTGAATAGGAATATTATACTTGGCACACATAGCAGACAAGTCTGCAACGCTACGAGTATACATGCCTGCGCACTGACCGCCATACATTGGTGTGGCAAGAAAGAGCTTCTTCTTTTGTAGATCCTGAATTGGAATTTGAATCTGCATCAATTTTCTCCGTATTTCTTATCGTGTTCTTTGTTGCTACCATAATCACCATCGTAAAGATGCAACGTCTCCGCATCAAAGCAGATATATTGTCCGATTCTGGTTCCCTTTTTAATACGCGCAGGACCACACGTTACATGCATAACCCCTGCCATTACTCCACTATACCCTGAATCATAGAGACCGGATGTAAGAAAAACACCGTTCCTGTTAAGTGTGCTGCGTGTGATTACCCAGCCTGCTTCATTAAGCCCTACAGCGATTGTATTCTTCATAATCACTTCGTATGAGCCTGGTTCCAAATAATAAAATCCGTCTACATCTGGCTTAACTTCATCTGAACCTCGATGCTTCTTATCATGATTAGTAATCTCAAACAATTCATTTCTAATCTTAAAGACCTTTCCTAGTCTCAAATCAACCGCATTAGGTTGTACGTCTGATTCAGAATCGACGTGTGAAAGAGTTGTTCCTGCACCTCTACCAAATACATGCTTCATTGTCAATCTCCAAAATAATACGGATTCTCAATCGTCTTAAAAGTAAAGATAGGAGCAGCAGACTTAAAGTCAAACTCCATTTTCAATACTTTATTAGCTTCTGTCTCTCTTGAGCCCTGAAACCTGCTCGAAGAGATATTAAGCTCGTCGTCTATAAACATAGGCGATATTTCGTTGCGGAACAAAAACATCGAGTAGCTATTATAAAACAAACAGCTAAAACTTCCATCAAACTTACTGAATGAGCTCCATCCTGACCCAATAAGCTCACAAAGCATCAGCATGGTATCCCATTTTACTTCTCCATTAGATTGCTGTAGCTTCTTTATAGCCGATTCTTTTAGAATACCATTATGCCATAGGCACGTATTAAATTCCTTCAATACGTTATGCTTATCTTTAGTAAAAGTTGATAATGGATAAGCAGTTGCAGGATGAATCGATTCCATCGAGGCCGACTCTGTAGTCGGAGCCTGCACATGCACAATACCATATGTACGTTGAGGTACGTTAATGACCGAAAAATCAGGCTCACCGAAGTCCTGCTTCATAACTGTAAGCCTGCCAGTATAGCAATCGTATAGCGAGAACGAATACGAATAGCTACCTCTATGCATGTTAAGCTTAACTAGCTCGTGTAGTTTATTAGTATCGAATGAACCTACAATTGCACACATATTAAAAGCCTTGAAGTTGATTAATAGTATCTACGGCTGAGGTATGTAAAGCACCATTGCCGTTATTTTGTACGAATGGTTCTATACATTGTATACTATCATCAATTAAGATGCAACTTGGATGACCGAATAGTCCTTTTTCCTTCTTAGTAAAGGTAAATGCACGTGGTAAATGTCCTATCTTATTATTCTCTAACCATTTAATCTTCTGCAAACATACTTCAGTATATGTTTCTTTGCGACCGGCGCAAGAAAGGATAATAATATTAGTATAGTTGCTTTGTAAATAATCTAAGAGAACTTGAGCATCTGGCATCATACTAAGAGTTTTAAAGCCCTCAAGGATAATAAACTTATTCCAGTTACCCTTATCCGGGTCCTCTCTACAATTTACACCAAAGATAGAATAATAGTCTTTATCGAAGTTAGCTATTACCCCATCCATATCCAAGTATATTGTTTTCATTTACGCAGCTATCAGTTTATCCCAAGGAATAGGCACACTATATTCGATTGGATCCTTTAATCCTGCTTTTGCAAAGTTAGCAATGCGTTCGGCACACGATGGACATACACCGCAGCTCTTACCGCTGCCATCTGGATTATAGCAAGTAAGTGTGCTTTCTAGATAATTAACCATGCCCATTTCCTTGCATAGCTCAATCTCTTGATACTTGCTGAGTTGACTAAACGGTGCAACAATCTCAACCTTATGATTACGGTTCTGTGTTGCAACTGCGTTCATACTATCTACAAAACGCTGTGTAGTATCCCAGTAACCATATTCGTCATGCACTTGTAAGCCTGTAAAGATATGAGATGCATCGGACGCTTCTGCTAGTGCAAGAGTAAGCGAGAGCATAATCATATTTCTGAACGGTACATAAGTTACCGGCTGCGGGTCACCTAGAACATCCTTAATCTTAGGCATATCAACCTCAGACCCTTGAATGTTGGCAGACATCGTTCTTGCGATCTTACCTAGAATATCCAATTCAAAAATCTTATGCTCTACACCTAGGCTGTCTGTTAAGTTCCTGGCACGCTTTAATTCCATCCATTGCTTCTGACCATAATCATATGAAACTGCATGTACCTTATCTGCACCATACTTCTCAATCAAAAGCATTAACATTACAGATGAATCAAGTCCTCCAGATAGTACAGCAACTACATTCTTATCAGTATCAGGCAGACCTGCCATTGCATCACTTAACTTCATTTCGTTCCTTTTGCACTCTATGAATATAAACTACAGCATCCATAAGCTCTTCTTTAAGATGCTGAATCCATTGATCGAAATTTAAATCAGTTCGTTCTGTTGTAACGCCGTATTTGTTATATCCGTGTAAAGATCTAGCAATAAATTCGTCACAAATTTCATTTACGTTCTTATCTGGTGAACTCATTATTGTCTCATCGTCTTAGTGCAGAAGCTATACTCACCCGTCAAGTTACCTGCATATAAATTTAACACTTCCCAACTCGATGCTCGAACAGGGTTGATATCAATACCACCGCGGCGAGTGTATAGACATGCAACTAGCAGCTCTTCAGGTGCAAGAAGGTCGTGCAGGCGCTTGTAAATACATTCACAAATCTCTTCGTGGAAATGATTCTCTTTTCGCATACTTACAATATACTGCAACAGAGATTCAGGAGTAACTGCCTTCTCACCCTTAATATGAATATAAACATCGCCCCAATCAGGTTGATTAGTTACTCGACAGTTCGAACGAAGCGAATGCGATCGCCAACGCTCATACCTGCCAATACTAGGCACTACTTCTAGAATATCAGAACTCTCATTATACTTGTCGAAAGTCATCTTATCGATATTGCAATAGTTTTCTAGCGATACGAAGTCACCAGTAATGGGTCGTACACCATCTACATTATTAATAGCGATCTGCGCGCAGACATAACCACCAGTAGCCTTAGTTAGATCTTCACCGATCTTGTCTTCGATCATCCATAACTCTTCAACCGACTCAATAAGCCTTGCCATATTGTATGAATTAAGATACAACTTAACTGACTTTGATTCTACGATATTAGGCGTATTATCATTATAGACAAACTTTAGCCAGCCTGATACAGGAAATCCGTTCTTAAGCAAAGTAGAGAACTCATACGCATTCCACGCATCACTACCAACAAAGGGTAGATTATCATCTTGAAGGCCATATTCTGTACGATTAAGCTGTCTAGGCACAGCTACCAGCAAAGACGGATCAACGTCATCAGGGGTAACATAGGGCTTAACTACGGAACCATCCCCAGCCTTGCCTAGGTGTACTGATACTAGGTCATTTAGTGTCTTTTGATTATCGCTCATTTATCAGTAATTTCCTTATTAATTTCTAATACATTAAGTACAAACTGAACTCTCTCTCTTACAGTTCCTTTTACATTATAAACCGGTACATTTTTCTGTGAGATAACTTCATTAAAAATATTAACTACTCTGTCTCTAAAGAACGTATTAATAGACCTTACGCCATCGTTCTTAATCTCAAACTCAGGTGCAACGTAAAAGATAAAATCATATCCTTGAATCATCCGATCAAAGATTCTCTCAACATACTTTAACGTACCAGCTGTAATCTTACTATTCTCACGTAAATACTTTGAATATACTAGACCGTCTAGCACAGTTCTATCTGTAATCATATTATCATGCATAGCAAGATTAACAATATGCTGATTCATAATCAGCTCTTGAGTAATATCATTACCATCTTCGTTAATAGGCAGACCATACGACGCAACCTTTCTAGTTACTTCGTTACAGACTTCATAGTCTTTAAAGACTGGTTCTGATCTCAAAGCATTTAATAACGTTGTCTTACCAGTAGATTGAGCACCGCTTATACCAATTCGCATTTATTGTCCTTGAAAAATTTTAGCCAAGCATGCAACGACGTTATTCTTAAATTAGAGTATACTTCTTCTCTGCTATTACATCCATTAAGAACTGCAAATGACGACAATATTTCTCCGCCATCAACGTCATTAGTTACTTTATGTACTACACTGCCAATAAACACAAATCGCGAGATATTTTCTGCGACCTTTTCCTGAGGGTCTAACCCTTTAAGTTCCGGGTACCGAGTAATAAGACCAGGATGCCCGTTATAGATGTCCATCGCGCTACAGATATTATTCGGAATAATTTTTAAGTATCCGTGCAGCGTAACTAGATGGTTGTTATCTTTATTTTCGTCTAGAAGGGTCTGCATGATCGTTTCATGATCGCCACTGATAGTCTTTTGCTCGCGAATGAACGGATGCCACGTGCTAGAATCGATATTGTTAGTTAAAATAAGGCTAGGAGCAACGCCTATCTTTGCAGATAGCGCTGCTATTTCGGAGCCTGTTTGTGAGAATAAAGCAATCCAAGGTTTATTATCCATTAACTATAGCCCTAAAACATTCTATGTTGTAGAGAATTTTACTCATCTGCTCATCGTTTACATCGGAGTTAATTAGAGTAAAAAGCTTTTCTGTTGGCTTGTCTTCTAAGCCATGTTTACCATTATACCTAATACCTTTGATACCAGCAACTACTGGATTAGACGTATCCATAGAATCAATCCAGCTGTAACCTCGATATACATCGAACTCTTGAGGCAAACCACATCCTAGTAGATGATGGGGTTTATTAATATTAATTACGTTAGCAATATTAAGCATATAATTAATCAACGCATCTCGACCATACATGTAGTGATGATATTTGGTAGGCAGAGTACCGTTAATCTCTTCGTTAATAAAGAACGAATAATCAAACGAAATAGCAACCTTATCTACTAGAGGTTCAATTTCTTGATAGCACCAAACTACCTCTTGAACGCTCTTGCCTTGGACTACACCTATAGTCTTCTTGCCAGGCAATTGCTGCCAGTCTTTTACATTCTTAACAGTCTGCTGTGCATCTTCTAGTACATCTGGAATAATATAATAGGTCGGATCTAGCTTTTCAATCCAGCCATAATACTTGTCCTTATCGAAAGCAGTACCCAATTCAAAGACTGAATTGTCTAGAATAACCTCACGCTTCTTAAGCAAAGCCTTCTCAAAGAAGTCATAATACTTTTCATTCTCTTCAAAAAGGTGTACAAGGGCATAGTCGTAGTCGGTTACTTCTTGTACTTTATTGAATATGCTTAAGGGGGCTTCGTGAGCGATTTTCATTGCAGTTTCTCGATAAAAGGTTCATTCTTCGACACCCAGAGTATGTAAGCACCTTGCTTAGTAGGCTTTGCACGGTGTTTGTTTTTCATTACATACTTTCTCATAGTATCAACGTTATACTTGTAGATACCTTCGTAGATAAGGTCTACACCATATATTTCTTTAGCTGTGGTAGTATGAATCCAGCCTTCATTAAGATCGTTAGTATATACTTCTACTCCAAGGTGTCCTTTATAGATGTTCGTCTTGACATCCATAGGAACATCGTCTACTAAAAAATCGATCTTAAGCTTTACTTGGCTATAAGGATCCTCTTTCTTAACATACTGAATATTATTTTTGATAAGGTAGCGTTCGACTACGCTTTCGCCACTATCACCTTTGCGGCCGGAATCGCCGTATCTACCTTCAGAGTTTTTATACCACATAAAATATAATATAGTAGGGAGATTATATATTAATATAACTTCAATATTAGCTCAACGAGTAGTTAGTTCTTGAATTTGAATATTGTCAAAGAACTCTTTCTTGACGTCGGCGTTATTAAATTCGCCGTATAGTACTGTAGTTTGAGTAGTACTATCGTGCGCGTTAATACCACGGTTCTGACAGCAACCATGCTTAAGCTTTAAGTATACTGCAACGTTATTGCTTTCGGTTGCTTTTCGAATCTCACGAGCAATATCATTACACAATTCTTCTTGAAGAGTGCCTCGACGTGCGCACCATTGAGCAATACGAGTATACTTCGATAGACCAATAACCTTATCACCTGGAATAATACCAATATAGCCTACTCCAGTTACTGGCTGATGATGATGCGAGCACATTGACTTTAGTTCCGAACGAACTACGAGCATACCTTTATAGGCTTCTTCACCAATATTAGGAAATGCAGTTGCATCAGGTGCTGGATAATATCTACCCGACATAATCTCATGTACATACATCTTGGCTAGTCTTTTTGCCGTTCCTTTTGAGTTGGGGTCATTTTCCCGGTCAATGAGCAGAGCATCCAGTACTCCTTCAAACGCTTTTGTAGCTTCTTCAACAATAACCTGACGATCTGCATCATTGAGAATTGAGGAAATATTATCACCGGCCCAGTACCTTAATTTGTTGTTAATGAGTTTATTACGCAATATTTCAGTATATTTCATTATTAGCCTTCATAAAATGCCGAGTTACCTGCATGCTCAAATACTTCTACTGACTTAACGCGAACTGTAGGATTCAATAGAGTGCCATTTTCTCTCCAATCATCAAGCATTAATGCTAGTTGATTATAGGCCAGCTCAGCAAAACGCTCACAACCTACACCGGGTACTACTCTAACATCTGCAACACCCATACTGTGCAATTGCTTCAGAGTATTAAGCTCAGGATCATCCTCTGCTAGAATCAAAGTATGGTCGAACATATACTCAAGCCATTCTTTAAACTCTTTCAGCCCACCAAAATCCATAACCCAGTTGCGTTCATCTAAGCTATCGCATTCGAACGTAACATGCACACCAATAGAATACCCATGCAACAAACTGCAATGGCTATGAGTGCTTTTCCATTGTCTAAAGCAGCAGCTTAGACCTCGATCATTTCCGTATGTCTTTGTACTATAAAACTTTCCCATTTTACTTCTCCCACCAAAATTCAATCCAATCAGAAAACTCTGAACGCTTTATTGTCATATGATGATAGTCTGGAATAACTGGTTGTTCCTTATTCCATACAACAACCGCAACATCGGTCTTGCCATGTATTTCCATAAATGTCTGTATCGTCTTGCCGGTATCCAATATTTCATCTACTAATAGTACTTTATTTCTTGGATTATCCAAGATGTCCATTAGCGTAAGCGAAGGCTTCTTTCTATCGGTATCCCAGTTACTTGCAAGCATAGGCACTTTAAGTCTATGGCTAAGAACCGTAGCAGGAATTAAACCGCCTCTTGTAAGACCAACGATATAGTTGTATTTGATTTTTTTATTATTTACTTGACGAACAATGTTATCGATTGCTTCGTTAAACATATCGTAAGTAAAGTCATAGGTGCTCATGTCCCCCATGCGTTTCTCCAAATATCTACTTGCAGTCGCGGGGAATATCTCCATCCTAGCTTCATAGCATGTTCAGCGACTTGCTTGTTGTTTAAGTAATATACATCTTCGGTACCGCCCACTGGCATCAGATATACATCTCCGCAAAAGCCTTCGTCTTTATATTCCTTGACAGCTTTCTTTGCGTCTTCTACATCCTGTTCTGTTGCTACTACAAACTTGAGGTAGGTATGACCGATGCCTTGATAATCGTGAATAACTTCTGGCTTGATAGCATCTTCCCATTTTTCTCCAGAGCAAGGTAGCTTAGGTGATACTGAGAATGTGAGTCGATCAAAACTACGCCCAAATCTTGTAAACTCCTCAAACAGAAAGTACCTAAAGTCGTCTGTTAATGGTTGCGTACCGTTAGTTTCAAATGTAAGATTTTCAAGATTATAGATAAAGTCGCCTCTCTTAATGAGGTCTGGAAACGAACGCTGCCATCCTAGAAGAGGTTCTCCGCCCGTAATAACTAGGTGTTCTTTTTTCCACTTATGTTCTGGAAGAAGCTCAAAAATCTTTTCGGCGATTTCGTCAGTAGATCGTACAGGGCTAAGATGCTTAAAACGAGGATCCCAACTAGCGTAAGAGTCACATCCAGTATGAACGAGAGGAAGCTCTTCGTAGTTGTTGTAATTAGAAACATGAACAGCGACATTATTTCTCTCATCACTAAGTTGTCCTATAGGCATGCCGAAACCGGCGCATTGAAAGTTACAACCGAAAGTTCTTAGGAAGATAGAAGGCACACCAACATAGCGCCCTTCTCCTTGCAGGCTATAGAAAAGCTCTGCGACTTTAATCTTTGACATTCATCACTCCTAGTTATACGTGGAAGGGCACGGTAAATTATATAGCTTGTGTAAGGTGCTTAAACTTCTTTACTTTGCGATCTAGGAGCTTCTTTTGATTCTTAGCCCTTGCAAGGTGAATAGGATTAGCTCTCTTAGTATAATCTACCCCGTTTAAATGATCAAGCTCATGCTGAATGCAACGTGCAGTCATACCTGTATAGGTCTCTGTATGGTATTCACCGAATGCATCCTGGTAGCGGACTTTAACTGACTTTGATCTCTTGATCGGTAAGAATAGATTAGGATATGATAGGCAACCTTCATCCAAAAGAACCAATTCAGTAGTCGTATCTACAATGGTAGGATTAAACATTGGCATAGGTTCTGCAGAATACAAAACAAATACTCGGTATGGTAGACCTACCTGATTAGCAGACAACCCCATTCCCTTTTCCTTTACCATAGTCTCAATAAGATTGTTGACTAATTCTATAGGATTAATAGGTGGGTTATTAAAGTTAAATTTCTCTAACTTTGTTCTGAGTAATGGATGATCAGGGCTAATTAAGTCAAGTATCATTTTTTCTTTTTATAGTTAGAAGGTGTCAATAGAATATTGCACGAAGAAACATAAGGATTAAAAGTGTGTTCAATTGTATATTTTTTTGCCTTAAAATACTCTATAACACGATCATGTGTATCTGGTGACGTTTCTACTAATACTACAGGATTACATCTGCTTATTGTTTGCTCTGCTCCTTTAAGAACTTCCATTTCATGACCTTCTACATCCAGCATTAAAAAATCTACTTCTTCTAAATTTAAAGAATCCAGAGACGTTTTAATGATAGTAGTGTTGTTAGAAGAAGAATCAAGTTTAAATGTGCCTACATTAATTTCTTGTGGATTACTCATATTTGTAAATCCACCTTCATCACTTAATGCACAATTAAATTTATAGATGTTGGTTCGGTTGCAATTTAAAGTTAATACATGAAAAAGAAAGAAAATAGGCTCAAATGTTATTACCTTTTTAAAAAAGAAAGATAAAATAAAAGGATATAGTCCACAATTACCACCTGCTTGAACTACTACATTTTTATTTTTTAATTTTTCAATAAACGGTATAAATTTGTCTAGATCTTTGCTTATAACATTTAAACAAATTTTATCATCTGAAGGCCAAAATTTTTTGTGAACTTCGTTGTTAATGGTTAAATTAATATACTTTAAATCTATATTTTGATTATTCATAATGTTAATTAGCAATTCTTGAGAAGTTCTTATGTTTTTCAAATTTAATAACGGAATGGAACTTATCCATCAAGGCATCGCCCTTATGGCTAATAATAAAGATATTCGTTTCACCTGTAATGCCCTGAATAATCTTTAAGAATTCATCCGTACCCGAAACATCTAAGCTGCTATCGAAAACTTCATCAAGGATAAGAAGGTTAGTACTAGCAGAATTGCGAAGTTTTGCAATAGCTCTCCAGGTAAATAGTAGAGCCAAGTCGATACGCATCTTTTCGCCTTCACTAAACGATTCATAGCTAAATTCATCTCTAAACCTCGACTTAATAGATTCTTCAAAGTTTTCGTTAAGTTCAAAGTTAACGAAAAAGTCCATTGATGCAAGATACTTATTAATCAGCTTGTTAATTACTGGAATATACTGCTTAATAATTTTGGTCTTAATACCAGAATCTTTAAGTAGAATAGCAGCAGTACTCAACGTATGCCTATCGTCAACTAACGATTCCTTTAGGTCAATTCTAACTTTAAGATCTTCTCTTAGAGTTTTAATTTCCTTTGAGCTAGCATCAATATGCTTAGTATTAGACTTAATCTGTTCTATCTCATTGTTAAGAGACGTAATAAACATATTAAGCGTAGATATCTTATTGTTAAGCTCGTTTACCTTCTGCTGCAGGTTCTTCTGAACTGTAAGCGATTCGTTGTATGCTGCGATCTTTTCATTGATAATAGCAAGCTTTTTGTCTAGCTTTGATAAGCCTCTACCAATAACTGATATGTCATCGTCGTTCTTTTGCTTCGACTCACACTTAAAATTATCTGAGATGCCTTGCTTACAAGTAGGGCAATTGTCGTTGTCGTTATAGAAACTATTTTCTTTAATAAGTGTTACTGACTTCTCATACATCTTACGATAGAGTTCTCGAATATCTCTATCTTCCGTACGTAGGGTTTCTATCTGACTGGTTTCACTATCCAGCTCATTAATCTGTGTAGTGAGCTCATTAATAGTAAGCTGCGACTCATTAATGCCTTCCTCATGAGTCTTTATAATAGCTAGCTTTTCATTAATAATCTCGTCGTTGTTTTGCTTCAACGACTCAAGATACTTCTTATGCAGTTCAATCTTCTCAGCAATACTCTTTATCTTAAAATCATTATCAACTATGTCTGCTTTATTAACTGCAATCTTATCTTTGAGCAGAGTATTCATAGTCGAGAAGATTTGTATGTCTAACAGATCTTCAATAACTTCTCGGCGATGAGCTGCAGGTAGTTGCATGAACGGTACGAACGATGCACTACCAAGAATAACAATTTGAGAGAAAGATTTATAGTTAAGCTTCAGAATGCTTTTCTCGAACATCTCTTGATATTCTCTTGACTCTGCATTCTGATTAATGATATTGCCGTTTTGATAGATTTCAAAGACGTTGGGCTTCATGCCTCGAACGACTTTATAGTCATGCTTACCGATAGTAAACTCTAACTGTACTTCTAACCCCTTACCATTGATAGTGTTAAGAAGCTGTGGCTTGTTAATTTTACGAAACGGGCGACCGTAAAGAACAAAGCAAAGAGCGTCAAGAAGAGTAGACTTTCCAGCACCATTCTCACCGACAATAAGCGTTGAACGGTTGCGTAGAAAGTCAATCTCAGTAAACGCGTTACCAGTAGATAAGAAGTTTTTCCAGCGTATATTTTTAAATAAAATCATTAGATAGTATACTCAATGGAGACTGCCTCATTATAAAGCGTTCTAAGTAGATTTTCAAGCTTTACTTTGTCGACTTCTGCATCAAATTGATCCACATACTTGTTCAGAATAGATAAAGTATCTTCTGCTTCATTAATGATATCATCGTCATCTTCGAGATCTAGATTCAGGTGGTCTTCTACTACCTGGATATCTAATATGTTTGCTTTTTCTAGCTTCTCAATAAACATATCAAACCACATAGGGTTAGTTTTGTTTTTAACAATCACCTTAACATAACAATTAGTGTAAGCGCTAAAATCATCTACGATAACTTCAGCAGCATTCTTATTCAAATCATCATAGAAGACTTTTCTAAACATCGTCAGAGGGTTAGGAATAAATTTAAGCTCTCTTGTATCGGTATCAAATATATGAAATCCTTTTTGGTCGTTAAAGTCAGACCAAGTAATTTCATAAGGCGTACCAAGATAGTTAATATTATTTCTTGATGAGCGGTGGTGGAAGTGCCCTGAACATACTAGATCGAACTTACTAAACGTAACGCTATCCATACCGCCGTCATTAATACTGCCTCTATACATTTCAAAGCCACTAATCTCTAGGTGGCCGAATAGAATTTGTGCTTTGGTATTGTCGATTGCTCTCATGCAGTCTTGGTAGTTGCCTGAGCATATCCACGGCATCATTAGGATATCAGTTCCGTCAAAAGCAACATCTTGAGGTGTATCGTAAACTTTAATATTATCGTATTCACCAAGCAACAGATCTAGTGCATTTACTTCGTTCGTGTTCTTATAGAACGTATCATGATTACCTGCAATCATATGCGTATCGATATTTCTTTTCTTTAACTGCTCAAAGAAATAATCACGGCATGCTTTTAGTGATGCAAAGTTAATATACTTACGTCTGTCGAATACATCACCAAGATGTAGTACAGTACTAATATTATTTTCGTCTAGGTACGGGAAGAAAACGCTACTATAAAATCTTTCAAAGTAGTTTGAAAAGTGTACGCTATCGCCTCTTGCACCATAATGTGTATCAGTTACTATCGCTATTTTCAATGGGAGCCTCATCCTCTATAAAAACTTCAACACCCTTCTTGCGCTTGATCTTTTTCTTGCTAAGATTAAGCTCAAAATTCTTAATAAAGTCATTCATGTTTTCGTTTTCTAAATCTGATACAGCTGATGATGTATAGTCGTTATCATCGAAGTCATTTTGATCTACTGCCATATTAAATACAATACTATTTTCTAAGGACTTATGCTTAATATAAAGCTGCTTCTTCTCTTTAAGAATTCTACGCAAAAACGCAAAGTAGATAATTTGAGTAAAGTATGAGAACGGATTGTTAGATTTATTAGGGTCAAAGTTATCAATATAACTTACGCAATTCTCTACCCCATCGCTAATCATCTCTTCTCTATACGGATAGTTAATAAAGTTAGGTTTGTGAGAAAGCCTTCTAGCTATCATAAGCATACAGTGGCCGATATACGTCGGTATCTGAGGCTTGAGTACGTTATTAGCTTTTGCTTCGTCAACCTTTGCTTTATACTCAACCATCGCTTCAAGAAGCTTTTTATTATCTACATAGTGCGTTTTATCTTTCATTAGTTAATTAGCGGCTTCTTAAGCACCTTTTCTAACAAAGCCTCAGCTACTTCTTTCGAGACATTATCAGTCAGTTCGGTAGCATATGCTGCCTTCTCCATAAGTTCGTTATTAAGATCAAAATCAAAGTTATTAGTTATATCCTTTAATGTCGCTCGATAATATTCAATCATGCCCTTCTTAGGATTAGCAACTGAGAGAATATGAGATTGTAAAAAGCTATACTCCTTCTGGTCTGACATAGGCATATAGCGATGCAATGTAATGATAGGCGCTGATGCGGGGTTTCTTACATAGTAGTTTACTTGTAGCGGATCGGTAATAGTTACACCACCGTCGGAATTATTGTTAATGCTACCAATAACTTCGGTTCCGTCTACTAGTTTGATAAGGAGTGTATTCATACGAAATTTAGTCCTATATTATATGTTTTATAACTAAATCTTTCTTCGTTATAGATCTTTAGTCTTTCTGCAAAATGTAACAAAGTAAAGTTTTTTCTTGACTTCCAGGACAAATCGTCAGCAATATCATAAAGCACGGCGGATGTTTTCTTATCTCCCTTTCTCAAGCCACGCCCTATCGATTGTAGGTTTCTAATGCGGGACTTTGTAGGGCTTGCGAATACGACGTTGTGCAGATTTTTAATATTTACTCCAGTTGAAAAGGTACCGTAAGAAGCGATAATAATAGCATCATCACACTCTTCTACTGCTCGTCTAATATCTTCTCTTATTTCACCCTTTACCGATCCGGAGACGAAGAATACATTATCCCCTTTCAGCATATTGTATAACACATCTCCATGCTTTTCAACGTATTGGAATAATAATAGCGTATTGCCTTTAAGAGAGCGTGTTAGATTAACTATAAACCTATTTCTTGGCTCACATCTAACTATATAGTCTATTTCGTCTTGGTACGATAGACCTTTAAACTGCTGTCTAATAAGTTCCGGATATGTAAGAATTAATGCCTTAATCTTAAAGTCTGCAAGGTGCTTTTGTTCTATAAGTTCTGCAGTTGTAGTGATCTTCTTGACTGGTCCAAACAAACCTTCTAATACTAGCTTGTGTGTTTGTGAGCCGTCTAGTGTACCTGTAAAGCCAAAACGTATAGGGCAATCTACTAGCTTATTCATTATAGATGAAAGGCTGTCTGCTTTAAACAAGTGCGCTTCATCCCCTACTACAACCTTAAACTGCTCAAACCATTCGGCTGGCATCTTGTAGATTGATTGCCAGGTCGATATAACGAATGGCATGCTTGATTCTTTTTCTGCTCCAGAAAGAATCTTATGGCAGAACTTATCGCTGTTTATACCGCTATATTCACCGAAGTCAGATGCCATCTGATGTACTAGTGAAGTAGTAGGTACTACCACCAGCACTTTACCGCTCTCATAGAAGTATCTAGAGAGTAAATATATGATTAATGATTTACCGGATGCGGTCGGAGATAATAGAAGAGCTCTTTTATTGCGCACTGCATGAACAAACGCTTCTATTTGATAGTCTCTAGGCTGAAGCGTTAGTTTTAAAGATGAAATAAATTCGTTTGCTTCGTCTACTGAAAATTCTGATTCGAGAAAATCTTCTCTATTTTCGTAATCTACTGTATAGTTATTTTCTCTTGCAAATAGCTCTAGATGTAATCTTAAGCCTGCATGAATGCGATGTGTTGCCGCACTAAAAAGACGAATCTTGCCATCCCATCTAATAGGTCTGCCAGTCTTCTTTGCACGTGCTCTTTTAATATGGTCTGCACCCGGTACTACAAACGTAAAATAGTCACTCAGCTCTTGCGCTATACTTTGATCGCAATGAGCTTTAATATATGCATCATTAATTTTTTCTATGACTATATCAGGCACCAACTTTAAACTTCTCCCACGCTATTGCTTGAGCAATTTGATACCCTCTATTAGGAAGTGACTTGAGGATAGATTCTAAAAACTCTACCTTCTCTTCCTGCATCTTAATTTTAAGAGAAGCATTCCGTATGTCTGTATCTGAATCTAGATACATTGGAATATCTGCTCTAAGAACTCTCAATGCAAAAGGTTCCCAGCCGTTAGCATTAAGAGTATTTTCATCTAGTGTTCCTGCGTAATACTCGTACTTCTCTTTATGTAAACTCTTGTACTCATACTCCATCTTTCTAAGAAGAAGTCTTTCTGCAGAAAAGAACTTAAAGTATTTCGAATGTAATTGAGGTATCCTAAGACTTTCTTCACCTAGCTCGGTGCGATCGACGGTTGAATCGCGTTCCCAATGCTGTTGTATTTCTTCTAACTTCATAGCAATTACCTTAGTTAATTGCTAGTATTATAGTATATACTGTTACTTAAGTCAAGTAACCCATTGTAAAGGTTTGATATTTGAAGTCTGCTGATACTTCAATGTAGTTGACATCAGTATCTGTAGTACTGAACTTAAGTTCTGAAAGCGCGTATGGAAACAGATTCTTAAAGTATACATCCATGATAGGATTTCTGGCACTGTTTAGAATTGTAAGCGTTGCATCAGAATAGATGCCTGTGCCAGAGCCTGCTTTTGAATTAGCTATTGAACCGTATTGATCAAAGTTGTCTGGGAAGCTGATAGCTGTCATCCAGTCAAATATTTCTTTGTAGTTGCGGAGCTCTTCGTCTACCTTGAAAGTGATTCTTAGATCTTCATATGTGTTCTTGACACCAGTGAATGGAAGATCTACGAATGGGGTAGACACTGTAGCAACACCAATACTAGTTCCTGGCACTGATGCTGACTGGACGAAGTAGTTAAATCCTGGACATCTCTTTATACTAAACTTAAAGCCTAGAGGAGAGAGAAAATTAGGATTGTTTGGAATGTTGTTTATTGCGCTCATATGCTTATTTATAAAGAAAAAAGCCCGCTGTTTCCAGCGGGCTTAATATGCAGCTATACTATTATATTTTTATGTCTAATATTACATTAGGTTGTTAACAATAGTACGGCGATAGTATATATTGCTGTTTTCTGCTAGGCGACCTAGTTGGGCGCTTGCACCTTCAGCAAATGGGTTGGCAACCATACCATAACGGGTCTTGAAGCCAATCTTTGGTTGGAAGGTGTCTTGGTCTACAGCACGAACCATTTGTAGAGGAACGTATGGGCAGTAGAAGAGGCCGGCGTCAAATGGCGACGAACCCTTGTAACCCATCATGAAGAAGTTACCTGTCGAATATGGATCGATGTAAACGCGGATACGGCCGTTTAGTACACCAGCGAATGTTGCACCGGTATCATCAACTTGTAGGTTGTTGCTGTTAAGAGCAGGAGCGTAGTCTAGAACGCCAGCCATTTGAAGAGCTGAAGCAACGTCTGACGAGCATAGTACTACGTTGCCCTTACCACGTCTTGTGTCCTTGGCGATCTTGTTGGCTTCTCTTTCGAGTTGGAACATTAGACCCTTGAACTTTTCAACTGACCAACGACCGTTCGAGTCGGTGTCTAGGTCGAAAATACCGGCAGATGTTGTGCCTTCTAGCGAACCCTGCTTAGCAGTTACGTAGATTGTACGGATAACTTCGCGGTTGATTTCAGCAAGAATTTCTGACGAAAGAATGTTGCTTAGTTCTGTTTCAGCATCAAGACCATGAACAGCACGTAGATCTTGTGCAAGTTCCATTGTGTACTCAGCCTTTAGAGCACGTGTCTTAGCTGTTACCGAAACCTTCTCGATTGAGAAAGCCATTTCTGGGAATACTAGCGTGTTGTTCGAGCCAAGATATTCTGAAGTCGATGTCGACATACCTTGGGCATAGTTAACGTTAGCTGATTGAGCTAGAAGGGTGGTGTTAGCACCGCTACCTAGAGCACCAACGTGTGCGTTACCGATCTGAGCACCGCCACCAACGATTGTCGAGAATGCTGTGTTGACTTCGTTGTAGAATGCTTCGGTACCAGCTTGGTTAGCATAACGGGCACGCATTGCGAAGATCAAGCCTGTTGGGCCTGTCATTGGCTGTACGCCGCAGATATCGTAAGCGATTAGGTTAGGCATCGAACGACGAACAAGGCTGATAAGAACTGGATCGAAAATATCTACCGAGCCAGTTGTACCGTCTGACGACGAACCTTGCATTGCGTTAACTGGTTGACCAGCTTCAAAAAGATGCTGGCTACCACGCGAGATTTGACCAGCTTCGCGAAGAGCGCGCTCGGTGTTCTCTAGGATTGTAGCAGTAACATAGCGCTTGTGCGAATCACCGATCTTTGGTAGATCAGCGTGCTCAAGCACTGGCTGCCACTTTTGTTGAATTTCTTCATTGATATACATCTTAGTCTCCCTTGTTTTAAAATTGTGGGTAGTTAAATATTTATATTTTTATTTCTTTATGGAGCGAGAAATTGCTTGTACGTAGTTAGCAACAGGACCAGTCATCTTTACTGGCTGAGCTTGAGCTTCATCGCTAGCATTGTCTACTTCTTCTTGGATGATGTTAGATCTTACTTTCTTTGCAGAGAAGTAATTTTCTTTGACTATTTCAAGCTTGCGTCTGTATGAATCAACATCTTCAAATTGAACGTTTTCAGCTAGAGTAGCGAACTTGTCAGCTTGTGTATCAGCTAGACCTTCGCAAACATCTGCAAAAATTTGATTCTTGGCGTTTTCTTGCAGTGCCTTGTTTAGTTCAATATTGTCATTCATAGCTTCATTAAGCTTGCCTTCAAGTTCTTCAACCTTAACAGACAATTCTTCGACGACATCAACCTTGTCTTCAGGGATATCAATGTAGTGCTCAACGAATAAATTCTTGAGACCTTCGATGAATTCTTCTGTAATTTCTGAGCGTAGGCTTGTCTCAATTGCTACTTCATTCTCTTCAAGCCATCCGTTCACAATGTAATTTAAATAGTCGTCAAGAGTTTCTGAAATTTCGCCAACAACAGAAACTACTTGCTCTTCAAGCTTGGCATCAAACTCGGCTTGAAGTTGTTCTGTTATTTCGTCTACCTTTGCGCCGACAGCGGCTTCAAAAATAGTCGTAGCCTTTTCTTTGAACTCTTCTGAAAGATCTTCACCTTGGAATAGGTTTTCCATATCTTCCTTCATGGCGCCACTACCACCATGAGTTTGTATAGAAGCTCTATTCTTAGCAGACATATCGCCAGTTGGCTTTGTGTTATTCTCACTATCTGTATCTTCTACCTCACCCTCAACCTTCTGAGGAGATGTATCTCCTTGCTTCTTTGAATTGGGTAGTGTAGCGGTTTTTGCTACTGGCTCAGGAACCTTCGAAGCTCCTGTAGCACCGCCTCCTACGTCCATAAACTCATTAATCTCTTGTGTCATTTTAATACTCCTTAAACTGGTAAAGTTATTTATAAAACTTTATTTTTATTACTTTTTTATTAATTCATCAAGGAATTTTTGGAATAAATGCATCTTACCTTCTTGAATTTGACGGCTAGTCATTTTTTTCATTTCTGTGCGCATTGTTTCTGTGACTTGAATCATTTTAAAACCGCCATCAGGATTCATTACCCATTCAACACCTTCCATAATACCTCTTACAAAAGCATCTGGTGCTGAAGGATCGGCAACGATATCCGCTGCTGTAGCAAGATAAAAGTCATCTTGTACTTCTTGGATACCTTCTTTATTTGTTTTTACTGTGCCCATTCCTCTTGAAGAAACACCCAGTTGTGCTCCTTCTTGCATTAAATTCTTAACGATATTACCGTATGGAGTATCTAGAATCTTGGCCTTACCAATAAAATTGTTGCCTTCTCTCTTAAGGCTCTTTATAATATGCGATGAGCGTTCTAGATTAAGAGTAGGTCCTGATGGATGTCCTAGCTCTCCAAAAGCTCTATTCTTTTCAACATATTCTTTGATGTATCTATTAACTTCTCTATCAAGAGTTTCAGTTTTATAGACACGGTTATTTCTGTTCTTAATGTTGCCTTGAAGATAGACACCCTCAATGTAGAAGTCTTTTTTGCCTGCTTCCTTTTCTTCTACAACGTATCTTACTTCTTCTACTAGTTCGCTAATTAGTTTCATTTTAGTTCTCGAAGTAATCGTAGGTGGCTGGATATTGTATCATCTTGGTAAGCTCTAATAGTACAAAGCCGGCGCCACCGCTACCAATAGTAATTACAACATTAGCAGAAGAATCTTGAGAAAGAGCCATTCCTTCACCTGCAAAGTCTATGCCACCAGTTGAGTTAGGTGGAAAATAGAGCAGGGTGTTTGATCCGCGCTTTACAAAGACGTCTGTATTGGCAGACCAGAATACTTGTGATACTTGTATATCTGTGTAGTTCTCCCCAGACAAAGCAAATGAGGCAACGTTTGAATTAACGTTTGCTGTTGCATGAATGACTATCTTGCCATTCTTTTGATTAATTATTGTTGGCATCTAGATGCTCCGTTATGCTTTGTGCGAATTGTAAAAGCTCTTCTCTAAGACCCTTTTCAATCATAGAAAGCATTACATTTCTATTATCTTCGTCTAGGTTGATATAAAGCTCTAATAGAGAAACATCGACTTCTTCGTAAGCTAACTTTTTAGTAGCTGTATCGATACCCTTAAGTCTCTTGCTAATATGCTTAGCCATTATTTCTTTGTTGCTCTGATATTTTAGCATTCCTTGTGTAATACCCGAACGAGCAATATCTACTGCAGCTTTACCAACATAGCTACGCATTGTCGACTTGTCTAGTTCATCTACTTGTTCGATTTCCTCATTCTTTATCTTCTTTTGCTTTTCTAGTGCTTGTTTTGCCAAGTGTCTAACTCTTGACATTGCGGTATGATGTGCGCCAGATTTGTCTGTAACATTAGCAGATGATTTCTTCTTGTCTGGAATAAAAGGAGGATCAACTTCTTCCTTCATCACGCCCTTCTTGGCTGAAAGGTAGGCAGCAATTCCCATCATTCTGCGCTTCTCTTTTGACTTGCCAGCAAATTGTGGAGCATTTGACTTTTGAAAGTCAGAAACATATTCACCGGCGCCCATCGATGGCTTTAGCTTCTCATCGATGTTCTCTTCTTTTAGAGCGCGTAGTTGAGCTTCGTATCCTGCGGCGGTAGTTCTATCACCGTCTTCTAATGCCTTGGCTAATTTAGTATACAGCATCGAGCGTCTGTAGTCGCCTTTGTTCTTCCATACTGAAGCAGCACGAACAGCACCTTCATGAGAAATTTCGTCAAGGTGTTCTAGTTCTTCATAGACCTTAACGTCCTCTTCATTATCGTAGCCATGACGAGTTTCTTTTCTCTTGATTGTTTTTACCTTTGAACCATCAAACACAGCATCATCGTTCTTGTTAGCATCAGCAGTCTTAGCGACTACGTGCTTGTCAACGAACTTCTTTTCGTCTGCTGATTTTGGTACGTATAGTTCTTTAAGCTTCTTGAGTTTGATCGACATTTTCGGCCTCTGTTTCTACTTCCTGTTCGGGAACAGCTTCTGAATCCGTTTCTACTTCTGACTCTTGCTCATTATTATACATAGAAGCTGCTACTTCTTGCTTTTTAGTTACTAAAGCAGCAGCAACCTTTTGAGCCATAACACTATTAAAAGCGTCTTTAAATGTAGAAGGGTTGTTCTCTAAAACGCTATCAATCATATCACTAATATTAAAGTCAGTCATAATTATTCCTTTTATTTATACTATTTAAAATTACTTATGCTTGTGTGTTGTCTGTAGGTGCTTGAGGCTCTTCTCCACCTAAAGCTAATGATGCAAATTGAGGGTTATTTTTTTCTTTAGATATCTGCTTATCTAGAATCTCAATTTCTTCATCTGTTTGACGGAGAACATGTCTTCTAATCCAATCATTAGAATAATATACCCCTGCATAAGGTGTAATTAGCGCAAGACTGTTTAATCTTTCAGTAAGCACTTCTGTATCTTTTAATTCTGCAAAGTAATTGTCTTTTGCATAATCAAATTTAATTTTGCTAGAGAACTCATCCCAGTCTTCTGGAGTGGTTATACCTTTAAGAATAAGTTGCTTCTCTAGACACTTAATAAAGATTTGTGAAAATCTTAATCTTAATCTATCAATAAATTTAGAGAATTTAACTTCATCGCGTGAGATTTCGGTTGATCTTCCTAGATTAAACGCGGTATCTGTTTTGAGTCTAGATACTGGTACGTTAAGACTTTCATACAACTTCATCTGAAAGTATTCTACGTCAGCCATCTCACCTAGGTTTTGACCGCCAGGCAGTGTTGTAATTTCTGTGCCTCTGTTACCTTCACGTCTTGGTAGCCAGTAGTCTTCAAGCATTGTCATGAACTTACGATCATCTCTAAGCTCACCAGTCGATGCATCATATACTAGTCTATTTTTATGGCGTGTCATCATATCTTGAAGATATTGTTCCGCCTTCATTTTTGGCAGATTACCCACGTCAATATAGAATATTCTTCTTTCTGGCGCTCTTGATACTCTATAGATAACTGTTGCATCTTCTAGAGTTCTTAATTGATTAAGAGGCTTGATAGCTTTGTGTAGATACGAAAGTACCAAAGTATTGCTTACATCTAAAAGACCAGATGTAACATGCACAATACTATCTTTAGCAATCTTTAAAGCTGCAGTAGGGCTTGAACTTGCAACCGATGTGCTGTCATTAAAATTCTTTTCTGAATAAATGTAGTATTCAGCTTTTGTGGAATTTAAAGTTGCATTGGTCTTTGGATCTTTTTTCTTTTGTACTTCTTTTACTTTTCTAATTCTTCTAGGGTCAATGAATCTTAATTCTTGAATGCCTAGTTTAGGATTGTCTATATTAATGATAGCATGTAGATATAGTCTACCATCAATATACCACCTTCTAAAAATTTCATAACACTGATTATTAAAATTTAATAACGTTGTTATTTCTTCGAATTCTTGAGTGATAGCTCTTTTAACGGACGCTGATAGGTTTGTATCATCCAGAATTATTCTTACTGGAGGGGAATCGTCATCTGATACTATTGCTTCATTAACTACATCATCTATTGCGCTATCTACTTCCGGGTGCATTGACATCATTCGATACTTGTTAACTAAATCTGCTTCAGATTTAACAGTACCTTCTAAGTCAATATATGTGCCGTACGCGCCGCCAGCTGCAACAACAAGGGCGCCATCGTCCGATACTTGTGGTACGAACGATGGCTCCTTTGACTGCTCCTGGGCGGAATTCCCAGGCCTTTTAATTTCAAAACCAAATAATATCATAACTGCCTCAAATTAAGAGTTAAACTCCGCCTGCATTACCAGTAATACCACCTGAAACTTCCCAATAGTCATACTGGAATGTTACAGTAAATTCTTCAATTGCATCTGTCGAATCCCATGCTAGATCAATAGCAGAGATATCCGATGGGTAAATACCATTAAAGTTGTAAGTTCTGATAGGCACACCTGTCTTCGAGAACTGTGTTACTTGTGCTTGAGCCTTGTAAAGAAGTGGGCTAGCACCACCAAACGTTCTTAAGTTGCCTTGTAACGATTGGATTTGATTTGACCACTGTTCCATAGCATTACGGATTAGGAAGTCTTCATCGTTAATTACAGTAACAGTCCAAGCATCAAATGTTCTATCGCCAGCTAATCTGATCTTACGACCAAAGTATGGTACTTCGATAGTTCCTAGAGTTGAGGCAGGAATTTGAGCTGCCTTAACTAGGAAAGGTACCTTGATGTCAGCAACGCCGTTAGCGGGGTTCTGGATAGTCACTTGGAATAGCGACTGTCTTGCACCCCCTAGCGTTAGCTGACTTCTAATCTCATTTACATTGAAAGCCATGTCTTTTCTCCTTTGTCTTTATTTATTAGAACTGTCCAACGATTTCGGAGAATTCGACACCTGTTCTGACCGCTACGAAGTTCAACTGGATAAAGTTGATCGACTTAGCAGGCTTAATGTAGATGTCACCAACAAACTCATTGCGGTCAATAACTTCACCGGTGTTGTTTGATTCATCACAAACAACCTTGAAATCATAGATGCCACGACGACCTTGTACATCACGCAAGAAAGGCTCAACAAGGTTCTTGAACTGTGCACGAGTGAACGGGTCGTTGAATTCGAATAGTGTAAACTTAGCTGCAGTTGCAATGGCCTTCTCTAGCACAATGAACAATCTACGAACGTTAATTCTGTCGAATGCTGATGGCTTGGCAAGAAGAGTCTTGTCGCCGAACAGAAGAGTGCCTTGACCTGGGAATGTTACTACAGGGTTAACACCTGACTTGTAAAGAACGTCACGTTGAGCCTTCGAAGGATTGAAAGCTAGTCTTACTGAGTTCTTAATAATGCCTCTGTTGAAACCGGCTGGCGAGAACCATGGATCTCTTGTATCATCAGTTCTTACGCATAGACCAGCAACATCACCGTTTAGAGGTACATAACGATATACGTCATTGTACTTGTCGTATTGGTACTTGTAACCTGAGTCAAGAACAGCATACGATGTTGAAGTAAGAGCATTTCTGTATGTAACTACATCATTTTCTTCGTCGCCACCGGCATTTAGTACTACTGATGCCTTGCTTGGAGAAATGAATGCAACGCAATCTTTTCTTGATTCGCAAACATTGTTAATAATGTAGTTGCCAAGAGTTGCATTATTTTCACCGCCGGTTGCCTTGCCTTGTAGCACTAAAGAAATGTCAACATCTTCTGCTGAGCTGAACATATCATAACCAGCAGTTAGAACATTAACAGGTACACTGTCTTCTGCGGCGCCGTCTGAACCAGCCACGAACGAAAGAGCTAGTGGTGTGTTATTGGCGAGTGAAGCGATGTTTAATGCTGTATTTGTATAACCAGATACTCTGTTATTGTTGTAATAAACATAACGTGAATTTTGGTTAATAACATCCTTGACGTAGTTTGTCGATCCATCAGTTGTCTTAGCGTTAGTAGCTCTCGAAAGGCCTTGGAAGACTTCTAGAACCGCGCCTGGTACGCCTGTAAACTGACCGTCTTGATCTTCTACGATAACGTGAACTTCGTCAACAGCTGCTGAGTTACCAAAGTTTGCAACATAGTCTGATGTACCTGGAGCCTTATCTACGGCGGTGGCATATTGCCAGTAACGCTTTAGGTATCCGGCGCTTGTTGAGCTCACGTTTGCTATTCCAGCACCTTCGAAGTCAACTAATGTGAACTTGGATTCTGTATTAACGGTGAACGTTGCTTGTGTACCTGTGTTCGATACTGAGCCAACTGATGTTACCTTGACTAGCTGTGTACCAATTGTATTGTTACCTAAATCAACTAGGTCACCGACAGATAGAAGGCTACGTAATGTACCAGCACGTGATACAGCATCAGCGATAGTACCTGAACCACTTTGACCAACTACTACAGCAAAAGTGTTTGTACCGTTGTAAGCTTGAACTGATGTGATGCTACCGTTAACGCTAATTGAACCGTTACCTGCAAGAACTGTGTTCGAGAAGAAAGCATTGCTTGTATCACACACAGAGATTTTTAACGAGTTTCCTAGTGCACCTGGATATCTTGCAATGTATCTAACGTTGGTTTCGCTACCGATATTGGTCTGTACAGTTGTGCTATCAAAGTCATCATCGTTCTTAATAATGAGGTTTGTAGCTGACGATACTGTCGACACATTAGCGAAAGCAGTTAATACACCGTCAGCACCAGTTGCATCGGTAGTATTAGCAGTTCTTACTACATATAACTTATTTCCGTAAGCAAGGAAATTAGCTGCAGTGAAGAATGTTTCTGCATTGTGGTTGGTTGGTTTGCCGAAACGGGCAACTAGATTAGTTTCTGAGTCTACTAAAATTCTTTTGCCAACTGGTCCCCAACGAAAAACGCCAGCTAGAGCGCCTTCTGTTGTTGATACTGCTGGGACTACAGTGGTCAAGTCAATTTCAGTGACATTTACACCTGGACTAACTTGAAATGCCATTTTGTGTCTCCTTCAAAAGGTTATTTATGACAAGAAGTATAACTGATTATTTTTATTTATAAATTTTCAAACCTATTAAGTCATCATCCACTTATTGAAAGATATTCTTGATTCATCCAAATTTTCTATCTGAACCTTACCAAAATCTCCTACTTGAATAGGTTGCTTATCGTCAATAACACCAAAAGGCAATAGTTCGTCCTCAATTCGTTGAATACTATTTTCATACAAGTTACGTCTAAAATTATTGTTTGCATAGTCTTTAAAGTACTGTTGATCTGTTAACCATGCAAAAATAACACAACACATCACTAAGTCATCGTTACCTTCTTCTGCTTCAAACGAAGTACCATTACTTACAAATCTGTACAGCTCTTGTATAGTATCAAAATCATTAATTATAAGTTTGTCACTTTCAATCATTGATTTTAAATTAGAGCAGCCAATCTTCTTAGTTAATTTAGTAGTTCTTACACCTGCATGAGAAGAGCCAGAGAATCCAGCTGATACTACTGCACCTTTAAGGGGTGAGGAATAACTAAAAATTAAATTATCATACTCTAAATCATGCTGAAGAATATCGGCTACCTGTTGTCCTACATCATTTATTTCTACTAAAATTAAAGCTTTATTATAATAGTTTGCTAGATTATAAACGACAGATGGATATACTAATGGATCTATTTCCTTATTACGATATGAAGCAACATCCACATAAGGAAACTCAGTAACATCGAACACTTTAAAGGCAGAATAGTCCCCTTCACGTCCACGCGCAGTATCGACTGCTATAGTATAAATTCTATCCTTTTCTGGGTACTTAAATATCTTTAAATGCTCGTCAGACTTTACAGGTGTCTGATAAACTAAAGTTCTAAGCTTTGCACCTGCAATTAGGGTTGATGATGAACCTAGGAACTCACACTCAAACTCCTGCCTAAATTGTTCCTCGGATGTGTTGTTAATTGTTTGTTGCTTCCAGGCTTCATCTCTTCCTGGCACTTCACTCCAATGAACGTCAATCCGCTTATAATCATTTCTTTCATTCTCACTATCAGCCCATATCTTATAGAATAAGTTAAGACCATTAGGAGTAGACGTAATTAATACTTTTGTAGTAGCGCCAGAAGAAATGGTAGGGTATACAGAAGCAAAGAACGACTCTTGAATGTTGTTGGGTACGAAAGCAAACTCATCTAGGTAAACTAAGTTTTGTGATGTACCTCTAATGGCTGATGATGCAGTAGAACTAGCTTGTATCTTAGAGCCATTTTCTAACTCTACATTACCTTTGTTCCATTCTACTATACCTTGTTGCATCCATCTAGGCATGTGTTCATAAGCAAGTTGAATTCTACTTAGAATTTCCCGTGCTTGTTTTTCTTTGTGGGCAAGTATAGCTACTGAATAGTTTTCGTAAAACAGTACACGATGCAGAATAATACCTACAACTACGGTAGTTTTACCGACCTGTCTAGGCATCTTACATATTACAAATCTTTCTTTATCTGAAAGCTCTATAATATCTTTTTGATAGTCGTAAGGTTGAAAAGGTATTAAGCCTTTGTCTACGTGTACTATCTTTACGTAATTTTCAATAAAGTATACTGGATCTCTTGAACACTTTATGTATTCCTGGACGTTGTCCTTTGTCCATTCAATCTCTACATAACTACGTTTGAGGTTTCTATTACCAAGATAATACTCAGTGTTGCTCATTTTGATCTTTTAAAAATTTTTGAAGCTCGGCTGTGCTGCCAACAAATAGATTATTGTTGATAGTCTTTGCATTGCCAGCTTCTCCAGATAGCTCTTGCTTTCGTTTTGAAAGCTCCAAAAGATCCTTATTAACCTCTGACATAGTTTTAATAAGATTAGCTGCGACTTCATAGCTTCTAGGATGTTGGGATTGCCCGGCAACATCTAAAATACCATCTAGAGCCTCTGCGCCCTTCTCTATAATATTAAGAAGATTGCCTCTTGCATATTCAAAATCATATTCGTAATCGGGCTGCTTTTTAATAACTTGTATTTCTTTTTCAAGAGGCGGGAGGCCTAATGCGTCAGAAATAGTATCAGTTTTCATCTATGCTCTTCTTTATAATAATATAGTCCCAATCATCATCAGGTAGAATGTCACTTCTATCTACCGTTAGCGATGCATTAGTTGTTGGTTGTCCATTAGCCAACATACCTGGGTATATAGTAATACTCTCAGCAACAGTATTAGTATTAAATTTTTCGTAGAAATTAGTATTTGCAAGAGTAATAACATTAGACTTCTTGACTGGGCCAAATAGATACCCTAGCATAGTAAAGTTTATGGTCCAGGTAAGAACTCTTCTTTCTTCATAATTAGTATCATACGTGTCTGAAGATGTAATGTTCTTTATGATAACAGGTATGTCTAATTTAAAATCTAACTCTGGAATAAGATTTAAAGTTGCGGTCCATTCAGGAGTAAAGAACGGCAGAATTTGTTCTAGAATTCTTGTGCCGTCTTCTGCATTCTTTACCATGATATTTAAAGTGAAGTCAATATCATATGGTACTGGATTGTACGCATACTTTAGATAATTGTCATCATTAGTTTCGACTTTAGTAATTCTACTCTTATTGATTGTAGCAAGCTTTCTACTTGCAGCATAAGATAGTCCAGTCATCTCAAATGACATTACCGGTAGAATAACCGCAGCAGGTCTATTGAGGTTTGGTTCGGCATCCACTCTTGCTAGAGCTTTATCGCGAGGTGCGTAGGTGATAGGTACACGAAGTGTCTGTATGCTTGTATTGCTTGCATTTACTCTGTTAATGTAAATGTCGTTAAAAAGTGTGCCAAAGTACGTTACGTACTTTCTGAGTGTCTTATGATAAAAGGTCTGTCCGAACATTATAGATTGCCTTCACTAAACGGGTCAATGTTAGTAAAGTCAATAAACTCTAAAGCTTCATTTTGTATAGTAGACGTATTATCTACTATTAGGTCACCAATATCTTCACCTTCTGTAATTAAATTAAAGCCAGACTCATCTGTTAGGAAGCCATAATCTGCACCTATTTGATACTTAATAGAGTACGCATTAACGTCAAGTCTATAGTTGTCATATAGATTATCAACATCTAATAAACCAGTATTAAATATCTCGTTGCTATATTCAAACAGTTCACATTGTATATCGAATGTTTGTAGTGAGCCTAGTTGATAGAAAATAGCTTCGTGTTCGACAAACTTAATTTCAAATATCTTATTGTTTAAAGGGAAGAATATAAGGTCGCCTTCTCTTGGTAACTATGGCTTCTATACTTCCTACCTCATCATTAAATATTCTTCGAGCCATAGTAAATGTAACTCGATCTCTTATCTCTAGATTGAACTTAGATAAGAAGTCTCCTTCTCCTGCAAATCCCTCAACATTCTTAATATACATTTCAAGCATGTAGGCATTATTAAAGGAGCTTAAAGGACTCTCACCGTAAATAGGATCGTATGCGTCTCTTGTTCTAGGCAAATAATAAAGTTCATGACCGTAGATCTTAATAGCTTCTACAATCAAGTTTTCAATTAAAAGCTGCTCTTGGCTACTTTTAAAATTATTAAAGTAAAAATTGGTTGCCATTACCCAATCATATCCATCACTGGCAACGAGTAGCTAGAAATCATTTCTTGTTCTAACTTATCTATTTCCTGCTTGGCATCATCTAATATTTTTTCACCATTAAACTTAACGCCACCAGGTAGTTCTAAGCCAGTAAACTTAGTTAGATTAGTACCCCATTGATACTTAATTTTTGCTGTGCAGTATTCTTGCAGCCATCGGTCACCCCAGGCATCAGTAAACACAGCTGGGTCTACTACCATATATGCTTCAACTAAAAGGTAAGTAACGCCGGTATGGACGTTCCAATCCATATCAACATATAATCTGTTAGTATGACGGTTATATCTAATAGGCTTTTGTCCAACGATGATTTGCTGTATAAGTGCCAAATGCTGCATTGTCATATAGAAAGGTATTAAACTTACTGATGTAAGAGTATACAAATCATTAAGAGCAATCTGATATCTGATATTGAATAAGTCTTGATGGCCAACTACCGGATCACCAATAGGAAATATTCTTACTGCTCCTATAATGTTTTCCGGCAGGGTAATATACTTGTTAACCTTATCTTGTTCGGTAATAAGGTGCTTATAGTAAATTTTTTCCGATCCATCAAAATGATAATCATAATAATACTTAAGGGATTCGTCTACTCGATCATCAATCTGATCATCATCTACGTTAATCTCAAGGACTGGCTTACCTAACTTTCTAAGGCAGTATTCTTTAAATTCATTTCTTGAAGTTGGGATAGCCATGTTTATTCCTTTAGTTTAACTCTTGAGGCCATGTAATGGTATACGGGTAATCTGGTTGCTTTGAGATGTCTGCTAATGCTTGTGCATAATTATCTAGGTCATCTAAGTTGTCCGTGGTAGGAATATCCAATCTTACTTCTCTGCTGTGTCTCTCATAACGCCAGCTTAACAGTGAGAAAAGATAAGCTCTTCTCTGATATGCAATTCTTTTTAGGTCAGTTAACCTTAGCTGTATATCTTCTTCTGTAAGATCTTCTAGAGTGGCCCACTCAATTCTTTCATTCTGTACTATAGGCTCATCCAATAATATAACCTTTTTAGTTGTAAGATCGATATTATCAGGATCAGGAAATAGCTCCAGATCTGGATTTTGTTCTATGAGAGTGTCTAGTTTTGTCATAATAGTATTTATTAAGGGTAGTTAAAAGTAGAAATTCTACTATCTAGAGTTCCATCTAATGAATAAGAAAAGGTAATATAGTTGCTGGGTACATACCCCCAAGTACTATCTGTTGAAGGGTAGTTGCCATATTGGGGTAATACAGTATAAGCTGCTAGTCCCCCAGAAGGATATTTTAGTGTAATTGCACCGGAAGCTGAACTAGGGGATGCAGGCATTATACTAGTACTTCCTGCATAATTATACCCACTATAAAAATCTAAACCATAAAGTTGTTTGTTAGATACTGAAGTAGCAAACGCACTAACAGATGAAGATGAACCTAATAATGTCCATGCACTATTTGTATTTGCTGTACCTACCGAACCCCAATTGGGGCTAATTGATGAAGTACTATAATAATCAAAAAATTTAATGTAAATTGTAGCTATATTAGAGGTTTTACCACTTTTATATGCCCACCCTCTAGCCATATAGTATGACGGTTCATTAAAAAACATAACATATACTAAATTGCCTATGGATAAATTTCCTGGACGTAAATCCCAATATACACCCGTTCCGTTTGAATATAAAACTTGGCCGGCTGTTCCACTAGATCCGTTTGCAAAGATGTTTTGTGTTGCTATTCGAGTACTAAAAGAGGTTCCAAAAACGCTATTAAATCGAAGATAACTAGAACTTAACGATGTATTTTCATTTCCGCGTCCGGCACTGTAAGTACTGGGGATAATAGAGGGTAAAAAATCTCCATAAAATAATGTATTAGATGAACTGTTTCCTATTGAAAAAGAATTAGAATAGGTATTAACTAAACCTAGACTGATACTGTCGGATAAAAGAATAACATTGCCAGATGTTAAAGATGTAGAATTTACGGTAGTGTTAGTAACCCCGCTATACTCAAGAGTAGATGTATTTACTCTTGTGTTGCTCCCAACAGACATAGAGGTATTGTTTATAACTAGATCTGCCCCTAAACTAATAGAAAAATTATTAATAGTAGTGTTTGTTGCAGTATTACCTATACTAATAGATATAGAATTTATAGAGGTATTAGATACTGCGTCTGTTAAGATAGCTGCAGAAGCTGGATTTGATAAAACACTAGATACTGATCTACTTTTTGTCATAATTTAGTTTAGGGGTAATTAAAAGTAGCAATCTTAGAGTCTTGAGTACCATCTAATACATAAGTAGTAGTAATATAGTTGTTAGGTGTATATCCCCAGGTAAAATCAGTCGATGGAGTATTAAAGCCTGCTACTGAGCTTGAATGGCTGGAGAGCCCTCCTGACGAATACTTTAGTGTGGTGGCTCCTGTTGGTCCAGTAACACTGGCAGGCATTATAGACTCACTGCCTGCATAATTATACCCGCTATAAAACTCTAAACCGTATAGTTGTTGACTATTAACGTTACCCGACAACATAGAATAACTCGAGCTCGAACCTGAAGAAGACCAACTACTTATAGGAGCAGAAGCAACTGTTGTAAATGACGGATTAATAGAAGAAGTAGTATAGAAATCATAAAGTCTAAAGTACATAGTACTAGAAGAGGGGTTCGTTGCTTTATTGTTTTTATATACCCAGCCTCGTGCTAAGTAGTACGTTGATGCAGAACTTTTAAACCACATCATATATACTAGATTTCCTATAGCCAGTGTACTTCCTCCACCACCACTACTTACTGTACTCCAGTAAATACCTGTACCATTTGATGTAAGTATTTGTCCTGAAGATCCATTAGAGTTGTTTGCATAGATCGCACCTGGAATAATATGCGTAGTATTTGCTCTAAGTGTACCAGCGATAACTAGACTTGTTGAATTAATAAAAGATGAGGTACCGAAGTAGTTGACTCCCGCAGTAGTACTGTTTGCATATGCAAAACTAGAAGGAATTCCTACAAAAACTGTAGTGCTGTTTACTAATACAGTATTACCTACGAATATGGCACTAGAATTTATCTGAGTATTAACAGTAGTATTGCCTATTGAAATATTTGCAACACTAATAGAAGTATTTACTGTACTATTTCCTATTACTAAAGCAGAAGCATTAATTACACTATTCGACGTACTATTTCTAATAGCAATACTTGTTGCGTTAATTACTGAATTAACGATAGTATTACCTACAACAAACGATGATGTATTAATCGTAGTATTAGCGGTAGAGTTGCTAATAGAAATAGAAGTGGCGTTAATAAAGGTATTAACAGTAGCACTGCCATATGCAAGATTACTAGCACCCGCTGTTAAAGTTGTTAAGCCTGAAAACGTTGAAAGTGTTCTACTTCTGGTCATGGATTATACCTTTGGATACTTGGCTTTTACATCTAGAATTTTTTGTTTCATAGCAGCGAATTCTTCAGTTTTTTCACCCTTCCAAATTGCACCCAACTGCTCGCTCAACGATGGGTACTCATTTCTTCTTTGTGCGTAGTAGTCAGGAATAGATGGTCTAACAATTTCATCCTTGTTGATATCTATAACCATGTCTTCACCAAATGGTGATTGCAAAGTTCTTGTCTTTGGATCTAATGCTTCCCATTCGGCTTCTTTGGCTTCTATTTCTGCTACAATCTTGTCTTTTGAGCTCTCTAAGAACTCGTTAAGATTTGCACCAGGAGGGATAAAAATCTTCCAGTCGTAGACTTTATCGTCAAATGTTACTCTAATATCAGCGAGTGCTCTTTCTTCGTTTCCACCAACTGTCAAGAGCCCTTCTAAAGAAATTTCACAAGTCATTTTTACTCCTATTTGTTTGCTTCTATTCTAAAATTAACACCCGGATGCTGACCCTGGGGTGGTAGAACTTGAACGTTTTTATATCCTAATTCGGTTAGAAGATCTGTTAAAGCTTTTGGATAGTAACCAAACAGATGCGGCGACTTAACTCCATTCTTCAACGCCTCTTCTGATGGCTTTTCTTCATCAATAAAAGCACCATAAATGCATAACGTTAAACTAAATCTTTCTTCAAACGTCTTAGCATCAGTAAACGCTTTGCAGAGGCCCTCTAAATCAGGCATCTCCATAATAAGCTTGCCGTCTGGCTTCAAAGCATCTAACCACTTACTTAGCAGCTCTGGAGCTCTATGCTGTGGTATATGCTCAATCACGTGTGAAGCAAAAATCTCATCCACACAGCCTGAAGGTAGCTTAAAATCAAAAATATCTTCGTTGATGTCTGCAATCTTGTTATATTTATCAATGCCAATATATCCTTCTAGCTTGTCGCGACCTGAGCCGATATTAAGCTTGAGAGGTTCGCCGCTATCAATAATTGCTTGTAACTTGTTTTTGCCGCTGTTGCTACCCTCGGGCAATCTATCAATCCAGCGTCTGTCAATATAGTCTTTATCATCTAAAGTAAGAGGTCTACCAATAGGAATATTGGTATAGTACTTCTTAATATCTACTGATGGGTGTGCTGTATAGTTGCCTGATGCAAGATCCATATGCAGACACTGTACATCGGTGTTGACAAGAAGTTTAATTCCTAATCTGTGTAGTCTGTGTACAAAGAAGTTGTCCTCGCCTACAAAAGGGATCTCATCGTTAATGTTATTACCAATACAGCAGAATGGTAGTTCAGGATCTTCTTCTTTTAGTCTCTTCAAAATATCAATAGGAACTAGCATCACATCCATACCTGTTTGCCAGGCAGTGATTAATTGCCCAGGGTCTACATTAGGGATAGTAATCCAGTTGCCGTTCCGCACCATAATCATGGCATCGGAGCATTTGATATAGTAGACGCCTGTTACTACTGTACCTGGATTCTTTTCTGCTGTTTCGTGTAAGACCTTAAATGCATCGTACGGGAGAACAGTATCTTCGCCAACGAATAAAAGATACTTTGCGCCACTCTCTAATGCTCTTTCTATTAGATAGTTTCGAGCAACGTCTACCTTTTCTCCACCTATATTACAGAAGCCATGCGAGAAACCTAGCATGTCTATATGAAGGCCATCGTAGCCATCAAAATTTTGTGCTGCTGTTTCGTTTAGATCTCTTCTTGGTTGAGCTACCATTACATATGGTGCTATTTCTTTTGAGCCTTCATAAATCTCTTGCATTATACCAATAATCTTATCACGATTATACATTACTAAACCTCACTAAAATTTATTGAAAAAAGGTGACAGGCATGTGCCTATGTTAAAAGGAATTCCTGGATTTGTTGAAATTTTTTGGCCTGCCTTCATATTACTGTTAGGTATAAAATGAATTTCACCGTTAGGTGTAAGAATTCCACCCGCATAAAAATATGGGGAAGAAATTAATATGTTATAAGTTGATACTATCCCTAATGCAGAAACTTTTTGACCGTATGGAGCCCAGAATGGTACAAAATGAATATCCCCGTTAGGTGCTAGTACTCCGCCGTAATATTCACCATTTACCCCACTATATACTAAACTATAAGTTGACACAACTCCGGAGACTGATATTTTTTGTCCTACTCGTGCACGAAATGGTACTAAATGAATATCTCCATTATGAGATAAAACACCCCCTATGTAATTAGAATTTGAACCATTAGTATGTATTAAACTATAAGTTGATACTACTCCAGATGCAGATACTTTTTGACCTACTTGTGCCTGCGCAGGTACAAAATGAATATCTCCATTAGGTGCTAATACCCCTCCATTATATAAGTTTGGATAAAACCCTGTTAAGGTATACACTAAGCTATAAGTAGACACTACACCAGTATTGGTGTTTATCTTTTGACCTACTATTCCCGAATTGGGTATAAAATGAATATCGCCGTTGGGTGCAAGAACGCCTCCTGTGTATGCGCCAGTACCTGTAGTATACACTAAGCTATAAGTAGACACTACACCAGTATTGGTGTTTATCTTTTGACCCACTCGTGCCTGCGCAGGTATAAAATGAATATCTCCATTAGGGGCAAGTACACCTCCCGTATACACATAAGACCCAGTATACACTAAACTATAAGTTGATACCACCCCGGCTGCAGATACCTTAAGCCCCACCGGTGTTGCATTAGGTACGAAATGAATATCGCCGTTGGGTGCAAGAACACCTCCAGCATAGCCGACGCCATATGTATACACTAAACTATAAGTTGATACCACCCCGCTACTAAACAAACTACCACCTGCAACTGATTTGTTTAATAATGTTTTAAATGAATTCCATGCAGTTAAATCACTACCTATAGAACTATTATCCGCAGCCGGTACAGTGCCTTGTGTTGTGCTTTGTACCTCTGAAATAAATGTGTTAGAATTACGGTTCAGTATAGCCATTATTATAACTTATTAAAGAATGGTGACTGGCATATGGATTGATTAAAAGGTATGGCTGGTAGTGTTGATATTTTTTGACCAACAGCTGCACTTTGAGGTATAAAATGAATATCTCCGTTAGGCGCTAAGACCCCACCTTTGTATCCATTCGTAACAGTATACGCTAAACTATAGGTTGATACTACTCCTGATGCAGACACTTTTTGCCCCACAACAGCTGAATTACCTGGTATAAAATGAATATCTCCATTAGGCGCTAGAACACCACCGTAATATAATGCATTGCCTGTGTACACTAAACTATAAGTTGATACTACCCCTGTGGCTGATACCTTTTGCCCTCGGCTTGCATAGGCTGGTACAAAATGAATGTCTCCATTAGGTGCTAGAACTCCTCCAAAGTGTGGATAATAATCAGTATAAACAATTGAATAAGTAGATGATACACCTGCTGCTGATACCTTCAGACCTCTAAGGTAAGAGTAAAAAGGTATTGTGTGAAGCTCGCCATTAGGAGCTAGTACCCCTCCGCTCACATTAACGTGTGCATTAATTATACTAAATGTTGAAACTACCCCTGAAGAAGATACTTTTTGAATATTGCTACTGGCTATAAAAAAAATATCTCCATTTGGCATTAGTACTCCGCCAACATAGCCGCTGGCAATTATACTATAAGTTGACACTACCCCTGACGCAGATACTTTTTGGCCAACAGTAGCACCATTTGGTACAAAATGTATATCACCATTAGGAGCTAAAACTCCTCCTAGATATGCAACAGAACTAGTATATACTAAACTATATGTGGACACTACACCAGATGCTGATACTTTTTGCCCTACAGTAGCCGCATATGGCACAAAATGAATGTCTCCATTAGGTGCTAGAACACCGCCAGAATATGCATTAGCCGCAGTATACACCAAACTATAAGTGGATACTATCCCGTTCTGAAATGCTTGTCCTGCATTTACGCTTGCATCTAACATACCTTTCATACCAAAGAACCAGCTATCAGATGTGGTGGTGCTATTATCTGCTGTATTAATGGTTCCCCAGGCTCTTTGTTTAACTTCTGAAACCCACCCAGGTGCTAAGGAATATGTTGGCATGATTAGAACTTATTAAAGAATGGAGAGCAACAGACGCCTAGACTGAATGGTTCAGCAGGATTTGTTGAAATTTTTTGACCCTGGGAAGCAGTATAGGGTACAAAATGAATATCTCCATTAGGTACTAATACTCCTCCGGTATATGAAGCAGAAACAGTATATATTAAACTATAAGTTGATACTACTCCAGTATTAGTGTTTATTTTTTGGCCTACTGGTGTGTTAAATGGAACGAAATGAATATCTCCATTAGGTGCTATTACCCCTCCCCAGTATTGTCCACCACTAGTATATACTAAACTATAAGTTGACACTACTCCTGAAGCGGATACTTTTTGTCCTCTATTTGCATTATTAGGTATAAAATGTATATCTCCATTAGGAGCTAGAACTCCCCCAACATATGCACCATTACTATTAGTATACACTAAACTATAAGTTGATACTACTCCAGATGCGGATATTTTTTGTCCAACTTCTGCTGCAACGGGTACAAAATGAATATCTCCATTAGTAGCTAAAACACCACCCCAATATGCACTAGTAGTAGTATACACCAAACTATAAGTTGACACTACTCCTGAAGCGGATACTTTTTGTCCTCTATTTGCATTATTAGGTATAAAATGTATATCTCCATTAGGTGCTAGAACTCCACCTAGATATGCTCCATTACTATTAGTATAGACTAAACTATAAGTTGATACAACCCCGGATACTGATATTTTTTGACCTACTAGTGCAGAATAAGGTACGAAATGAATATCACCATTAAGTGATAATACTCCCCAACATATGCACCATTACTATTAGTATACACTAAACTATAAGTTGATACAACCCCGGAGGCTGATATTTTTTGTCCTCGGTTTGCACCTAAAGGAACAAAATGAATATCTCCATTAGGAGCTAATACCCCTCCAGCATATATACCAACAAAATAAGTATACACCAGACTATATGTAGATACTATTCCATTCTGAAATGTTTGTCCTGCGTTTGCGTTTCTTTGAAGTAATCTTTGCATACCGGGTACTGTATTACTTCCCATGCTGCTATTATCACCTGTAGGCAATGTACCGGCGGCTGCTTCAGTAACGTCGTTTTGCCACGAAGGGGAAATAATATAGTTATTGGCCATTAGAACCCTAGAACTCTGACTCTATATTGGCTTGAGGTAGGTGCTATAACAAAACTAACTACACACGTATTATTGTTTGTAACTGATACATCAGGGTACACTTGGTTATTAGTGGCATTCTCAAAAACTACCACTGACACATCTGCTTTAGCTAGGTTATGATTAATAGTAAAAGAAGTGTTAGTACCATCCCCTATGTTAGTTGTGTATGATATGGCCCCTGCATCTCCTTTTGCTCCATTATTACCAGTATTACCTGTCTCACCTTTTTGTCCTTTCATACCTGCTGCTGAAAATGTAGTTAGATCAGAATTTGTAAATGTTATGGTATTTAATTCATCTATATAAGTTGCGGCGTAAAGCTGACTACCCTTATCGCCCTTTGCACCAGTACTACCAGTTGAACCAGTCGGTCCTACTTCACCCTTGTCACCCTTATCTCCCTTTGCACCAGCAGCATAGACATTGCCATCTGCACCTTTGCTGCCTTGATCGCCTTTTTGACCTTTAACACCAGTGACCGGGAAAACAGTTGAGTCTGAATTGGTGAAAACTATTGTGTTGTTAGCATCTGTGTATAATGCACTAGAAACCTTCTCTCCCTTTTCTCCTTTGGAGAAAACATTGTTTATAATGCCTATGGTAATAATATCGCTACTGTTGGCAGCAAGGGTAAGAGTAACCCCTAGAGAGTTTGCAGTATAGTCACCAGTATTGGATTGCAATACACCGTTAATATAGATTAAAAAATTATTGAAATTACTCTTTGTAGATGAGTATGGGAAATAGGTCTGGCCTTCTGTTGCAACAGTAGTTTCTAGTACTAAGCTGTCTGATGCACGACTTGCTAAGTTTCTAATTATGCCCATTTTTTAACCTGTTAAAAAGCCAAGCTGTATGTTAATACTGTTGTTATGTTAAGTGGTGCACCACCGTTAACAGATAACCCTGCAGACGTCAGTTGAGAATTAACTGTTGAGTTTCCTATTTGCACACCGCTCATATTAATGTTTACGTTGCCAGATGAGGCTGTATTAGAAAGCACCACACCATTAGAACTATAGGTTCCAGTAATGGTTGCATTGCCAGTAAATAGCGTTGCACTGTCACCATTCAGACTGACATTGCTAAAAGCTACTCTTGTATTTGCGGTGCTACTACCGACTATGAATGCACCGGTAGGTTTGTCGTACGACACGTATTGTGCGCCGTTGGCGTATCCAGCATCATTAAATTGTACTGTGCTGAATAATCCTAACGCCTGAGATGTGTAGCTTGACCAGTATGCACCAGAACCATTAGATGTTAATACCTGGCCTGATGTGCCTAGTGATCCATTAGAATAGATGGATGTAACAGTAAGCGTAGTTGCGTTAACTGATGATACTGCAATACTTGTTGAGTTTAAGTATGCATTGCCGCCACCGTCTCCAATATACATCTGCGCATTAGCAATTTTGATGTTATTGTTTAGATTTTCAGATAGCAGTCTTGAGAAGTCTCTAGTCTTACCCATGGCGATATAGAATAGTGGAACACTATCTATTTATACAAAAAAAGAAAGCACCTCAAGGGTGCTTTCTTTCTTGAAATACCGTCTAAAATTAGACTGGGATTTCTTCCCATTGGAACGAGCCAAAGAATGCGCTGGCACCAGATGCTGATGTGGTGTACGAGCAAACGTAGCCACCAGGAGGAACAATAACGCTGCCTTCTAGATCATATAGAAGAGGCACTGATGGGACTGTTGTGATAGCACCAGTTAGGCCTGAACCGAAGATGGTGTTAACGACTGGGGTTGCTGTTAGAGTGGCTGATGCATAAGCAACACCGTAACCTTGAGCACCACCAACATACTGCGACTTGGTCGAGGTGTTCGAAGTCGAGAATGTAGCGATTGGTGATGTGCTGAAGCCAGTCATAACACCGTAAGCAGCGGCAGAACCGAAGGCAACGATGAATGCATAGCCAACCTTGTTGATGACTAGGTTAACTGGGCTGTTAAGTGGGTTGTAAACCATTAGACCGGTGAACGATGTGGTTGTACCAGCCGAGGTTGTAGCAGCAGCCGTCGAAGCAGCGTTGAAAAGAGCTCTACGATAGTTGGTCTCATAATAACGACCGTGTAGCTCAGTTGCGATAAGATCGCCTTGTTGACCAAGACGTACGTTTGGGTTAGAACCGGCACCAAGTGATTGTGCAGAAATTGGGCCTACTTGTCCTTGAATAAGCATGTGAGTCTCCTTTACTTAGTTAAAATTAACCTTCATCGGTTACGTTACTATTTATATCTTTGCGAAGTTGTGTAACTTCGGTAATAAATGGCGAGCCATTTAATCCTTCTGAAAGGATCAAGTTGGTCACTTTCGTTTCTATTAGTAATTGTTCTAATACCTCTATAATTTTTTGATTAGAGTATCGTACATTATACTGAGAGAAAGAATCAAATCCATCTAAATCATCATAATAAATGTTGAGGTTATCAGATGGATTGTATGTTGTAGTGTTAACACTTAATGTAACAAGAGGACCACCGCCTGGATTTGTAGCTCCTAGGTTGGGTGCGCCTGCAATGTACAAAGGTACGTTTTGAGTGGTGTTAATAACAGCATACAGCTTGCTAAACTTAAAGTTTGGCAGTGTTGAAAAATCTAATGTGTTATTAGCAGTACTAAACGTTGGTTTATAGATAGTTAATTGTTTCATATTTTTTCCTAGAAAGCTAAGCTATAAGTCAGTATAGTGGTGGTTGTAGGATATGCAACGTTACTTAAGAAAACTCCGGTTGAGTTAATCTGCACGTTGTTAGTGGCGTTTCCTACTGATACGGTAGCCGTGTTAATATTTATGTTAGCGCCTACTGCGATAGTATTAACTGTTAGAGACGCATTAATAACTGCATTATTAACAGCAATAGTTGAATTAGACTTGTAGAATGCTAGGTTGGCTGAACCATTACTAACACCACTATCATTAAACTGTATCTGAGTATTAGCGCCTGCTACCCCTACTGTCGTCCATGACATGTAACCGGCACCGTTGGTAGTCAGTACCTGTCCGTTTGATCCATCAGCCACCGGCAACACATATACTGTAGTATTAGGATTGTCTGGTGCTGAAATAGTTACCGAATTAGAAGTGGTACCGTTTAGTTTAATAGATGCCATATTATCCTCTTAAGCTTGTGCTTCTGTCCAGGATAGACGTGTTTGAATTTGAGCATTCGAGCTACCGATGTTAATACCAACAATCGTAAGCGTATCTGGACCGTCTGGGTAAACACCTGCAGCACCTGGTGTGTTAGTTGTACCACCACCAAGAATACTATTACCTAGATCTCGTAGCATGTTAAGAGCAGCAGCTGCTACGGAGTAGTTAGTAGAACCGGCGTTGTTCACAGCATAGAAGCTAAACATCGCTTCACCGCCTGAGACATATACAGGGCCTGTATGGTCAGCAATCTGGGCAAGACTTGATGTACCAGTAGCAATAGGACCGAAGGTGCTTAATGCTGCTGTGGCACCGGTATAGCTTGTTGTTGTGCTAGTTGTTGGTGCAATCGGCGCGCCATTTAGAATTAGCTGAATCAAGAACACCCCGTTAACTAGCACGTCCAAGTTTTGCAACGTGAGCTGCATACGGTTAACAATTTCCTTTGAGCCAAGTACACCAGTAACACCAGAATCAACTGAAGGCGTAACTCTTAGAGTTGCAAGAGCAACAGCACTATTGTACGTTACTGTTGTAGAACCGGAGCCTGACCCCTGTCTATTCATTGTAATAGTGTTGTTTGGGTTGCCGCCGGACACGGCTGTAACTATTGCGCCGGAAGGAATATTGCTACCTGCCACTAACATACCAGGGAAGATCGGTGTAGTATTAACAACGCTAAATGTATTTGAGCCTGAACCAATAGTTACTGAAGCAACGTTACCAGCAATTGCAGTGGTAGTTGTTGTTTCACCGTAGGTAAATTGCAACGACTTATCGTTATCGTACTGTCCGTCCATAATTACTGACGTACCCCAGTGGCTAATCGTCGGTGAGAATTGTGGTGAATGTAGATACACTGATATAGGAGCAGTAGCAGAGAATGTATGAGTTACATCTCCCGTTGCATTACCCATATTAGCAAAGCTGTAAGTAGAGGAGCCTGAGCTTGATGCAGCTCTGGACATGACCACTGTATTAAATGCCCCGGTGGTAATAGACGCAACATAGGTATTATTTGGAATACCTGTACCGTAAATTAACATGCCTACTTGCAGACCAGCTACTGAGTTTGTTGATGTTAAGGTTGAGCTGCCGCTCGTTCTTGTCATTGTTACGGTTGTGGCTGCCTTACCTCTTGTAAGACCGGTAAGTGTTGTAGCTGTCTTGCCTGAATAAAACACATACTCAGGATTGCTTGGGTTATCAATATAAACTGTACCAGTTGTTGGGAATGCAGTAGTGTTACCAACCGACATTGTTGTTGCGCTTGATGCCAACGTTGCTGCAAGATTCGTAAATGGTGCAATAGTATTGGTTTCGTATCTGGCAGGCAAGTTACCAGAACGCATGTACGCTTCAGTATTCTGGTTATTGTTAACAAACCTATGGACGTAAACTACTCTACCTTGTGTATCTCTGAATCCATATCTTACTGTACCAGCGCCGTACCAGCTATAGTCAAGATAGAACATTTGCATCTTAGTAAGATCAAGGTTCATACCAGATGGGCCAGTACCGTCCATCTTATCAATGTTCCATAAGTTTTGCGGAACTCTTGTATCGATAGTCTTAGAAATAATACAGACGTTCGTACCTGATAGAGTTGCTCCTCTATAAGGAGGCGAAACTGTCATAGAGGTGTCACTTGCAATATTTAGAACTCTGAATGACATCCCTCTAATAACTATAAAGTCACCAGGCACTAGTTGTGACGATAGTGAAGGTGATACCCCGTTAACGGTTGCGCCAGTTACTGTTGACGAGCCGTTAGTAACGTTAAAGAAGCCGGACAATTGTGTAGTTGAGCTTCTTCTTACACAGTAAAGAGTTTGACCATCAAATTCAAAAAATACACCATTCTGGAAATCGAATAATCCGGTTCTGGTTGTTGCGCCATACCAGCTAGATACTGACAGAGCGGGTATACCAGTTGCAGGCGTTGCAGTGGGGGTTGTTAATGTACTATATGTGAATTGGTTATCACTGACTACTGAAGTTACTGTAAAGGTACCATTATATGCTGTTTCATTACAGCCTGAAATAATAAAAGTTGTACCAAAACTAATGTAGTGAGGTGCTTTTGTAGTAACGGTTGCTACTGTTCCAGACGATGTAATCTTATCTACGTTAATGTTTGGCTTTAAGCTTGTACCTGTACTAACTTGAATGCCTTTGCCAGATTGATATCTAAAGTATCTTCTTGTTTGACGAATAGTTTGAATATTGTGCGCTTGATTGCCTGTAGTAAACTGAACACCGCCGTCAAATGCTCTATGTTGATATACACCGTCTGGTCTGGGGTAAATTGTGCCACCGGAAATTGATCCGGATGGCGCATTTACTACAACAAAGTTAAAAGATGTGCTGCTTAGTACCGAACTAACCTGCCATGTACCGTTAGGTGCATTAGATGATGCGGTTGAACCTGTTACATAGATACCATCGCCTATCTGAAGACCGTGAGGGTTGGTTGTAGTTACTGTAACTACAACACCACTATTAGTCATAGCAGTTGCTTGTGGCATACTTGCATTTGAATAAAAGCTACCAGCGAATACAAACGATAATGTTGAGTTATATACTGAGCCAGATGAACCTGTAAATGGCGTTCTTGCAGTATATGTGAAATTAGTACCAGCTGATACTGAATCTACTACGAAAGGCCCGTTGCCACCGGTAAACAAGCTATCTTGAATAAGAACTGGTGTGCCAACCGCAGGTGGGGTAGTTGTCGATACTGTAACCGTAGTTGAACCATTTGTTGCTTGAATATCTGTAATTACAATAGGGGTTTGTGTGTTGACAAAAAAGCTTGGCTGCATGTTAAGTAGCGAGAGGGTTTCCCACTTTGTAGGTTGCAACCCGTATTCAAAGTCAGTATCAATCAAAGCTTGAGGAGAAGAAATTCTCATCTTACCTACTGGGTCAATAATAGACTCGTCAGGAATAAATGATTCACTAATTTCATCAACTACAATCTGCAACTTATCAGTGGCCGACATACTACCGGTATTATAATTTAATACGATTGTAGTAGTTGGGTTTGTGGTAACCGTTCCTTGCGTAACCGTATAGCTTGTAGCGGTAAGTGCTGGATCGCTAAAGTTGTAAATTACAGCGTTAGTAGTAACGTTAGTAATTAGTAATAGTCTTTCTCTTAGAACGACTCTAGGGATTACTATTGTCTTTGTAGAAGGGGTAAATGTATACTGAGTATCTAAAATAACACGTTTTGCCATGTTGTCCTCTTAATCAAGCATTATACTTAATGGTTTAAATGGTGTTTGTTTTTGGTAATTGTTAAAGTTTTTCACAGTGTCAGCTACTTTGGCTGTGCAATAGAAAGCGGTCCCAAATGTGGGCGCTGAGGACAGATATAAAGTAGACCCATTAACATAGTATCCCGAACTAAACACTGAAACTTCTGGTAAATTGTAGTAATCATTTATATATCTAGCCGGCAATTGCTTAGTTCCGTTTATATACAAATCTAAGCTTGCACCGTTAAATGGCGTTATAGAAACACCATTTGATGACAGTTTAAACGATCTTGTCTGCCCGTCAAATACATTAGAAAGATTATCTACAACATAATTTGGTAAGCCTTTAGTATAATCTACTGCTAGATTATCTGCAACTGTCCAAGTAGCTGCGCGATCAACTGTAATTGTAGTATAGTTGTTTACCTGTAGAGGCGCTATTCCTTCTGTGAATGAAATAGCTGTGTTTGTGATAGTGCTGTCTGTAGTAACAAATCTAATATTCTCAAACCAGGGGCCTGCCGCATTGCTGCCTTTTTCACCTTTGACACCTGCACTATCAAATACTACTACGTCAAGTATATCGTTATTTGCTGCAGGTAAGTTGAGAGTTACTCTTGAAGTGTTTGCGGTATATTCTGTATTAGAAAGGAATATGCCATTTAAGTGTACTAATATATTACCTAGGGTGGTAATCCCTGACATTAAGAACACTGATTGATTGTTTGCTGCTGTAAAATTAAAGTTGCTTACAGCAGGTGTCTCACCCTTATCACCTTTAGGGCTTATTCGATCGTAACCGTATACAGCAACCAAGTCACTAGCAGTTGCACCTGAAGAAAGAACAATTGCAGTTGTGTTTGATGTGTACTCAGTATTACTTAATAAAACACCATTATAAAATACTCGTACACCGCCGGTGTTTGCTGTGAATGTAGAAGGATAGAAAGTAGTTTGATCGCTAGTAGCTGTAAACTCTTCATAGAGAAGAGTTGCGGTTAGGCCGGTGTCACCCTTATTACCGGTATCACCTTTGTCGCCTTTGTTGCCGATATCACCTTTAGGCCCTACATCACCTTTTTCGCCTTTGTCTCCGTAACCCTTATCACCTTTAATACCTTGTATACCGCCATAAGGTAGATTTGTCCAGGCAGTAGAACCATCACCTATTTTAAACAGGCTAGTATTTGTTTCTATACCAAGCTCACCGGCTGCTAGTACTGTATTAGCAGTTGACCAATCTGAGGCGCTACCTCTTCTAAACTGAAATACTCCAAATGACATTATGCTACTCCTCCAAAGTCAATGGACAGATGTGGTCCTGACGTGCTGGTAAAGGGTGATCCCCCGTCTATAAACGTAACTGATACAGTACCTGATTCACCTTTTTGGCCTTTGACTCCAGATTGTGTAAATCCGTAGACAATTACCATTGTATTATTTGCTACAGGTGTTGCTAATGTAAAGCTTGTACTATTTGAGGAATAAACATCACTACTTAACAATACACCATTAGCATAAACAGATGGACTATTTATAGGTGGGCTATAATAGAAGAATTCTGTTTGATTATTAGCAGCAATATATTCTTCTCTTACTTGGAAATAATCTGTTCCTTTGTCTCCCTTTGCACCATTGGCTCCATTAGTTCCTGCTTCACCCTTATTACCCTTCTCACCTTTAGTGCCTGTTTGACCAAAGCCAACAACTGTGATAATATCGTTATTAGATGCATTAAGGGATAAAACTATCGACGTAGTGTTGGAAGTGTAGACTGAGTTTGATAATAAAACACCGTTAACGTAAATTAGAGGAGTATATAGTGGCGGGCTATCAAAATAGAAAGTATTTTGATTATTTGCAGCTGTATATCTCTCAACTACTTGGTATGATGCAGTATAAAGTCCCTTCTCGCCCTTTTCCCCCTTTGGATTTACGGTATCATCATAACCGTAAACTGTAACTGTATCATTTTCAGTAGCACCAAAGGAAAGAGTTACGGAAGATGAGTTAGAGGTATAATCAGTGTTAGCTAGTAAAACACCGTTAACAAATACGCTTGGAGATAAAAGATTAGTAGCAGTAGCAAGAGTAAATATTGCCTGACCGGCAGTTGCAGTAAATTGCTCGTTTAATAGGGTAGCAGATTGACCTTTATCGCCCTTAACCCCTTGCTCACCTTTTGTTCCGGTCTGTCCAAAACCTACAACCGTAACTATGTCATTAATAGCAGCACCTGATCCTAAAACTATCGATGTTGTGTTAGATGTGTAAACTGTATTAGAAAGCAGTATACCATTCTTATAAACTAATGGTGTATAGAGTGGAGGGCTGTTAAAATAGAAAGTAGTCTGACTAGCTGAAGCGGTATATCTTTCTACTATTTGATACGACGCTACATAGAGACCTTTCTCTCCCTTCTCACCCTTTGGATTTACTGTATCGTCAAAACCTTTAATAGAAATAATATCATTATTAGCTGCACCATCAACTAAAGTAATGGCAGTAGTATTAGATGTAAAGTCTGTATTAGCTAATAGTATCCCGTTTATGAAGACACTAGGGCTAAGAAGATTGACTGCAGTAGGTAGAGTAAATACTGTTTGACCTGTACTAGCGGTAAACTGTACGTCTATTAGTGTTGTTGCATTACCCTTGTCGCCTATTTCACCTTTATCGCCTTTGGATCCGGTATCACCTTTAGACCCGGTATCCCCCTTGTCTCCCTTGAAGCCGGTATCACCTTTGTCTCCTTTATCACCGATATTTCCCTTAGAGCCGGTATCTCCCTTAGAGCCAGTGTCCCCTTTGTCCCCGGTATTACCTTTGTCACCCTTGGTTCCGGTGTCGCCTTTAGAGCCGGTATCACCTTGCTGACCCTTGACACCTGTAACACTAAATGTAGTTGTATCATTATTAGTAAAAACAATAGTATTGTTAGCATCGGTATAAGTTGCACTGGTAACTTGAGCACCTGCGATACCCTTATCACCGGTGGTACCTTTTTGACCTTTATCGCCCTTATCCCCGGTGGTTCCTATCTCGCCCTTATCACCCTTGTCGCCTACTTCGCCCTTATCGCCTTTGGATCCGGTATCACCAGTTATACCTTTGTCACCCTTAGATCCAGTATCACCCTTCTGACCGGTATCGCCTTTGGATCCGGTATCGCCCTTGTCACCTTTATCGCCGGCAGTACCCTTGTCGCCCTTATCACCTACATCACCGGTTCTAGCAAATGTGATAAAGATAGGATCGTTATTACTAAACGCAGCGGTTGTTGAGAGGTATGAGACCGGTACACTAAAGTAGCTATCTACGTATGTGTGTGATCCAACAATATTGAACAGCGCGAAAGCAAGACTGTTGCTTTGGCTTGTAATCTTAAACGTGCCTTTTATCTGCGATGTTGAGTCATCTATTGTTTGGAGGAACGAATATACGTTCGCTGAGAGCTGATCAACAATGTTGATATAAAGGTTTGCTGCACTTGCGTAGTTAGTGTTGCTTAGCTTTAAGTATCCAGCTGTTGGATCAACACTAGTTGTATTTGTTAAGAAGTTGTAGTTAAATGTAGCGCCGCCAAATGTACCATCCGTACCCTTGGCACCAGTATCGCCTTTGTCTCCTATGTCTCCCTTATTACCTTTCTGACCCTTGTCTCCGGTATCGCCTTTGTCGCCCGTGGAGCCCTTGTCACCAATCTCACCTTTGTCACCTTTACTACCAGTGGTACCGGTATCTCCTTTATCACCTTTAGATCCGATATCACCCTTGTCACCTACCTCCCCTTTGAGACCCTTGTCCCCGATTTCACCTTTTCGACCTTTAAGACCAGTTACGTGGAATGTGGTTGAATCACTGTTGGTGAAGGTGGTAGTGTTATTAGCGTCTGTATACGTAGCACCAGTAACCTGCTCGCCTTTTTGACCTTTATCTCCTAATTCACCTTTGTCACCCTTGTCACCAATAGTACCTTTTTGCCCCTTAGAGCCAGTGTCCCCCTTATCTCCGGTGTCACCTTTGTCACCAGTATTACCCTTATCGCCGGTAGTGCCTTTTTGTCCCTTGTCGCCGGTTTCACCTTTATCTCCGGTGAAGCCTTGCTCACCTTTGTCGCCGGTTTCGCCCTTATCACCTTTGTTTGGTGATGTGAGCTCAATGACTGTATTTGATGTGTCTTTTGTATAGAGGATTGCGTCAGCTAGGTTAACGGCTAATTCGCCAATCTCTAACTGATCGCCTTTAGGCACGCGCCCAGGCATGCTGGTGCGCTTAATTTGAAAAACATTATTAGCCATTTGGCTCCGTAATCACTGTATATACAGTGTTAATAATTAATGTCGCCCTGCTTTCTACTTGTCCATATTACTAGATTATATTTAGTGCCTTTGGTTACTTCTCGACCTTCGTGTCCATGTGTCACTTGGCCAGGCCATAAAATAATCTTACCTATTTGAGTATTTATATTAGAGAAGTTTTGCCTATAAAAATAAGTATCTCCGCCTTCGTAATCATCATTCAGCTTTACGTTTCCTGAAACTAAAGAGGCATCATGGTGACAGTTAAGACTCTTTTGGGTTTCTGGTGAATACTTAATAATGAAAGCATCCCGCAAACCATTCATTAATAGCGGAAACCAATACTTTTCTATCACCGGGTTGATCGACTCTTTAAAATGCTTTTCTAAAGTATTCCAGAGCTCCATACTAAACTCTCTGATTCTTAATTCTTGTCCTGGAAACTTATCACCGTACATCGATTCCCATTTACCATGTGCTTCAGCCATGTCTATAATTTTCTTACACATCTCTGGGGTAAGAAAATCCATCTCTAGGATGTCTGGTGCTACTACTGTAAGCTCTGTAGCATCAATAAATTCTATAATATCTGGATAGAGCTGTTGGAAGATGTTATTAAAAACAATCTTATCATTTGGCCCGCCATTACCATGTAAGATGCATGGGCAGCATCTAGTAGCAATATTAACAAATTGCTTTGTTGGCTTTAATACTAAATCATCTTCAATAGAGCTTAAGCATTGAAAGATATAATTCTCATAATCTAATTTGATATTAACCTTATTATTACTCTTATTCTCTACATACTTCTTCTGTAAAAATAGTTGATCATCATCCGAATCCTGTATATAATCATCTATGATGGAAAGGATAGAGTCCTTGTATCCAATGTATACTCCACTGTTTAGATACTTGTATGCGGTATGTGATTCAGTAAAATACTGTTCCATGGAACGATCAGGCCAGCAGATCTTTTCAGCTGCAAAAAGCACGTCACATTCAAACCCTAAGAATCTATTCACGATAGTCTCTAATGAATCATTAATGATGACATCATGACCATCGCAGAACAATACAATCTTATTACCGTCAATGCTCTTAAGATAATCTTTAACTAAATTAATCTTTTGACCACCGCCCGGTCCTTGCATTGTACCACCCTTCCATTCTACACCATCGCCGATGTTTATAATCGGTACCTCTTTAGCCGCACTTGACTTACTAAGGTATTTGTATTTTTCAGAGTCTGTAGCAACGGTGACAACGATTGCTTCTTGAGTCATTATGGATTCTCCACTTTCAATATCAGAGCCAAGTACCGATCTAGATACTTGATTAAATATACTAGTTTTATAGGCTATAGGGTTAGTAGGTATAAGATCTTTAAAAATATCTACTAATGCAGTAAAATTATTAAGTATGCCTGGCTTATCTGTCAGACAGGTGTGTAGATAGTTAACACCACTGATAAGCGGAAAGAACTCATCAACCGGTATAATGTTTTCCTTAAACTTGGAATTAACTAGCTTCTTAGCAAGCCTTGGGCTTATAGCGTAAGCATTATTCCAATAAGGGTAATATGGCCGTATAAATTTATCATCTATATTCTGCACATGACCTGGAAACATCTCTTTGTGATCCAGGTATACTACATCTTGTGTTTCAAGAAGTCTATCGATTTCTTCTGAGTCAATATGCCCTACTAGTCTTGAATCATCTTCAAGAATCAATAGGTTGTGATTGAGCTCAGCACAAAGCATCCACGCGTTATAATGCGATATGCTGGTTGCAACTTCTGTTATAGTTGCGTGTCGATGTAGCATTGGGTCCTGCCACCTAAGGTAAGGCTTAAACCCTAATGCTCTTATATTAGATAAGCTTAACGAGTGTCCGTTTATGGCCGGTAATCTGGTCCATTCGTACTCGCTAAGCTGCTCTGAAATAAAATCTAATCTGTCTTTTCTTGTATCAAGATTTAGTACGACTATTTTCACTTGGCTTCACCGTCTTGCTTTCATAATCAACTATTTTATTGCTAAGATCGTTAATTGTTTTTTCTAAAGTAACGATCTTAGCTTCCGCCAGTATAAGTTTATTTGTTAAATCTTCAATATACTGCTTCTGCCTGTTTATGTAGGCATTAACAAAATCAACTTCCATTATTAGAAACTGCCGCCATCTAATGAAGCATATACCAATGCTGTACCATTAGATTGTAAAACATACCCTTTGGTGCCTATCCCTAATTTTCTAAATCCGTTAGTTGAATTAGCAACTAGTATATCTTCTGCTGTATAGCTGTTAAGACCTGTACCACCGCTATTACCTGCTAATGCGGTTGATAGGCTTAATGTATTAGCTACTATCGCTACATTTACAGTACCATTAGCAGTTAGTGCTACTGATGTTGAATTAGTGGTTAACCCGCCAGATGAAAGGTAAGCAACTAAGGTCGATATATTAAACGTAGCATTCGATGTATCGACAGTTGTACCTGGTGCGGCAGTCAGACTATCAAATAGCTTGAATACCCCGTCCGATGCATCTCTAAACAGACCAGCGTGTTGAGACGCACCACCGGTGTTGTTATAATTACCGTAAAAACCTAGATCTAATACGTCTGACGATGTGTTGTTAGCTGCTAGTTGAATTAGAGAATCAGATACCGATAAGGTTGAAACGTTAATTGTAACGAGGGTACCAGTAACAGATAAGTTACCAGCGATAGTTACGTTATGATCAAACGTTGCATACTTAGCAAGTATATTATTTGCATATACTGTTGAATAATTTAATGCAGATGAGCCAAGGTTATAAGTAACGTTAGCTGAAGGTACTATGTTGGTGTTAACTAGCCCATTAATAGATACAACATCAGAAGAATTACTACCCAGTACAACGTTGCCTGTAACATCTATAGAGTTAAAAGTAACATTGCTTGTAGTGCCAACATCCTGGCCAATGTGTACACCAGTGGAATTAACCGTTACACCAGTGCCTGCTTTGACAAAAACACCAGAGGTGTTCGCAACTATACCGTCGTTAGCATTAACTGAAACGGCATTAGCGCTAACCGATATACCGTTACCTGCCCCTACATCAAGTGTTACGCTTCCGCTTAAACCGCCGCCTGTAAGACCATCCCCGGCGACAACTTCGGTAATATCAGCATCAACCCCTCTCCAATACAATCCAGAGCCATTCGATGCTAGTACTTGGTTAGCTGTACCTACCGACCCATTAACCGAAAGAGTAACACCATTCGCAATAAACAACTGGGTTGTATTTGCAGAAATGTATGATCCAACTGTGAGCGAAGATGCATTTACTACACCAGTAGTAAATAATCCTGACGTGTTAGCTACTACATTTGAACCAACACTTAATATCGCTGCGTTAACAGTGTTAGTAGCAATAACGCTACCTGTAGTATACAGCCCTGTTGAATTAGCTACTACGTTAGACCCAATACTTAATACTGCTGCATTAACAGTGTTAGTAGCAAGAACGTTACCAGTAGTAATTACTGTGCCGTTAACTGTAGTATATGTGTCATTATTACCAACATAAACTTCTTTAGCAGCAACTCTCTTTGCAACTCCTAAGCCACCCGCTATAGTTACAGCACCAGTAGTAGTGTTTGAACTATCAGTGGTATTAGCAACGCTTAGGATGTCTGTATTAACTGTGCCGGTTGTAAATACACCAGTTGAATTAATTACTGCTGCATTAGAGCCTACTACAAATGAGCCGCCGCTGCCAGCAAGTACCCCACCACCAACACTTAATTTATTAGTAGCCGTATCAAAGGTAAAATCTACGTCACCGGCGAATAGACTATTATTATTAAACTGAACTTGTGAATTAGAACCACCAGCGCTGGTTGAGAGAGCGCTTGCATTAATCCAGTGTACATTACCCGAGCCGCCAGATACTAGAAGTTGACCATTTGTACCATGCGCACCGTTAGCATATACTTGCGTAGCTACTAAGTTAGCAACGATTACCTTATCAATACCAGAAGTAGAGTTGGCTACTAGGGCCTGATTTGCAGTAAGAGTACCTGGGTTTCTAATGCCCCCAATCGCAACAACGTTAGCGGTATCTGTGCCTTTCACACTACCAATAAATAGTACCTCACCATTCGAGGTATAGGCTAATTCACCTGGCTGTAAACTACTAGGTACCGCAGTTTCAGTACTGCGTCTGATTTGAATGATTGTATTTGACATTTAGAAGGTTCCCCCGTCCAATCCTGATATTGAAATTGTTGTAACCGGTTTTACCTCATATTTATTTAAACTTGAATTGTAGACTATTGCATCACCGTCTTGTGGAGTTCCCTCTACAACGTTAGCTAATTCGCGAATGGTAATTTGGTCCTTAAGCGTGTTTTTTAAAGTAAGTGTTGATTGCTGCGTTAGAAGCTGGTTGTTCTGCTTAACTACAGCTTTAATATTGGTAGTCATATTATCTCGTAACGTTAGGGGTTACTGTAACTATACCTTCTAGTACTCTAGAGACTACACCAGAGCTGGATGTTAATTCTACGTCATAAACATATCTACCAGATGCTATATTAGCAGTAGCATTTGCAGATAACGATAATGTAACCGTGCCGTCAGCACCATCTAAACTAACGCTAAAACTAATTGAGTTTGACGATGTATAATGCTTTCTCATCTGAGCAGCACCAGTATAATTAGTCAAATCTATAGCAACACCATTTTCATCGAGAATATCGATATTGGTGCTGTATGATGCTCCCTGATCTATTATAAGATTTGCTTTAGTGGCCATGATGGTAGAGTGTTGTTTTTCTTATTTATAAGACTATATAAAGTCAGGTCCTGCAACCCATACTACCAAAGATCTTCTTATTCCTTTTGTTACTGGCGTCACTCTATGCAGGACATAACTAGGAAAGGCAGCCAGCATTCCTTTTTCTTTATCCACTGTAAGAGGTTCTGGACCAGTTAATATCTCTAAATCGCCACCTTCGTACTCTTCAGGATCTGAAAGCTGTAATACCAAAGAAAGCTTTCTAGCACAATCAGTATTTTTACCAGCGTCTATATGCCAGGTATAATGGCTTTCCTCATCTCCAGTATATATCGTATACTGCATATCTTCTACAAACCCGTAGAGATTAAATCTGTAGAAATCACTATTAATACTTCTGGCCAAAAAAGCCATTTTTTCATATATCCACTGATGAGGCTCTGAATTGTCTAACCACGCAGTTTTTGAGACTCTAATTTGAGTATTAACATCACCTTTAAGCCCTCCCACAATACCATCTGATGCAGGTAGCTTTTCGCACATGTTAATTATATCTGAGACCTGTCTTGCATCAAAAGCTTCTCTCCAGGTAATAAATGGCTCATATGCAGTTTTTCTAGCTGATGCCGGTAAGAAGCTATAAAGAGACATTATGAATACTCCACCCATCCTGTCATAATATACTTTGTGCCAGATAAGGGGGGATTGCCACGATGGGTGTGGGTATAACCTGCAGGGAATATAACTAGTCTTCCTCTTTTCGCTGCAATACGCTTACTTAAATATAAAAATTCTGTTTCCCCACCTTCAATAACATCATTCAAATACAAAATGTACGCTGCTATTCTTCTACTATATTCTAGCGATCCTTGCTCGCTATGCCACACATGATACCCTTGAGACGGTTCTGTTTCTTGTAATTTATAAGAATAAATAGTATGATTATTAAACGTATTAAGAATATCATACTTTGTAGTATACTGTTTATAGCTATTTTTCCAAAATACTTCATTAAATTCAGCTATAAACCCCCCTAAATTATCATAACTAAAATTAATTTCGGTCTGCTTCATAGGATTAAGAGTGGTAGAAACATCCTCTTTGGACAGGGTACTACATTCATCCCTATTCCAAGTCCTATTATTATCCTTACACCATTTAAAATAGTTTATAAGACTATCACAGTATTCTGGGGTTACCACATCATCATATACACCAATAAAATCATTCATAAAAATCTCACAGAGTAGGGGTTATATTTCCAGTTTTATTAATTAAATCTTCATAATTATCTTTGATATATGCTTGAGCAGCCCATTGAGCCTGTGGTGCATACATTTCTATTAATTGCTCCAAAGGAATAGGATTGTTGTTTTCATCAAAAACAACACTGATGTTAAGAGTAATCGCAGTTAATTCACCATCAAGCGGGGTGTACTTAACAAGCATATTACCTGAAGTAACATCTGCTTTTATAATTTTATATGTGAACGTATAATTCATTGTCTAGTCCATGTAATAGTTATTTGACCGGCGCCGCCCGGACCACTACCCACTGAGTAAGGAACATTCTGCTTTAAATTAAATTTACCTGACCAATTTGAAGTGGTAACACTACTTATCGTACCATCAGCCCCTTTAGTACCAGGGATGCCAGCGCTACCAGCAACTCCAGGGTTTCCGCTATTACCAGGATTGCCTGGATTAGCACCGGAACCGGAATTTCCGCTACTCCCTGTATTACCTGGATTACCAGAATTTCCTGGATTACCAGAAATTGGATTAGCTGATGCAGCGCCCCCACCGCCACCGCCACCACCAGCAGCTTTAGAATTAGTATTTACCCATCTAGCTGCTCCACCTGATCCCGACCCACCACCCCATGTATAATTAGCCGGTGTGCCGCTACCTCCTGTAGAGTTTCCATTACCGTTTCGTATAGCACCAGCACCAAAAGTAGCTAACCCATATGCAGTACCACCGTTACCGGCAACGACCTGTCCGGTACCTGGTGTAGCTGTAGAAACTCCCGCATTACCTGGTCCGCCACTATATGATGATCCTACTATAGGGTCTGCGCTACCACCGGCGCCACCAGCCCCACCAAAAAGGCCCGTAGTACTACCAAAAACATATCCATATCCACCGCCACCACCAGCACCCCCTGTTCCTGCTGACCCTCCGGAACCTCCTGTCCCATTGTTACCTGGGTTGCCAGATGACCCTGAATTTCCTGGGTTACCAGCAGATCCCGCTGTACCTCCGTTACCACCAGTACCATTATTTCCAGCAGTGCCATCAGTACCCTTGCTACCTTTAGTGCCACTATTTCCAGAAGTGCCAGGAAAAGTATAATTGCTAAACGTGGTTGAATTACCCGAAGTACCAGAATTACCTGGAGAGCCATCATTACCTAGCCCTCCTGATCCAGCACCATTACCTGCTGAGCCTGGTGTGCCAGCAGTACCACTACCACCACTTGAACCTGCACCACCAGCACCACCGGCGCCGGCGCCGGACCCATCGCTGCCTGGGTTGCCTGCTGTTCCAGGTAGACCAGGCCCGCCGTCACTATATGGCCACTTAAATGGGGTTGTAGATACGCCAGGGCCTGGGTTAGAAGTTTCTCCAGCTTTACCCCACCCGTTTATTACAGGTCGACCCTTAGAGTCTATTTGATAGTAATACGCATAACCACCTGACATATATTGCAAATTAGTAGATGAGCTTGCTGCAGCACCTCCAGCACCGCCGCCACCAGCATTCCCTGGATTTCCTGCGTTGCCTGCAGTACCTGGATTTCCAGCAGGGCCTCCAGGTCCGCCTGGACCCCCCGAACCATTATTACCAGGGTTGCCTTGGTTACCTGCACTACCAGGATTACCTGCTGAACCGGCTGTGCCTGCTGTGCCCCCTGTGCCGCCAGTACCTGCAGTACCTGCCCCTCCTCTACCTGTGCCACTTATACTTACAACCCCAAAAGGTAATGTAAGATTGCCTGTACCAGAGTTTAAGGTAATTGATCCAGCGTTAACTAGAGTTCGGCGGAGTGTTGTTCTTAAACCTAAAGGCATTTTATAATGCCACTAAAGCAGGTAATTGATCTTTAACGTTCTGTAAACCTTCAATAAAGTTTGATGTAAGTGCGTATGAAGGTCTGCCATCGTCATGCTCCTCTTTGTAGGTCACGAATGGCCAGGAACTAGCAGTTAGTTGTTTATCTTTCCACCACGTGTTAAGATTGTTTATTACTGTATCTAAAACTGCTGTATTATTATAATGCATTCTAACATACTTGATATCTGTATGATCTAACCATGCGGCAAGATCGTGTCCATCTAGCGAATTAACTGAATCACAAGTATATAAAATAATTTCGTGAATTTTTACGACAGCCATTTTACCTTCCTCCTTAAGCGACGTTGGCCATAGCAAAAGTACCAAAATATGATGTTCCACCATCTAATGTAAAGAATGTAAGAACATCAGACCTATTAGCAGTTGTAGTTAGCACCGGGCTAACTGCATCAGTATACTTAGCACCTGTAAATGATGCCGTTCTTGAACCAGTACCATCTTGTTTTAAGATAACTGTTACTGGTTTTGTAAACCCTACCGTTGGTGGGTTAGTAAATGTAAACGTTACACTAGTAGCAAGAGTTAAATTAAAGATATTGGATAGACTTAAATCTATATTATAGGTTGATGTGGAGACTGTAGCTGTATTAACTGTTTCGGTGTAAGCTGTAAGGGTAGTGAATGCATCTCCCTTGTCACCTTTTGCACCGGTAGTACCATTATCGCCCTTAATACTCAATCCAGTTCCGGAAAATTGTACTGCAAGATTAGCACCAGTTAAAAATGGTGAATTATAGCTGCCAGTAATATTAGTTACATTAAATTTAGAATTATAAGCCTGGCTACCTGCTGCAGTGCTGCTTACTGAATATAATAGGGTTTGAGAAGTATTAGCAATATTAGTAATTTCAAGATAACCCTTAAACGTAGTATTGCCTAGGTTATTGTAATTACTAATTAAGAGCTGATTGTTAGCACCAGTATTGTCTATATTTCTTACGGTAATTGCAGTAACACTTGAAGGAGTTGCGCTATTAAAAATAAGTGAACCAATACCTGGAGCTGATACGGATTCTGTTGTACCTGTATCAAACAGATAGTTTATACCAGCAGTAAGCCCGCTGGTTCCTGAGTCACCTTTAGACCCAGCGTCTCCCTTATCACCTTTAGCACCCTGATCACCTTTGTCACCCTTGGTGCCAGTAGAACCTAGGTCTCCTTTGTCGCCTTTAGCCCCCTGGTCGCCTTTATCACCTTTGGAACCGGCCGTACCAGTCGTACCAGTATCCCCTTTACTACCCAACCCGTTAGGAGTAAATGTAAATAGTAGGGATGAGGTATCCTGGAATACTGCAGTATACCCGTTATTAATATTTGAAACTGTGAATAATTTGTTTGTTGCTTGACTACCTTCTGATATGCTGCTAACGTTAAATAGTGCTGTCTGTGATGTATTAGCTGTATTACGTACAGTAAGCAAACCTTTAAGAGTAGTATTGCCATAGCTACCAAACGCATTAAACAAATTATTACTGTCGTTAATATTACCGTCAACCTTTCTTACAGTAATAGACGTTACCGATCCTAATGTAGCGGAGTTAAAAATAGCTCCACCTATAGGAGGTTGAGAAGCACTTTCAGTTGTTGATACACTAAATGTGTAAGGTATACCAGCTTCTCTTCCTGCGGAGCCTGTATCTCCCTTGTCACCTTTACCACCAGTAGTTCCTATATCGCCCTTATCGCCTTTGTCACCTTTAGTACCTACCTCACCTTTATCACCTTTTGAGCCGGCTGTGCCGGTATCACCCTTGTCACCTTTTGCCCCGGTAACACCTATATCACCTTTATCGCCCTTTGACCCTACTTCACCTTTATCGCCTGATAGAGAGACTTGCACAGTTACATTTTCTAACGATGTAAGGCCTGAAGTAACTCCACCCAAATATGTAATGTTAAATTTAATTGCGCCAGTTACACTTGTGTCTGCAGCACTAGTTATTCTGTAGACAGCAAATTCATTAGTATTTTCACTTGATCTAATATACAGAAGGGCTTTATTAGCACTACTACTACTTCCAACAGCACTCCAAATATTAGAAGTACTATTACCTCCAAACTCACTAGAGCTGAAAGATACAATAGTAGCAAGAGAATAGTTAGCATTGTTAAGACGTAATCTTCCACTTACTGGAGCAGTGCTCATAGTAGTAGAAGTATCAAACGAATAAACTAGATCACTGTATGTGCGTATAGGAAAGAAGTATGTGCCGTCGTTAGTAAACTTCCAGGTACTAGTAGTTTCATCCCATAGAATATAAACATCTGGACTAGTACCGCGGTTTACTGTGATAGAGGCATTACCTGCCGGAGCGCCAGTAAGAGCAGAATAGAGAAGAATGTCTCCTGTACCAATCTCTAGTCTTTGGGCTGATTGGAATGTTGCAATACCAGTAACAGTAAGATTCCCTGATACTGTTACTGTCTCTGTGTTTACTGTGAAGACTGTAGATTGTGTTGCATTGGCCGACGTTACACTGAAGGCACCATTACTTACAGTAAGATTACCTTTAGAAACGGTTACTGAGTTTCCTAAGACTGAACGACCTGTGGCGTTGATAGATAGCCCTGTTGGATTATCTATGATAAGTGACTTTCCGTTAATAGTTACATTACCAGATATACTTACAGTATTTCCAATAGTTGCAGTATTATTAACAACAATACCGTTTTTAACTCTAAAGTCTTGAGTATTTGCAGCCATTTAGCTTCCCTTTCCGCCGTATTAACGTACTTTCTGTCTTACGCCTCTGAATTGAAGATTTGCCGTTCCACCCTTAGATGCAAGATATGCAGATGTTGGATTAGCAACTAGAAGGATAGCAGTTGAATTAGCACTGGTACCTACTTCTATAAAATTTGTATTTGTATATATCGTACCAAACTGGGTTGAATGCACATTGCCATAACCATAAACTACATTGACCTCTGTCATTACTACTTCGTTAATTTGCTCATTATCTTGCACTTGAATAGTAAACTTAACAGCTTGGTATCCAGTACCCTGCTCGCTATTAATAGCATCTATAATTTGAGGGTCAGTATTAGAGAACTGCAAGAAAGAATAAGGACCAGTTAACCCGCCAAAGGCTGAATTAGAACTGTATATGGTATTTGGTGGCACGATAGGGCATACAGTTGCAGTAACAGTATTTTGATCAGTGCCGCCCATGAATACAATATTTGCATATAAGTCGCCTGAGCAGATCAGGTCCCCGCCGGTTTGAATAGTACCATTAGCATATACTTTAGTATTACTAATAGAAAGTAATGCAGCTGGTGCATTGTTAGACAAACCTACGTTACCGTTTGCTGCAAGGAAAATATAACCCGAACCAGAATTGTTATTGGATGCAAGTCTTAACTGATTTCCAGTGTCAGCGTAAATAGTAATTGTATTACCGCCTGCATACGAATTTGTTGACGTTACGTGTACGGCTGAGTTGTCTGTTGTATTCTCTACGGTAAATATTTCTGTTGTACCAGTACCAATTACGTGTAGCGGGTGCTGTGGTGTTGATGTTGCGATACCAACATAATTAGTAACCGCGTCAACAAATAGGGTGCTGGTATCGACTGCTAAGTTGCCTGTAATTGATGTTAAGCCGCCACTAAACGTTGCATTGCTAGAAATAGTAACAAGATTACCTGTTAGTGTAACGTTAGATGTGGTATTATTTCCGTTAACGGATATATTAGTAACAGTGGTATTGGCTTTAAGATTAGTATTACCAGTAACGTTAGAAACACTATTAACATTAAAACCAGTAGTTCTAATATTTGTATTGACTCCAGTAACAGTCATAAAGGTTGTTGTGCTGTTGCCGTATACCTGTAGCACATTTACCGTGCTATTACCCCATATCTGAGTGTTGCTTAATACTTGCACACTATCAGCAATTATGTAAGTGTTAGATGAAGAGATACTTACGTTGGAAGTAATGTTAAGAGTGTTTGCTACTATATTGGCAGCATATCCGGAAATACTAACATTCGATGATGTTGTAGAATTAGCTAAGCCTACAGTTATTGTTGATATATTAGCAGTGTTGCCGCTAGTACCACCTCTTAAAACAGAGGTAGATAATACATTCGCTGATAACGTACCTATAACACTAGCATTGCCAGAAGTATTCGCCCCATTAATAGTGTTACTTGTAGTAACTATTTCATAAGTTAGCGCACCTAGTAGTTGATTGGTTTTATTATATAAACCATAAAATGTATCTGTAGCAATTTGCAAATTAGAAATAGGTCTAGACATTTTTTACCTTATACGGATAGCGCGATTGCTCTAACGTCACTTACTGACGGATAATAACCAGTAGTAGAATCTGATACTAAAATTATTTTAACTTTAAAGGCTGTATATCCTTCTACAACACTCAGCTCACTAGAGTGATAAGTTAGTTTACCAGAATTTAAATAGTCTTTGAATGCAGTGCCAGGGTAGTCTAGAACTTCTACTACTAGGCCCCCTGAAGCAAATGAAGCAAGCTTAAGATTAATAGCATCTTGTTCACTATCACCGTTAACATAATAATTTATATCTCTAGTAATTCTAATTCTATTTTCATACACCCCTTCTACTTCGGAAATAACTGATTGATCCGGGAATAGCGGGTTGTAAATTCTTACTAGATTACCTGGACTAACCACATCATTAATAAACCCGCTAGTGCCTATCAAGGTTCTAGCTGCATAGCTATCTTTGCCGTCAAAATTAATAGTGAATGTACCAGTGACTGCTCTACCTGAGACTGTATTGTCATAACTAGATAATGGATAATATGACAGATCATACTCTAGTTCCACTAAGTCATTTTCATTATCTACAGCGCTAAACAGATTATCTGGAGACACATTCTTTAATCTGGTCCAAAGTTTATTATCTTTTATGTCACCATCGTTATCATTATAGAAGCTTACATATACTTGTAGTTCAGTGCCTGCTGGTTGATGTGCGGTTAAATATACTTTTATATCTTCCGCAACAACGCCCTTTGCTAAGCTTACATCGCGACCAATATACTTTGCAGCTGATTTACCTTTTCCTGGTAATTCTTCGTCTGTGTAATTAGCATCAGCATAGACGGATGTTGCATGAAACAACATATCTTCTTCGTCGAGTACCGGGGTAAGAAATGGATTATCAGTATCAAATAGTAGATAAAAATTAACTGATTTATCATTATTAAGAAACGCAGGATTGCTTACTTCATTAGATCTTGAGCTGCAATAGGCTTTGTATTCTACTACATTAGTCTTTTTAAATTGTCTAACTTCTATATCGCTGTCTACTGTTACATATGTCGAGTTAGAAAAATTAACGTACGTATTGGTAGTAGTGTCTACTGGAGCAAGAATTTTAAATTCAGATAAAAATTGATTTACTGGATAATTTTCAACTGATGAAATTTTAACTGAAGAACCAGAAAGCTCCCCTACTATAGTATTGCTGGTGCTATTAGCAGCAAAATTATAGGTAGAATTAGCACTCGAGCCGCCTAAAATAACAAATCCTTTTTGCTTGTTAAAATCTACTACTCTTGCAGTAGGTGCTATTAAATAATTAGCCGACGAATTAGTTACTGGTACGGGTGATGAAAGTGATAGTGTTGTGTTGTTTGAAATACTATTAATTCTACGAATAATATTCGTGTTGCCAGAGTTTAATACGATAGTATCGCCGGCAGTAAAGTTAGTAGTAAATACAGTACTAACTCCGCGAACTATATTGTTACCTGCAACAATGGCAACAGTTTGAGCAGTGACATATCCGGTATTACAAAACACTGATTCCCCACCTATTAACCTACCAGTAGAGAAATCTTTAAAGAATGTTACATATTCCATATCTCTGTTAACAGCATTGTATAATGTGGGTGTCTGTTGAAATACTGCTGATGAGATATTAAATTTTAAATCTGTATCTGTTAGAGGTGTTAAGGATGTGCCGTTAGTAAGAACAAAGAACTGGCCATCTAATGCCCCTTTTGTAACAGGGGAGCTTTGTGTTTCGTTGTATGTTTCTCCTGCCTTGTTTCGCCACAATGCAAATTGCGAATCGCCGCTATCTAATTTAATTACGAATGCATAAAACTTGTCTGTTGAAATAGGTACAGGAATATCAAATCTAAACGTTGTAGCAGATTGTCCAGTAGTTGATGTGTTAATATTTGCATATTCAACACGGGCGCGTCCGTATTTAATATATGTGTTAAGCTTTGGAGTAGCGATATTGTTTATGTTTTCTGTTTCACAAATATAAACAGTTGCACCAGGCTGTACAGAAACACCACCAGTGCTTGTCTGAGACGAAGACGCAGCACTTGGTTTATTTTTAAAATACAAATCGATTTTAGAAAGGAAAACGTATGGTGACTTGAGAACCGCATTACTGTCAACTAGAAACGTTTGTGCAAAATCAGCTACTATAGTCATGTGAACCTTTAACCATTTGTTGTGGGAGAAGTGTTACCCACTTCTTTAATTTCCACGTAGTAATTAGTTGTTACTTGAGGGTCGTATGTTTTATTTATTATGCATTCAGAATAGCATCTAGCAATATCTCTGTAATTAACAGGCAATGTATTACTACTAATTGATGCAGAATCAACAGCTACTAAAGTTAGACTGCCAGAGTTTCTATTTAAATAATCTAGATATGCTGTTTCAGATACGTTTGTTAGCTCGGAAAGAGCTTCTTTATAGTAATAGACAAATTCAACATCACCTTTGAAATCTGTTTTAAAGTCGCCACCACCTTCCATAATAATATTATTAGAGCTAACCTTCTTATTATTAGAGTACATATTAAGCTTGGTGTTAATGTTTAAACCGTATACACGCACTTTAAAGCTTTGCTCTGCAACTGCATCAATATAGCTTATATTGCGACTAGTAGTTTTTTCTACTTCGGTCGTAAATCCTAAAGAATTAGTAGTACTAGGCATTATGCATATCCTATCTTTTGAAAGAGAACACCGGAAGGCTGTGTACCTGTGATAGTTGGATTAGGAGCTACGGTGCGCGCTTCAGCTAATTTAGTACTACCACTATAAATCTCCACCCTCAATATATCACCCGTCTTATATCCAGTATATGTTATTGTTGTGCCATACGTTACTACTATACTACCTAAACTAGTACCGTTAGTAGTTAGGTACGGTGACCCTTCAGTAGGGGTATTATTGGTAAGAGCTATACTAAAATCATTGTTAAGGGATTTAGCAGCAATTGATTTAGGCCCGTTTGTTATGACATATTTATTTTGAGTCTCGTTAAATAGTTTAACTGTAAGACTAGCATTTTTTGCTATATTAGAGGTATTAAAATAGCATTTTATATACCCGTAAGTCTTTGCGCTAGTATTATTGTATATAGAGTCTGCCGAATAAGTACCTACTATAGTCTGACAAGTTAAGTTATATAGAGGTGTAGCAGGAGCGCTTGCTGCTATCAACAATGTATCTGCAGCTACTATAGCAGGCGATACTAGTTGATTATTAAGCGCGGTAGCAGTAACGATAATGTTTTTATTAGTTGCAAGCGCTGCATTAGAAGTAAAGCTAAGTGTAGCGAAGGTATCAACAGATCCAGAAACATCCGCAGTGTTAGCTCTTTGTGTAATTAATTGACCAGAAAGCGGCGCGCCACAAATATCATCTGATACAACACCAGTAATATTGTAATTTAACACAACTGCATCTATACCTTTAGCGACACTGGCTTTGTATGTAAATGTATTACCTGCCGCTACTGATGTTTTATCAAAGTTACAGGTCAATGCGCCTATTGAAGATGTTGAAAAACTACTAGCAGCTATGAATGTAGCAGGTGACAGTACATCGTTAGTTCCTCTAGTCTTATCATCTGTTACTGATCCTAGCTGTACTCTCATTAAATAATATTCTTCTCCAGAACCATCATTATCATCTCTAAAATATGGTATTTGCTTGGTAGCTTTTCCGCCGCTTATAGTTAAATTACCTGTAGCGTTAATTTTTTTAAGATTCCATTTGTAGGCAGCAAATATGTTAATAACAGACCCTGTAGCAGCTTTAGATTTATCTAAAACATAAATTGGATTGTTATCTTCATCAACACTACCGGAATCAATTAAAACCCCGTCGTTTTTGTATCTAAACGGTTCAACTGAGCCCCCGACATTCATAATCTGGTAAGGGTATACTGTACCGTCAGCCGCACCCGGTACTTGTAACGTATATGTAACTGTGGCTTCAGTTGATTCAGACTCCGTCTTTGCATACACCACTCTCTTATCACACGTTAGAGTTGGAGTAGCAACTTGAGTATTTTTAATAGTTACAAACGATGGTGATCCAGTCACTGCAGCCGTTGTACCTGAAACTGTAAATGCGAAAGTCTCGTCAGCTTCATTAATGATATCGTTAGCAACCGTTACTGTTACGCTGCCTGTGGCTAAAGTAGTGTTACCTGTTACTGTTATAGTACCAGATAATGGAGTAACAAAGTCGGTTTGAGTAATACCGCTTCCATTGGTAGTAGAAGGAGTAATATTATAATTATAAGTTCCAGCTCCTATACCAGTAGTTACTAGTGTATACACTATGTTGCCGCCTTCTTGAACTTCCCGCCCTGAGCTCTCCAGCCTGTAAGATATAGGAGGAGGACCAGAGTCAGCAGTAATTGTTACTGAGCGGGATAATGCTTGACCTGTAGTCATATCAGCAACACTAGGAATTGACAATGTAAAGGTCTCGTCACTTTCCCCGCTTGCATTATTAGCCGCAGTTACAGAAAGTGTTCCAGAGCCTGAGGTAACTGTAATATTTCCAGTTAACCCTACGCTTATATCTCCACTTGTAAATCCACTAGTGCCAGTAATAGTGTATGGGACGCTACCAGAATATCCATTAGCATAAGTTAGGGTAAATCCGGCAGTGCTTGTTTCTGCAATTCTAAAGGTATTACAAGTTAAGCTGGCGCTATCATCTCTCTCAAATCTAATATTAGTACTAACTGATGCAGGTGTTGTATTATAGTTAGTGCCGCTTGGTGGGGTTACAGTATATACTAGCGTCTTAATGCCGTTAGACAGGCTGCTTGAATTTGCAGTAAATGTTAAATTAGCATAGTTATTACCAAATGTTACGCTACCGGCCATAGGCACATTAATGTCTGTTGGTTCTACCCCACTTAAAGTGTAGCTTGCCGTAGTTCCGTTAGAAATAGAACCGGTAGATGTTAATACAAAGGTTGCGCTACCACCATCAGTTATACTAGAATTACTTACACTTAACGGGAAGTTAACCACAGTGCTATCTGTAAGCACGAAACTGTAACTTGAGTATGCAGGGTGAGCTATTGTAAACGTGGCAGGCTCTGACCCCTCAACAACCGCATCGTTTGCAACAGACAAGTATACAGCACACGACCCTGTTGAATTAATTGTAAGCGTTCCACCAAGCCCGGTAGAATCAACTGTTACGTTGCTTGTAGAATTACTTGAAGTTCTAATAGTAATATCGCTATTAGTGATACCAATACCAGTGATGCTATAAGGATACGTATTAACTTGCGGGCTACTAACAGTAAACGTAAAGTAGCAGTTCTGTCCTTCGCCCACACTATCAGTACCTGTTGGGGAAGTAAATACAGTACGATATTCAGTATTGCTTGAAGTGCTTACAATATTAACGTTGATAGAAGTAGTAGGAGAAGTATTAACAGTAAATACCATGGTCTCTAAAGACTCGGTAGTAAAGTCATTTAAAATGTTAATTTGCAAATTAGCATAAGCAACGTCGGTGTTACCTTCTACTGTTAGGGTACCAGTAAGTGCTGCACTAATATCACCAGAGGTTATATTGTTACCAGTAATTGTATAATTAAAACTAGTTCCATTAGCAACATTAACTGTTATAAAGCTAATAGACACGTTGCTACCTTCCGTTACTTCTCTCTTAGATGCTGAAAGCACATATCTAGGATCAGTATTACTAACAATGTCATCAGGAGTAACATCTATTGCAGGGCTTTCTTGAATTAATGTTGTGTCTGTCTGTTTAACCGCTACCTTAAAAGCAACTCTTAAGTTGCCTGGCTCGGTAATCATGTCCCCTACAAACTTAGTGTCTCCGCCAGTACCATTAACAGCAGAGGTAAATCTGTTTTGAGAAATAATATTAATTTCACCATTAGACGGCAACATTAACACATGCTCTGACCACTTACCAGGCGCTGGTTCACTAACAACGTTGCCGCTATATCTTAAGCTGTTAAGAGTAGTACTATCATCATAATTAAATCTGGCCTGCAGGTTAAAGCTCTTAATTTGCGGAATTAATCGACCTGCTTCCTGATCTATATAAGCGGTCATTTCCTTATTGTTGATATCTGAACTTAAGTAGTCATTAAAGTTATCAACAAAATATCCATACTTAGTTCTATCAAGAGAAGGGTTAATAGAACTAGGAATATTAATATCTTTTGTTTTCTTGTCTAGTAAATTAAGAGAAGTATAGTATTCAAGATTTTTAATTCTGCTTTCAAGATTACCAATTTCACCCATGGTATATCTCTTAGGTGTCTTGGAAGCTTCAGTAACATCATAAACATCTTTTACAGTGTAGTTTACATGACGCGAATAAAGCCCAGAAGCTGTACCAGTACGCTTAGTAAACAAGTCTACTACGTTACTATCAGGCACCTTTGGCAAGGATGGGTATGAAGGTATTTCAAGTATAGAAATTGTAATGCTATCTGCAGGTGCTTCAGTAGGCACGGGGACATAGGCAGGAGTACCTTCTACTACCTTTATATTACCAGCTTTAGAAACTACTACTCTATCTTTTCTCTTCAGATACGCTTCGTAGTTAAAAATTGCATTGCTATCTGGAATAGGGAATAATTTATCCGACGTATAGAAGGTTCTAGTATTCGCTGGATTAACGGATGCCGTACTAGGATTAGAGGTGTAGTTTGCTTGAGATTGAATTCTGGGTCTAAAGTCCAAAGCATTTTCTAGACCTAAGACTTTCCCGCTAGGCAATTTAAACTCAGGAATTTCAACTATGTTGATAGATGTGTTACCCATTGCGGTGCGTGTGCTATTATTAGAGTTTAATGGGTAGCTTAACACGCTAAAGAAGCCAGCAGCTGATGGTGTTCCTAGATAGAATGCATCAAACTCTACTAGCAGCCATTGATCTTCGCTGAGATTACGAGCTATAGAATTTCTCTTAGCTAGATGGGCGTGACCGTAGTAGTCTGATGTTTGACCATTGTCAATATAGAAGTTATCTGTAATCACGGTACTGTTAGTATTAACGGTGCTTGAATTTGCAATAAAGACTCTGTTTAATCTAAAAGCGTCCGGTATACCTAAACACCATGGTCCCTTAGTTGTTGCAACGTTATTTGCTAAGCAAATCTTAACATAGTTATTTCTACTTACAAGCTTGGCTAGCTTTTGAAAGTTGGTCTTGATAGCATTGTATGTGATAGCCGCTGGTACAGATGAAGAGAGACTGAATGTGTTAGGAGATACCCCGTTAAGATTAACGTAAAGAGTAGTACCCGTGCTGTTTGTGTTTACGCTTACACGCGTATCGTCTAGAGGAACTGGGACGTTGCCAGGCAAATATCTGCTTACATTAATAGATGTATTGGAATTAAACGGCCATGCATCATTAAGCACCATGTAGGTATTATTAGAAACCGATGCAACCGAGCTGTACAAGTAGATACTATCATTAGCCGAATTTTCTAGATAAACACTGTCACCGGGTTTAAAGTATGTGTCTAGTAAATCACCAATTACAAACTTATTATTTCTAGTCAACTCTGCTGTTGCAGTATTAGTAGAAATTGCATTGGCAAGAGGTACAAGGATTACTTCCTTGCGTTGATTTGCGCTGAGAGTAGCGTTATTGCCGTAGATGAACTGATCGCTTATGGTGAGTGATGCAACGCCGTTAGAGCTAATATTAGCAGATGATACAGCAGATCTATATCCATATGTGACCGAATTTACTGACTTAACACCCTCTACAGATAGATCAAACAATAGTGAGCTATTCTTTGGATCCTTAAGAACTGCTATTTCTTTGTTTAGGTTATTTCTCTCTAAAACTAGATCTGCTACACCATCGTAACTAACTCCATTATAATAAACTGATCTAGCTTGACTAAAGCTGTACCCTTGTCTCATGGACACATCAAATAGGTACATTCTATAGTTTGCAGATGAGGTGCCAGGAGTACCCGAATCATATACTATCGATCTAACTTTAGCTGTGCCTATCACAGTATCAGTAAATGATATACTACTCTTGTTTTTTGTATAATACTGATATGGAACACCGTAGATAGAAACCTCAGGTGCTGCGTCGGTGTCTACAAACCCTGCTAGCTCTTTTACTAGAACATAGCTACCATAATTAATACTGGTAATCTGATCTTCTAGTATATAAGTGTCGTTAGATCGTCTAACTGGAACAAATGTATTACGTTGAGTGTCTACTCTTACACCATCAATGTAAAGAATACCAGGATCAGATACTGCATTAAAGTAAGAGTTGCTCCAAGTTGTTTGATCTTTTGTAGAAACAATAAAAGGATCAACTACAAAGTTGCCACTAGTTTCTGTTGTTCTTCTTTCAAATTCTTTTGATAGAATATTATAGAGAGTATTCTTGTATTGCTTGTAAGGTTGACCTTCTCTAAATTCTACTAGCGGGAAGAATGTATTATTTGATTCTGCATTAGCAGTATCTACTACAGATAGAGTAGGAATAAACTTTAATCTATTTGCACCAGGTGCGGCAAAGTTTGGAGTGCCTGTAGCATTGTCTAATAGGGTGGAATCCACATTTGTATTAACTATAGCCTCTTGAGTAACAAACCCAACAGACACGCTATTAACATTGGTAGAATATGAATTAACTACCGTGATTTGTGAATTAACGCCTAAGAAGAAACCCTTCTGATAAATTATGCCCTCAGTAACCCCAAATGCATATGCGTTACCAACTGGAGTAGAATTGCCACCAGTATAAGACGAATCAGCAACTAACACCTGCGCCTTAAACATCTGAGGTGTAATTTCTAGGTTGTTAAAGGTACCAGTGCTACTTCTTACTGTAACGTAAGGTGCTTCAATATAGTTAGTTCCAGGATTTGTTAGAGATACATCTGTAACAACACCCGATGAGTCAGTAGTGAGCACTGCAGACGCACCTGTACCAACTAGGCCGACAACATATGCGCTATTTGATCCCTGTACTACGAAGCCTTCACTTGTAATTGTCCACTTTTCTGCACCTACTGCACTATTAGCTAGATCATTAGTATGGGGTTTAATTTTAAGAAGAGTGTATCCATCATTGCTACTATATGTTACATTATCAAGAGTAATACTAAAATTATTATTAGCTTCATAAACATATACATTAGCTACAGTTGTACCGTTTACCTGAGATATACCGGCGCTGGAATTGATGGAGCTGTTACTTACTAATAAAGCGCTAGTAATCTGAACTGTATCAGAGTTTGAGAATGAGGTACCACCATTAACGACATTAAAGTCAAATATTTCGTAATTTTTGCTGAAAATTGTTAGTACGTTGCTATTGGCAAAACTAGTCTCTAACGCTGAGTCACCTGAATTAATATAGTTTAAATACAAATAATTTGTATCAGGGTCTGTAGATTGCAAGCCTTGTTTAGCATTAATAATTTTTGCTTGAACGTTCGCTGTGTTCTTAGCATAGTAGTTTACATATTCTGTAGGTATAGCAGGTTGACCATCTGCTTGATTATCCAGAAGCTTTACATAACTATAAGCTGGATAAAACTGAAAGTTAACTCCACTTACTATGGTGCCACTTTTAAAAACGTGATTACCGAATCTTTCTACTTGGGTTTGTAGTATGTCCTGAATTTGAGTGAGCTCGCGAGCCTGGACTGACACACCTGGTCTAAACAATATCTTGTAGTAGTTACTGTTATCAGTATAGTCATCAAAATAAGGAGCAACGTTTAAATTAGTCTCTATAGACATACTTCCCTCTTAAAAATTCAATATAACTCTGACTGCTTCGGACTGTTCGTCATTTCTTGCAATAGGGTCTAGGTTCTCAACGTATAATATATTGCCGCTACCTTTAACAATATCTGGTGAGTATCTAGTGCCTATTCCGGGTATAATTGTTGTATTACTATCTACTACCTTAACTGTATCTACCAAATCAGGATTTATAACCCCTCTTTCATTAGTCAAGAACAGGTAAGTATTGTTAGTAGAATGTACGTAGGCATTAGCAACTGAGAGATCAACTTGATAAACCTCAGCATCTTCATTTAATGTTCCTACTATACTATCATAAGGTACGCGAGTTCTATTATCTAGTGTATTAAAATTATTATAATCCACATCGTTAATAGTTATTGCTGAAACATTACCCCATGCACCTGATACTACTCCTATTACATTCTTACCGATCTGAAATTTAGGCTCAACACTATTCATATTTAGGTAGGGCAATGAGCCACCTGCTCTAGTACCTGTACTAATCCGCTCTATGAATTGTACGCTTGCAATAGTAGAGTTAAATGTAGGAGCGCTACTTAAGGTAACGGATGTTGAATTAGCAATAGACGCTACAGTTCTCAAACATCTTGTATTGTTAACTGTGTCGTATATTATAACCTCATCACCTATCTTTAACGCGCTATTAAATTCTGTAGAAATACCTGAAATAATACTATTAGTCGTATTTACCACGGCAATACCAGCAAGGGTCTTGTAGTTTAATTGTACTATTTCTTCTGTGCCCAAGAACGTACCTACACTGTTAGCAAGCTCTAGGGTTACATTGTTAAGCAATGGGTCTTTAAGAATGTAGATGGATCTATAATCATTTTGAGTTGTGACATAACCGTTTTCATCTCCCGTAAACTCAATTCCTATACCAAAATTAGTTGCACCAAGCTCATTCTCTGCATCCGCCCCATGACCGCCCTGTGGTGGTATAATGACCTTTAATACGGCGCTATTAGACACCCCACCCGTATTGCCTTGAACCTCTGCCGTACCATATGTAAACCCGGCGCCTCTTTCTACTAAATTAATCTTGCTAATAAAATTATTTACAGTAGCGTTAGAAGAAACTGTAGCATACCCTGTAACATTTGTAGTACCATCACCAGCTACAACTACATTAGGGGCAATTAAATATGTGGATCCTGCGGAAGGTTGGGTGCTAAAAGGAGTTTCTACCACTACTACTTTCTTAACATGATCATATTCAGTTATTTTTCTTAGTCCGCCCATACCGGTGCCGCCGGTAATATACATTGCACTATTAATATAGAAGTTTGCATTAGCAGACGCGGTATTAGCAAGTCTATAGGTAGTACTGCTCCCTATAATCGTAGGAATTGAATCTCTTAAATCATCAGAGTTAAACGTACCAGTAAATGTAGAAATATAGGCCGATCCAGGGTTAGTAACTCTAATAACGTCAATGGCACCTGCTACTGTATTTCCTGCAACGTTGGCACTAGTAACTACTGGCATATAATCATCTGAAGCAAACTTTAGGAAATCATTGTTTGCCATTTTATACATAAGCTTCCAAACATATCCGTCACTAGTAGAAAAGCTACAAGCACTTTCTACTGTATCTGCTGGGCTATATGTTGATGCGGTATTACCGTTATTATCTAAGCATTTGTATATGAAATAAGTTGACCCATCAGTAGTACTTACATAAAATTGTTTGTTGGTTAAGTCAGCGTCGCTATCATAGCTTTCGTATATTGTATTAGATACCCAGTCGTATCTACTAGCCATGCGCGCAGTATCAGTAGCTTGAATTTTTTTAGCGAATATTCCTTGCTCGTAAGGCTCTATAAAGACTGCTGCGGTGCTATTATTCGCAGCTAATATATTATCATCGCCTTGAGGATAAGGCATATGTCTAGAAGCCAACATATAATATACGTTATTAGCAGGCTCGATAAAAGATTCTGATATCTGAGCTGCGATATGATTTTTAAAATAACTAGTTACTAATCTTGACATTATAATATGGTTATGCTTGAAGTTGATATAATATTATTGTTAACAGTGCTGCTAAGTTTTACTTTACCAAAAAGCTTAGTACCCGCAACATGCAGAATTTCTCTAAGGATGTTAGTATACTTATCTAGCGGGATAGGGCTCTGTACTTCATAGGAATATTCTTGATAGTATTCGCCGTCATGAATCTTTTTGACATCGCTTAAAAATCCATCCTTAGATGCATAATATCCGGAACCTATACCGTATCTAGTGACATTGCTCTTACCGGTAGCAATTTCCCCAGCAGCAGAAGTCATAGAAACCCCTTCATCCTGCTCATACCCAAAACCTGAGTCTATTACCTGTATGCTAGTCAATGAGCCTGCTTGATACACAACGTTTGATGTAACTACTGCATTATCTCCTGCAGCAGTTGAAAGTGTGTCTGGAGTTACACTTACAATGGAACAGTTAGATAAAGTAACCTGTCCTATCAGATTGTTAGAAGCACTAGGAACAAAATTATTAAACAAGGATCTACGGCTTACAGTTATGACAGTAGAGTTGGAAGTTTTTATTTTTCCCTTTGCTATCTGTCCTAAAGTAGAGGTTGTCTTAGTATTAAATTTAAAGACTCCTCCTGTTTGAGTATCTGTGATGTTATAGCTAGTATTAAATGTCCCGTCTAAGTTAACTACAGTTATAGTAACTGAATTTGAAGTTGCATTAGTTGAATAACTATAAACCTCCCCAGATGCTATAATAGCAGTACCATTACTCTGTGTAAGTAAGTGATTAACTTCTAGTGTTGTGTTTCCGGATAGAGCATTGCAAGATAGTATGGTCGATGGTACTTGCGATGTTTGCGTGATTGTTTCATTAACTACAAAAGGAGGGCCGTTCAAGTTGCTAATTGCTATGATGTAATCCTTAGTATCTAGTTCAGCAATTCCATATTCATAACCAATAACAGAGGGTGCAATATTATAATTTTCCCCTGGGTTGATATTTGATAGAGATGCAATTTCCCCTATAACCCGGTTATTAAATCTTAGTAGCTGTAGCATAGGCACATTCATGTCCCCTGCTGGCAACTTAAAGAACCCTAAAGGGAATGCTGGGATAATAGACGCGTTAGTTCCAACACCGGTTGAGCCACCAGTACTATTAACCACAGACACAGTGGGCGTAGTTACATATTTACTACCAACGTTAGCAGAAAGATTTAATTTTATTATCCTGCCTGTACTATCAGTATTAATAGTAGCATTAGCGGCACCAAAAGAACCTATACCTGAATTTCCTCCGCTGAATACAACTATATTAGTATTATTGTAACCTGAGCCAGGATTATCTATAGTTAATGAACTGATATAGCCATAGGTTGAATTAACTCCGTTTAATGTCATGCTAGGGAATTCTATAGAATCAGATACACTGCCGTCATTATTAGCGGTTAGAAAATCTAAGCATATTCTAACTGTTTCAGTATCAACTAGTGAACCTATACTTGCATTTGCACCCTGTCCAGTTGAAAGAAGAGTTATTTCGCCGTATGTGTTAGAAGTAAGCCCCAATATTCTATTATTGGGTGTATCATCAAAAGCATTAACTACATTAATTAACCCAATAAATTCAGAGCCTACTGAAATAACATTAGCAGTTGCTGACACATCGGTGTAGCTAGAAAGAATACCTCCAGCGTCTGATGCAACTAAAATAGTACTTATTTCGGGTGATACTGTTCCATAAATGGTATTTCCAGGGTAAAACCGTGCACCATTTACTGATATTAGTTTATATGTGTTTGTGTTTGCTATGCCTGTAGTATAAAACTCGCATTGCAAATTGGTGTATGCAGCATCACTATAAAGCGAGATTTTATTAACTGTGTTAAATGTGCCTGTTGTACCCGACAACACAGCTTTTGGTACTGTATTGTAGCTGCCTAAAGAACTCCACGGCAGGGCCATTACTAGCCCAGCAGCGTTTGTGGTGGCTTGCTTAGCATACCAACCGACATGAATACCGTTACTGGTAATAGAAGAAGTATTAACTGTAAGAGTTTTAGTACTAGTTATTTGACTTATTACACCTGTAGTAACGTTTGCGCTGCCATTAGATTGCTGCATAACGTCGCCTACTGTGAATTCAGCAGTTGACGAAGTATTACTTATAGCAGTTATAAAAGAAATGTTGGCTAGTCTTATAAAGTTATTAGCGTTTATATTGCCCGACACTTTACTTACTAAGAAAGTGCCTATGTTATTGGCAGGCACTGTTACTATATCGCATATTAATGCTGTAGCGTTGGCTTGATTTATAGCTATACCTCCAATCACATCACTTACCGATAAGGTAGTACTATTACCAGTTAAATTATTTAACGTAATATTCCATAAATCCTGCTTTACTTTTTCAAACCTTTGAAAATCAGTTATACTTGTATTTGAATTGGTTCTGTTAAGAACTTTTAACATCTTGCGGGCTACAATAAGGGAATTATTACTGTATCCCCATCCTCCGTCTACAAGAGTAAATTTTACTAAACCGGTTTGAGTTTCTATACCAGTTACAATAGCCTTTCCTTCAACGCCTTTGCTCGATACAATCTCTACCTGTTCCCCCACTGCAAACCCTGCACCACCTGTTGTAATATCAACAGTTGTAAGTGAACCTACAACTATAGGTGCATCTTTGAGCACTTGATCTACAAATTCAATTATAGAGTCGCCGGTAACAAATGATCCTCTTACATTACTTAAGTAAAGAACATCTATTATCTTACCTTTGATATTTCTCTTAACGATATATTCACAATATCCTCTAGCACCAGAAACCGACCCTATAATTTCTCTACCAATAAAATTAATAGTTCTAGGGGATTCAGTTATCTCTAAGTAATTAGGAATTACCCATCTACCAGACGAGGGCTTAAGTATATCGTCTCCCGGATAATATGTGGTAGCTCCTACTCCAAACACTAGTTTAAATAACAGATCTATAGATCTTTCCGTACCTTTTGAGCTATACAAATCTTGTGCAGCTTTTATTAAAGTCTTTTTAGCCGTGAAGGTATCAAATTGAATACCCTTTAGGTACTTTTCTTTAAAATAAACTAAAAAACGCTCTGTGGTTGAATCCACATCTCTATAAGAAAATAGTTTTCTTGCATTGTAGATTGGATTCGTGCTAGTAATTTCTCTAATGTAAGAGCTGCCCCCGCCATCGCTAGTAATGAGCTCGATGCTATTAAGACACTGACTAGTACATCTAAACCCGTCGCTTGTTACTCTTACTAGTATATTACTAGAATCTATACTCTCTATAACACCAGATGCAGGCGATTGATATACATTATCACCTATATTAAAATTCTCTGGATTAGATAATCTAATATAAACATAATTTTGTTCTAGCCACCTATAATATTCTTTAGCGAATAGAACGAATAGCGGTCCTTCTTCTTTATAAAAGTCAGGGAACTGGCTTTCTACAAAATTAGAAATACTTTGTTCTACATTATACATTAGATTCTTACCGGGCTAACGGATACAGTTACATCTTCATCTCTAATTAGAAGTATAACATTTTTGTCTGAATTAATATCTTTATGTACTGGTGTTGCGTATAGTTTAATTTCTGACCCTGTATAATCATCAATTATAAGATTAGAAATATTTACAGTACCGCTAGTATAATTAATTGTACCTATCTTAGCAATCTTTTTATGATCACTACCTTGCAGAGTAATTGTATGCAGATTGCCTTGCCCATCATCTTCTAAGAAATAGTCAGCATTATTTTTTCTAAAAACGCTAGATCTAATATTATGCACTGCATTGGATGGGTGTGTAGTGGTGCTTGGTATGTCCTGTATTACATTATTAGTAATTGCATACCCGAAAGATATAGTTGTTGTATATTCAGCTCCACGTGTAGGCTGTAAAGACTTGAATGGCACTACTGTAGTTTCATTACTTAAAATGCTTGGATGTGTATCATCAATAATCTTTAAAAATTTACTAAATCTTAAAGTGCTCTTAAAGTTCTGCAAGAATGATTGATTGTAGTTACTAATGCTCAAGGCAACCAAGGACTTTATATCGTTATCTTTTAAAGATGTAATATTAATATTGTATTGAACGTTGGACGCAACTTCTACATATAAAAATTCAGGCTCTACTATAACCGGGTCAATCGAAAGAGGCGATCTAGACTTTATAAAGTTGTAGAATTTTCTCTTGGTTAATTCTGGAGTACCTTCTGAGCCTACAACATCTACAGAAATAAAGACCTTGCCATATTGAGGTGGGGAGACTGTGTCACCGCCATAAGCTGAAATGGCTTGTATTTCAGGAAAGTTTTGTAGTAGTAGATTCTCGTAGTCGCTAGTAGTTACTGCACGTTCTTGATTTTGATATGCACGAGGTGCATTATACTTAATAGAATCATCCGATTCGTTTATGCTTCCGCCTGATGCAGCTGATATAACTGCAATAGGGCTCACATTAGTCTGAGACTGAATTGGTCCGTCTAAGAAAAACGCTGATGAGCCGTTCGGCAATTCACCATTACATACTCGATATTCAACTAGAACTGTTGCCCCGTTAAGTGGCTTTCTACCAATTATGTTATCTCCAAACAATATCTCATACTGAAAATTTTCGGCTGCTTGTAAGAAGTAACAATTAGTATTAGCATTTACCCCTAAGAATGACGTTGCTCTGTTATATGTGTAGGTGTTAGCGCCGCTATTTTCCAGAACTAATACACTAATACTTCTGGTGTCAACAGTAGGGTTAGACAGCACAAAACGTTGAGCGGTGTTTGTGGAATCAAAAACAAAGGTATCTGTAAGGTAATTACCTTCAAAAATTTCTAAATCATCTATAACAATAACACCGTTTGAGCTCGAATTAAAAATTAAATTCTCTTCTGTACTAAAGGTATAGCTGTTACTACCTAGTTTAGTAGTAAATGTGGTACCCTTAGGTACTAAGATAGAATTGAGTGGTGTAGATGGAAAGATGTTGAAAGATACGTGTGCAGAGGATGATGTAAATGATCGAGGAACATAGTTTAGCTCTTTAGCGTGAGATACGATGCTCTCTCTAAGCTGAGCTGAATCCAAAAACATCTCACTGCCTACCATGTTAAGATAGTAGGAATTTAAGTATGTGTTGTATGAAAGTACATCTAAGAGCTGAGAGATATTCGAGCCTTCAAAGTTAACATCTTTAAAGGGTGAATCTGATCTTTTAAGATAATCTATTAAATTACCTTTGATAGTCTCAAAATCTAGACCTACTAGATTAATACTTGTATTTGACATTAACGGATCCTGTTAATAAGCAGCTCTAGTGTAATTGGTTCCTTTTTATTTATTACACTAAAAACAACAGTTATGGCATAAGCATCGTAGTCATAAAGTGCAGTAACATTAATAGCAATAACATTTGCTCTTGGCTCGTAATTACTAATAGCATTTGCAACATAATCCTTAAGTAAACTTTCCGTAACAGGGGTCATGTTTTCAAATAATAACGATCTTATGTCACTACCAAATTGAGGGTTCATTAGCTTCTCGCCTCTATTGGTAAGCAATATATTTCGTATACTTCTCTTTACAGCATCATCATTAAAGGTTCTAGTAAGATCCTTCTTATTAGGATGAATAGCAAGATTAGTTTGCAAGTCAGAATAGTAAATATTCTGCTTTTGGGTTTCTTTGAGAGTATAACGCTTAACTACTGCCATTTAACCACCTGCAAACACGTTAGGTGAACCAGCTGCTACCTTAGTGCAGCTAGTAATAGCGTCACCTACACGCCCTGCTCCCTTTCCATTCACAAATACTGATTTTGATCCTGTAGTAATAGGTGCAGCATGAGAACCGCATGAGCTGCCCCCTGGCTTCTTATGAACGGTATTATTGTCGCCTTGGCGGCTCCACTTAATGCCGTTGACATATACGTCAGGTGACCCTTGAGCTCTAGTCATACCAGAGCAATGAGGAACGTCAGCATCGCCTATTCTAGTTGCCGCCGGCATATCTTTCTCTTTTTAAAAGATCTTCAAACAGTGTTTGAAATTGCTCCATTTGACCATGCTCTATATCTGTATGAGGTGGTTCTGGGGTAACTGGCTCAAAGCTGATAAGATTATCAAATACTAAAGGAATATCGTTATAATCTTGAAAGCTTAAAATCTTGCCCTCGTTAAGTATTACAAAGTTGCCTTTTATCATGGGTTCAGATCTATTCTAGGTGCTTTAAATTTCATGTTACCTTTAGATTCAACGGTATATGTGCCGTCTACTAAAATGTTAACATTCCCCTTTACTCGTACATTGACATTACCGCCAATCCATACTTCTCGATTCTTGACTACAATATCAAAATCATTATCGACTACTTTAGATACATGTCGCCCTACGTTATTAACTTCTGTGTACGTGCCTGATTTATGATAAACATGAATACGCTCTTTATCCGGGGTGTCATCTATTTCGATAACATGCCCTCTCTCAGTTCTTATGACTTTGTTATAGGGATATTTAGCACCGTAAGCAGAAGCTGGCTCTGGTCCAGTAAGCTCTTTATTAATAGAATTAATTTCTCTTGCTTCTTTCGGCACATCGTGATTCTCTTGCTTATTACCTGGAATGCCTGCAAGCGTCCCCATAACTATAGGGTTGTTGCCGTCATTACCATCCATAAAGAATCCTACTACAGTAGTGCCTACTAAAATACCTGTGGGCGATATACCTACAGTTTTTAAACTAGCACTGTTAATAGGATTGAGAACATTTGCCCATGGCAATTCTGTAGTTTTTATAAGTGATGTATTTTCAGAGTGAACATTATAAATTCTCACCCGAACGCGACCTAGTTTAAGCGGGTCGTTTCTATCTTCGACTACACCTATAAACCAAGTAAAACCTTCTTTTCCTAATAATCCTGTTGTCATTACCAACCCACCTTATTGCAATCAAAAGAAACTCTATGTTTAAATCTACCATCATCTAGGTAGATAAAATGTCTTAATTTAGTAAGAATATAGTTGCCTGAATAGTTACTATCTTTTTTATCTGATGTTTTTATACCTGATGTATCGGGTAGTTTTAATTCTATTAAATCCCCTGCTTTTAAATTACTATCCCCATGCACGTAGCCTCTTACAATATTCTGATTAAATAGCGTTGCGTACGCCTGTTTATAGCTTAGATAGTCAGCAATAAAGTCTGGATTTTTACTGGAGTCTTTAGGAGCAAAGAACTTATATGCATCGTTGGATGACTGATCGTTTATAAAACTTGCGCTATTTGGTAGTGTTGTTTTTTTATTTTGACCGGTTTCTATCTTACCAGCTTGTTCAGTAAGCTTGAATTTAACTTCCTCAAAACCTTTAGTCAGTATATCATACGACTTAGTAATATTGTTAAACACACCGCCAGATAACTTACCTGCAGTATCTGTCTTTTTAAGATGCTCAAAGTTTATTAAGTTTCTAAAGTTGTGTGCTTCTCTTTGAGGGTCTTCTTTAGTAGCCGGCGAATAAGTGAATACTCTGCTTTCTATAGTTGATTTACCCTTTTCTAAAAGGGTCTCCAACGATACAAAATGATAACCTAACTGATCTTCATAGAACACAAATACACCGCCGGTTTTAGCAGTAGCGGAGATTGCTCTTTGTCTTAATAAATCTATAGCTTCGAAAGCTTTGCATCTGGGCATAGTCCATTTAATAATACCTTTGGTCTGCTCAATAAAAAGCTTCTTATCTGTCTTTATAATATTTGTAAGAATATCTTTGACTATATTGTCAATAGTATCTTCATAATATCGTTGAACGTTTTTAGTGGTGCCATTGAAGTGATCTGATGATACACATTGGAGCTTATAAACTTTACCTAGATTGCTTTCTATTACTGCTTCACTGCTTATGTTAAAAACTCTTAGTTTATAAGTTATTATATCATCTCTAAATGGTGACTTAAAAGATATACTAATCGTTTCTTCCCCTAGGATAGGAAGCTTAGTAACCAGGTCAATTTGATCGTCAATTAAAATATCACAAAATAAAGTAGGCTCTTCCAAGTCTTCGTATATCGATACTTGCTTTACTTGGCCTCTTATATCCTTAGTATCTGATCCATTGCTATTGGTGATTTTAATATCATAGATCTTTACATCACCGTTTTCTTTAAATGAAAGAGTCATGATACTAGATCAGATATTTCTTTTTCGATATTGTCGATATAAGCTTTATCAATAAGCTTAATAAATTTTCTACTAGAATTTAACTCATCTTCATAGGTATAGAAGCTGGCCGGCTCCCAGTACACTGCTTCTGTGTTGCTGATAGTATTAGCAACGTATGTTATACTTAGAACATTTGCAGTAGCGCCAGACTCTTGACCAGTAATAACACTAATAGTATTATTGGTATTAAAAAATTGACCTTCTATATGGTTTATAAAGACTGTGTTACTTACAATATTTTTAACACTGCCTGTAGCTGAAATACCTTGTGTATTTGATTGCTTAATAATCTCGCCTACACTGAAGCTATTAGAATTATTAGTGTCTATCGATATTACTTTGTTAGTCTCTACCACCCAATTTAATTCTTTACGAACATAGAACATTGTTGTGCCTTGTTCGTTTACTTCAGGTCTCCAGTACTTTTTAACTGCAGAGGGGTATACACCTTCATTTTCGAATTGTGATGTAGATAGCATTCTATCGTCATCTTGATAAGATACTCTATAAAATGCTGTTTTATTAATTGCGTTGGCAACACTACCATATTTTTTAACTATGTATTGTTCGAAGGTAGAAGAATCGAGAGGCCATTCATAATATGGATCTACTGTCTTATTACACATGTAAACAACCCAGACATATCTGGCATCACCATAATAGTTTAATGCTACATGATCGGGCTTCTCGCCATCTTTAATAGTATATGGATAAAATAAAGACGAATTATTAAAAGAAGACTCAGAAAATTTTAACTTTGTTAAAAGATTAATGCCTATGTTGTTGGCATAATTAATAACTGGAAATTTTTCAAAAAGATTATTCATTAGTTATTAGACGGCTTATTGACATTGTTAATAAAATCATTACCTGCTTTAATAATACCTTGTGCGCCTCTATTGCCTAGTTTCGTAAAGGTATTTCTTGACAATGGCTTGATTTCCCCGAACTGCAATGAAATTGATATTTCTGCAGGATGCTCACCGTTTTTAGTAAATGCTGGAGTACCAGATGGCGCATAATTTACTGTCATGCCTCTTAAATAGCAGTCTTGCACAAAATAATAATCTTCATCGATAAAGGGAGATGATAGCTTTATGCTGCATTGATCTGGAAATTGTAAAAGAAGACCGTTCAATTCTGGGTGCATTCTTTCTTTAAATGTTCGAATAATTTTCTTAAGGGAATCAGCTTCTGCTCTTGAATTAGGAGAGAAAGTATAACTAAACGAATGTTCTCTTAATGACACGCCTTCGAACTGCAATTCTTGATATGGGTTTAATACTGTGCCTGTAACTCTATCTATTGCAGCACCTGCAGTTTCTAAACCTAGGGTACTAGCAGCTTGTCTTACTGCATATAAGCCTGCAGTTGCACCACCACTAGATGTGGCTATGCCAGCTACCTTCTTGCCTACATCCTTTGCTGCTGCACCTGCTTGATTTGCTGAACCGTTAAACATCTTATTAAGTGTCTCTTGATTCATTAAACCAGCTTCTTCTAGTACCCCTAGCATACCCAGCTGCTTGTCTGAGTACGACATATTAAATGATTCTTGAAGATTGGCAGGTATAGGTAATGTTATAGTTACACTAGGCACTAATCTTCTAGGTGCAATAGGCGATGATTGAAAACGATCTTTAAAGGTAAAGGTAATAAAGTATTTACCTACATCTTTAGGATATTGTAGACTTCCTGGCGATTTAGTTTTGCTAGGAGAATTTTCTGGTGTGTCAGAATTAATAGGAGAAGCCACGCCTAGATTATCTTTAAGTTGAGGTACTATTCCAGAGCCGTAGCTACCGAAAGCCCCCTTTACGGATCCTGAAGAGGAGAATCCAGACAGTCCTAACTTTGAAGATAAATTATTAAATACATTAGAAAGCCCAGTTGAAGCACCGGTACTAGAAGGGCCAAAGTATGTCGTCTTGCCGCCATCACCGTTATAAGAAACTGAAGATTGATCGGCAATGGAAGTTTTATTAGAAAAATTACTGAAGTCGAAGGCCATAAATAGATGAGTTATAAAGGTTATTTTAAACCAAAGAATCCTAATAAGTACTTAGGCGACCCTTCTAATATTATTTATAGAAGCCTATGGGAGCTTAAGTTTATGAGATATTTAGATGAGCACAAGAACGTGCTTCAGTGGGCAAGTGAAGAGTTTAGTATACCCTATCGTTCTCCTATTGATGGTAAAATCCACAAATACTATCCTGATTTTTTAGTAAAGCAGTTGAATAAGCAAGGTGTTACGGAAACAGTGGTAGTAGAAATAAAACCTAAAAAGCAGTCTATAGAGCCCAAAGTACAAGCAAAGCCTACCAGAAGGTATGTGAGAGAAGTAGTTACATACGGTATTAATAGTGCAAAATGGAAAGCAGCAATGGAGTACTGTGAAGATAGAAAATGGCAGTTTAAAGTTCTTACAGAGGACGAACTAGGAATAAAATGACAGGCGTTTTTAATAAAATACTGCAAGATGCTGCTACTAGAGGCAAAGTAGACGAAAAGGCTGAAACAGCTAGAAATTGGCTAAGAGATGCAGCATCTAGAACAAGAAGTCAAAATACTCAAAGAGTAATCAATTCCTCTAGAGATCGATATCGAACTAAAGTTTTACCAGGTAGGTGTTATCTTTTTGGCTATGATCCTAAAACTAAAGACACATTACCATACTATGACATATACCCTTTAGTCTTTCCTTTTGAGAAGACGCCGGATGGTTTTCTGGGTCTTAATTTCCATTATCTTCCTTTGCAATATAGAGCTGTTCTATTAGATAACTTGTATCCACTAGTTAATAATGATAAGATGGATGAAAGTACAAGACTTAGAATGTCTTACAAAATTCTATCAAGTGCATCAAAGTTTAGATACTTCAAACCTTGTATTAAGCACTATCTAAATAAACAAGTTAAGACCAGATTTGTATATATTGAACCAGCCGAGTGGGATATTGCGGTTTTCTTACCTTTACAGAAGTTTGTTGGTGCTTCGGTAAACACAGTATACAAAGATAGCAAACAAACAATAAGAGAAAACAGGTAATGGCTATTTCAGATTTAATCGGTAAATCTATTTCAAAAGGTAGAGACGTTGTAGGCACAGCTAATGCTTTGCAAGATTTTCTACCCCCATCTCTAAGACAGTCTTTAAATACATTTGTAAACGGAAGACCTCAAAATAATAACAGTCTTAGAAATGTAGAGACTTTTAGGTCGCTTATTAATAGATTAGGCGGAGTAGCAAGAACTAATCTATTTTATGTTAGTATACCTGTACCTAAGATGATGAGAGGCGCGTCATCTGGAAACTCTCCTATCATTACTGATTCTACTGTATCTTTGTTGTGTGAGTCAACTTCACTACCTGGAGTATCTCTTGCAACATCTGAAATAAGAAGATATGGAGTAGGGCCTTTAGAAAAGAAACCATATGCCCCTATATTTACTGACCAGTCGTTTTCCTTTATAGGAGATAATACTGGCAAAGTATATAACCATTTTTATACTTGGATGAATGGTATTATAAAGTATGATACCTTACCTAACAATACTACAGTTGCCGGCTATAATGGTTTAGGTGCATATGAGGTAGAATACAAGGAAGACTATGCAGTTGATGTCTTTATAACTTGTATTAATGATGTAGACCAAGAAATTATTATTTGTAGATTACATGATGCATATCCTATCTTTTTAGGGGATATCCAACTTAGCTGGGCTGAAAATGATAGCTTTATGAGAATACCAGTTACATTTACCTTCTTTAACTGGACTCTAGATAGAATCAATATTAATTCGACCTTGCAAAATCAAGGTGCAAGTATTTCCAATCTACAAAAACTTATACAAGTTGGTTCCGCGGTTCAGACGCTTGCTTCATTAAGAAAGCCTACCGGGGTAGCAGATATTATTAACGTCGTGAACAATGCTAAGATAGCTACAGGCGGTCTTAGAGGTTTATTCTAGGAGATTATTATGGCTTTACCTAAGTTATCAGTACCAATTTATGAACTGACTTTACCATCAAATAACAAAGTAATTAAATACCGTCCTTTCTTAGTAAAAGAAGAAAAACTTCTTCTTATGGCTCAGTCTGGTAAAGATACAGCTGAAATTGTTAATTCTATTAAGCAAGTTATTAATAACTGTATTGTTACAGAAAATGTGGATATTGATAATTTTGCCTCTTTTGATTTAGAATATTTCTTTTTAAAGTTGAGAGGCAAGTCAATAGGTACTGTTATTGAATTAACATATCGCGATTTAGAAGACAATAAGAAGTACAAGGTACAAGTAGACCTTGACGAAGTAGAAATTAAGACTACCGAAGGTCATACTAACAAAGTAGAAATTAATAGCACCACTGGTATGATACTAAGATACCCTACGGTCGATACTTCCCTTCTGTCTATGGATGATGCTGAACAATCAGAAGCTGTATTTAATGTAATAGCAAACTGTGTAGAAAGCATCTATGACGAAAACGGTGTCTATAAGACCTCTGATTATAGCTTCGAAGAAGTATTAGAGTTTGTATCTGATCTAGATCTAAAGACATTTGAAAAGATTCAAGAGTTCCTTACTACTATGCCGAAGCTTTACTATGAAGTAAAATATACGAATAGCTTAGGCAAGGAAAAGGTAATACCTCTTACTTCATTAAATGATTTTTTTACGTTGGGCTGAGTCATAGTAGCATCACTAATTATTACGTACTTAATTTTAGTTTGACTCAGCACCATAAATGGTCGATAGCAGAAATAGAAGAAATGATACCATTTGAGAGAGATCTTTATGTAGATATGTTATTAGATTACTTAGAAAAAGAAAAGAAAAGATTAAACACTTAAATGTCATCTTTACCGTTTAAGCCAAATCTAGACGAGAAGCTAGATCTTAATTCTGCATCGTTCAGAAGCACTAAGACTGGTCGATTTACTAGAAAATTTCCTTTAGAGAAATTTATAGCTTCTCTTAATAAATTAACTGATACCTCTGAAAAGATAAAACTAGTTAGCTCGGAGCTGGTGGATAGCTCTCAGTTAGTAGTAGCTGATTTAGATAAGTTTTTGCTTTCTAAAAAGCGTGAGCAGGCAACAAAAACAACAGCTGTAAGAGTAGATGGCCCTAAAGCTTCTAACATCTCTAAACCAGAGTTAAAGAAAGCAGGGTTTGATATACTTAAATTTACAGCCCTATTTGCATTGCTTTTTAATGATAAAATTAGAGCAATAGTAACTGGTTTTTTTGATGGTATTATAGAAAATTTAGGATTGCCTGAGCCTGTATTAAAAACTCTTAAGTTTATTACTAAAAACTTATTTGATATCTTAAAAGTATATTTTGGGTTTAAGATACTTAAGGGTGTATATGATGCTTTTATGAGTATCAAGAGATTGGCTGAGGTAACTGGCATTCTATCTCAAGCCAATCAAAATAAGCCGGTTACTCCAGAAACAGATCTTAAAAAATCTGCTGTACCAGAAATAGATGGTGAGAAAGAAGACTTAAAGAAGCAAAAAGAAAAATTAAAAAATAGAAACGATAAGCTTAAAAGAAGATTAGAAAAGAAGAATATAAAGTATAACAAAAAGATAGAGCTTACCAGGGTCTTAAAAAAGAATATTAATGTAATTAAGAATAAAGTTAATTTATTTAAAGATTACAGTACTAAAACTTTTAATAAGGTTAAAGAGCTTACTAATTTTAAGACACTAGCTATTAAGTTTAAGCAGATGGTGTTTGGTGGTCTTAAGAGTGTTCTTAAAGTAGTAAGAGCAATCAAGACTGGCCTTGCAATCACTGGTATAGGGTATCTTTTAGGTGCGGCAGTAGATGCTGGTATCAATACTTTAGTTGACTACTTTACTACAGATCCTGAGAAAGGTGAGAGTGGTGTAGAAAGAGTAGGAAAGCTCTTTGCAGATAATTTTATTAAGTCTGTTACATTAGGATTCTTCGATCTTAACACTGTAAAAAGAGTTCTTATTAAAGGTATTGATTTTCTTTTAGAAAAGAAAATTATATCATCTTGGCTAGCTAATAAAGCAAAAGATATTATAGGTAAGCCTAAAGAAGAAAAAGAAGACAATGCTGCAGAAGGAGTAAGCAAACCACCAGTATCTGCTTCTCAACCTCCTGCTAGTAAAAAAGCAGTATCTGAGCAACCAGAAACAAACACACGACAACAAACCTCTGCTGCTAGCACTCAAGCCTCAGCACCTACTACAAGCGCTACTAATAAGACTTCTGAACAAACAGCAGAACCTTCTAGTACTGCTCCAGCTGTAATGGAGCCTGTGGCAAGCACCGGTCAGCAAACTCAAATTAATTCAGAGCAGGTCGTTATTGCTAAAAAACAAAATAATAGACAGTCACCGCCTATTATTGTAAATAATACTACTAACAAAACAGTGATGCCTGCTGAAACACCTAGAAACTTTTCAACACCTTCTGTTTTTTCGGATAGCGTAGGATTTTAAATGAAAGAAATTCCAGCTCTTTTAAAGAAATCAATCGTTCAGAAAAGTACCTTAGGTACTACTCAGCCTGAAGATAACAAGCTAGCTGCGCTAGACGTTGAAAGAATAAATGATAACCTAGGTGAAGTTAATTCGTCTTTAACAGAGTTAAACACTGCTATAAAAGACATGCATGCATCGCTTCTTAATCTTTTATCGTATGAGTCAAAAAGTGCATACGATAAGGAAGAGGTTGCTATGGAGGCTAAGCCGGATACCGTAGATAAAAAAGAGAAGGTTGCAGTAAAAGAAGAAGGCCCTGGCTTCTTTGGTATACTTAAGTCGCTATTTACTAATCCAGTAGTTGCTGCTGCATTAGCTGGTGCTTTATATACATTACTACCAGAAGATACTAAGAAAAGAATTAAAGCTATTCTTAAAGGGTTTACAGAAGGCGTAACCGAGGTAACAGGTGATAAGGATAATGGCTTTAGCGGATTATCTACTGCTCTAAAAGTAGTTGGAGTAGGATTAGCTACCTTTTTTGGAGCAAAACTACTTAAGAGTGTTTTTGATGCCATTACTACTACTGTTAAGCTTATAAAGAGTGTAGGTAGAATGGGCAAAGGTGGCAAGCTTGCAGTAGCTGCCGCTGTAGGTTACGGGGCTGTCAAACTAGGTCAAGCTTTAGTAAAAGATGAATCTGATAAAGAAGAAGAAAAAGAAGACGAAGAAGAGAAGGTTACTGAAGAAAAAGAAATAGATGAAAAGGGGGTAGAAAAAGAAGTTACAGGTGGGGAGAAGGTACAGGAAGTTAAATCGCCTCAGGAGACTTCAACTAGCACTTCTACTTCTAGTTCCATGATGGAAGGAAGCACTCAGCAAGCCCCAGGTGCTGCTCCAGTAGAAAAAGCTTCTCCGGTTTCGTCAAAAGAGTCAGGTATGGGTGGAGCACATCCATCTATGCAAACTGGAAAACCTTCTACTAGTTCATCTTTAGAAAGTAGCTCAGGAAGCGGCACTGGCATAACACCTGGTGCATCTATAGGCTTTAAATCCTCTACCGGTGGCGGCTTTAAAGACGCCAAAGATATGATTAAGAAGCACGAAGGTGTTAGAACTAGACCATACAAAGACTCTCTAGGCCTATGGACAGTAGGTGTTGGCCATTTAATAGGTGATGGTAAGACTCTACCGCCAGAATATAATAGAGAATTTAGTATCGATGAAGTCAATAATATTTTCGATAAAGACTTCGAACATCATCAAAAAGCTGCAGAAAAGATTCCAGGTTATAATAAACTTAATGACACTGGCAAAGGAGCTCTTATTGACTTAACGTTCAATATGGGTCCTGCCTGGTACAAAAAGTGGCCTAACTTTACTAAACAGTTAGAAGCAGGTAACGTAGAGGGTGCTGCAAGTAGTTTAGAGAGCAGCAAATGGTATGGTCAAGTAGGTAGACGAGGCCCTACAATTGTTTCTATGATAAGACAGGGTGCAGGTCCGCAGCAAGAGAAAAAAGGTAGTATTTTATCTACCCCGCTAAACGAACCAGTACCTATGATTCCCGGTGAAGAAGAAATGGATACTTCTGGCGGGCAGGAACAGGGGGCTATGGTTTCTAGCAAACCTGCTGCAACTAGCAATCCAGTTACTGTTAGTGATGTCACAGAGTCTGGCGGCTTTGACTGGGCTAAATTTAAAACCCCTAAAGAAAAAGCAGCGCTAGAAAAGAGCAGAGGCCGGGGTGAAGATGTATCTTCTATGTCTGAACAGAATGAAGCCGCTGCTAGTACAAAAGCAGCGGCCCCTATCATCAACAACAATACTAAAGATACTACTCAAAAACTAGGCAAAAGCGGTGCTAAAGATGCCGACACTATACCTTCGCCCATAGCAAACCGGGGCTCTTTAGGTTACGGTACACGTCACGCATCTTCCTATTAATCCTCTTCTGCCAGACGCTTGAAGAAGTCCATGCTATCGTCATCATCTTCTAGCGCAGGTTCGGCCTTGCTCTTAATAGCAGGTGCTTGAACAGTTTCAACATTATCCCACGGTGCAGAAGCAGTCTCTGCAGTAGCTCGACTAGCAACTCAGCCATCCAGACCTAGCACCTTGTTAAGCTTGGCCTTAAGTTCATCATACGACTTAAAGTTAGAAGCTTCAAGGAACGTGTTCAACGAATGCTCTTGCTTCCAGACTCGTTCAAGGGCTGCGTCATCACCAAGCAGTGGATTAGCTGACTCAAACTCTGACTTATCATAATTGCGATAGCCTTCTACATCACGAATCTTAAGCTTGAAATTAGCGCCTTCCCATAGATCAAACGGGTTGATAGGCTTTTCATCTTCAAACTGAGGGTTCATAGCTTCGTTAAGCTTATCGAAAATCTTCTTACCATACTTGTAAAGGAAGACCTTGCCTTCGTTTTCAGGATGAGAGGGATCCTTAACAACGTAGATGTTCGAGATAAAGCTAAGGCGACGCTTTTGCTTGCGTACTAGATCCTTATTAGCTTCTACTCCAGAATTCCACAGTTGGGTATTATATTCGGATACAGGATCTGGCTTACCTAGAGTAGTAAGCGACTTCTCAATATACCAGCCACCGGGGCCTTGGAATCCATGATCCCAGATACGAACAAACGGCACGTCTTCATTTGCTGGTGCAGGCAAGAAGCGAATAACTGCATATCCATTGCCTGCCTTGTCAACCTCTGGCTTCCAGAACCGGTCATCGTCAGAGCGACCACCTTGCTGAGTTTCACTGAGCTTGTTTAGCTCACTGGTAAGCTTATCAAATTGATTCTGACGGGACTTCTTGAGTTGACTAAAATCTACTGTCATGTATTTCTCCTAAGCGATGTATCGCGATGTATTAGTTTGAAAATTTATTAAGTACTACTTGTTTTAGTTTACTTCTATCATACTCAAAGAACTGCTTATATTTGCGGCACTTTAAGTATAGCTGAGGCCACAATACATTCTCATCAATCTTCTTATTCCACTTCTTAAAGCAGCCTACTAGATCGTCGAGAATAATCAAGGTCTCTATACAGATATCCTTACGTAAGTATAGCTTAAGTAAGTAAGGATGCTGTCCGTCTTCTACTGCAAAATTACTATCAAAGTCTTCTTTTAGCTTGTCAAGATCTTCGCTGAAGATATAGGATAGTGATTCTCTGGTTCGTAGAAGTGTTCTGTAGCATTTTTCAGATTCGTTGTTTTGTACGAGATTTCCGACCCAGTCGTCTCCGTTGTATACAAAGTTGGATACGAGGAAGTCAACAATATCTTTGCGCTTAGATAGCTTGTGGAAATAGTACTTGTCGGCTCGTTTTTCAAACGTTGATCTTGATGCTCTTGTTCTTCCATTATATTTGAAATAGTCATAATATTTGGTAGTGAAATGGCTCTTTAAAGCAATGTATACCTTATAAGCCTCAAATGCGTCCATTCTTAAAGAATAAGCTCTGTTGCCGTACATAACGTTCTTTCATTGTAGATGCAGCTCGTACATTTTGCAAGGTATACGGTCTGGGTTCAAAACCATTCTTTTCCATAACGTTAAGCCAATAATCAGCATGTTGGCAATTAACGTGATGGTGTCCTGGTTGTCCTGGGAAAGCATGGGTCATAAGAACGTATTTGCATTGCTTAAAAACGTCGATAAAGTTTTGCATGTACTTTTCTTCTACATGCTCTACAAACTCTACAGTCCAAGCTAGATCATAGATCTTATCCAGATGATAGGGGCCAGTAGTAAAATCATGAATAGCTGTTCTAAGAGCAATCTGATCTGGTCGTTCGATAGTAAAGTCTCCATCAAGACCAATAACATCCTCGATACCTTCGTTCAAGCAGCACTGAATCATGCCACCTAGGCCGCATCCAATATCTACTACAGACTTAATTTCGAGATTATCAATAAGATAGCGCAAGGCGCCGCGGTCGATATGAGTTTCATTCTCATGACCGCCTAGGTGAGATGGTAGTTGTGTCATATAGGTAACTTCCTCGATTTGGGTAAAAAGTTTAACTCTTCTGCATCATCTTGAATTCTTGCTTTAAACTTAGAACTACCTTTAATTAAAGTTGCAGCAGTTTCAATCTCAATGCTATTTTCTTCACAATACAATATTACTGCATCCAAGTAATTAATTCTCTTATCTGATGATAATTTATCAACTGCTAAGAAAAACTCGGTAGGTGATCTAATCGCGGTGTGTTCTGTATTAACTATCATTTAAACACAACCAAGCAAAGCAATACTACTTGTACAAAGAAACCGAAGGAATTAATAACTACACTAAACACTTCCTTGGCAGCAATGGACTTTAGTAGCATAACGAATAGTCCTGCAAACAAGAACAAAAAGATTTCTACCGTAGGCATTCTATCAGTAATAGACGTGATAGCAGCCATAAGAGTAGGGAATGTTGCAATATGCAGCAATACAATAGTTACTAAATTAAAAGACTCAGACGTAAATTGCTGAATGAACTTAATAGTATTTTGTGCTAATTTATCAAACATTTCAATCTTAAACATTTTGTTTACCTATAAAAAATATGATGACCAATCTTTGCTACTTGTTCTTTCTTCCACTTAGGATTCACATAATCAGCATGATAGTACATTGCATGCCTCACGCTATCCAGCTTAAAACCTTCTAGAAGAACCTTACGTGCAACACGCTCGCTTTCTTTGTAGTGCTCTGAATGAATAGGTGCAATAAATGACTTTCTTTCACAATACCAAGAGAATTGGCAGATTACCTTATCATAAAAAATATTCTTTTGATAAACTACTCTGCAAACATCTCCTGGAAAGTTGCCACTATTAACTCTATTGAGAGTAACTTGTGCAACTGCAACCTTTCCTTCGAACGGTTCGGTTGCTGCTTCGAAGTAAATATTCTTACTTAAGCATTCTAACTGCCGTTCGGCTTCAACCGCAGTTCTATAATTGATACTTTCGTTAAACTCGGCATACTTCTTATACTGCTTATCATACGCCTGGTTTGCAAAATGTATACTAGTAAAAATAACTAAGCTTATAAGCAAAATGCTAATACTAAACCTAGCAATAGACTGGTAATTACCCATTTCTATCTCCTTAGTTGTATTATATGTTACTACTGAAATAATATCAAGCTAGATCGTTTTGATTATTGATTCAGCTTGTGAATAGCCAAAGAACTTTGCTTTCCAGTCGTTTTGTGCCATTCCGTTAAGATTAAGCCATTTCTCTTTTTGCTTTAAGAGAACTTTGGCCGCTTTATTCCAGTCCGTAAAGAGAACAAAATTCTCAAACTTGTCTTTAAGTTCTAAGAACTGTTCGTAGTTGTTAGAGTCTTGCTCAATATGAATTATTTCATATATTTTGTTTGAATCTACATCAACATAATCAAGGCTGAAGTCTAATCCCCACTTCTTCTTACAATTGATAAGATAATTAAGCTGAGGTAGCTTCTTGTTGTGTTCATATAACTGAATTGCTGCATCGCCCGTGAAGTCGCAACGATGTAAAACCATCGAATGATCTATGATAAAATCATTACTATCTTCTAGAGTAAACCATGGTTCTTGCCAACAGGTATTATACAGACAGCCAGATCCAATTTTGTTCTGATACCCGGATGCATTATAATAATGCTGTTCAAGAGGGGTAAGCTCAAAACCATCTTTGTCGAAATACTTAAGAGATTCCGAACTAAAATGTTTGGAGTTGACTGTATGCGTGCACGTTGGGTTTCTGTGCACCTCTATATTGTTTAGCTTAAACAATTAAGATAGAAACCCTGGCTTATAAACCGTCTTGCCATTTTCAGACACAGCGGTAAGACATTGCTTGCGTTGAGCACCTTGGCGTTTCAAACTAACATGCACCCAACCTGAATCCGGAACGCCTGGCTTGTAAAATTCTAGAATCAACTGATCAAAGTCAAAATGCTTTTGAATGTAGTGCGCAAGGTCAGCATTAGCCATACCAGGACATTCAATATCAGCAGCTTCACCAGAGCAATGTTGACTAGTTGCTGCTCCACCCACAGCCTTATTAACTTCTGGACCACGATATCCAGAGTTAATAGTAATAGGCTTGCCTAGCTGCTCTCGAAGAGGCTGAATGATCTTAGTAACTAGATTCTTAAGGTTCTCGAGATGCTCGCCTTGTGGAGTATTGTCAATACCTAGACGTGCACCAGCTTGACTCTTAGTAAATTCTGTGAGTGTAAAGTTCTTTGAAAGCTGAACGGTCATTTCTTAATCATCTCCATAACCTTGTTCTTAATAATAGCGGCCCACGAAGGTTGAGGTACATGCCATCCAATAAAAGCACCTACTAGAATCCAAATTAACGAATCAATCATAATTTTCTCCTTTAAAGATGAGGCTGTTTCTGTTGCCAAGTACAGCCTCTAAACTCCGTATCTTACTGTTTAGGCAGCAAGAGCCATGTTGTAATCGCTATCGTTTGCGTTTACTAGTTCTGCTTCATTTACGTCGATCGCCTGACGTGCTGTCCATATCTGTACTCATTGCCCTGTCGAAACCTGTACATCCCCGTCGTTGTGGAGATGGCGAGAATCGAACTCGCGTCCAGAACCCTTTTCCTTCTACTTCATACAGCAATATTGTTTAAAATTTCATCAGTTAAATTATTTATATACAATTATTTACTCCTATTTTATACTGCAGTAAAGGTAGTATCTAGTGGAATCAATGTTATTGCTGAGGATATCTTGTCTGTAGATCCGTATTGGAATATTGGACCAGAGTATAATACCACATTGCCAGCCACTCCATTGATAGCACGATTGGTTGCCTGTGCGGCCGGTATGTTAAATGTACACACACCAAACTGCATGGTTGCTGTACCACTCATTGAGATACCATATGTATTGGTACCTGTGCCAGTGTTGGTAATAATACTCACACCCATACCCCATTGTGCTGTTCCACTTAGAGTAACCACAGCACCAGTGTTGGCTTCTATTCCACTTCTCAGCATATTGCCTGTAGAATCATTTGCCATGTTAAGCACTTGTCCTATGCCATTGGTTTCCAGATTGTTTATGCTACAGAATCCACGCTGAATGTCTATTAGATATACGGAACCACTGGCTCTAGCCATGGTACAATCGTACATTTCGACTCTGCTGCCAGTGCCAGTATTATTGGCATAAACACAACTCTTGGTGGCGTTGTTTTGATAAACATATACATCTTCTAGGAAAAGTTTTGCAGGATTAGTGCCAACTAACTCAATAGCGTGATTGGCAGTAGAAGGAATAATAGCAACATTAAACAAACCAAATCTATTGACATTAATGGCATTTGCGCTGGAGTCTGCTGGGATAACAGTAACGTAACCTTTGATCCAAATTGGTACGTGACCAGCATTAGGAGTAACAGAACCGATAAAAATGTTTCCACGAGTTAGTACCACATTTTCTGTAGTTGAACTCATCAGTTGGATAAATTGCGGGTTGTCGACAATAGTCCCATTGATATCGATCGTTAAAGTACCACCAGCGATACGTGCTTCAATGTAAGCCAACGCTTCAGTAATTGATAAGAAAGGATTGTTTAGACTTCCAGTTGATGTACCTACTGAAATATCTGTTCTGCTTGGATCAACATACCAATTACAATCTGTCGCAGTAATTCCAGTAGGTTCTGTGATGGCTAGACCACCTGGATTTACTCCATTGGAAAGTTTGATAGATCCAATTTCTGGATCATAGAATAGATCACCAGCTACACCAATATAAGAGGCAGCAGATCTGCCACCCATTTTATCGGCGAATAGTTTATATGTTTTATTTGACATTTTATTTCCCCCTGTTATAAGATAACGTCCTTTTTCAAGGAAAATTAAATTGTTAAAATAAAGGCATACAAAGAACCTTAGTGGAGATGGGCGGAATCGAACCGCCGTCTAGAACCCTTTTCCTTCTACTTCATACAGCAATTCTTTAGTGCTTGTCTTTCAGTTTTTCTTCTAGAAGACGAACACGCACATCTAATTCTTGTATACGACCAACCAGATCTTCCTTTAACTGTTCTCTCGCAGCAGCTGATAGAGGTGAATCAGTAGGAACACCTTGAGACATAATTAACGCTGGCATCTTGGACTTAATATCAATTAAATCACCTTGCATGGAATTAACCGATGTTATCATCCAACCTACTGCTGCTACCATCACAGGAAAAATCATACCTATGATTTTTGACCACTCCATAATGAATCTCCTTTTTATATTTATTTCCATCCATTATATATTTAGTCTGACAGATTCCGCACTTAAAATCTTTCTGCATGATTCTTTCTTTTAGTGCTTCTTCTGTTGTATATTGTCTAGTAGAAATTCCTCTACAACTACATACTATCATTTTTCCTCCACATAGACATTATAGTAGTAGTAAGTATAATAGTCAAGATGTGGGAAGAGAGATTGGTGAGGTAAAGTTGGCTGTGTAGCGTGCGTAGCCCTTGGTGATGCGCAGGTCGTCAATGTAGCCTGATGCTTCAGCAAAAGAGGATGAGTTCCACCAAACTCCTATACCTTTTTGATAAGTTGAGCGGTTTACAATAGAACCGGATATACCAGTAAGATTCAAATCTCGGTTGCCATTTACAAACAACATCCAAGTTGTTCCGTTTCTTACATAAGCAATATGATTCCACCCATTTTGGGTTACTGTTGTAGTTCCTATCCCGTTGCCACCACCATCCGCGTTAATTAAGTTCCAAGACGAACCATTACTGCTGGCCCATATACCAATTTTTTGATTTGTAGAAACGCTACTGTAATCAATACCAATAGACCAGTCTGCACCAAAACTACCGTGATATAGAGCTTGTCTTCCTGTTGATGTTGGATACCACCAAAACTCAATAGTAAAATCACCGCTACCAAATTCTAAATTAACGGTTGGCGGGGCCAACAAATATGAATCGTTGACTGGAAATGTTATTGACCCTCCACCAAACTTGCTTTGTGCTGTGCTGATTTGCGCAGAAGTCACCGTTTCTAGGTTGTTCATCATCGCGTTGTCGAAGATGGCACCGTTGGTGAAGTTGCAAAGCAGATTGGTATTGGCGATTGCTGTGAGCGGAGTAGTTGGCGGTGTGAACGTCGATGTATAAAGGCACGTTCCATTAAGAATTCTAAAATTGCTGATATAACCAGCCCAAATGTCGCTTGTTGAAGAAATGGTTTGTTCAGCGCCAATGCAAAAATTAGCCATTGTTACTGTGCCAGCACCAGTTGCACTAGACGCAAGAACGCCATTCAAAAACACACGTTGCACATTACTGGCGTCTCTGGTTACAGCAATGTGATACCACTGGTTTGTGTTAATTGTTTGCGTAGAACTACTAGTCCCGCCCGGGCTGCAATACCACTCAAGGTTGCTTCCTGACTTTCTCAACAAGCATCCGGTACTCCAGTTACCAAAAAATACAGCTGGGGCTGGGAATGAAGTGGCGTAATACCAACCCTCAATGGTGAACTGGCCCGTCAAATTGCTTGGGGTACAGTAGATTAAATCCCCCGTCCCATCAAAGTACCCACTACCGCCAATTACGGAAGTAGAGTAAGCAGCAGTCGGTGAGAACGGGCTGAAGCGTTGGACAGATACATCGCCGTTACGCGTGATAGCGAAGTTGTTAGTGCTGTTGTCGATGAAGCGGTTTGATTGGCAGGTCAGCAGTGAGGTGCCAGATACAGCGGTCAAAGGCGTAGTAGAAACGGTGTATGAAGAACCCGTATACAGCGCAGTGCCTTTAATAATGCGAACATTAGACAAATAACCCGTAACGAGTTGTACGGGGTTGCCATTAAAATTTGGAGTTAATCCACCAACCATTACGTTAGGTGCAGTTAATAGACTTTCAGTAGTTGTAGCAGTGCCAATCCTCGTGCCATTTGAATACCAACTTATTGTGGTGCCACTACGAGTTACAGCCAAATTAAACCATTGATTTCTTGACCACCCGGGTATTGTGTACCTTGTAGAAAATACTTGAACAGTGCCAGCATCATTAGTTATTGAAAAATAAAAGTCTCCATTTGTGGTATCTATGGATGTTCCACAATAGCCATTTGTGCTTGGATTATAAAGAGCAACCGGTGATTGATACTGCGAACTGCCTGTTATGTATACAGAAAATTCAATTGTAAAATCGCCAGTACCTAGATTGAATGCTGCGTTGTTTGTTACAGTTAAATAATCCCCACTCCCATCAAAATAATTTGACCAATTATTACCATAAGGGCTGAACGAACCCTGAGTGGTATTACCGTTACGAGTAATCGTAAAGTTATTAGTCGAGGAATCTACAAATGCATTGTTATTTGCATTATTTGTACCGTCTCCTTTCAAAAGTAAAGTAACATAATTAAAAAAAGAATCATAAGATAGAGAAGATATGCCAGTAAATCCAAACCCTTTACTTGATGCTGCACCTCTAGTACTAAATAGCGACATAACTCTATCCTAGGCAAATTTAGTAAGTGATGCAAGAACAGTAAAGGCATCTGGAGCTGTTTTAACTATTGCGTACGTATAAACATCTAAACTAGAAGCATTGCCAGCGGACCAAGCAGTACCACCTTGATATTTTGGATTAACGGTGGTTCCATCTATCTTAACTGTATTGTTATAGTATGCTGTTGCGCCTTGTGTAACCAAAAATGTAACTGTAACCGACTGTCCTACAGACATTATAGAATTTAAAGATGCAGTAAGAGACCCTCTAAAATTAACGGTCCAGTTAGCAGATGCATTAGTTGTGTAATAAAGCACACTCTGTGTAGTAACATCATAATTAATTGTACCAGTAGCTGCAGTAGCTGATACTGTAACTCCTTCACCTAGATTGTATATAACCCCTGCAAGGCTGGTATTATTACCACTAAACGTTTGTGATGTGGTAAATGTAGTAGCAACGTTAGGGGCAACATAATCAGTGCCAGCTGTAGCTGCACTAGCACTACCAGATGTTGCTTTTACTATGCCTGTAATTGAACCTAAGTCGCCTTTGTCCCCTTTGAGAAATTCCCCTTTCTGACCTTTGATCCCATTTGCATAGAAGAAAGAACCATCACTGCTGCTAAAGGCTAAAGTATTATTAGCGTCTGTATATGTAACTGTGTATACTTGTTCCCCTTTAGAACCTTTATCTCCTACTTCGCCTTTATCGCCTTTACTACCAGTATCACCTTTGTCCCCTTTTGCTCCAGTGTCACCAGTTGTACCTTTGTCCCCTACTTCGCCTTTACTACCAGTATCACCCTTTGCCCCAGCAGTTCCCTTATCGCCTTTTAGTCCACTGGTATAAAAAGAAGTAGTATCGCTGTTAGTAAAGACAACTGTATCATTGCTACTATAATAAGCAGCGCTAGATAGTTGACTCCCCTTTTGACCTGTATCTCCTTTTTGTCCTTTAGTACCACTAGTACCGGAGGTACCTTTATCCCCCTTCATAGAGCTAGGACCAATGTAATATCCGCTGCTATTAATAACAGGTGTTCCAGATACTAATATTGCACCATTAAATGATACATTGGCATTATTAGAAACTAATTGGGAAAGATCTGAATTTTTACTCATGTTTTTTAAGTTTTATTGTGGTAAGATACTTAAACAAGTTTTCTAGTTTAGTGTTTTCATAGGGATCTTCGTTAGTATCATATTCCTCAGAAAAACGATACTCTATTTTATTATCATTAAAAATAAATAATTCTCGCCTACTTCGTAAACCTAATACATTTCGATATATAAGATTATTAAAATTTTTTGCAAATATTAAATCTATATCGCTTATAAACTTTAATTTTTTTATTCTCATTGCATCAGCCCATACGCGTTGAGTAAAAAAATCATTAGATGTCAAAATATATATTTCTTCTATTCCCAGGTTTTTAATTTCTTGTGCTGCATTTTCAAACTCAGGTACTTGATTAAATGTGCAAATAGGAGTAAATGCGCCCGGTAACGTTAAAATGATAGTACGCTTTTTAGTAATTTCTTCAAAAGTAGCTGTAAAAGTCGGATAAACTAGTACCCCATCTTTTAGTTCCTTCTCAAACTCACTAATAAAAAAATATTGCCTCAATATGTCACTATTCATAATTCACCTAAAAGGAGGTCCGTAAAAAAATAATATCATAGAATATCTGATTCCTGTTGTAACTGTTGAAACTTTATGTACACAAAAAGAAGGAAATACTGTAATTGCCCCTCTTTCTTTTTTAATAGTATTATGCGATCTAGGATCTTCGTTTTCAAAAAATATTAAATCACCACCGGAATACTCTTCTGATCTACTAAGTTGAACACTTGCAGCCAGCTTACAATAAGGTCTGTATTTATTAATGTCTCTATGGAAACAATACCCTTGACCATTTTGAAATTTATGAATTAAACATTCAAAATTGTCTTCATCTAATTCATATTTGTATGTAAGCTTATTTATTTCTAAAACTACATTTTTTATTTTTTGTATAGGTAAAAGCTCTTTGCTAGGATGTACATCTCTCGATCCGCCACTTAGTGTATGTCTTATGTTGTAACCTCTTATATTAGCGTGGTTAATTAGTTCATTGCATTCGTCATGACTTAAAGTTACATCAATATAACTGCTACTATCTAAAAAAATCGGTACTATAAAGTTTTGAGTTTCTTGCCACCAGTCTTCTAAGTAAGTAATAGAAGAAAACTTGCATTTATTATTTTGCAAGGTATTAACTTTCTGAAAAATTCCATACAACATAACCAGGCGCACCGGGTCCGCCAGCGTATGCTGTTTCCCCATACAAGGCGCCTGAGTCTGTGCCCCCTGAACCACCACCTCCGTAACCGTTGCCTGTACTGCCTCTGCACCCGTCGCATGCGCCACAGCCTTGCGTTCTAGTCCCCCCGTGAGATGCTACCCCTGCAGGATTACTTCCAGACAATGCAGCTGCACCGCCATCAGCGCTGAACGAGCCAGAAGCGTTACCACCACTTGTTACCGTGGCACCGGCTGGTGTGAATGCTGCTGTACCTCCGGCGCCGCCGGCGGATCCTCCGTTAACCTGAACTATTCCTGCTATACCAGATATACCACCATTGACACCAGGGTTTCCTCCTCCTCCAGCCCTCATAGTATAATTTGCACCAGGCGTCATAGAGGCTACACCGTCGATGTAAGCGCCGCCCCCTCCTCCATTATATTTTACACCACGACAGGAACCAAAATGCACATCATCACCGCCTGTCTGACCACCACCCCCTCCGCTTAAAGCTCGAATTCTAACTTTGAAACATCCTGCAGGAACAGTTACAGCAGAAGTTGAATCGGTAGTACCAGAAGCAAGTAGTTGACCGCTAGCATTATTGCATGCAACTGAAGTGGTGTTTGATGCGGTTGCCGAGGTTTTACTATTCCCAACGGAATTGTATGAATACACACTATACGTATACGAGGTGTTATAGTCAAGCCCTGAATCTGTAAACGATGTGCTTGTCTGCGTAGATACTAAGGTTGCTCCCCGGTATATTCTATACCCGTCGATACTAGTCCCAGGTATAGATGCAGGACTAGACCAACTTAAATTTAAAGACTTAGGCGCCGTGGTCGAAACTGCTACAGAAAAAGATTGCGGAACACCGGGTGTCTGGGATCCAGAAGCCAATAATCTTGATGTTGCTGAGCTAGACATTATACTAATCTACCATAATTATTTAATATTCTTGATCTACCTGAATCAGTATTATGCCCTTCTGATTCAATTTTAATACCACCCGAACTAAAAGTATTACTTAGCTCTATATCTTCATTGTTAATCACGGTAAAAATTATTATATTATTTAAACTATTATTTATGTTATTCAAAATAACATTTTTGCTATTAAATGGATCTATTTTGCGATAAAGTTCTATACTGAAAATGTCTTTACATTCTATAGTCGTGCTGTCGCAATAAAAATTCTTTTTTATATCTATAAGGTCTATGTTAATACAGTTCTCTAATTTTATTATTTGAAAGCTTTTGTCTACTAATGAAATTTTACCTTCAAACCCTGTATCTTGATAAATTTTAAAATCTTTTTTAAAATAATTATCAAAGGTGCTAATATTAGTTCTTTGTAATAGGTATTTAAAATTGTTATTATTTTTTTTGTCATTATTGACTAATTTTGATTTACCCATCCATATAAAAATATAACTTTCTAAATCAATAAAACTATATTCAGGCCGGTTACGTTCCAATTGAACATTTTTAATTTCTTCTACTACAAAACCTTCAATAGCATGCCCGGCTGATATGAAGTTACCTGTTTGGTTTTTAGTTTCATTAATTCTTTTTATAATCAAATTTTTGTCTAATATTATCTTTACATTAGTACCAGGTTCTTGCTGCCCAGGCTCTATAGATATAATATCAGAATAAAAATAAGGGGTACTTAAAACTTCTCTTAAAGTAATATAATTTTCATCCTGTATAAAAGAATTAACTTTATACACATTAAAAAGATTAATTTCACTATCAGACAAAGCGCTAAAATTTGAGGTGTGTTTATATGTAAGCGGCAACACCGGAAGAAGTTTTTTAGTATCTAAATCTATGTACATAAATTAATTAAGAAAAATTAATACCGCTTATAACACTATAAATTGTAGTGCCGCCATCAAATGTTATAAAAGTAAATAAATCAATAGCATTTAAACTATTTGTTAAAGCAGGTGCGCTGCCCCCTGACCATTTAAATGCAGACCCCCAGCTTATAGTAAGTGAAGCACCTGTGGTATTTTTTCTTAGTATAGAAAAACCAAAAGCTTTACTGGAGGGTATATTAGATAAAGTAATTGATGTAATATTAGCGCCATGATTTAAAAAAATTACATTACCATTGTCTAGATTAATAGAAAGCGCGCCAGAAACAGTTTGATTGATAGTCTGAAAAATTTCTTGTGTTTTTGTTACTTCTATAGCATTAAAATTTTGTAAAGCAGTAAATGTGTTAGTTGCATTAGGATTTACTCCTAAGTCGCCTTTGTCACCTTTAAGGAAGTCCCCTTTCTGACCCTTTATACCGTTAGCATAAAAGAAAGAACCATCACTGCTGCCAAAAGCAAGAGTACTATTAGCGTCTGTGTATGTAACTGTATATACTTGTTCGCCTTTACTACCTTTATCTCCAATTTCCCCTTTATCGCCTTTGCTGCCAGTGTCGCCTTTTGCTCCTGTGTCTCCTTTGTCGCCCTTATCGCCTTTTGTGCCTGTATCGCCTTTATTACCTTTTAAACCGGAAGCGTTAAATGTGGAATTGTCGCTATTAACAAAGACTACTGTATTGTTACTATTGTAGTAAGTTGCACTAGTTAGCTGGCTTCCTTTTTCTCCCTTGTCTCCTTTATCCCCTTTATCTCCGGGCTGGCCTTTATTGCCGTTTGAGCCAGAGGTTCCTTTTTCTCCAGGCTCCCCTTTAGGAAAATATCCAGGGCCTACGAAATACCCACTACTATTAATAACCGGAATTCCGGAGACTGTTATGTCTCCAGTAAATGATGCTGTAGCGTCATTAGAGACAAATTTAGAAAGGGATTTATTTTTACTAGGCATGATATTATAGAGTTAGCAGTACCTCATATTTATATAAAAAAAGAGCCTTCAGGCCCTTTAATGATAGCCGAGGCGTGCTTTCGCAGAGGCCCCGGGCATATTGAACTACTTATTAACGCGATGCAATGTACATCGTGACTTCAAACCCGAAACGCTTGTCTTGAGCAGTTGGCTTTGTCCACATATTAGTCTCCTTAATAACAATAGTAGGGATATCCTACCTTAATATTTTATACCCGGCCAATAAAAAATACTGGTATATTAGCATTAAGTGATGGTAACGATAAACATTAAGCAGCTTCTGCAAACTCAACAGCCTTCTCTAGAGCCTTAATCTTGAGGGACTTGTTAGGACCAAACCAGGCCGACTGAATACGGGTCTCGTTAGTACGACCAAGCAGGTGATCAGTCATAAACGTAACTGCGTTGAACGGTTGCCACCAGCTACCTTCGGCAAACTTAGCACCAGGCTGCTTTTCCAAAACATCAAGCGCTTGAACGGCATTACGAGACATCTTACCTTCTTCCTTAGTAAGGCCGGGGAAGATAGTAGCAAAGTATTCCTTTACCTTATCCTCGTTATAACGCTTGCTACCGAGGAAAGCAGCCATCTCCTTATAGGTCTGAAGCTTATCCTTAGCAATACCAAGCATCTCCTTAGCAACATCGCCGTCAAACGTACGACGATGATTCATCTTGTAAGAGTTAGCAGCCTTAGCATCTAGAGCAAGCGTAAGGGTATTATTACAAACAACTCGGATAGGGGTAAAACGAATATCGATCGATTGACCGAACTTATGCGGATTAGTAAAGAGCAGATAACCCTTCACTTCATCACCACCAAACAGCTCAAAGCCGTCCTTGATCTTAGCCAAAGCCCAGACGACTTGACCGTTCTTCAACGAGCCGGCGGTATGCATCTCCATATCACCGCTATGTACAAACTCATCAAAGAACTCAAAAGCTTCTTGGTTCTGGACAGGATTCCAGTCGGTAGTAACGACGTCGAGAATGCTGTTATCAGACGAGCGAACTAGCGCATGACGACCAGTTGCAGTCTTAACACCGTTAAGATCAATAAAAGTAGGAACCTTATCAACGGTCCAGTCTAGATCTGCAGTCTTGAGCATTTGCTCAGGGGACAGGTCAGCAGGTACTTCCTTACCCAAACCATGCCAAGGTACTTCGCCAGCATAAGCCATATTCTCAATCAAGTGTGCCATGTCATATCTCCTTTAATTAATGACATGTATATATTAATTTCGTCACGAAATAAAATCAACTTCTTTTGTGAGATCATCTATGGCTTCCCAGTGAAGCATGTTAACTATGATGTAGAACGTTCTCAGATCTTCGTTATCCATATCATCTAGCATATCTGATGATATTTCTGAGATTGGAATTCCGTAGAAGATCTGATTTTGAATCATTTCTTCGAGTTCTGATGCTCTTCTGTAATCCATGGCACCTCCTAGAACTAAAAAAGAAAAACGGGCATTGAAGCCCGTTTGCTTAAACTGTTAGTGCTCGTTTTGCACTATAGTAATACCCATAAGCCGACTGCTTCTCAATATTTAACCTTTCTGATATCTCTCGAACAATATCACCTGTCTTTTTATCGATCATACTTGCATAGATTTCTCTAGCAATAGATGACTTAGACGTGGATACCTCCTTTTCTTCTTGAACACTGATATCTTTGCCTAAAATAGTATTCAACTTTTCTAGACGTTTTTCGGCAATGGACAATACTGACTTAGGATCAAAATTTTCACCTTGAGTCGTTGCTTCATCTAGTGCTGTTAATGCGTATACTCTGCTCTTACGCATCTCAGCATTAAATTGTACTGGTACACCGAGCTTAAGTAGAATAGCGTTACATGCTCGGACTGGATTACTCTGATTATCAATATATGCTCGAGCTGTCTGAATCATAACAGTCTTTGACATGGCATTATTGATACCAATCTTGTTAAAAATCTCTTGTGCAGAATTACCTACGCTGCTATAGAGAGCTTCTTTCTTAAATTCTACTTTCTTTTTGCGTGCCATTTGTATGATATAATTTAAATAAGTTAATCGTTTCAGATCTATACTCATCCGGAGACTTTATAAAAATCTGCGGGGCATTTTCTTCTTCTACTGCAATAACTACTACGATTCGATCGATCTTAAGATCGTACATCTCTTCGACCATCATCGAGTAGGCTGTGGTCTGTAGAAAGTAACCTTCTATCCACTCGTCCTTCTTAATCTTAGATGACGTCTTATAGTCAACAATACAGATTTTATCATCTATGCGGCCAAGCATATCGCATCTACCGGCTGCTTTTAGTACCTTTGAATGCAACGGTATTTCTAGATTATATACTGATTGCAGTTTATCGTCAAGAAAATCTTTGATTTGTTTAAACAAGGAAACATTAGCAGGCATAGCTTTGCTAGTATAGTTCTCTTTGTTATTTACATAATCTTCACATAGCTGATGAACTGCCGTTCCCCGGGTCGTAGCCTGTCTTGTTATCTTTTCTGCAGTTGAAGCTCCTACTCGTTCTCTCCATTCCGCAATCGATTTGCTCTTATAAGAAGAGAGAACAGTAGTTACTGAGGGATATTCTTCCCCATCTACTAGATAAAATCTTTTACCATCTTTTTCTATACTAGTAAGTTCTTGAACTGGTAGGGGATTGTGTATGAACATTATTTTTTATTAAGGTGCTTTTTAATAACCTGTTCTGTCTTAACTTGCTTAATAGACTTTTTATTAACATTTCTATTGAGCTCACTATCCGGATGTTTCTCTCCGATTTTAGAGAGAACATCTTTCCAGCCAGAATCATTTTTAATACCACCGACTCCGCTAACCATACTTGGTATAGTAGAAATATCATGATATCGTATAAGATGGGGGTTTAATTTGACGAACGTATCGTATTCAGAAATACTAAGCTTATGTTCTACTATTTCATCATTAGTAGAATCATGAAAAGTATAAAACGGCATTACTTGTTTCTCTTTTCGTATTCTCTTCGTTTGCGCCAAATGTAATTAGTAAGGGTAACTAATTTTGATTCAAACCAAACAATAAATTTACTACTCCATAGCCATTTCATTTAATAAGTATCATCCAATGTTAGCAGTCTGTCAATATTCTTTGACTTAAGAATGTTCTCTAGGTTTTTATAATTTTTCTTTTCTTTAGCATTTTTAAATTTTTTAACTTGATGATGAGGTCTATCATTATCTTCGTAAACGTAATTATTATGCTTTTTTTGCGACTTGCTCATTGCTCTCCTCTAATGGTAGTAGGTCTGGATATGCTGCTCTAACTATTTTCTCTGTAATGCCTTTAAAAGGCAACTTTTTATCTTTTACTGCGATTAAAAGTTCTGCATCTCGCTTATCTAGCGATTCGATAAGTTGGATGAAAAGCATTTCTCGTTTAAATTTGCTGAGATTAGGATTTCCACCCTCAACAAACAAATAGAGTTTTCTGGTCTCAGAATATAGTCTGCCTTCTAGATCTAGGTATTCACTAGGCTTGTAAGGGGGTGAACCTTCGGGAAGAAGAAAAATTATTTTAGGATCAAAAACACATTTAAGAATAGTTCTTAAAATAGGATTATCATTGCTTTGAAGAAATCTTACTTTTTCTTCTATAGTCTTAAGATCACAACACGACTTAATAATCTCAGCAATACATTTTTTCATTAAAATTCACCGATATGTTCTATTTGTTGTTTGAGCTTCTTACTAACAAGAAAATCTAAAAGCTTATCTTTATTCTTGTTACTTTCCTTATCATATTCGTCGTGCACGCATGCTTGAATATGTTCTGGTACAAATGTGAGATCAATAAGTTGTTCGTTACGAATCCAATTTTTTAAGAGGTCGCCGGTAAGTTCCTTACGCGGATTATTCATACCCTCAAAGCGTTCAAGCCTCACGGGTTTCTGTCTAATATTATTTACTAGGCTATCGTCTGGAGATAGAATATTAGGAATACCATCACCACGATCGCCCTTAATAATAAGCTCTTTAGTAAACTTCACTGGGTCGTTGTTTTTAATTGGTTTTTTTCTAATAGGATCAAATTGACTAACATTACCAAATACTTGAAGTTGAACAAAATCTTTATCACCTGAGAGAATTAATATCGGCTCACCAGTATTTAGCATATGCCCGTGTTTTAGTACTAGAGTACCAATTACATCATCTGCTTCAGCACCTTTTACTTGAATAACTCTATAAGGAAAGTATTCCTTGAGTTCCTGCTTAATAGCAGATAAAGTATTAAAAATGAATGACCAGTCTAGTTCTGATTCATCTCTAGTCTTCTTACGATTAGCTTTGTAGTATGGAAATATATCCTTTCTCCATACTTTTTTATCATCACAACAGATTACAAGCTCACCATATTCTTCTGTGAACTTATTTTTTAAGGATCTAATGGTATTGAGAACCATATGCCTTAGTAGATTTTCATCTACCTTAACATTTGTATAATTACCAAGCTGTGCCATCAAATTAGCAATGCACACCTGGTTAAGGTCAAGTAAAATCATTACAGTTTAATAGTATCTTTATCTTTGTTTGTAATTCTAATATGCTGCGCTATTACGTGCATTATTGCTTGATGTGCGTCTTCTACGATACCGTAGTTACTAACAGGTACATGAAGAACTATATCTGCCAGATCTTTAGCTTCACCGCCGTCAAAGCCTACCAGCGCAATAGTCTTCATATTACTAGCTTTGGCCGTGCGCAATGCATTTAATATATTTGATGAGTTGCCGCTAGATGATATCACTACAAGAACATCGCCCGGGTCTGCAAACATATCGAGTTGATAGCTAAAAACACTATCATAAGATATATCATTACCAATCGCGGTAAGCAAAGACGTGTTGGATGGCAATGATACTATCTTAGGAAAAAATTTAGTATCGTTATAGATACCTTTGCTATGGTCGCAAAGGAAATGATCGCTTATAGCAGCTGAGCCACCATTGCCGCAAACAAAAATAGTGCCTTTTGCTAGCATGGTAATTATTAGTAATGTTGCAGCTCTATCTAGAGCAAGAGGATCAACACTGCGTAGACCGTTGGCTAGGTCTTGAGCATAGCTTTGAAGCCTATCATCAATTTGCATAAACTACTCTACTTCCATCATTGTCAAAATTAAAATCAAAATGTTTAAGGCCTATTCTCTTGGCCTTTTCTAGTACCTTCTTTTTACTTATGTCATCCGGAACATAGAATAAAAAGTAACCTCCACCACCAGCACCTAATATTTTACCACCTAATGCACCAGCTTTCTTAATATCACTGTAATAGTCATCTAGCTGCCCGCTGCTGATACCGCTTGCAAGTGAACGTTTAATATTCCACGAATAGTCTAGCATATCACCAAAATCATCTAACTTACCTGTTCTTATAGATTTATAAGCGTCGTGAGCAAGCTTAACTAGTTCTCTTACTTCGTGATTTTTATCATTAGCAGATTGTTCTTGCAGAATATTAGCAGCACTTCTTGTAATACCAGTATAGAATAACATTAAATTGCTTTTAAGTCTAGTAATAGTACTACTACTAGCTGGTACCGGGCTAACATCTACAACACCATCAGTATTAAAGGTAAATAAATTAAGACCACCGAACGCAGCTGCATATTGGTCTTGTTTACCTATCGGATCTTTACACCAGTTAATTTCAATATCACATGCAGCTTCAGCTAGATCAAATCTGCTAGGAGTGGGCAAGTCCTGGTATCTGTAAATTGCATCTATAAGCCCAACCGTAAAGGCAGATGATGAACCTAATCCAGTACCTTTGGTAGGAATCTCAGAAAAAGATGCAATTTCTATATTCTTTGCAATACTAAATGCCTTAAGCACATTTTTAATTCTATCGTGCTTTAATTCTTCTACATCCTCAGTAACTTCTATTGAGTTGTAGATAGCTTTGACACCGTTAAGTGAAGTCTTACAAACAGTAATGTACATATACTTGTTAATCGTTGTTGACAAGCATGCACCTGGTTGCCTTTCGTAAAAGGACGATATATCGCTACCGCCTCCAAAAAAACTTACTCTTAACGGTGTCTTAGCTAAAATCATACAGTATTATAAACGAACATAGGACCGGCATTCTTAATCTTGCGGCTTTCTTCAGTTGGGTACTGTGCCTTAAGAGATGCCATTAGATCTTGCCACTGACTTGTAATCTTAGTCCAATTGAATCTGCTATCTGCATACGTCTTTGTAAGCTTAAGATAGTCTTGAATCTGTTCTGTATTTACAATATCAATAGCGTTCTTAAGTGCGAAGTAGAAAGTACCTGCATGCTCTTGAACGTCGTCTGAACCTTGATACATGAAATTAAGCCCACCAGAAGTATCAATCAAACCGCCTCGGTTAGGATGCACGCAAAGTAGGCCGGCCGACATTGCTTCAATAAGCGACCGGCTATTGCATTCAGTCCAGATTGAAGGATACGCAAAAATATGTGCCTTTTGTAGAGCAGCTCGCACATCATCATTAGAGGCGTACGAATGATAATTGATCTTTGGATGTGCGCGCATGCGTTCATACAAAGGCTCGAACTGCTTGTCAGCATCATCCCAGCCATAGATCTTAAAGCTAGAATATACGTCAAGCACGATATTATCGTATTCCTCTGCAAGCTTTTCAAAGACTGGTACAAGTAGTCCTAGCCCGCGCTGAGGTGTAGATGTGTAGATAAGACGAATCTCATCTTTACTCTTCTCTACAAAAGGAATTGGATCGATTGCCGTTTCGATAATAGTCGAGTGCGTATCGTATGGAACACCTAGCATGTGCTGATATCGGTAGTATTGCCACTGACCGCAGAAGACTAGCTTGTGAAACCGTCCGCGGCTAATCTCATCCTTAAGGTGATTAGTCTCTGGATCTTCTGGTAAGTCATGAAGCCAATAGATCCGAATCTTATCATCTTCTAGGTCTCTTACTCTGGAGCAAATAACCTGAAATTCATCCGCAGCATCCGGTGGAAGTCTTTCTGCAAGACCTCGTTTCATCATTTCAGTACCGCCCTGCGAATTCTTCGATACTTCATTTTCCTCAAAAGCCATTTTTGTCTTCCCTATAACAATAAAACTCCCAACTGGAGCTAATAATAGATTCTATATTACCTTGATATTGAAAGCCAGTATCATTAATAAACTTATCAGGATTAGCAACTAGAAACCCTGGATCCCCTGGTCTCCTAGGGGCTAACGCATATGCAAGGTCAATTTTAACTACATCTTCAAACTTAGTAATAAGCTCGTTTAATGTTGTGCCTTGCTTTGTACCTAGATTAAAAATATGCGCGCCAGGGTTGCTATTTAAGTATTCAATAGCAGTAAAATGTGCGCGGCACACATCATTAACATCAAGATAATCTCGTACTGCTGTACCATCTTTAGTCTCATAGTCCGAACCATAAAGGCTAAATGGTTTGCCGCTATAAGCTGATTTACACAAAATCGGTATAATGTGAGAGGTATCAATACGGTCGCCTAGATCTTTATTAGCACCAGCAACATTAAAATATCTAAAGGTAACCGACGGTATCTTATAAAAACTAAAAAGTTTTTGTATAAGTTTTTCACACATCAGCTTAGATTTGCCATATTCATTAGGCGAACCCTTAGGACTATTTTCTAGAACGGGTTTTGAGATCTCTTTATAAACTGCAGCTGTACTAGAAAAAACTATTTTACCGTTTCTTTCTACCCACCCTGATTGAGTAAGGTTATGCAGCATTCGTGCAGTATTGCCGACATTATTGTAATAGAACAAAAAGGGCATCTCTTGACTTAGCTTAACATCAGCGGATGCGGCTAAGTGAAATACAGTAGAAATGTTTAGTTCTTTACAGGCTTCTGCAAATTTAATATCAGATATGCAGCAGTCGAGAACTCGATCCACATAAGCGGGCTGATCTAGATTTGTATATTCATGGTCTACACCTAAAACACTATAGCCAAGCATTTTGCAATGCTTGGCTAGTATATCGCCGATATAACCCTTACTTCCTGTTATTGCTATCCAATGATGATCCATAATTATAGCTGCAACTCATATCTGTGTTTATTAGACTTGCTGGTTGTGCACCGTACATTGAGCCAATGTCCCCGCCACCACTACCGATTGTAATAGTATCTACTCCTGCAGCACCTACAATTACGTCAGAGCTCATAGAGCTGAGACTTACTGAAAATGGATCACTTGGCTGTTGAGTATTTAAATTATACCTGTTAGTAACACGCGACCTCAGTTCCGTTGAACTGAACCTGTGCTGGCGCTTGTTGTAGAAAATTTCTATGTCGCGCTTTTGACACATTTCTCTGCCAGAAAGATCCTTATCCTTATACTCTTCCCCTACAATACGAATATTAATAGGGAGGAAGCTAAGAAGATCTTCTAGATCCTTCTCAGTAACATAAGGGATAATTTCATCTACGTACTTTACTGCTTGAAGTTGAATATACCTCTCAACTAGAGTTTGTACTGGCTTATTTTTCCATGACCGATCTGCTGAAGGATCTACTTGAAGACCTACAATCAAGTAATCACATACATCCTTTGCCTGCCTTAACATATCGATATGACCGGCATGCAACAAATCAAAAGTCGAGCAGGTAAAGCCTACTTTTTGACCATACATGATAAATTCCTATATCAAATTAATTATTAAATGAAAATTCTGTAACGCTATCCCATCTAAAGGATCTCCATGCCTGCTTGTCTAGATCAAAGACAGGCTGGACTTCAGCATTAGCATTCTTAACGCGTTCGGTTTTCTTCTCATACTGAGGTACCAAACCTTCGCTAAGCGTACATCTCATTTCCCTATTTTCACCATTAGTCTTAGTAAACTTAATTACTACTTCTTGGGTGTTAAGGATGTTACGCAATACTTCTTTATCAGTATCAATAGCGAAATTATTACTCACTGCTTTCCTCTCTTGCTTTAAATGTCTTCTTCTTTGCTTCTTCAAAGCTAATAGTCGCATTAATAAAGAGGTCCTTAAGGACGCTCTTCTTACCTGCGTTCTTTTCTAGGCAAACAAGTCGCTTAAGATCTCGGGGCATTTTAAAAGTTGAGTTTGTTTTCATTTTCCTTTGTTCACTATAGTATGTGCTTCTTTAGCGAGCTTTTGTACTCGCCCGTTGCACTTAATAACATAAAAAGTACGACCGTCAATTTCTTCTTCGTTAATAATATCACCAATAGTACTAGTATTATTAAACGCGTTCTTTAAAGTAACGTTTTCTCTAATTTTATATTCAGGTTTCCGAAAGTTTGTCTTCATTTAGTTTATCTTCACTATTAACTGTAACACGCTTTGGTGGTATTTCTAGTTTATTCATTACATCAATTAAAAGCAACTCTTTTGTAGTCGACTGTGTAATAAAATTACCATCTAGATCCCATGCATACCAGTAATTATCATTATATTTTAATTCTAACGGTACAATCCAGTCATCTGGTAGTGTGTCAACAATATTCTCTGAATTTTCTTCATCTAGCTGTCTAAGGTCGTTATATCTTATAATAACTTTACCCACAAACTCGATAATTGTAAGCAGGCCAATTCCGATTAAAACAAATTCTAATATGTTAGAAATTTGCATTTACTTCTTTCCATTTATTTTTAGTTAAGTTTATTAGGAATGAGCTGAGTTGCACTTCATCTAGCTTAAGTCTTTGCTGACCTGTAGAGCTTTTTTGAAGTAGGGCATAACCATATTGCTCTCTAAAGATACTAATTTCTTTATCTTCATTAATAAACTTATGAATAGGTTTAAGGTTTGAGTAGTCGTAACTGAATCCGCTGATAGTTTTCATATATCCTCCTCAGAGAATTATACTACCTTTTTATAATCCAAGCAACCAGTTTTACAGATGTAGAAGCTATCAATTAGGTCAGAAGAAGGGTTCCACTGCTTAGGTGAAAGGTTAAATAATGCTTTGAAATTGAAATTTGTTTCTTGCAAGAATGCTGTTTCCATGGCTTCTTTATTAGCATTTCCTTTACCAGTAGCAATCTTTTTTACTACTGTTGGTGGTATAGTAACAAAACTAACGTTATTAAGCCATAAAATATATTTAAGTACACCGGTATTTTCTGCTATATGAAATACTCTACCGGTTGAACCAAAACTATAGTCTTCGATAAAAACTCGATTAACCCCATATTCCCCAATAACATCCATTACCCAGGTTGAGATGTTTCTATATCTCTCGTATTGAGAATTATAAAATGGAAATAGCTGACTATTAACATTAGCTTGACTGATGACCCTTTTTGGATTATCAGTCAAGCACTCGAACTTACAATACTCAAACGAAAAATCGTCTTCATCTAAGCATACGCAGATTGCTGGTGATGTAAGTGAAAGATCAATTCCTGCGCATATCATTAATTGTAGCTGTCTGACAAACCTTCGTCATCTAAATCATCTTCATCTCCGTCAAAATCTTCTTCTTCCATTTCTTCTAGCAACCCTGCGCCGCAGAAAGGACAAAAAAGTACTGGTTCATCTAAGTCATCAGCTGGCTCTACTGTAAATTCAGCGTAGCAATCATAACAATACGTATTAGTATTACCTTCTTCTAGAGGGCTCATAATGCTGCTCCTATTGAGTTTTAACGTATTTTTTCCAAGCTTCTATCCAATTTGAAGAGATAGCCTGTTGTGCTTCTTTAAGAGTAATCTCGCCCTTGCATACCTTAGCACGCAATGTATTTTCTAATCCATCTTTCATATGCGCGTTCCACTGGCCTGCATAAGATTGAGGCCATAGATTCTTAATATCGTTCGAGCCGCCTAGTTGAAGACTAATTAGGTGATCAATCTCGCATCCAACTTTAGGGTCGCAATACCCCTTATAGTTGCCTTCCATGCCATATTTTCGATATGCTAATAGCTTGGTGGCTTCCGTAACATTGCGAACCTTAGTTCCGTCTGCTTTTACTCCGCTAGTATATCCTCTAACGCAGATAACTTCTTTTGTTGCAGACGCGTCAATATCGCCAGGGGTGATTGTAGAGTTAGGTAAATCAGCTGAAAAAGCGTTTGACACCATTAAAAATAAACTAAGAAATACTACGCGGCCCATACATCCTCCCAAGTGCCAGACAATGCACCTTTTGCATAATCTGTTGCTCTGTTTTCAAAAAAGTTAGTGTGCGTTGGTGCATTTATCATCTCTTCTACCCACGGTAATGGGTTTCTCTTAACTTTATATATTCCCTTGAGACCAAGTGAGATAAGGCGACGATCAGCAATGTAGCGAATATAATGCTTAACATCCTCAGCTGTAAGAGATGGCATGTCCCCCATACTAAAAGACAAGTCAATAAATTTGTCCTCAAGTTCCACCATTTTTTCAGCAATAGTATAGATATTTCCCTTAAGTTCATCATTCCATAACTCTTTATTTTCTTCTATATATGTTCTAAACAATTTAATCATAGATTCAGCATGCATTGTTTCATCAACAATGGACCAGGTTACTATCTGTCCCATGCCCTTCATTAGACCGTGTCTGGGGAAGTTGAGAAGCATAATAAACGAGCTGAATAGTTGCATACCTTCGGTAAAGGCAGAAAAAGCAGCAATATTACTAGCTACTGATGCTGGTGTACCGTTCTTATGAGATAACTCAACAAAATATTCATGCTTATCTCTCATGGACTGATATTCTAGAAACTCACCATAAGTTGCTTCAGGCATACCTAGAGTTTCAATAAGGTGACTATAAGCAGCAATATGCAATGCTTCACGAGCTGCAAAACCAAGCAACATCATACGCACTTCTGGTTGCGTAAAATAAGGAAGATAGTTCTTGACGTATCCACCAGCTACGTCAATATCCCCTTGCGTAAAGAATCTGAAAATGTTTGTAAGGAAATGCTTTTGTGGATCAGTAAGCTTATTTTTCCAGTCCTTAACATCCTCTAACATTGGTACTTCTGTATGAAGCCAATGCGCTTGCTCACTCTTAAGCCATGCCTCAAATGCCCACGGGTAGTTAAATGGCTTGAATGAATCGCGTTCTTCAGTAAGCTTGGGTTTTATTTTTTTGATCATCCTAATCCTTTCTTGCGCTGTATGGTGAGTTATCTCCGCTATAAAAATCTGTTACATCCCCATCCTCGTCACGAAGTGCAAACACGCAGTAGAAAACTGTATTATCTTCTAGAGCTGTAAGTTTATGTGTCTTGTTTTTATCAATGACAATAAACGTCGGTGCTTTAAAGTCTTTTATAGTAGTACCTTCGTCATCATCAACCACTTCACATCTAACTGATCCGGTAGCTAATAAAGTAACGTGGTCATGATTGTGCTTATGTCCAGGGTTATAATCTCCCGCCTTATTCAGATGATGTGAGTATACCCAGATATTACCAAAGACACCCATCTGCTCCATATCGCTTAGATTCATATGTGAACGTTCAGTTTTAATCCATTCGCGACCTTCCTCATCTACTCTAGTAGTAATAAGTGGGTCGTAGTGTTGTGGCATTCCATGTACTGTGCTGCTCATTTTAACCCTCGCATGCTAAACAAATATCACCCTCAGCAATTTGCTTCAGGTCGATTTCTTCTATAACTTGTCTTTCAATCTTTTTCGCTACTTTATCAGCCTTACCAATCTTTTCCGAACGGCAATAGTAAAGCGTCTTTAGACCTTGCTTCCATGCCATAAAATGCACGGCGTGAAGATATTTTACGTTTGTATTCGGTCTAAAGAATAAATTAACCGATTGAGCTTGATCAATATACTTCTGTCTATCAGACGCATGCTGTACAATCCATCTCTGATCCAGTTCCATCGAAGTCTTATATACATCCTTTGTATAATCATCCATCCACTCGAGGTGTTGTACTGAACCGTCATTAGCAATAATGCTAGACCAGATTTCTTTATAATCTAACTTAGAGTTCTTCTCACATTCCTCTTTAATCAACTTATCTAAGTATCTATTCTTATTAAGATGACTGCCACTTAACGTGTCTTGTCTATAAGCATTAGCCCGATAAGGCTCAATACTGGGAGAAGTATTGCCCATAATGATGCTGCTAGAAGCGTTGGGAGCAATAGCAATGAGGTGACAGAAACGATTCCCAGTACCTGCTGCGTCAGGAGCTTCACCTCTTTCTGTACCGAGTTCTTTGTTTGCTGCATCTAGTTGTTCTCTAATATGTTTGAATATTCTATTATTAGCACTTACCGCGAGCGACGATTCCCACGGTATCCCTGCCTTTTGTAGAAACGCATGGAATCCAAGAGCTCCGACACCAATACTCCGCTCACGAGCGGCACTAAAGCGAGCGCGGTGTATAGTATCCGGAGCGTTGTCAATAAAGTACTGTAGCACGTTATCCAGCATTTCCGCAATGTCTCGTAAGAAGAGCGGATCGTTTTTCCATTCATCATAATACTCCAAATTAACAGAAGAAAGACAGCAAACGGCAGTTCTATCTTTATCGGTCGGTAGAACTATCTCTGAACATAGGTTTGATTGTCTAACCTTTAGCCCTAACGCCTTTTGTGACTCCGGCATTGCGTTATTACTTGTATCTATAAAATGTAGGTATGGTTCACCGGTGACCATTCGCATTTCAAGAATACGTTGCCACAATTCTCTTGCTGAAATAGTTTCACGAACACTACCGTCGTGCGGATCCTTCAATGCCCACGAATCGTCAGCTGAAGGGTCTACCATGCATCGCTCAATAATCTCCATAAAGTCATCGGTAATATTAATACCATGGTGAAGATTTAAGCATCTCATATTCTGATCACCGGTTGGCTTTCTCATTTCAAGAAAAATCAGAATATCCGGGTGAGAAATGTCAAGATAAGCAGCGTAACTACCACGGCGAGTCCGGCCTTGACGATAAGCCAAAGAACTTGCATCATAAGTTCTAAGATGAGGCATAACGCCCACAGACTTATCATCAGAACTACGAATCCCAATACCAATACCAATGCCACCTCCTAGCATTGAGAGCCAGTTTACTTCTGATAAGCAGTCGACCAAGCCTTCTGCACTATCGTGTAAATAAGGTAGAAAGCATGATATAGGAAGACTGCGCTTACTACGGCCAAATGAAAGGATAGGAGTACTGTAAGATAGCCAATGCCGACTACTATAGTCATAGAGTCTTTGAGCATGCTCAGGATTTGATCCAAAACTTTTTGAAACATATGCAAACCTTTCTTGCGGGGATACTTCTTCATCCGTCATATAGGACTCTTTCAGTCTCTTGAGTCCCAGCTCATCAAACAATGCATCTCTTGTACGGTCAATATTAAGACCGTGTACCGTCTCTTTGCTCATAAAACCTCAACTTACTTGAATGTGTTCTCGAAAACTTCTTTTTGTGCTTTATACCAGTCCTGCCATGCTACTACTGTTTCTCTAAGCTCGTAGCAGGTACCGTAGTTTTCAACGACTGTTGAGAGGAGTTCGCTGGCTTTAACATCGGAGGGACTTTCATCAGGGCTTCCGGTGCTTCCGGAAACTTCATTTTGACTGGCACTGTCGTGGAGCATGATGAAAGACTTAGGGAACACAATACTGTTGTCATGCTTAGTAATGTAAGTCTCAATGTACTTAATATTTTCATTTGTCTTTTCCTTTACTACTTTAATTTTTTCAACATACTTTGTCACAATCTGTACATTTACCTGCGCAGCTTTGGCTTCTGCCTCTGCTACCTTAAGTTCCATCTCCCTAACCTTTGTTAGCCACCAATTATTAGAATAATATACTCCTTCTACGAAAGAGCCAGCACATGCGACTATTATTCCAACAAGTAGGATGGGAAGTCTGTAGGTTGCGACGAAAGGAACGAAGTATAAGACGAATGATGTAAAAATTAGACCTAATCCTAGTAAAAACCCTAGGTGTACGGTCCATTCAGGGATATAGTTTATAAGAAACATCATAGCTATTCTCTCAGAGAATCGATCATTGGAAATATATCAGCTAGTACTTTAGCACACTGCAGAGCAATCTCGCGATGCTCTTTTTGAGTACTACACTCAGTACGTAGTTGTATATAGTGTATCCAAGATCTCAGTGTCCCGTTAACGTAGAGTCGCGATTCTGTAAGACCTTCTGGTAACACAACACGTGCTTGTTCCTTTGCAATCCCGTTCTCTATCGCCCAACAATACGCTTCTTTGCACTTTTCAATAATCTCTTCTTGTTTCTGATTCCACTGCTTGACTAGCTGCTCATCATCAGTTTCGAATGAGTTTTGACGATTCTTGATGTCTTGTAGTCTTGCCTCTCTCACAACGAAGTTAAGATCCTGTACGGGATTGGCATACCGTTGACTAAACTCTTGAAAGCTAAAACTTCTATGTCTCAGCATTTGTCTCGCTATGTCTCTCGTTGTTGTGACTTCCAAACATACCGAAACCATCTCAAGGGGTGACCAGTGCTTATTCTGAATTAGATACTTGATGAGCTTATCAGCAGTGTCTTTATTGTACTGATTAGCAGGGTTAGAAACTCTTGCGCAAAATGCGACCAGCTCCTGCGCAGTTGCAAGTGTATCTTGATCTGCACCGCAGCCTTGTGAATAACTAATTAACTTAACACTCATACCTTCCTCCAAAATGTGATCGCCAGCTGCGCTTGAAGCCCTTCATGAGTATTATCATTAATCGTCTTAAGAATATCAACTTGGCTGCGACCGGCTAGTACCATATCATTAATATCTTTTTCCTGTACATGCTCCGGCCATATAACAATCTTAAATCCTCTTTCTACTACATTAAGCATCTTCTTAACTATTTCTATATTGCGTGGTTCATTATCATACACGAATACAACGTTTGAGTGATGCTTCTTATCAAGCCAGTCCATACTTGCATCTGACCCGGCCATCGCAATAGCGTTAGGGAGAAACAGGGAATCAATAGGGCCTTCTACGACAAACAACTTCTTTTCTGGTTGCAGTGCCTCTAGACCGAAAATTTTAGGTTTACTATCGTCTAAAATAATAGTGATATAACGAATCTTAGACGGGCCTACTGCTCGGCCCTGGAAGCCAAAGCACCTCTTATTCTCATCCAGGAAAGGTATAATAATTCTTGGTTCATCCTTGCCACCATCAGCAAATTTACCAGGAATAAGATTATTAACGTATTCTTTAAATTTAGGGGTATAAAATAGCTTATAATGTGTGTCTGATGGTATTTTTCTCTGCATAATATACATCTTTGCAGGATGATTAACCTCAAGAGAAGAGATTTTACGCAGGCCGGATAGAACTCCAGTCTTCTGAAATACAGGCTGTGTGAATTTTTCTATACTAGGGGTAGTAACAGGCTTTGGATTTGCTTTGTTCTTTTCAAGAAACGTCTCATTCACATAGTCATTAAATGTGTTGTGATCGAAGCTCTTAAGAAACGTTGCAAAGCGCATCGATGCGCCGCAATTATGGCAATAGTAAAGCATGTAGTCTTTCTTTTCATAGAAATAACCACGCGTCTTGCCTGAATTGTTTTTTGAGTCACCACAGATAGGACATCTGCAGTTATAGAGCTTGTCAGATTTACGAACGAATCTAGACAAACGGCTCGAGATAATACCAATATATTTTTTATCAATTAATAACATATTCATCCATCCTACACTACATTATAGTAGGTAAAGATGAATTAAATCAACTGCCGATCAACTTACTAACGTTTGATAGAAGGAATCCTATAACCATAGCTCCGCCAACCACCATCCATCTCCATTTTTCGAGATTGGAAAGGCGTTCTTCAATACTAACAAAGTGTTTCATCAGAGCATTATGTTGCTCTTTCTGGTCCACTTTTAATTCCTTAATATCGGAAGCTATGTTTTTAATTTCGTTTTCTAGCACGGCTATTCTCGAATTAGTGTCAAATGTTTCCATCACTCACCTACACCTTCGATATTGTTCTGCTTACTCGACTCTGTAGTGATATTAGCAATCTTTTCTTGGCCTCTTGACCATGCTGCAATACCTAGTACAGCACCCATTGCGAGGTGATAAAGCCCGCCGCCACCAAGAGTAAGAGGTTGCCACATACCCACTTGTTGCCCAGGGTTCCAGAACTGTAGTAGATTGTAAAAAATTGGACCTATAATGAAATCAAAAATACATGTTACCATGTAAGTCCACCCCATCATAGGGCGCCATTTTGAATTCATCCAATGTTCTTGATCGGTACTGTTCTGCAAATCGGGCATTTTTACCTCTTATTATTTTTATACTACTGATGCAGCTGCTATAAGCCCGTTAATAAGTTTATTAAGCGACTCTTTAACGGCTAGCTGCTTAAGAGACATGTCCACATTTTTCTGTGATACTAAGTCCCCTAACAATTCAATATATTCTTCATTACTTATCTTTTTTTTATTATGGAGATCTTGAAGCTCCACAGTACGCAGAGCTATACTTTTTGTTAAATCACAATCACATGTTAGATATGACTTAATTTCGTCGATCATCTTGGTTTCCTTGCAATTATTGTTTGAATAGCCTTAGACGTATCTTCTAAGGAAGAAACTTTACTCTCACAATAAGCAATGCTTGGAACTACACCTGAATTATACTTTTCATTAAGCCCCTTAGCTATATTCAATAGGTTAGAGGCTGCTGATATACTATCTTCATTATGACCAAATCCACTAGTAAAGTTTTTAAAAGCTGTTGCTTTATAAAAAATTATCTCAGCCGCGTTGCGCATGTAAGTTACATCTTTGCAATGCAATTTAGAAAGCTCTGCTGTTGTTCTTATGTCATTAATTAATGCGTACTCGTTGGTGTCGTAGTTAGCTAAGAAATAAGAGCTGCAACCAGTTAAGTATAATAAGGCGGCTATGATACTATATCGCATTTGGTTTCCTTCTCTTTAGCGTCTTTGCTAAAATAGGCTTTTTATTATTAACTGGTGGTTCACCTTGCGGGCCTACACCCATGCCAGCAATTTTTCCTGCACCTGCAACATTTGCTATTTCATCTTCTAGTAAAGAAAGTAGCTCTTCTTCACTCTTATCTTCTTCATTAACACTTTCTTTTAAGAGTAAAAGCGCTGCAGCATAGGAAGCTATTCTAGTTTTACCGCCTGGAACTTTGCCTAATAGTTTTTTCAAGTTAGCAACTAACCGATCAAAGTATCCCCACGAATCTTTTTCTTCTTGGGTCTTGAGTGTGCTAGATTTGCGCAACACTTTACCATCAGCATCTATAATGCCAAGCTTGTATGCATCCCACTTATCAAATGGGGTTGCAAGTCTCTTTAAAAACTGATAGATCATAAAAAGATCTACTACTTTGCCTGCCATTAAATTCCTCTTAATACGGTAATTATTTTCTGGTCCATTTTAATATTAGAAGTAATTACTGTATTATTTTCTAGACCTATTCCTTCTACTCGGTCAGGGCAGTAATTTAAAAATACTAAAAAAGGCTTTAGCAAATGATAATAATCTTTTAACTTAAAAAATAACATTTTAGTTGCTGCAGGTACACCAAATAGGTTATACAGAACTATAATATGATTGAGAATAAGTCTTTCCTTTAATTCTCCGGTCTCATCATACCTACTAAAGAGTCTCTTTAAATACTTTAATCTATTTAAATCTTCATAAAACTCAGTAGTATCAAAACAGGATGGATTATCATAATGTTTTGCAGCAAATAACAGAAAGTTTGTTTCATCTATTTTTTCAGTAGTCATAAACTTAACTATAGAACTTTGAATGCGGCAAGTTCCAATAACCATCTGTAAAGACTAGAGTAGCTAAACAAGATCTGGTAGAAGAGTTAGAATAAAATGGCATCCAATAAGAACCGGCGCCTTGGATAATAGAATTATTAGAACTGTATCTGCAATGATCTATATTAATACCTGTAGATTCCACATTAGAAAAACCTGTAGCTGGTACTAAGTATAGCAACTGACCTTCTGTGCCGTCAGACAGATGATATGCTGTAGAGTTACCGTATGCTTTAGGTGATAGCTTAATGACTACATCATTTTCTAGTGTTATTTCATTATTAGAACTACTATTAACTGGAATAGTAGGTAGCAGGTTTGTTGGCGAGCTAGTTACTACAAATATGACTTCGGAGTTATCAGATAAATTAGTTGTACCAGCCCCACCAGAACGCTCTAAAGCTACAGGTATATTCCAATAGCTACTTGAAGTGTTTGCATTAATATTAGTTGGGGTATCAGTTATACGCCAGACCTGATAATCTCCACTTACGTTTTCTTTTTGAATAACAAAGATAGTATTCTTTGCTAGCAGTGTTAAAAAGATATCAATATCTACTTGATCTAATGTAAGGCGGCTAACACGAACAACATTTGAGTTAATTTGTGTTGTGTTGCTATATGATACCCTTGATTCTCCTGGGTACCCTGTAGTGCTTACAGTGTTTGCTTTAAACTTATAAAGGGAGGAGCTAGCGCCGGCCTCGCCGGCGCTGCCTTTGTCGCCTTTAAGTCCTGATGGGTTGCCTACCCAATAACCTGTTGAATTAATAACAGGGGTGGTATTAGCAAGGATAGTGCCTTTAAAGCTAATGTTTGAGGTAAATGAAGCAACACCGGATACATTTAATGTATTGGCAATACTTACACTTCCATTTGAAGACACAGCAGATTTAAAAACAGTATTTGTTGCAACGTTTCCAAAAAATCTACCTACTGTTATTTTTTTAGTCTCTGGAACACCAGCTGGGTCATCTACTATGACTAATAGATCATCAGGCGATGCGTTAGATAATGTTGTAAGTTCGGTAATTTTTTTGGAACGATCTGTCATTTATTAAGCATCCGGAAGAATTGAATCATCACTACCATCAGTAGAAATGCTACCCATGGCAACTAAGGTTTCATATTGAACACGGCCAGCGCGACCACCAGTTCCTACCGTACGTAGAACCCAACCGGCATGCTGAACACCCTTGTTTTGAGCTCCACCGACCACAGCAGTAGCAGTAGCAGTTTCGCCTGTGAGACTATGACCTGTCTCAGTAACGCCAGCTGTTAGATCGATTGCGCTACCGGATGCGGTGCTCGAGAGCTTAATAGTTGTTGTATTAGCTGCAACAACGTAATACTGTGTACCTGTTGTTAGCCCACCAACAGCCGTATTACCAGCTGCTACTGTGTATGTAAGTCTATCTCCAACAACAAATTTGCTATTAGCAGTCGTAAGTGCAATGGTATCATTGGTGTTTGAAACAGCTGATAGCGCATTAAATGTTATAGCTGTTGGAGCAGTAATAGCAACAACTGGATTTGTTACATAACCTGATCCAGCAGCGGTAATATTAACGCTTGTAATTCTACCAGTAGAAAGATTGGCGAATGCGTTAGCTGTAGCTGATGAACCACCACCCCCTGAGAATGATACTGTAGTATTGCCAGTATATCCTGAACCACCGAACGTGATAGTAATTTGAGCAACGTTGCCGGCTGCTACAGCTACTTCTGTTGGATCAACTGCAAACATACCAACAGTTTCGGTAGGAATGAAAGCATCTGGTGTAGTATTGCTATAAAGCGCGTCTCTATTTGTAGTATTGGGCGCAAGCTTTACGCTTGTTGGAGCCCATAGAACGCTATTTGAACTAGCGTCTGATTTTCCCCATTGTGACATTATACTTCTCCTGTTTGTAAATAAAAATATTTATTAGTCGTCTAAAGTTAACATATCGATTAGATAGGCCGATTTCTTGCTTATCTTTTTAACCTTTCCGTCGATTACTACAGAAGGTTCTTTAATGTCTTCAACATTCATCTTTGTCTTTTTCTTACCAGCTCTTGCCTTTACATCAGCCACCGTCTCGACCGGGGGCGGTGGAGGCGGCGGAGGTAAAGTAACAGATTCTTTTTCATTACCTACTATAATAAAAGTATTAACGGACAGTCCCATTAGAGCACCTTGTGCACTGCCATTAGATTTTCATGAGATTGAGCAATATGATCGTGCACCTTGGCGCGGTCGGCAGGCTTAAGCTTGTCCATTGCGCCTAGAAGCTTGCCGGCTACATCATGCTTAACAAAGTGGGTCTTACCATTAGCAAATTTAACGTCAGCACCACCCTTTTCGTCATGCATATCTTTTGCAACCTTGAGTTGTACTGCAATATGCTTGTCTGGCTCTGTAGTTAGGTGTGGTGAGCCTGGTCTAGCTGGTCCGTGATCTTCTTCATCATCGTCGTGGCTCTTTGCAGCAGGCTTTGTTTCCATCTTCTTCCACTTTGGATCTTCTGGATTCTTACGTGGGCGACCGCGACCCTCTTCGATATCAGATACTTCTTCCTTCATAGCTTTCTTACTATGAGTGTGGGCTTCTGATACTAGAACTTCGATATCCTCTGTCATTACCCGCTCGATGCCATGATCAAACATAACATCGTACCAGGCAATATTTCCACTTTCATCTGGTTCAGCATGTTGAGTGGTAAGAGTTCTACCTTCCCCAAACTGCTCTGACTTTACATGAATAGCACATTGATGCTCACGTCCGTTTCCTGGGGTATCCTTAGCCTCACCTACTTGCTCTACTTCTTCACTAGTCATCTTACGACGCGCTAGATCCATGCTCTTACCGCTTCTCTCTAAATCAGTAAAAGACTTTTTTCTCATTCCAGGAACACCCATATTGGCATGGACAAGGCGCATGGCCTGCTTAGATTTAACCTTTGTAAGGTATGACTTTAAAGTGTCATTGGATAGTTCATCAACCTGTTCAACTTCTTCATTTTTGCTTTTAGGGGCTACGTAGGGCTTGATTGGCTGCGGATTGGACTTGAATCCCTTCAAAAAAGTATTGCCAGTTCGCTTTCTGTCTGCAAAAGAACCTGGATCTGGTAAAGCATTACCAGTGGTGCTCTTTCCTTTGTAGTACGAAGGGTCTCCTTCCTGAACTTGCTCTACTTCTTCTTTGGCCATTTTCTTAGTATTACTCTTAGGCATAATAATTTCATATGTCTTAGGATGAATTTTAGCACCAGTCATGTCTTCGCCTTCAGCTGCTCTGCGATCCATATGTCTTTGAGCTGCATCCATGTTTAGCTCATGCTCTCTCTTGGCATTATAGCCTTCACTATTCATCTTCTTACCTGAACGAAGAGCAGCAAAATCAGCAGCATCCATCTTATCTGGATCTCCGGCGACCTTAGCAATCTTCTTTTGCTTTGGTGAAAGCATTTTTTCTGCTACAAGCTTATCCATCTCAGCTTGCTCTTGTGCATATTGTTCACTTCCTTCTTTAATAATATTATTAATAGAATCAAGAAGTGATTTTGGTCCGTTGAATAACATTTAAGTCTCCTAGTCGTTGTCTATAATTTTTATTTTTCTTTGAGCTTTTAAGTTTCTACTAATAGCAAATTTAGTATTATCTATATCATAGTCCTGTACTTCTTTGGTATTATAGTAAGGAGGACTAGAAAACCTTTTTCTCATTTCTGCATTAATATCAAAGGTTTTTGCATCGACAGTGTTAGTATTGTCAGTATCTAAATGCTTTTCTATATTTGATACATGAGTATCAACATAAGAGTGTTGGCTAACCAAATTCATCTTTTCAGCCATATGTTTTATTTTGACTGCTAGTTCTTTAGCTCTAGCTACGTCAGCCGTGGATGATCTGCTTCTAGCAAGCACTTCTTTTTCTAAACCAAACAGCTCGTCATGAAAAATAGCTGATTTCTCTGCATCATCCGGATTAACAGTCTTTGGTAGATCTGAATATAGCTTTTGAGCTTGCGGGCACATTTCAAAATTTTTGGTTGTGTAAGTACCAGCAGACACTTGATCTGCAGGATCCTTTTCGATTCTAACAGCCTCACCCAGCATAACCTTTCTGATGATAGATTCTAAGCTAGAGTATTGATTCATTCTGCACCTTTAAGAATTGACTTGATCATCCATAAGTGTTTCTTAATAGCAACCATTCTATCTTGAATAAAGTTAGATAAACCATGCTCACTAAACAATTCTGCCATCTTATAAACAGGAAGCAAGTTAATATAGTAGCTATTAAGTTCTGTATACAGATCTTCAAACATATCTCTTGCTGGCATTGGCATCGAAGTATTTTCTTGAACTGATGTTAATTCTTTAAATCTAGCAAGAGTGCCTGGTGCATAAGCATCTAGTTGTCTGATATGTTCTGCAATATCATCTACTGAGCCATAAAGCTCTTCATAAAGCTCATTTAAGAACTCATGGTACTGAGGAAAATCTTTACCCTCTACATTCCAGTGATAGTAGTGTGATTTTAAATAAACTGCGAACGTATCGGCTAGCAGTTTGTTCATTAAGTTAACTAATGCTTCCATTATAGATCCTTGTTATCTAGAGGCCCGTCGGTTAGCCATGCATCACAAGTTCTTGTACCAGCACACTTAAAATGTAATATAGTACAGTAACCTAAGTCAGCTTTTTCTATGGTTGCCATAACCCCACCGTCAGGTGTTTCTTTTATTCCATCTTCAATACATTTGCGCATTTGATCTGAAATATTAAATGCAGCGCAGTTTCCACATCTTGATGTTTTTGCGTATTCTGGAGTTACTTTCCACATCTTAGCCTTTTCAGCCCAGAAGTCTTCAGAAGGCTCCATAGGATTCATAGGACCATATCCATACTTGTCTATAGCTACCTGTCTGTTCTCAAGATTGAGTGCTAAATCGTGAGTTGCTATAGGGCAGCCTGTAGCACTTTCAAATAAAAAGTTTTTAAAATTCTTCATCTTAACAATTCCACTTTCTTAAAGCAAGAGCTTTGCGAGTTGGTCTGCCTTTCTCGTCCTTCATAGGACCCTTGACACCACTCATACGAGAACAAAACGACTTACGTCTTTTCCAAGCCTTGCTTCCGTGCTTCAGCTCAGATGGCTTAGTAGTAACAGCTAGAGATAATTTGCTACCTGGGTTCTCTCTACGATATGAAGCAATCCCTTTTGCATTCAGTCCGCCGGTAGGATTCTTACCTTCCTTGCGTTGCCATGCTGCTGATTCTTCTAATTGTATGAATTCTAGAAATGAAAGCATGTTATCTCTTGTGCATGTTAATAAACCAATGAGCTAGTTGCTTTGCTCTTGGTGAAGCTGATTTAGATGATCTTATTTTTCTTAGTTGCGTTAAAGACTTTCCTTTAAGACCTTGTCTAGCCATATCCCCCTTGTCTTGAGGATTCTTTCCGTTCATAAAATTCTCTAGAAAGACTTTAAACGAGACCATTTTTTACTGTTTCCCGTAAGTTATGCAAGGAGTTTGCCCGCAACCACAGTTTTTTTCCTCTTTTACATCAGAGGAGTCCTGAGAAACTAGTTTTTTCAGTAGTTTGCTCTGTTTATGATGAGTTTTTACTGATTTATCTAGTTGTACTGTAACTTTCTTAAGCTTTCTTGTCATTTTATCAGGAATTTGCACTGATTCCTTCTGAAAACGAGTAGAAGGATTAGTTTTTCTAAGAGCTTTCTTAATTCCTGATAATCTCTTACCTACTCTATTTACATAATCAGAATGTGATTCGTCTGATTTTGGTTCGTTTGTAGATGAAGCGGCTTTAGCCACATATCTCATCTTGGTTTCAGTAGAGATTTCATTAATATCTACGTGATTTTCAAAAGCTTCCTTGAAATCACGATTAATTTGTGTTGTTGTTTCTTCTGGAACGCAGTTAGGTACTGTCTTGCCGTTCTTTTCCTTAGTTCCTACTGGCTTGTAACCTTTCCAGCAAGGATTGTCTTTAGGATTCTTTAGACCTTCTGTAAGGTCGCTATCTATTTCCCACGCCTTACCGCCGTTAATGAAAGAGTTGACTCTTTCAAACGCAGTTTGCTCGAAGGTTTTGTTTTCTTTTTGTTCGGCAGCACCACGTTCGAACACTTCGACGAGAGTCTTGAACGGGATACCTGAAGTGATAGCCTTGAATAACAACTTGGCTTCTGCACCTTCAGTTAAAGAAGGTGTGTCAACAAGATCTGCTATCTTGTTGAAGTCGTCGTATGTGAATGATTCTTGAACATTCTTGCTCGCCTTCAATTTCTTAAGACGAATGCGTAGCTTGTCTTTGAGCAGAGCTACCTTTTTTCTGTGCTTGTCTGTAACAACTTTTTCTTCTAGATGCTCGCTATCTTCCCCTAAATCAACATTTAGTTTAGGGTTGATAACAATATCCTTAGCATTCTTCTTGCTGGAGCCTTTGGTAGGCTTCTTTACAGACACAGGTAGAGACTGTGTTAAATCATCTAATGGCATATTTTTCCCTTATCGGAGTTTTCCGTAGACTTATCCGTAAAGGTATTTATACCTTATAGTTGCTCAAGCCAGTTTGCTGTTGCTACTATATTTGGTATACTGCCTCCAGCTGAATCTACTGGCGAAGCCAGAGGCGGCCCGCTCGTTTATTTAGTTAGCCCGATTAGTGCTATCTCACAGCTTGACTCTTGGCTTGATGACCCCGGCCGTGATTCTTTCTAGCTTGACATCACTCTTCTTCACTTCCTTGACCGACTCAACCCGGCCCATCTTGCTCCCGGTGTTTCTAATGAAGATAAACTTGTGTAGCTTGAAGTAATCATTATACGCCACATCGACATATTGATCAACTATGCGATCAAAGCTGGCCTGATCCTTGCTCCGCAAGGTCTCCAAAGTCCCTTTGCTGATCTCTGTTCTTGAGATAGTCATCTTAAACTTCTGTCCTAGAGCATAGAACTTCTCTATGATGTTAGATGTAGGAACAGTCCCGCCGGTCTTAAAGTTGTAGGCATAGCCATCCGAACTAACATCCACAGCCTTGATCTCATAACCTTCTGAACCAACGAACATATCCACGTTGCTACTACCGCCACCAAGATATGCATTGTCGATCAAGAAGTATAACATGACCTCACCAGGACCAATGCCTTTGAGATTGTAAGACTTAAACATAGGTGTGAAGTAAGCCAGCCCTTCACTTCTCAATGTATCAATACATCTATTAAGCTTGCTAATATCAACACCATTGACAGTGTCGTTAATATCAAACTTAGGAAAGAAATGAGTATTGATAATATGCTGAATCTCACCCTTGTACTTGGTGGATGTAAAATCAGCAGCTTGGAAGTTAGGAGTGGTTACTTTTGTAACACGTTGTATGAAGGAGTGGTCCATTCTATAGCCCGATGTAGGAGATATAGTATATAGTATTCGGACCGAAAAACCAAGTTCCCCTGATTTTTGCGCGCGCGATTTTCCCCGGGATTTTGGTTTTGAACCAGGGAAGTTTCTAGGAACTGGGGTTTCTTAAAAATATACTTTGCGTGTATATCCCAGGTACCATGTGTGATCCTAAAACCGGAATTTAACTCCCGGGTTTCTAGTACCTGTACACCACCACCCGGCAGGGCTGACCATCCGGGACAACACATGCGGCACAACCGGCTAGACCTAAAATCAGTACTAGTGTACAATAGTGCCTCATGTGCGGCGGTCCAGTATCATGACTAGGTTGAATGTGGCCAGGATGAAGAAGATGACGGCATGGTAGGAGTCACCTCGTAGTACGAACATCGGTACCAAGAAGGCACAAACTAGTGTTACGATGTACTGTAGGACTATCATAGTACGAGGTATGCAAGCAAGAAGCCGGCCACAAAGTACAATGCTGCTGCTACGACCTTATCTGGATTCATTGTTTTTCCTTTTTGTGATTGTGCAGCCATTCACGTGCTGCCATTTCAGCAGCCCAGTCATTACCACGGACTCGATGAATAACCTTGCCGGTCTTCGTGGGTCGCTCTCCAGGGGCTCGGAGATCTGGATTGCCCCATTCGATCACCTCCCAGAAGGACCACTGGTCCGGGTCCTCATATAACTCGACACTATACTCCATCATGCGGCCCTCCGCTTACGGAAGTCTTCATCAGCAGCCTGACGCTGCTCATCATAACGACGGCTCAGATAGTACTTCGCCTGATTCAGGAGCTGACGGACAGCCTCCTTGTCATCAGAGTGCTCCAGGATCTCCTGACAGTCACTCATGATGCCTGCCACGTACATGTCGATACCGATCATCTGCACGTACGACGACTTGAAGGTTTCTTCAAGATGCTTCTCAGCAACACCGTAACAGCTCAATTCCCATTCTAGACTCATTTCTCTCTCCTCAGAAAAACTTGCTGAAAACAATGTACATGTCATGCAGGACGTATCCGCCAACAACGCAGAATGCAACAATGGCCAGATCTTTCATTTCCCTACTCCTCTTTCTCTCTCTTGATGATTCATTATCGGCGCCACACGAAAAAAAGGCCACTACTTCGTGGCCTCGCGAGCTTTGCGGATGTGACGGTACGGCAGACCGAGATGATACTCCAGGAACTCATCGTCACCGTTCGTCTCGTGCGCATCATGTGCCCACTTGATCGCCATCGTGAAGTCCTTCGCACCGGCTCGGTACAGTCGATCGAGCATCTCATCGAAAATCACCACGGCCTCAGCTTCACGCTGACGCTGGAACTCCATCTCACGATCCAGGGCATCCAGCAGGTTGTCCCAGATCCGCTGCTTGCGGTCGTCGTTGGCCTCGTCCCAGTATTCCCAGAACGACTGGCTCGGACGGAAGCCGTATGCATCCTTGTGCAGATCGCTGACGATGTTTTCGTCGAAGGTGTAGGTTGCTTGCATTTCTTTCACTCCTCTCTCACAATGTACTTCATTATGACATCTTCAGGAAAAAAACACAACCAGAAAAGGTCCCGGTTACTGGTCCGGGGTCGCACACAGGCGACAGGTTGGTGGTGGTCTCAGCGGGGAGTGAGAGAGGAACTGAGACCACCGGGGGAAATCGTTGCCTGTTTTTGGGTCATGTCCCAGGCTCGACCCTGCTCATAGTCACCCGGTGGCTTTGGCAGCCGTACACCACCTGGTCGGTTCTTACGCTGCGTGCCGCTCGCTGAACGTCTGCATCCATGCACTCAACAGGACGCGCGCCTCAGCCTTGTTCACGCCAAACACCTCGACTATGTACGGCGCTGCACCGTACATGTTGGTCTCACCGCTCAACCGCAGGTCATCCAAGAACGCGAAGACCTCTTGCTTGACGATATCCAGATCACTCATTGCACTCATTGCCCAATCTCCTGAAACACTTCCGTAGGAACTGCAGTGGCCAGCTGATCCTGGATCCACTTGTTGACAAACTCCACGCAATCGTCCGACTCCTTGAACATCAGCTCGAGCATCTGCTCATGAGCGTACGCGGCGTAGCTATCCCATCCATCTGCATCGTACATCGTCTTTCTCCTCTCTCACAATGTACTTCATTGTAGCTTCCTGAGGAAATTAATGCAACGCCGTCATCTCAGCATACTTCGCATCAGCCCAGAGGCGCACGGCCTCGACCTCTGCCATGTAGTCTTGATAGGATAACTCGTTGCCCATATACTGACGGTCGATGCGGTCGAACCACTTCTCAACGATCAGCTCAATCTGTTGCTCAGTCATTCTACGTCCTCCGCAAAGGCCGGATCGAACTTCGTCTGCAGAGTCGAACGCACGTAGCGATCGAGCTCCTCAACAAACGAGATTCTGCCTGCGTACTTGTCTGCGTGAATCTCCAACGCCTGCGCCAAGAACTCGGCTTCATCGGCGTTAAGCACCAGCGTGATTTGTTTCAGTTCCGTCATCATACTCTCCTCTCTCTCATGATGATTCATTATATCCTGACGCGAAAATAAAGTCAAGCCTCGATTTGACGCAATTCGTCTTCGATAAGCATGTACTGATCTTCCAGGTCTTGACGAATCGCTTCGAGCTTGAAGATCGCATCCTTGGTATCCAGATCGGGAAAGCGATCAGCTTCATCCAGTTCATCAATCGCACGACCGATGGCGATGATTGCGCTATCCAGAACATCCAGCTGGCTGTCAAGAACCATCTCACGTTGATTGCTCATTTCTCTCTCCTCTCTCTCATGATGATTCATTATATCCTGCCGCGAAAATAAAGTCAACAACTTTCTCGCCCCAAAAGTGCTGGTCTTTTTTTCCGGAAACGCGTACAATGATCTTACTGATTCGATGAGCAGCGCTCGGGATGGACGGGGCGGGTGGCCCACAGCCCTAGCACCTAAAACAAATTGCGCTACTGATCTGAGTTGATTTAATTTCAGAGATCAGTCATAATGGAAGATCATGCGCGCGAAAGCTGAATGCGCTAATGGTTAGCTGTACATTGTAGCGCATGTCAACGCATAGAGTTTTCATAGCGGTTTCATAGCGGGAATACAGCGAATTCATAGCGGTATTTCATAGCGAATCACAGTGGAGATAATATGTCTATCCCTTTGTCTCCCCATTGCTGCTGAGGTGACTTCTCTACCCCTTTTACCTTTTCTTTCATATCTAATAAACCAAGATATATATAAATCAGAATGCATGTGAGTGCATGGTTTTATTATCTTTACGGTATATACTCTATGAAAGCGACATCTTATTCTATATTCTTAGTAACACACAAACGATCTCGTTCTAAGATTATACATGTAATAAAGAATGAGAAAGACATATTCAAGCATTACAATACTAAAGAACATCTAATTGAGTTAATAGAGAAGCAATCTAACAAGCATTTAATTGCTACTCGTAAGCCAATATGGGAACGGACGTATGGTTCTTTTACTTTTCGTTCTGATGTTCTTATACGACGAACTGCCAAAGGCTTTAAGCGTCCTATTAAGTCTATGCAAATGAAGTTAAAGAATCCATCTCATGGTGGATTATCTGCATTGCATCGTTATCGTATTGGTGTTAGTAATAGAGGTAAAAAGAAAACTGGTCGGGGGCCCATGTCAGAAGAACGGCGTAAATGGCAATCGGCTGTGATGCGCAAATATAAAAACGCCAAGGGCTGGTTCTGGATAGTTAATGTATTATCCGATGAAGAGAAACGATTCAACGGCTGGCCAATCCCTTCGGGCTGGAAGAGGGGGCGGTCGGTTGTTAAAATGCAGGAGGCTATCTGGCTACGAGAGCAGAATCGCCGCAATCGAAAACAATCCAATGACTGAGACAATCCATGGAATGATGGCGATCTCTTTGTCATAGAGCTTCATGTACGATTCTAATTGCTCTTGTTGTCGTTGATTCATTTGCTCTCCAATGAGTTGAATATGCGTCTGATGACGTAACTTCTGATTATACTTATGATTGTGAAGATTATACCGATTAAAATATTATCGGTTAATGCAATGTGAATGTTGAAGAATGGAAAGATCAGGATCTGGGATATTGTCGATATAAGGAATCCAGTCCCTACATTGATGATGGATTCATATAACGATCCTAGTTTGCTCTGTCCCAATCTAGTCCTATGTAATGGTGGGCCCCCTCGGAGTCGAACCGAGCACCAACGGATTATGAGTCCGCTGCTCTAACCAAGCATGAGCTAGAGGCCCTATAATCGTTATTGAATAACTACAACCTTCCTCACTACTCGGTCGTCGTCATCGTCTTCAGGACCTTCATAGGCTTCAAGCAGCTTGTCCGTTCTGTGATATTCACTATACTCAACCTCTCCCTCGAATACATCACGAACAGCCGGCGCGACCTGAGTGCGCCAATAGTCATTGTATCCATACGTAAAATGGATTTCAGCTTCTGCATCGAAGCCTTCTAACAGCTCAATCAGTTCAGATACTTTCATTATGCATTCCCCTCTCTCATCTTGTTAAACTAATTAAAAGCTGGCGTGAGAATAAAATCAAGCCCTGATGGACTCGACTGCTGCGAACATCTTGCGCATCTCCACGACCAGGTGGGCATACGCTTCCTTCTCTTCCTGATAACAACTCTCGAGGTTGTCTCGCGTGTACTCCATCGCATGGATGAAGTCAGCATCCTTGTTGACGTGCTGCTGCAGGAACGCTTGGATCTGTTCCATGATTGCCAGTGCTTCTTTCGTGTTCATCTTGCTTCTCCTCTCTCTCAATGTTGAACTAATTATAGTCTGGCGAGAAAATTAAGTCAAGAGGTCAACCCATGAACAACGACGCTCTCGATGTCAGACTCGCAGTCAACTTCATTAAGATAGTTGAACTGTTCAACAATCATATCAAACGCGTTAACCACAGTTTGATTAGGCCATTCACCTGCGATGTTTTCATCGGGAACTTCGACGACCTGTTCGTAATAGAGAGTCGTCTTATAAAATACGGTTACCTTAGCCATCTCATGTCTCCTTCTCTCAATGTTGAACTAATTTTAGCTCAGCACGAGAATTAAGTCAACCGCCCTTCCTGGGAACCCTGAAGCCTTCGCGACGACAACCACCGCCAACCATCTTCTGTGTCTCGGGTTGATAGTAGAGCTTGATGAGCTTTTTGTGATTGCTGTGCATGTATTTCTCGCATTGACTATATTCATTAAAATACTTCACTTCAATATCAATTGAGTGGTTTGCATTCATTACTACAATATAGTATACCCAGGCAATCATTGCTTGTATTTGAATCCAATATGCTGTCGGTTAATATCATCATACGTAATACTATAACGCGATGGAGTATATAATGTCTTGGGAACTGGATCACCTACCATCATCGTTACTAAAATTAAACCCCACATTATGGCTTCTCTCCTTCGGGAACTGATTTGACTGTAAATGGATCTGATTTAGGTTCTAATTGCTTGACTTTAGGCTTGGCTTCGATTTGACGCCCAGTAATGTTCTTAGGCACAATACGCTCATCAAATTCAACAATTTTATTCATCACCTTTGAAACATAATAGTGAGTCGTGTCGAATATGGTGTTAATAACGGCCTTGGCGGCGGCAGGGTATGCAATGGAGAACGCTATTACCATTCCCATAGTAAAGCCCTTCCAAACGCCAGAACCTGGCTTATCAGTCTTCGGAGTCGAAATCATCGTCTTTAGGTACGAAACCAATAACCTTCTTACTAGTACGACCGAATGCAAACTTAGTATGCCTCATATTTGCGAACTCAAAACCGCAAATAGGCTTAGGAGGTGCCCATCCGTGAACTCGTTCGTCAGGAATTGCACCAATGGAAAGCAATTCGGAGTCTTTTCCAAACTCTTTGCGAAGAAGATATTTAACATAACCAAAATCTCCATAACCCTTCGCTCGGTCTTCGAAATACTTCCGAGTAACGGAACCGTAAACTAATTTAATATCGGCGTATAACATAGCTCTATTATGACCTATAACGAATAATAACTCAACGTCTCATTGTATATGTCAGGCACCTTTTATTTGACTTTTATCGATATTGCGCTCTTCACAAAACTTAGTTAGTTTACTCCAAGTAGGAAAGTGGTGCCATCTACTATTATAATAAACCTTCCAAAACATATGATAACTCATATTAACTCCCAGCAATCAGACGAACGCGGCCATCGGACATCGGAAAGAACTTCTCAATAAAGATATGATGATCGTTAGATTCCTGAATAGCCTTATCGGCAGCCATCCATAAATGCATCCAAGACACTTCGCCATTAATCGGGTTACAAGTAATGGGAACTTCGACATCGCTTTCCCAACCCTCAAATACCAAAGTAGTACCTCGGATTTTAGAATCGTCGTAGATATTCTCGACTTCGAAAATAGACCAGATAGTAGAAAGACCGTTAGCCTTTCGAATATGATCAAATACATCCATTTGAGTATTGAACCATTCGGCTTCCTGCAAACGAACGTTTTTGAAGCCCTTTTCAATACCCTGCTTGGCCTTTTGAAGAGTACCAATCAAGCGAGGCGAAAGGACATCCTCAAGCTCTTGAATAGCGCTCTCAAGACGACAAATGCCATTATGAATGCTTTCTTGCTCTTCTTTAGTAAGAGTAAACATTACGCAACCTCCTGCGAGTTCTTCACGTCAAAGATTTGAATGTATGTGCTTAGGTAGTCAGCAAGCAGCGTTGCTTGCTCAGGATTACGATTTACTAGACGATTAGCAATATAACGAAGATCTGCATTATCTGCGTCAATCAAGTCTGCAACGAGAAGGTTGATGTTAAGCTTTGTCATGTGTGTGTCTCCTTAGTTAACAAAGATATTATACAGGGAGTAGGAAATTAAAGCAACCACTACCCATTCCACAAAAGTAAACTGGTCTACAAACTCTAGCAATCGAGGGTACCTATTATGCATCCAGTAGCGATAGTTAGACATGCTAATTAGCTCTTATCCACAAATGCTTTAATGCGGGCAGCTAGTTCGAAAGAAGCTTCAACAACTTCTTCTGCAGAAGAGTCCTTTTCCGAGTTCTCCCAGACAATATGATATGCTTGACGGAAAATTTCTAGACGAATTTCAAATGGTGACTTACTCATACTGCCTCCTTAATATGTTTGCATTTGCCGTGATACTTAAATCCAGTACACGTACATCGTTCAACGCCATTTACATTAGTAATATAATAAACGCTACCTTTTGAACCTTGAATGATTCGAGTATTCTTTTCTGTATCAGCTTTAATAACTTCAAATTTACGACCTCGCTTATCGAAGTCCATTGGAGTAGTAAAGGTAACTGGCTTTTCTCCATCTACCTGATAACCCAAAAGCTTATTTTGTGAGTCATTAAGAAAATAGGTATGATTACTCCAATCCCAACTAGTAACCTCACGTACACTAATCATTTTCTTTATATGCCTTTTTTATTTTTAGTTGAATTTCTGCAGCAGCCATCATTCTGCCAATATCAATTTCCCATGCCTTATTACTATCAGACTCTATATTACATAACTTAATACAGTCTTCTATAATAAGCTGCGCCAAAAGAGCTGGCATAGTTTCTGGCTTGTTTGCCGTAGCTCTAGTGGCAGAATTTACTAAAGCAGTTAATCGATTGTTCATATTAACCGTTAACCAGCATATAAGTCGCCAGGTTCTTCCAATCCGGCTTACCCGAGCTGCGAATCTTCGCAACCATCAACAGCGTACGCAAGCTAATCTCACGAGCACTATCACGCTTCTGCTTAATCAAGTCAAGAGCATCACGCTTAACCGACATCAGCATGTCCGGCTGGAAGCTAGGAGCATTAACGAGAGTCTCCATGCGTTCGATCTTCTGATCGGTCGTCATCGACAAGTCAACGTTCATCGAACGCGAACGAATAGCCTGATCGATCTTCGATTGCGGCATATTCGAGATGAATACGACACCGCCCTTGAACTGAAAGAAGCGCGGAAGATCGTCAATGCGCGAAGTATTCCACGAGATAATACGACGATCATACGAGTCAAGCGCACCCTTGAGCAGGTTAAGCGCATCAGCGTCTTTCAGAATGCTATCGCAGTCATCGAAAACGATAATCGAGTTACGGTTCTCATACAGAACGCGATACAAGCCTTTAGCAGTCGAGAAGCCCTTGACGACACG
>Ga0114973_10000003_pt1 | contig 172746 bp, 218 predicted proteins | sample M_140807_MF_Meta_FD_87025 | JGI IMG/M metagenome (GOLD analysis project Ga0114973, IMG submission 87025) | Freshwater microbial communities from Lake Montjoie, Canada to study carbon cycling - M_140807_MF_MetaG | ecosystem: Environmental > Aquatic > Freshwater > Lake | place: Lake Montjoie... | reverse complement strand
TTGCAACAAAAGGAACAGAAGCTGTTGCAAGAGAAGCTATTAGCTGAATTCTGGAAGGAGATAGAAGATGAACGAGGGGCCTGATAAGTTTATTCAATTCTTATTGAACGTGTTAGCTAACCTTGTAGCACTAGCATTGTATGCTGGTGTGACTTATCTCATCTGGAAGAGCATTTGGTAGTTGCTTTAACCCCAACTTCCATTATACTAACGAATATGACATTACATGATGTAGCAGCAGCAGGTGAGGAGACCACAGCATATACCGTTGGCAGTGCCATTGGCAAGCTGCTTGGTCTGAAACGCATGGTGGAGTTAACGTTTGATGATCTCAATCGTCCTCTGTACAGCAAAGATGAATTGATGAATGAAGTGGAGACTGTGATCAACAAGCTCAACACCATCACATACCCTTACAAAATCTAACATGAAGCACAAACACGAATTTGATGCACGTGGTGAGTTGCGAGACATCTTCGCAGCACTGGCCATGCAGAGCTTAATGAACCAAGGCACACCTGTGCCCAAGTGGATAGCAGCACAAGCATACCGATACGCTGACGCTATGCTTGCGCAACGCGATGAAATCAGCCATAATACAACCAACAAGGAGACACTAATCAATGAGTAACACAACCAACATCACAGGCGCAGTAACAGACAAACTAGTAGAAGCATTTGAGTTCTTCAATGCAGAGCTCGATACCCAATTGGACAATCCAGTGTTCACGCTTATTCCTAACCGTGGACGTCAGAGCTACTATGGATGGTATTGGCAAGGACGCTGGAAAGATGGCAAGAAGACCCTGCCTGAGATTAATATTACTGCTGATACCTTGAAGAGAAGTGTAGAAGACATCTGCGAGACCATCATTCATGAGATGGTGCATTATGCCAACAATGTGGCCAACGTCGTTGATTGCAATGTGAACCAATATCATAACAAGCACTTCAAGAGCAAGGCTGAGTCATTTGGTCTGAAGGTGGACAAGGTGAAGAACAAAGGGTATGCTCGTACTGCTCTAGATGAGAAGGCTGCTAGCATGGTGAAGAAGTACAAGAACAAGTATTGCAAAGGTGATAAGAATCCTTTTCATGTGTACCGTGTGACTGAAGAGCGGGTGAGCATTGTGAAGAAGAATCACAAGAGGTTCATTGCCATTGATGGCACCTTGGCTTCAGAAGCTGAAGGTCAGTATGAGTCAGGCACGCTACGAGAGCTGGTGGAGCATCTGCTGCAGAGCTATGTGTCAGAGGGTGCAGTGATGCATCATGATGCACGTGCCAAAGAGCTTGAGGAGATGGCATAATGGAATACATTGCATTGAGCATCATGATAGCCATACTCTGTTTGTTATTGACTGTGCATTACTAAACCCGTACAATAGGAGCATAATATGACACAAACAATTGATGGAACAGAATACAAAGTGATACCTACACAATTCAAAAAGAAAGGCTTCACATATACCCAATTGAAGCGTGAAGGCAAGAAGGCCATCTTTCAACAGACTCGAGCAGGCTCGAGCTTGAACAACTATGAAGTGGTTAAGATAGGCAGACATAATGGCTATGTGATGGGTGGCATGGCAATTGAGCCAGCAGAGACCTATCCAGGAAGTAGCTTGTGGGGCATCACAGCTTGGACGTGTACCAGCATTGATGACGCCATGCGGAGGTATGATGCTCTTGTCAGCTGAACAGTACTTTGAACAGCGTCGAAAATGTATTGACAAGTATGTGGAGGGTGAGCACAAATGGTTTGGAGATGTGGAACAACAGTCAGTTGTGACCTACTGTGACAAGCCATTGCCTTGGTATGTTAACATCATTGACCGTAACTAACGTCTGCATAGCATTGGTCATTGCATGGCTATTGTTGGCTGCATTCAATGGCATATGCAAGGTGTGTGATTGGTGCATAGACAAAGCTCATAGTCATCCTGTGATAGTAATTGTAGCATGCTGCATGTTGCTATACTATCTTGCTCATCAGAAATAACACCGCGGTTCAGAATCACTGACGTGTTTCAGAAACACTGACGGGCATATAGACACAAGTACGGGAATTTATACATATATGCACAAGCGGGTTTTTCTCTATAGGTGCATGGCAAAATTTTTTTGCAAAATTCTAGGAACTTGTTATACGGAGTTTTTACTTTACTAGCATGATTGCACTACCACTGGGCGTAAACCAAATGGGTTGGTAAATCCGGTGGCATCGGTGCACCGGTACACTGTGACTGTGCCGAATAGTCCAAGTGCATAACCGATAAGAGTCGGAGCATTACCCAAGAAGATCAGACTGCTACCACCACCGTTGAGAAATGCATTATCTTTAATAGTAGTTACACTGGCAGGTATGGTGGTGGACTGCAACAACATCGCTTGAAAGAATGCAGCAGTTTGTATGGTGTGCACACCAGCAGGTATTGCATATGTTGTGCCTGGCCTGCCAGAAGGATATTGTATCAACTCAGTCTTGGTCTTGTTGAAAAGCACACCACTGTCACTGCTATAGTTAGCATTACTAGCATCAATGTCTATGCTCTGCAAATATGGACAATATTTAAATGCACTTTCTCCAATACTAGTCACTGTGCCAGGCATGGTAATGCCAGTTAAAGAACTGGTATTAAATGCAAATTGACCAATGGATGCACATCCAGGCAGAATGGTTACAGTTGCAAGATTCAGTCTCTGATAGAATGCAGTACCACCTATGGCAGTAACTGCAGTGCCCACCACCACAGATTGCACAGATCTCTCTGCAGTATCATAACTGCTCTCTGTTATGATCACATCATTGCTAGTAGATGTGGAACCATCAGTGTATGTGAAGTATGTTAATGCAGGGTTCACTGGAACAGACGGCGCTTGCAAAGCTTTGCGCGCAGCCAGAGATCCACCTCTTCTGAGCATCACAGTTTTGTATCCAGCCACACGGTCCACAGCATTTCTCTGTGCACGTCGGAAACCATTAAAATCAGGATAATACACTGGCATGCATATACTTAATGCACCACACTTCCAAACAAACTGGGCCGGCGCAGCTGCTGCGCAGCTAAAGGATAGGGGGCCGGCCGCTTGGCCAAAAAAAATTAGTATATATCGTAACAGTTGGCGCTTAGAGCTATAAAATAAGCTGCACCTTCACCACCATTGAAATTAAAACCTGAAGCATAGTTGCGAATGCTTCCGCCCACTGGTGCATACACAGTAAATACATTATTCGGGTTTTTCACAAATATAACATGGCCACCTGCAGTAGCTGGCAATCTCACCCCGCCAGTACCACCAGTAACTGTAACTATTTCAGTTCTTATCTCTGTGGCAGTGGCTTGATTGTTACCTGCTGCTGAAACAAGAGCAAAGCTTTTGATTGAAAAGCCTGATTGCTTGGTATCACCTGCTCCAGTGACTTCAAATGCATTCTTTCTGTTGGTATCTGAACTGCCACTGCCCACCACAAACAATGCATTGGTGTTGGGATCATTGAATGTGCCTACAACCACTTGATTGCCGCTGATGGAAACCAGATTGCTGCCACCAATGGCTACTGAATTGTCACCAAGCACTGCATTGTAATCACCAGCAAATGTGCCAGACTTCTGGCCTAGAACTGCACCACGGAAGCCCAACCCATATGAGAAATTACCATACACTTCTGAATTACCCAACCCCACACACTTGACCATGCCACCACTCAAATAATTTGTTTCATCAAAATACCATGGCTCTCTTTCAAAATAAAAACCTGCAGTACCAAATGTGGGACGATGCACAGTGTCTTGTGTGCCACCATACAACAACCAGCCAGCGTTACCTGTAGCTGATATGGGCCAGAATCTGTTTTCAAAGCTGTATGAATCCATTAAGTTGCACAATGCAAATTCCATGTCTGTGCCACTCACATTGACAACAAAGGCATCAAAATAACCAGTGCGCACGCCTGTTGGAAATGTGCCTTGTGCAAATGTAGAAATTTTATCAGATGTGATGAAGCCTGTGCCAATGGGTGATGTGGATGGCATGGCAGTAGGTATCCATAATGTCAATGGTGAACCAGGTTTAAATCCAGTTAGAATGTTTGCAGTGGTGAATCGAGCCAGTGCATGTTTGTTCATGCCTCTGTAATTGCCAGTGAGCCCCACATACTGTGAGTTGCCGTTAGTACCAATTTGACTGGTGATTAGATTCACACCAGGGTTACCTCCATTGGCTCCTCGAGATTTTAAATTGACAGTTTGAATGCCTTTTTGAGCTGGCACCCAGTTGGTTCCAAGACCAATAAAGAAATCAAATTGATAAGCAGTTAGCCCTGCAGAATTTGCTGACACTTGAGTGCACTGTGAATTGTAAGTAACTGCAACCAACCCTACTAGACCTGGGTTCAAAACAACACCTACTACAGAACCAGGTGTGATCAGATTATAATTCACTGGCGCAGAATATGCATCCAACAAGATAACAACACCAGAGACTTTGTCTGTATTGGTTACCAAGTTAGCATTTCTAGTATCAAAATTGCCACTGATAGCTGTGATGGTGGTAGAAATTTGATATTGAGGCAATGTGTGTACTAGGAATCTTTGTGAATATGTGTTGTTACCATAACCGTAAACACCCAGAGAGCCACCATTGGTCATTTGCCATGGTTGTGTGTTGTTAGAAGGTGCACCTTGCCATTGCACGTGATTGTGATCAGATCCAGCTGTAAAATTATTAATACCTGCGCGAAAGGCCATGGCATGAGTCACTGCTGCGCGGCCATCACTGATAAATGTACTACCTGGATCCATTGGATCTACACCTTGCAGCCACATGCCATATGTGCCATACCCAGGCAAGTTTCTTATGCTGTTATCATATGCAGGAGCATGTCCCTTGATGATAAGTGCACCAGGCATGGCATATGTGGCATTACTGTCATAATAGCCAGTTTCAGCTAATTGTGCAGCTGAAATGGTAGGCCATGCAGAATTCTTTGCTGCAAGATTGATTTGATATGTTCTGTATGTGGGCAATGTATTGAAACCTGCACCATTGTATGAAATGTTATCTGCTGTTATGTTGGTAGCAGATATGGTACCAGCTACAGTTAATGCATTTTCTATGCTATCAGTACCAATGCCCACTTTACCTGGCAAGAAAACGCCACCATGAGCTGATACCATGTATTGACCAGTGCGTGTAGTTTCAACATTTTTAATGCTGCTTTGAAATCCTGCACCATCATTACTACTCCATGCATATGTATAATCTTGTTTGGCAGTAGCTTGTGTACCAGCAGCATGAGAGTAAGTTCCTTGTGCTATGGTACCTGCGCCTTCTGCATGACTGCCGCTGCTCCTTGCATTAGTAAAATATCCTTCTGCATGAGTATAGCTTGCTACACTTACTAGCAATTGTTGACTTCGTGATATATTAAGAGATCCGGAGCTAGATATGTCTGTAGGATACACAGCAGATAAAGCTGTCACTGTGTTGAGTGCAGGATCTGCTGAAAGTACTAAAAATCTAGTGAATTTCCGTCTAGTAGAAGCTGAAGCACCAGGATTAACAAAATAAACGATATTGCCAAAAGATAAGCTCGATACATCATATGAATTGAATGTGCTCAGCTTGTTTGTGAATAATTGAAAGGTTTTGGTGCTAGCATTATATGAATCAAAATACATAACACCATAACCAGCTCGATTTTCATAACCTTCAGCGTGGCTATAAGATGAAGCAAAATTGCCAAAATTTTCTGCATGAGAAGCGATTCCAGTAGCTACATTGGCTTCTCCTTCAACATGACCAGCTCTAAGAAAAACTGTATTGCCTATTCCTTCAGCATGAGCGCAAGCTACATTTGTATTATTGTTAGAGTTGCGTCCCTGCACCCCCACAACATATCTCTGATCAACAAATGGCTGATCATCTAGATAGGTTGGCATTGCTGTCACAGGTTCAACAACAGTAATTGATCTAGATGCTGTATCAGAAGACACAACAGTGAAGCGTGTACCATCTCTGTTACTAGTAGAGTTACCAATACTGTTAAATATGCCATCTATCTGTATCAGCTGACCTGGTCTGAAAGAAAATTGATTATAATATGGAGAAGAGTTTGAAAATGTAGTATGTACATATATGGTATTTGATGCTGAAAGAATTTTTGATATTGCAAAAGGAGTGCCAACAGTATTATAAGCCCCTTCAACAGACCCAATTTCATGCCCTAGCACATTTGAGACACCAGATACTCTACCCACATCACCGTGTACAAAATTATTAATTCCATTAATATCAGTATGTGCGCTATTAGCATAGTTGTTTCCTCCATTTATACTAGCGCCTACATTAGCACCTGAACCATAGCCTTTATTAAAATATGCCGCACTATTACCATAACCAAACAATGTACTGGCACATAAGTTTGCAAAATTATTATATAAATTATCAGAATACACTGCAACTATATTGTTACCATTCTTCACTACCAGCCCTTCAACAGAAGTAGCACCACCTGATAGTGCCGTGCCATTATCAGGAGATACAAATATGTCATATGCTGCAAGCCCTGTGCTGAGCAAGTCCTTAATCGTGGTGCGTTGCTCTGCAGTACCTGCTTCATTGTACCCCACAATGAAACTGCCGCTAGCAGGTGCATTATTCAAACTAAAATCTGCAAATGTTGCCATGTTATGCTCCTAGCTCCACTAATGGTGACCCACTGAAGGTAGTTAGGTTTTGTGCACCATTGAGCGTTGTTATCTGAACTGGATCTACAGGATTAGCAGCTACAGTATTTGTAGTTTGTGCAGCTTGTGCTTGTCCTAATCTCCTCATTACTGCTTCATAGTTACTCGTTTTGTCGAGTGCACTTCGCTGTGCTCTGCGAAAACTATTGAAGTCTGGATAGTATACTGCCATGTTAATATTTATTTAATTGATTCTCGTTAAAAATGCATTATTATCATGTTATGCATCGTAAATTTGTATCAGGAACACCACGAGCCAAGACAGCTACTGCTTCTCATGCCAAATATCTGAGAGAAGCATGTGGCGTTAATGCGCGTAAGATTCGGTCAGATAAAGGCAAAAAGCGCCGTTAAGGTAATAGGCCCGCTGTAAATGCATTGGTTAGTGTAACAAACCTGCCAGTGTAAGCATTGTAACGTTCAAATGTGTTCACATCCACATATGCCTTGTAACCATCGTCCACGTTAATGAAAGTACCCACACTGAAGAACACATCACGTGCAGAATTGGCTCCAAAGAAAGCAGTATAAGCAGCTGATAAGCAATTTCTTGCCACACTGGCTGATGCATCGCGAATAGCATTGGTAGCTATAACCATTCTGGCACCATAGCCTTGCTGTGTAGGACTTGCCACATCATTGTATGTTTGACGGTTGGATGTGAGTGCACTGCGCACTGTGGCATTGCTCCACAAAATATTTGTCAGTGTGAATTGCTGGAAATCATTGGCTGTAAATTCACTACTTGGGTATGTGGGTTGCACTGCACTCAGTGTGCCAATGATGCGACCTTGCGCGGCAGCCACTGCACCACATGTGCCAGAAACTGATCCTTGACCTCTGCGATTCATGAACCCGGAGCGACCATCCACTGTAACACCAATGTGTGGTTGCACATATAAGAACAATGCACCTGTGTCAGTGATGTGTGAAGACCATGCAAACAATCCCACAATGCCTGGGAATGGATAACCACCAATGCCACCTGCGAAGAACGGACCAGAAAATTGCTGCAATGACACAGGATACTGACCAAAATCATTACCAGGAAAGATAGGAGCATTTTTATCATCAGAACATATGCATGCTGCAGTAACCACATCACTGGCTACATAGCCGCACAACGACTGTATGAAGGTGGCACACTTACTACCGAAATCTTCTGCAAGTACTGCATTAGGATATGCACACAAGCGAATTGTGTTTGTGTATGCAGGCTGTATGGGCCCTGGAGGTGTGCGTGGGGCAGTAATTGTGGCTTGAGCATTGCCAAATGATTGTGCCAATGTTTGATAAGACAAATGTGGTGACATTCTCTTGAGTCGTGCTACGTCTAATGCATTAGGAGGCAGAGCCATAAAAAATACTTATGCTTTTGCACATATGAATACTTGGGGTTTATTAAATATTCTTATGCCGCATAAGAAGAAAGTGAATCGACTCTCTCTCAAGGAATGTGAAGAAATTCTGTTCCGTCTGGGCAATAGCAGCAGCAAATACTATGAGCATGTGCTGGAACACATGGTGCGTCTCAAGCAACAGCAATCAGATAAGAAAACTACTAAAACGCAAAAACACGATTAGTTGCTATTGATTCAGTTACAGTTAAATAGTCCATATGAAGATAGCCATTGAAACATCTATAAAGACTGACAAAAACAAAGAGCTCGAAACATTTACAGCTTTGTTTGATACTGCTGAATTGCAGCGTATCATTGATGCCTCAGGCATTGATGGAGCCAATAAAGCTATTGATGGTTTTGTAGGCAAGTACGTGTTGCAGCTCAAGCAGAAATTGTCTGCTGCTCTGCGCAAGTAATACGCGAGAGCATAAGTATATGTGTGAGTTACATTGACGAATTAAACAACCTATATACTGAAGCCATTGTGCCGCAGACCAATCTAAAGATTCCTGCTGTTGTTCCTCCACCACCTGCATTAAGCGCTCAACCGGTGGCTAACAAGCCCAGCTTCTCACAACAGAATGAAACAAAAGCTGGCCGCACAATCAATATGAATCATATTGATACCCCTCGCAAAGCCAATCATGCAGCTTATATTCTTGTGGATTCTATTTATCAGTGCTGCAAGAATGATGAGTTAGCAGATCATATCATCAACACCATGCGTCGCATTCACCGCAAAGAGCGCTAAAAAACAAAATAGTTTTTAAACGAGTTAGTTGATTCGCCTAATTTTTTCTGTACTGCAGGGTCACTTAAAATTTCAGTTAATTCATCAGCATTCAAACCAGTAGAATTTAATATTTGTTGTTTTAAATCTTCTAGTGGTTTATCGTAGGATGACAGGTCTTTTTCAGATTTGAGCAAGTCAATGCCATCTTGTACAGAGCCTTTGCCTGGCTGTCCTTTGTCTGCATGATATTTACCAGCAACAAATTTTGCAGCACTCATAAGCTGCTTCATCTCTCCAGAGGGAAGTTTTGTTGCAGGGCTTCTTGCAGGTTTTAATAAGAGTGCTTTAATTTTATCTTTTTGAGGTAAGCTATGCACACTAGCTGTAGTTTTGCTTGCAGAGGCAGTAGATGGTCCCTTGGTTTTTACAGAAGCTGGCTTAGCTGGAGCACTAGCCGCAGGTGCAGCACCTGCAGGTGCTGTTGTTGGTGATGTAACGCTAGTGCCTGGAACAGCAGCAACTGGTGCTGGAACAGATGGTGTAGCTGCAGTAGTGACCGGTGTTGGGGCAGCTGGCTTTGTCGGTGTTTTAGGAACAATTTTCTTAGCTGCAGCTGTAGGCACAGAAGTTGCAGCAGGCTTCAATACTGGTGGCACTGTAGGAGCAGTAGCAGCAGTAGCAGTTGCAGCAGTAGGCGTACCTGTTACGCGCGTGGCATTTGCATAAGAAAGAGCTGATTGTGTAAACTTATTAGTAAGATCTGTAGCTGCCTTTGGCTCCATTACTTTCAGTTTAACTAAGTCGCCAGTATAATCATTTATAGCTTTTTTGATCTTTTGTGAATGTGAATTAACAATGCTTTGAACCTTAGCATCTTGCGCCATTTGTTTGCCGGCTGCACCTTTCTGACCAGCAGCTTGTGCAGCTGCTACATTGCCAGTTAGTCCTGCTACTGCGCCTTGAGCACCTGCCGCTAAGCGAGAACCAGCACCTTTGATAGCACCACCTATTCCAGCAGCAGTGGCTTTGGCCCTATCAAACAGACCTTCGTTAAGACGTTTATTATAGGCTTCAAAGATAAGCTTAGCATCTTGATTCATAAGAATATTTATTCTTATGAATACCTAGAAACAGCTTATTTGTTCTTGCGGCTATTCTTCTCTTCTTGAATAGCCTTGCGAGTGTCTCGAGCTAGCTTGATAATCTCCTGCAAACTCTTGCGAGAGCGGGTGCCTGCTGCATTGTTGCCGCTTTGAAACTTTTCATAGTCTCCGGCAAATGTTTCTACCAAGGTTTTAAATGTATCGGCTGTATTACTCATACTAGTAATTATAGTAAGCTTTTAAAAATCAACTAGTTGCATGTTTAAAATAAAGATAAATACATATGTGAAAGGCGATAATAAACAGCCTCAAGGAACACAGAAAGTTACTGCTGACATGGTTATTAACATGTATCTTAAAGCAAAAAAGATAAGGAATACTGAAACAAAAGATGAGATAATGAAGCGTGTTATATACCTATCAGCACATTTAAACGAGTATCTTTATCTAGAATAAATCATCATGCAGCAAGCTTCGCTGATCGTGTTTGCTTAATTCTTTAGCCATAGATACCACAGTCTTCTTGCTTGCGTCAAATCTGTAAGTAGCACACACTGGGCAAATGCGAGTTTTGAGTGTTACAATAGAATCACACCCATCACAGACTTTATAATATTCCCAATGATCAATTATATATTCGGCAGCTTCTTTGCGTGTGTCAAATTCATACTTGTCATCCACATAAATACTTAGGTGACTAAGGACATAAAAGCTATTGTAGAAGCCTACCAGGCCAAAGCAGTTCAAGTAAATCCACCTGCCAGCATGAATCATGATAACCGGTTCAGTATTTTAGCTACCAATCAGCAGCCACTAGCAACTTACAGAGACGAGAATCAAGAAGCCATTGACAGTGATGACAAAGCTATTGGTCTGTTAAGAGCTTCATTAATAACAACCATTGGTACACTTACCAATATCATTAATGACATGCCTGCTAATGATTATAAAAAATATTTACATACCATAGTAGAGCGCGCTAAGGCTAATTTGGAACAAGTAGACACATACCGCAAAAACACCTGACACCTTTTTTAATTGAACTTTTGCACAGTTCCGTTATTATGGTTGAATGAGCATTAGAAAACTAAGCTGGAAAACAATTGGCAATGATTGTGACAAGCTAGCTAATCAAATAAAAGAACAGCTACCTGATTATAAAGAATATAATATTTTAGGTCTGAGTCGCGGTGGGCTAGTACCTGCAGTCATGCTAAGCCATTTACTTGGCATAGAGAAAGTATTCAGCCTGGGTTATAAATCATACTTAAATCAGGAGCAAATAGTTAAAGAGATTTATCAAGTGCCAAGTTTCGAAAAACTTAATAAGGTTATTATCATGGATGATCTTTCGGACACTGGCAGTAGCTTCATTGATACCGTGGGTATTCTTGAGTCTAAAGAGATTAAAGCGGCTTGCCTGTATGTGAAGAAACAGACATTATTTAGACCAGACTTCTTTGTTAAAGAATTTAGCCAGAAAACATGGCTTGCCTTCCCTTGGGAACCCTGTAACATAGAATAAATAATGTTACTAGTAAAACAGATTTTATGCCCCTAGGGCATTGTTGCCATATTTGGCACTTCTTATTCTTATGAAAACAAACACAAAAACAAACAAGCTAATCACACTAATCGTCGCCTTGATTGCATCCACGGCATCTTTTAGCACATTTTCGTATGCTAAAATTAAATCTCCTTTGAGTGTTGTGGGTGTTAAAGATGAATTAAAAAATGTATCGCCGCAGAAAGAAGCTCAATTAGCGAAGAAATTAAAAGTTGAGAGCAATGGCATCAAATACAATGGAGAGTTTATCCCCCAGACAGCCAGTTCCAAGCTTAAAATTCTAACTGTGAGACTCACAGTTTATTGGGCCAGAGGTAGTGGTACTGATGCAGATAGCAGAAGAATGAGAAGCTCTACAGGCTATACACTCAAACAAGGAGATTCAATTGCAGTAGACCCAAAGATCATACCATATACTAAAGAAGTATTAATTCCTAATGTGGGGTTAGTTAAGGCTGTCGACACAGGCAGTGCTGTTGTTAGTAAGACAGCTTCAGGTGGAAAATTACCGGTAATTGATGTGTTCTTTGTTAACAAAAGCGATGCCATAGATTTCGCTAACAGTAATCCTAAGATCGTAAAAGTAGCTATTCTTAATTAAATATTTACGTGCGTTTCTATAAAGCCGTAAAACGAATACTGGAAGCAGTTGGTGATGTTCCTCCACCTGCAGAACCGCCCCCTGCAATGATACAGAGAGCGGTTGATACCAAGCTAACATTTGATGATGTTTATGCATTTATAAAAGATCATGAAGGGTACCGTCCTCATGTTTACAACGACTCGCGCGGTATCCCTACCATAGGAATTGGTTTAAATTTGCTTAGACCAGACGCAAAGAAGATAGCGTCACAAGCTGGTGCAGATTATGATGCTATATTGAGTGGAAGGCAGACACTAACTGATGATCAAGTTAAAGACATATTTCGTATTACGCTAGGAATTGCTTATCAAGATGCAAAAAAATGGTTGCCACAATTTGACAGTTTGCCTAAGAATATAAAATTAGGCATTTTAGATCTATCTTTTAACTTAGGCTATACTAGGTTAAGCAAATTTATAAAAACAAAAGAGCATATAGCTAGTGGTGATTATAATTCTGCTGCTGGTGAATTACAAAAGAGTAAATGGGCCACACAAGTGGGCAGAAGAGCCCAGGGTATCATTAAACTTTTTTCTGCAGTTTAATTTTTTTCTTTTTTGGTAATGTAATAGAAACTTGCTTGATTGAGCTCGGAAATGTGTTCAACAAGTCACCAGATGTCATGCCTATGTTTGTACCTGGGCTTGCAGCTGTCTGTTGTGTGCGTGCTACAAAAGGTGATATCTTAGCTTCAAAAAAGCTTTTAAAGCTTTTCATTTTTTAACTCAGTTACCTCTTGTTTTAATTGCTTAATACTTTCAATTAAGAGAGGTATTACTTTTGTATAATTAACAGCTTTAATACCATTGGGGCGTGTAGTTACTGCTTCAGGTATAATTTGCTCCACTTCATGAGCTAATACACCCACATCAGATCCTTTGAGATGATCATATTCGCTAGTCTTCCAATCAAAATTATATCCAGATATTTTATTAAGCTTATCTAATGGAGAGCTTATTGTCTTAATATTTTCTTTAAGAGATACATCTGATGTGGAGAAAGCAATAATATCATTAGACGAGGAAATGATGCCAATTGCACTCAGTGAAGATCCAAATACTGCTGCACCATTAGCTCTGAGTGTTTGAGTTAATGTGAGTGGTTGTGATATTGTAATGGTATTACTTGCAAGTGTAAATGTTGCTGAGCTTAGAGATATTACTGGTGTGCCGCTGGATCGATTAATAACAATACCATTTGTACCGTAGAAATCAGCTGCCGCTACAACTTCACTAAAGTTAATAGCTGTAAGAGCAGAAGTAGCTGTGCGACCTACAACTTGATTGATTCCCACAACAACATCATTTGGTGTATTAGATGATCCGGTGTTGTTAATTTTTGTTGAGTTACCAGGCATGTTATCAAGCATGGTGTTTATGACACCATTTGGAGCTATATTAATTCCAGCAACATTTGAGACTTTCTGCAGACCTCCACCTGGTGCAGCTATGGATGAACTTACTTTTGTAGGATCTATAGAATTATCAACTATTGTGAGTTGATTGTTAGTATTATATGCAATATATGATCCATCCACAAGTGCAGCTGTATCATACTTGGTTAAATTTGCAGAAAGAGGTGGGTTGGGCGGATTGTTGCTTCTTGCTGACAAGCTGTAAAGAACTCGAGTTGTTCTGTCGTAAATTAAATCACCTACTTCACATCCGCTTAATGTAAACACATTAACTGCTTCTGTTGAGAATCCATTAGTATCGTTGCCGAAGAGTGAGCCGACAGAACCCAAGTTTCTGACACCCACAGGAATTCCACCAGACGTAATGCCGTCGCCAACATACAATCTCTTGGTATCAAATGTGAATGCCGGTTCGCCTAAATCAAAAGCTATGCCTACTGTATTGGCGGTCTTTCTCTGTACATCACTACCACGTCTAATAAGAATCTTGGTTAACTGATTGGCCATAGTACAGAATTATTTATTAAAAACACTTCATAAACAACATAAATATTTCATATGCTAAAGAAAGCTTCTTTGCCGAATGTGTTATATACTGCAGTTCTTCAGGGTCGTAACGTGTTGCAAGTGTTCGATGTTACAACAGGTATTAAGAGCTACTCTATAAATTTAGGCAATGTTGAAGTTATTAACGGTCCAATAGTTACAAATGATAGAGTTACTATTGTAATCAAATACGCAAAAGGGCGTGTAGAAGGAAGAGTATATACTTTGCCAAGAGGCATACTCTCTTATTCCTTTACTGTAACATAATTTATGGCAAAAAGTACAGCACAGACTAAAGAATTGATTCAAGTAAAGAAAGAGCTCGAAAGTCTTTATAAGACTGTGTATCAAGGCAATGGCTCTCCATCACTTGTATCACAAGTTACTAAATTAGAAAGCAAGATTAATTCTTTAGAAACTATGCTCGAGCATAAGCTTGAAACATTAGAATCGGAAATGGGACTCAAATTTAAGAATATCACAGAGGTTGTAACAGAAAAATTTGCAAATATCTCTTCACAAATAGCTACAGAATTTACTAAAAAATCTGCTAACTCACATAGCCAATGGAGTTTCAGAACAGCAATTACAACATCCATTATCGCTTCAGCAACTTCGCTACTCGTCTTGCTATTATCTGAATTCTTAAAAAGAGGATAATATCCCATTGATCTTGAAAATAATGTAGTTATCATAACTACATGAACTTTATTGATATTGGTTTCGCAGGTGAACCTGTGAACACTGATGGTTTTCAATTTTTATATGAGAATGACTACCCAACAGTCATGATTGGGTTTATTATTAAAAACAAGTATGATCAAGAGCGCCTGCAAATTAAAAAGTCTTACAATCCAGTAAACTATATTCATTTTCTTACAACAAAAAATATTCAGCCCATGTTTTTACGTGGATTAAAATTAACGGCTAAATCGAAATATATTCCGCTGATTAATCAGCTAGAGCAACTCAACCTAACACTGCCTGCAGAAGTAAATTTAAAATTTTATAAAAATCTTTTGAGTGAATATAATTTAACATGTGATGATTGTTTTAGCTTTCTGCAAAAAGGCATTTACCCAATTGATGGTAGATATGTTGCTGATATGGTTAAAGAGACATGTAATTTAGAAGACCTTTATGCGAATTCTTTTGATGATGTCTGTCCTAGCTTTCAGCGACTTGGGTATTATACTATATTTGTATTGAGCAGCAAAACAAACACAAGCTTCAAGCTTGACAACTTTATTAAAGAATTAAATGATCACCAAAAACTTTCTTGATACTTTAGACGAAGAAGAATTATCATTAATTTATTTCCTATGTCAAAATGTATTGCAGCAACTCAACTGCAATGTTAATATAGATTTGATCAAATGCTTCAAGTCTCGATGGTTAGAAGCTATTTTACCACAGTGTAAATCCCACCTGCAGGATGATAAACAACATGTTGCTGATAGTATATTAAAAAAACTAGCTGACCAAAAATAAATATTCTCGAAGGAGCAGTTATACTTGATATACTAGGGGTGGGTTGGCGGGAACTATTTTGATAGTTACTAGTATATTAGAGATGGTTTGTTTTTATATAATATTTTGTTGTTGCTTACGAACTGTTGAGCATATACTATAAATAATCATGTGCACAGCACACTATCAGGGATAGAGATGCAGTTAAAAAGTACAGCGCTTTACAGGGAATTCACAGCTGAAAGAGATGAAATACTCAAACACAAATGGTGTCTTTCAGAGAAGCAAGGCAAAGATGTTGGTTTTGAAGTGGCCTTACTAGATTGGTGCATACATCATCGCATTGACTGGCGTAAAACTAGATAAGCTTATTTCTGATTATTTGTAACCGGATTGCAACAGACCTGAGCACCGTCGTTAATGGTACTTGCAGCTTTTCTTACTTCACTATTTGTCTCATATAGTGTGAGTGGTAAGTTTTTAAATAAGTGACTGTGTGGATCCATCTTGACACTGTCATCATCGCGCCCAGTGCCATACACAATGATGGGCATTGATTCAGCTGTTGCACCTGTGCCACCTTCATTGGAACCATACACACCATTAATATCAGTACCTTTGACACAGTTAATATTGCTACCATAAATTGGTACATTACCGGTAGCGCTGCATGGATCTCCATCGCCGTCTTTTATCATGGCGCTAACATCTGCAGGTTTTAGGTATCCAACAATTTGTGCAGTATCTGTTTTACCAATAAACACAGTGCTGTCAGTCTTACCAATGTATGCAGTACCCACTTGATTGGGTGTGTAGAACTTGCCCAGTCTACCCTTAAGAGCCAATTTTGACATGGGCACACCAAAGCCAATGATCTTGCCATTGTTATTATTGAAGTCTGTTGCGGCAGCACCATACACAGTGGACTGCTCTGTAGCTTGTATTTCCACTGGTGCGGTTACATGGTTAGTAAAGATTTCACCTTCCACATGCATGGAGCCTGCTACAGTAGCATTAGCAGTAATGCCAAGATTGCCTTCAATTACAACCTGCTTTCTGTTTCTCTGTCTGATGCTAATGATATCAGCAATGAGTGACAATCTTCTGCCACCATCTATGTTTACTTCATTTTCACTGGCAATATTGACCTGTTCACCAGCTACATTAGTAATGGCACCTGCTATGTTAAGGGGTCCATATGTTTTTAAATTGATACCACCAGAACCCACTTGCACATTGTAACGATTACATACATTAAGTGTGTAATTACCACCAGGTAAGTCATCCACGTGCACATATTCAATGAGTGGCGATGGCTGGCGGTTATAGAATACTCCATATGGTGCTATCTGCACATCTGTTATGAAGATTTTTCCTTGTGGATCAACTCTAATTGATCCGAAATCATTCATAACTGTTCCAATTGTTTCAATTTTGTGTTTGGTAATTTCTACAATTTCATTACCACCCAGACCCATTTTCTTCTCTATTTCAGCTAATGTGGCAATTTGATTATTAATCTTAGCTGTTATTTGAGACTTTCTACTATCGGCTACCCAATCTCCTGCATAGGATGAAGGGCTCAGAGTTGTACCATTGCAGCATGGGCATTTGGCGCCAAAGATACGACCGTTGCCTGATGGCCACACAGAAAAATCAACGGCACCACCTAGCACTGTATTGGGGCTGGTATAGTTTACTGTGCCCAGAAGACCGGGGTATCTAACACTAGGTAGTGAAACACCATTTACAATGGACATGGAGTACAAGTAATCACCACCACTGTCAGCTAATGTTCCGTTTACTTGATTAGTAAACCCTACAGGCAGGTAAGAATTATTATAATAAAAATATGTATTGAAAGGATCAGAGCATACTGGACAAGGTGCAGCTCTGCCTAATTTTTTCTGTAATTTTGAAGAAAGTTTTGGAACACCTGTACTTGTTCCATTAGTGCGTTGAATATCAAACAGCTGTTTCAAGTCTGCAATTTCACTGACAATCCCCTTCCATTGTTTGGCTAGGTCAGCGTTCAAATTGCCAATTTTTCTAAAATAATCTCCTTTGACTAGGAAGTCATGATCTTTTTCAGTATATTCATTTCTATCACCGCGCACCGTTAGGAATTGATCTCCCATTACTAATTTTTGATCATTAGCAGTAGCAAGCTCAATATTTGCATAATTATTAAATTCCTTGAATGAACCGGAGAAGTGAGTTAGCTTTAACATCTCTCGATTATCAGAATTTACAAATTGTAATGTGCCGCCTTTCTGGTTGATAACATATTTGTTGCGATAATTTTCTGTATTGATATTATATTCTTCGTTTGCAGCAAGTCTTTTGTTTTCATATTCACCCGGGTAATCCATGCCCTGACTAGCTCCTGTTACAATAGAAAAATCTGTTGAGCGAGCACTACCAGCATCAAAAATACTTCTCCAATCCTCAACACCAAATGAAGAAGCAAAATAAACTGGTCTTAATGGATCACCGGCGTTAAAAAATACCCACAAATGAGACCCTACATTGGGGATAGCAAAAGCACCATTAGCACTGTTACTATAGCATTCAGGTGTATATGCATAACTCAATTTATTAACATTATTAACATTGGTTTGCGTGGGATCACTGAATGCATCATTAAGTCGGAAGTAATTTGCATCATACATGTTGCCTGGCTTCTCACCGATTGCATCACGATTTTGAGTATATTTGGTTAAAATTTCTGGCGTTATTTCGCATGATGAAAGATTAGATACTGTTGTGGGTAACTTGTTGCTGCTGCTTATGGAACCGGTATTTTGATACACATTATACCGACCACTACTTGATTGACCTGCTAGAGGAGCAGCACATTCAGCCCAAGGTAAAATCCTTTTTAAATCTTCTACAACATCTGTTAAATCACTGTATGTGTTAACACCAACGAATTTAAATTTCTTGTCCCTTTTAATTTCTGTCCAATTTTTGTATACAGTCGGTGAAATATGTGGTACAAAAACTTTAACACGGCCGCGCTTAAGCGGATCGTTATTCTGTACAACTATGCCCAGGTAATTACCGTAATATTGTGGATAATTCATTGTTGATATATTATTATTTACTTGTATAATGTTATTATGCTAATGAAAGTATCTCACGAATCTCCTGTATCTATACTTGATCTCTCAAGGGATTATAATGATTTTGACTACTGTCTTGTGCATCTCTTGGATCAATATCCTGCATATAATGACTTTTTTAAATCAGCTAGACATATTTACAATAGAGAAGTGCTGCTTGATAATTCTATTTTTGAATTGGGTAAAGCTTTTGATAGTCGCGAGTTCTGGGTAAAGGCTAAAGAGATCAAGCCAAACATGTTTATTGTGCCAGATGTGCTGGAAGATGCTCAAGGCACAATGCAAAGCTTCAAAGCTTTTGCGAATTACACACTCAATATTAAGGATAGTTTTCTTACAAAAGCCATAGGCGCTGTGCAGGGTAAAACTTGGCATGAGTTAAAAGAATGCTACAAATTTATGGCAGATAATGCTGACATGATTGCCATAAGTTTTGATTTTAGTTATTACCTAACTACTGGTGAAGGTATGACACATCTTGAGAAGTGGTGCACTGGCCGTCAGCGCTTCATTGCTGATCTCATAAATACAGGTGTATGGAATTGGAGCAAGCCGCATCATCTGCTTGGTTGCTCTTTAGCTAAGGAGTTTAGATATTATGTGGATAGAGATATTAACAATATTGTTAGTTGTGATACCAGCAATCCCGTTGTTGCTGCTATACATGGATTGAAGTATGATGCTGATTATGGTTTAGATAATAAACCATCAACTAAATTAGCTGACCTCATTACACACAATTTTACAGATGATCAACTTGAACTTGTAAAGTATAACACTGCAATGTTTAAGAAGATTGTTCGCAGATGAGACCTTGGGTAACATTTTTTTCGCAAACTGGTACTGAGATATATGATCTTAGTAATGCACTTGGCATATACCCAGATTGTATTGCAACAAACAAACAGAATCATAAGAATACTAATATTAGATTAAAAGTAGTAACAGAATTTAGATCACAGAAACTAAATGAAAATATTTGGATTCAGTTGCCGCAGAAACCAACTGTGAGTGACTATGAAGGCGTATTGAATTGTTTTGAGAACCCTGTTATTACATTGCATGGGTTTTTAAGAATTATTCCCAAAGAGATTTGTGAAAAATATGAAATATATAATTTGCATCCTGGATTGATAGATAAATATCCTTCTTTAAAGGGATTCAATCCACAAGAAAGAGCTTTTGCTGAGGGGTATAAATTAGCAGGCTGTGTTATACACAGAGTAACACCTGGGGTAGATGAAGGAGAAATATTAATGAGCCAGGGCACAGGCATTGAGGGAATGTCGTTAGGTGGTGTTTACGGTGCATTGCGAGACACAGCACTTGATCTCTGGAAAAGCTTTTTCACAGCATATAAAATCTTAGAACGCTAATATGGATTTATCTCTACACTACGAAAACGTTTTTCTCAAGCCTAATTTTAATTCAGTACAATCCAGAGCAGAGATTGATACAGATATAATGTTTGGATCTCGTACATTTAAGCTACCAGTTGTGCCTGCAAATATGAAGTGTTGTGTAGATACAGACACATGCATGCTTTTAGATAAGCATGGCTATTTTTATATCATGCATAGGTTTGATGAAGATATAAACAACTTTGTCCGCTATGCTAATCTTCAAGAGTTTCATACTATCTCTATAAGTGTAGGGATACAGCAGAAAGATAAGAACATATTAACATCCATTGCGCAGAGCATGATGAGAGTCGATTTTATAACCATAGATGTTGCTCATGGCCATCATTCAAAAGTAGCAGATCAAATTAAACATATCAAGCAAGTGATTCCCAATGCAAAGATTATTGCAGGCAATGTTGCAACTTTTCAAGGTGTAGAATATTTACATAATGTTGGGGCTGATGTTGTAAAAGCCGGCATTGGTGGTGGGTATGCATGCACTACAAAAGACAAGACAGGGTTCACCTATCCTATGTTTAGCTGCATAATAGAATGCGCCAAGGATAGAAATATTCCCATTATTGCAGACGGCGGAGTGCGCTGCAACGGTGATATCGCTAAAGCTCTTGTAGCAGGTGCAAGCATGGTCATGTGTGGGTCCATATTTGCTGCTTGTTCGGATAGCCCGGCACCACTTGTTAAGGATGCAAGTGGCAGGCGGTATAAACAATACTTTGGTTCTGCAAGTCAGCATAATAAGATTGAAAAGAAAAATATTGAAGGTACAATGAAGCTCATGGAAACAGATACATTCACATATCTCGAAAAAATGGAAGAGATAAAGCAGGACTTGCAGAGTGCAATAAGTTATGCTGGTGGTTGCAATCTGGGCGCGTTAAATTTAAGTAAAGTACCGTACGGGGTAAGATTATGAACAAAGAAGATATTGTCAAATACGTTGAGAAAAATTTTCCAGAAACATGCAAAGAGTTTCAAAAAATACAAGCTGAATTATACGAAACATTTTGCAAGAAACAGTTTGACTATGGTCCAGGAAATATTTCTTTGGGTTCTGATCTGGTAAAACAAGAGGATAAATTTGCAGCAGTTTCTGCCATTGTGGTGCGCCTCAATGATAAAATTCAACGCCTAATTAATTTGGTCTTAAAAAAGAAAGCCATGAATTCGGCTAATGAGCCTGTCATGGATGCATTTAGAGACTCAGCAGTGTATGGCATTATAGCAGAAATAGTATATAATGGTAAGTGGGGCAAATGATTTTTACTTTTACAGGTCCGCAGTGTTCGGGTAAGACTACTCTTTTAAAGAAGTGTAAGGAGTACTATGGTTCTAAGCTTTGCTACATTGATGAAGTTACTAGACTGATTAAACGCGAGTATGGGGTTGATATAAATGAAACTGGTGCAAATGATGTAACTCAAACTTTGATTCTTAATAAGGAGTTTGAGAATTTATTCTATAATTACAAAGGGTTTGGATTTCAAGGCATACTGCATGATCGTTGCTTGATGGATGGCATGGTGTTTACAACTTATTTTGCTAGAGGGAAGTTGAATGATTTTCCTGTGTCTAATAGTTTGGGATTGATGTACTATGTGAATCATATTCATAGGTATGATCATATCTTCTATCCAAGTCCTCATGATGTTCCGTTAGTAGATGATGGTGAGAGAAGTGTTAATAAAGAATTTAGAGATGCAATTATTGATCTATATGAAAATTTCTGGTTGTCAGATGAAAGACTAAAGGGAAAAGTAACTATCTTAAAGGGAACAGTGGAAGATCGAATGGAAGCAATTAAAATAAAACTTAATGAACACGGAATTAGATAACAGTAACATATCAAAGCATCTGGGCAAAATAACAGGATACAAGTGTACCTATGATCCATCTCTGCTCGTTAGAGAGCCCCGGGCTAACAACAGAAAACACTTGAATATCAGTGATGATGCACCTCCCTTTGCCGGTTATGATATTTGGAATGCATATGAAGTTTCATGCTTAACAGAATATGGCATGCCCATTGCAGCTGTGGCAAAGATTGTGTATCCTGCTAATAACAAATACATTGTGGAATCCAAGTCCATCAAACTGTACATGAATTCCTTTAACATGGAAGTGTTTGATGGCACAATAATTAACGTGCTGCAACAGCTTGAAGCAAAAATTCGTAATGATCTATCCGACCTATTAGAAACAGAAGTTCGGGTCTATGTTCGTTTGACCGCTGCAGTTGATGATAGTGTTTACTATCCGCCTATCTTTAGTAATGGCTCTTATCCTACTCTGGAGAATCTTATTGATGTTACAACTATTGAGACTGCAGATTACAAGGAGAATCCTAATTTGTTGAGCGCAGAATTATTAACTGAATCTAAGACTCAGAGATTTCATTCTGCTTTATTGAAGAGCAATTGCAGAGTAACATCACAGCCAGATTGGGGTGATGTGTACATTCACTACAAAGGCAAGCATCTGTTCAATGTAACATCGGTGTTAAAGTATGTTGTATCATTCAGGGACGAGTGTCATTTTCATGAAGAGATTTGCGAGACCATCTACAAAAGAATCTATGATAGATTTGAACCAGAAGAACTTGTAGTGTCTTGCTTGTATGTGCGCAGAGGTGGCATTGATATTAATCCTACCAGAGCAAACAAAGCAGAATTACTTGATAAAGTGCTAGTGGATCAGTACAAGTATTTTGTTAAAACACCGCGGCAGTAATTAGCCGTTAAGATTCAGTCTTCTGAGGAAGTCTGATACTGTGTGAATGTAGGAAACATTGCCACCGAGTACATCGTTATCCAAACCTGGTACGTACTGGAATGCTATATCAAATGGTGAAGACAATGTTGGATCTGCAACAACCACATTGGAAACGCCGTTGGCTGAAAGATTGATGGTTGTTGAAATATAGTCTGATCCATAAAATCCAATAGCAAATGTGGCTATTCTTGTTGCAGGCACATAAGAGCTACTTTTTACAAAGCCGTAGAAAAGGTTATTACCAGGAGCAGCAGATACTGTCAAAAGAATGGATGAATCGCCACCAGCAATGGTATTGCCAGCTATGGCTGTGAGTACAAATGAAAGAGATCCACTATACACTGTGTTGCTACCGGATAGAACACCTGTTGGGAAGTTGCTGTCAATCAAGCCGGAGGCTGGAATATAAGCTGTAAATGAAGAGACTGCACTATTGAATGTAGCAGTATTGGTTGCATTAGTAGAAAATGGAGCTGTAACTGTTGTTGCCATATAAAGTATTTATTCTAGATTTTGCACTTTTTTCAAGTATACAACTATTTTTCCAAAAAAAAAGGGCCCCGCAAGAGGCCCTTTTTTAAATTTCCTGGGACTGACCAGGTGAAAATATTTTCTTTTGATCCCCTGCCTATCAGGACAGAAGTGAGTACTTTGTTTAGAAGTAAACGGCTTGCTGACCAGGTAGGAATGCTGTGCCAAGACCCTGAAGGATGATGACGTGGTAGTAGAGATTAGCGCCAAAGATGTTGTCAACAACACCATAGCGGGTCAATAGACCAACGCGTGGAGCGAAGTCATTTGGACCAATTGTTCTCTGCACCATGACTGGAATGTACGGACAATAGATGATACCAGTGTCGTAGAATTCCGGACCCTTGTAGCCAAGGAGAGCATATTCAAGACGTGTTGTACGAGTATTTGCGACTGTAACACCGTTGGCTGGGAATGGACCCGAGCCACCGAAATTACCGCCAGCATTTGCTTCGAACTGTGCCTCTGTGCGTGTATCACGATACACGTTGAAGCGACCTGCGAGGGAACCCACTTTTGCAACTCCGACTGGCTGAGTATTAACATTACCCTGTACTGGTGCCCACTGGAATTCAGGTAGCATTTCGAGGATTGCGCACACACGAGGTGTTGCAACAACGAAATTAGCTGAACCACGGCGGTTACGTACAGCGATACGGTTAGCCTCAACGATGAGTCTCTGGTAGAAGTCACGATTGCGCTCGACGAGCCAACGGCCGTCTGCTGAAGCAGGTGACCAGACTGAGAACCCTTGGCCGTAACCGGCGTTGAGTGCTGTCTGAATCATTCTGATGATCATTTCACGATCGATTTCGGCCTGTAGCTCATAAGACATAGCGTTTGTGAGCTCAGTGTCGATATCAATACCGTTCATGTTCTTCAAGTCCTGCTCGAGTTCAACTGACCAACGAGCTGCGAGTCTACGTGTACCAGCTTCAACTGCAGTCTTCTCAAAGCTAACCACAATCTGTGGGATATTGCTTGTTAACTCAAACTGGCTGAGCAACTGAGCAACGCCACGATCTTGATCGAGCATCTGGAAGAAACCTGTGGCCCCGGACAAGGCTGATGACGAAGCACCAGTGAATCTTGTGTCGAGGTACTGGTAACCCAATTCAGGGTTAGCAGAGAGACCTCTTAGGTTGTTGTAGTACTGGGATGATGAACTTGCGTCCAACGAACCAGACTGATAACCTAAGTTGGTAGGCTCATACTTGTAACGAAGTGCGAAAGCAAGTCCGACAGGGCCGCTCATGGGCTGAACACCAACGATTTCGTTAGTGATCAACTCAGGGAACGTACGTCTGATCATTGGGATGAGAATCTTCGGAAGACGAGCATCGCCTGCGGCGTATGCGTTATCATTCTGTGATGGGAACTGGTTGCCGAATGAACCGGCGCCACCTGTTTCACCACCGAATACGCCTGAGCCAGCCTGACCATAAGGTAGGCCGCCTGCAGTACCACCGGAAGCGTTGTTAGCCTCAAAGCACCACTTTTCCTGGTTTTCCAAGAGAATGGCGGTATTGAGACGTGTGTGATCGTCTTCGATTGCTCTTACGTTGTTGGAAGAGTAGTCCAATACTGGACCCCACTTCTCAAGCAACACACGAGCGCGAGACTCATCAATGTATGCCTGTGTAGGACGGATTTGTTTTGCCATAATAGTATAAATTTCCTATTACTAATGTCGACCTTTATTTACTGTTCAGGATCTGCCTCAACAGAAAGCGAAATCAATACTTACCAAGCTCTGACATGTAAAGACCAAATGCTGGTTCATTACTTGCAGACTTTGCTTCCTGTTTCGATTCCTCGATTACGGGTCTGTCAACTTCTTTTGATACTGTTTCAGTGACAGCCTCGTTCTTTAGATTCTGGAGACGTTCTTCTTCGGTTTTCTCGAAAAGACCAAGTGTATACTTAAAGTTCTCTACAATAAACTTTTCTGACTTACCGTCGAGCATTTTTTTCATATACTCTTTCTTTTCGGCATTTAAACCAGATAGTTTCTGTTCAAGTACTAATGTAGCTCTTGTCTTCTCAAGGCTCTCTGTTAGAGAAGTAACCTTGGAATTGGCGTCTTCAAGCTGCTTTGCAGCTTCATCTAATTTGGTCTTACCATCGACGACTGCGTCGCGGATTGACTCTTTAGCAAGTGCCATATCAACTGAGAGGGTGCCACGAAGTTCATTTAGAATTTCAATGGCTCTCTTGTTGTTTACTGCTTCTTGCAATTCCTTTGTAGGAAGTTTTTCTTCTAGATACAAATCAAGATAGTTGCTGATTTGATCTACTAAATTGGTCTTAAACTTTGCTGCTTCTTCATTAAGAGCAGTCTGATATTTCTCAACAACAGTCTCAAGCTTCTTGGCGCGATCAGCGTCAACAGCTTGTACTACTTTGTTTAATTTTACTGTGTGATCTGCATCAATAGCTTCTAGAAGCTTCTCTAGCTTATTGGAATAATCTGTATCCTGTTCAGCTAGCGCTTTTTCAACATGAATAGTTACTCTTTCATTGACTGTGTCATTAAAAGCTGTTTCAATTTCTTTAAGAATATCTTCAGTGAGAATATCCTTGGTTGCTTCTCTTAGAATGTTAACGATGTTTTTTGTTTCCATAAATTAAAAAATTTTGTTTTTGGAAGCAGCTTCTATTCTAGCTTTGAGCTTTGAATTAACCACTTCCTGTAAATATTTATTTGCTTCAGAATAATTTTTCTGAGAAACCGCTTTTAAAAAGGAAATTATATTTTGCTGCTCACTAACTTGGCTTTTGCCAGCTTTCTTAAGAGCAATGGCAACAGCCTGTTTTTGTGCTGCAGCTTTGGATTCAGGCTTGGATGTTCCGATTTTACCGGTCTTCTTGAATTTATCCATTTCAGTCTTAACATTCTGACTGATCACTTTCTGTGAGCTTCCGGATTTCAATGGCATATAATTATTTAGTTGTTTCTAGTTAAAAATTAACTGGTTTTTAACATTTTAAAGAAACCAAGAATTTGCTCCTTTAAAAACGATTCAACTTCCTTTCTGGGTAAATTTTTAAGACTATTTTCAAATTTTTCAAAGAATTCTTCTAGTGTACCATCTGCAGCTACAACAAATTGTTTGCTTTCCAAGATACCATTTACAAATGCTTTGGGGCACGATGGATCAGCAACACAGTCAACAGCTACTAATCTCATGTCAGTTACACGGTTAACACCACCAGACTCTTCATTTAGCTTGCCAAGAGCACGGCTTGACATGCCAACTTTAACACCATCATTAATAAGAGATCTTACAATTTGTCCCATGGGTGTTGAGAGAACTTGTGATCTTCCATAGACAAAATTACCTTCCATGCGAAGATTGGTAGTTAAATGACATGCTCTTTCGAGATTCACTTCAGCTGATGTAGGGTGATTGAGCTCACCCATGGCTCTCTTTGTATCAATCATCTCTTTAACATAGCGTCTCACTTCGCGCTCCATGTCTTCTCTTACATAAACACGCTGGTTCTTGTTAACTTCATTGCACATCATGTATGGCCCTTGAATAAAAAGTTTTGCAGGTTCTTTAGGGTTTTTCTCCTCTAAAATATATTCAAATTGCTCTTCTGGAGCGGGAGTTTCTACAAGCAGATGTAGTGCCATATTATTATTTATTGGTTTAATGCTCATTTATTTATACCTAATTCTTTTTCAGTCAATATAAGAAATTTGAAGTTGCGTTGATCGCACCATTTCTTAGCAGCTTGCCACTTGGATTGATTTTGTACATATCTTTTATTCTCATATACCATGGTACTCATTCTTTTGCGGCCTTTAACTGGTATAGCCAGCTGTTCACTTGGTTTGATCTCTATGATATACTTGTTCACCTTGTCTCCCTCTTTGATAGCTACAATACCATCAGTATAATAACGGTGGTACTTACCATCTAAAGGATTCAAGTACGGTATAACAACGGCTTCACTTGCCCATTCTACTACATTAGGATTATTGTCACACCATCTAAAGAATTTTAATTCCCAGCCTGATCTGTACACTGGCTGCTCTCTTCCAATGTATTTTGCTGCATTTTGGGGACGAAATACACCTTGCCTGTATTTACCATTTCCTTGCAAGGGAATCATGATTATCCAACAAAGAAAGTAGGTGGAGCAGCATCTCCAAGACCTGGAGCACCTTCATATAGCTTTTGCTCTAATGCAGCTTTTTCTGCTAAACCTTGGGATAGCAAGTCATTGTAATTGATTGAGCCACCACCGAACAAAGTTGTGTTTTGATATTTGCCTCTTACATTGCCTACTGCGATTTTAGATAAAGCAAGCGCATATTGATACACCCAGTTTTCTTTGATAATATCTCTTAATGGTCTTTCCACATAGCATGAAACTGCACCCCAGAATCGACTACCAGAACCTGGTGTGCGAGGCGGTGGATACATTACCAGATATTGTGTTCTAGGATCAAAAGTAAAAGACCGACGAATAGCTAAAACCTTTTCGCGCACATCTAGCCAATTTTTAAGTACATACCAGCTCACTAAATCAAAACCATAGTTACCCATGGCATAGCTAAAATATGTTTGCTGTGCTAATGTTTGCTCAATGGTGAATAATGTATTGACACCTGTTGAGCTTCCTTCTTCAAAATTAAAAATATCAATTACCTTACGATATTCCATAGTATCATAATCAAAGCTATTAACAAGCTTTGCCTGGCTATTCATAGAAGGATTAAAATATGCAGTAAGTGATGTGTTAAAGTTTGTAACGCTTAGGTAGTTTGTTCTGGTTAAAATTTGATTTTCAAAAATACCATCCACATAGGTGGCCGATAAAGCAGAAGAAGAAGCAAATAAAGATCCTTTTATTGTGGATGTTGCTGCATACACTGTTGTATAGGATTGAATAGTTTTATTAAAATATGGCGTAATACTAAAAAGACTATCAACTCTAAGACCTTTACCATCTTCATAGAGATTAGAATCAAAAACTAGATACTCTTCTGTATACCCTGCATACTTTGCAAACATTTCACATGCAATAGAGATATTTTCAAAAAGCTGATCATGGTGAATTTCAATATTAACCATGGGTGCGCCTAGCGCGCGCGTGATACGATCACCCAGGCGACCAAATGAATCTATTTTGCTTGTTAAGTTGGTACTTTGAAAAGCTGAGATGGGCGTAACGGCATTGCAATCCATTTTATGCTCCTCCTGCTGCTGCTTCGCCGCCTCCAGCTTCACCACCTGCACCTGCTTCAGGAGCTGTTGCACCTGCTTCACCAGGTCCAGGACCAAATTCTGGCGGTGTTTCAGCACCACCAGCTGCAGCTGGTGCACCACCTAGAGCAGAAGCTCCACCAGCAGCTGCACCGCCTGCTTCAGGAGCTGCACCTGAAACTGTAGCACCTTCGTCTTGCCAATTGGGACCAGCATTTGTAATTTGATCAAGTTCCCAGAGTAATTCCCTATCTTTACGTAGAAATTCTCTATTGGCCATAACATCTGAATCTGACCAGCCAAGATATTTTTTCTGTGCGTACGTCTTGGAAACCAAGTCACTTTGTGTGATGCTATTGAAATTTTCAGCCTTTAGCTGGAATTTTTGATTTTCACGTAGTTCGTAAAAATTTGTTGGTACATTGAATACGAGGTCTAATTCTGAATCTTTTAACTTGAGCTTTTCCCAGATACCTTTGAGCTTGAGATGTGTAATAAATCCATTCTTGAGCCCGGTAGCGAATCTCTGCTGCAATCGAATAATGAAGCGAGCAAATTTTAATTCTTCACGAAGAATATCAGTACCATCACGGAATGCATCATCAGCATCTAATCTGGTTACTGGTACTTTGAGGGCTTTGTAAAGTTTTTTAACAAAGTACATTAAGTCTGCCAGTTCACCGAGATTAGCACCACCGGGCAATTGAGTTACAGAAGTGCCTTCACTGCCAGCCCGCTTGGCAAACCAAAAGCTGTCAAGCATGGATTGTGGGCTGAATTTTTGAACTGTGGCACCTTGATCTGCATCATATGTTCTCTTAGACCAATAATTGGTCATTAATTTTCTTAGATATGCTTCTGCTTTGGGTGGCGGCATATTGCCCACATCCACATTGAAGACCAAACGCTCTGGTGCACGGACCAAGCGATAAATTACAATTGCATCTTCAATAAGGCTCAACTGACGGTAGGCTCTACGAGCATTTTCTATGAACGGAAGACGTACTGTTTTATTTTCATTCCAAATACCAGAATTGATATAGGTAACTTGATTTGTATCCATTGGTATGAGCTCCTGTTTAACCACCTTCATTGGATTGCGAGCATCATAAATATTTTTTCTTAACAGATAGCCTTTAATAACCATGTTTTGTACATTGCTGTAAATTGGATCAATAACCTCTGAAGGAATAGCCATAACACCGAGAATACCCTCTTTAGGATATTTTTTATGAATAATATGCTCGTAATATAGCTCTGCGTCTACTAATAACCCTCTGAGGTATTCCCAGCCTTTATGTTCAAGATCAAATAACTCTACAAACTTCTTGCATTCGCGAGCTAGCTCACCTTTCTGTTGATCAGAGAGGTCGGGGTTATCAATATTAAGCTTAACAATATCACCATTATCATCTTTATTGATAAATTCGTCACAAATTTCATCTAACGCGTCTGCAACTTCAGAATAAGCTGCCATAACGCGGTAGTCCATAAGGCGACGACCTTTGTCAGGCTGTACGTTAGCATACATGAACTCATGATAATCTTTATTTTGAATAACATTTGCATACATGTCTTCCGTATATGCAATAGAGGAAGCTATAGACTGTCTGGAGAGTGCTTCATCACGCTTTGTGCCCTGATCATAAAACAACTCATACTTAGGATTGAGTTGATTGATTTTATCAGCTACATTTAAAGAGGTGTAAGGCAGTCTAGATGAAACATATTTCATCAGCTCGCGACCGAAATTTCCTTGGTTTTCTTTACCTTGATAATTAGAATTAGCTGAATCAGGCATATATTATAAATTATTTATGTAATTCTAATTGAAACTAAACTGTAAATATTAAATATCCCCTACTTTTAACTGTATGAGTAATCCACATTGGTTAAGGATGGTGATCCAGAGACAGATGCTGTCTCTATATCAGATACTAAGCCTGTGCTTAGCGGATATGTGAAAGATGAGCTTGTCAGTATGTCATAATTTGTAAGCAGTCTAGAATTATAGAAGTTATTGTTAATAAAGAATATATTAGACGCGTCATTGCTAACAGCTGGGAAGAGCCAGCTTTTAATAGTAAATGATGTGTCACCAACAATCTTAAACTTATCTAATCCATTAAGCTCTATTGGATAATTTAGATTGATACTGCCATTCCATAGAACTTCACTACGAATTTCTTGTGCTGTTGTAAGTGTAGGGCTTACTAAGCCATCTGGTACGCGCCAAGAAATAATAATGTACGGGTTATTATAAGGTACAAAATTAGATATTATCTGATCCATATCAGACTGAAATTTAGTTAAAACAGACATTGATATATCAATGTTTACTGGAACCGGGCTTCTATAGTATGCTGTGGAGCTCTTTGCATCGTTATCTGAAGTTCCGCGGGGGTAATAGAATCCACCAATTTTATTAAAAACTCGCGATTCGTCGCGTGAAACACTATTTATATTAATGGCAACAACAGGTATGGTTATGTTCATTGCTTTATTAACTAAATCATACATTACACGCTGTTTAGGAGAGTAAACATATCTTACCTGTAATAAGCTCTGAGGAATTCTGTTTTTATCATACCGCTTTATGATAATATCATCAAATGCAGCCACAAATTGTGTGAGCACATCCTTAATCTCAAAATGATATGTTTGGTTCTTCACTTAATTATTTATTAAACAATACGATCAACAAAATATTTAGGTAGCTTATTCTTAACTCTTTTAATAACATTAACTATATTACCATCTAGAATATATGTTGTACTGAAATCTTTCCTGCTTCTCGTGGCTCTACCAGAAGCTTGAACAACAGCATTGAGCATTTTATTCTCATACCATTCTTTATCTATATCAAAAATTTTCTTAATACGTTTAGATGATAGTGGTGGATAAGGTAGTTTTACGATAATCTGAAAACGTGCTAAATCATCCTTTAGATCAACACCAAAAGCAAGAGACGGTGAAACTAGGATTGTTGGAAAGTCTGCCTCATAATGTTCTTTTAGAATTGCTTCGTTGTTAGAGAAGCTATCTCTAAACAAGTATCTCTTGTTACCTGCAAGTCTTTGTTTTAAGGTTTCTGTTATATCAAGTGAGTGGGTATGTATAATACCTTTATCGTTTTTATGAAAGTCGACTATTGTTTTTATCTGATCACAAATTGCTGGCAAAACTAACTTAATATTTTTATAGTTAAGCTTATTTTTTGATGTAACGTAAATTGGTGATTTAGCTGCATCAAAATCACTATCCACCTCAACATACTCATAATCTTTTATACCAAGATGCTTTGCAAAATTTTTATGATCAATAATTGTAGCAGACATGAGTAACACATTATCGGCGCTATCAAAAATAAACTTGGAAAGCTTATCTGCTTTGAGCGGAGTAATGGATACTTTTTTTGCATCTTTATCAATTATAAATTCACAATCCTGCCACAATTGATCAATTGTTGTGAGCGAGCTATGCAGATTTTTAAGATATTGAAGCCTTATGCGCTCAGGTTGTGATAGGGCTGTCTGTCGCTTGCTCACTTTATTAACAAGTGTGTTGATTTGTTCGCTTGTATTGAAAATGAGCTCGTAAATCCATGTGCGTACTTTTTCATTATTATCAGTAATGAGAGTTTTATATTCTATTCCGTATGATTTGAGGCGGTCGTACACAATATCTGCAGAAAATCTTTTAATAAGTTCATCTTCAAGCTCTGAAGCTTCATCACATATAATGAAGTTCTTTCTCTTTATATGACTAGGTAGCGCTAGAAACATTTTGTAATTTAAGACTGCAAATTGTGATGTGAGAGCTGTATTCCGTGCATTATAATATGGGCATCGATTTTTCTCCCAGCATTCTTCCTTTAGCTTTGATACAAACACACAGGGAGCAGTTTCAACATCAAAATTCTGATCCACTGCACACACATAATTTGATTTGCCTTTCAAACTATCTGTATCGGTAAATAGCTTCAAATACTGATCTTGTAGTGACTTGGTAATAGTAAGTGCAAATGCCCCATGCGGTGGTTGCTCTAGACATTTTACTTCATTTATATAGTTGCCAGCAAAGTCTTGCTTATATGCTGCATATCCATTTATAAGATTTTTAAATTCTGCTGTAGGCTGCGAGCTTATGCCTGCAAGTGTCTTGGCGAGGAAGCTTTTACCGGCTCCTGTAGGCGCGCAACAAATAACAAATTTTTTGCCGTTATTAAAAGCACGCTCTACGCCTTTAATTAGTTTAACTTGCTGAGTACTTGGATTATACTCTTCCGGAAAATGCTGAATATATCTACTGAACACTAATATATTATAATATCTTTTTATAGAGAGTAAACTGATACTTTTTTGTTGAACAGTTTTGATGTCTTCTTGAGCTGCAGATCTTCAACTTTCTGACATGTGTCACGATTCACATTGCAAAATGTATTCAATGTGTAGTCAAAAATTAAGTTGCTACTATTTTTTTGAAAAATAAACGGGTAGGGAAGTTCATAGATAATTTTTTTATTAGTCTTTGCATCAGTTACAAGAGTGAATACACAAAAAAAGTCCTTTATACAAAATAGAATAAGCCTGCCTTGTTTCAATATTTTATTATCAATACAAATAGTAATATTTTTTTGTAGGTAATCTTTTAAAGATTCTTCGATTTCAAAAATAGATGTCATTGGTTCATGAACCTTATTTTTTGCTGGGTTGATAATAAGCTTAGTTTTTCGTTAAAAAATTTCCAAAATTGCTGATTGGCTGGGATGACTTGAATAAGATTGCATGCGACCATGTTAATACATCTGTAATCTTGCATGATAATATCCCAAGTAATAACAAGATTTTTCTGTGCAGGATTAAACTTGGGTGTATTGTATGCTCTCTTATAATTAAGAGCGACACGGCCTTCTGGGCTATTCAGGAGCTTATACGAACTAGTACAGAGCATGCGTCTTGTTAGAGGGGCTCCAGCTTTTGGACGCCGCCTAACAAACTTAATTTCTGCTACGTTGTTTAGCAGAAGATTTTTTAACGTTGGCAGCGACAGTTTCATTATCGTTAGTCACCGAACAAATGCCGAAGATACGCTGCTCATTTAAGAAGATACCTTTCTTGAGAGTACCGTAACCATCGACACCAATATTTGCAATTGGAATACCTAAGTTATTAGGAAAGCAAACAATGTTTCCTGGGAGAGCATTTTTTGTATTTGGCCCAGCAAGAATCACCTCACCTACTCTCCATGCGCGAAGCTCGGCATTAATAGGCACATGAAGACCGTTTCTCATGATGGAAGTACCGTCTTCCGTCTCGTCAATAAACTTAACAAGAAGAATATCATCCATGAGTGATTTTAGATTATAGCCTAAGAAAACAGATCCAAAGGTATTTTTGGGTAACTCTGAAAGATCAATTAAACTTTTTTGTGTCGGTAGTAGATCAATATTTGCTGGCATACAAGGACTTATTTAACTCCTTTCAAAAAACCATCTTTTAATTCGAGATATTGCTTTATTTCTCTTTTAGATAATTCATAGCTTTTGGCTAGTAAATCGAGCTGTTCGCATTCTTCTTTTTTTTCTTCTTTGTGTTTCTTGATATAATTAATTCTTTTAAATGGTACCTTCTTAAAGGTCGCAACAAAAAGGTTGAAGAGATCTTTCTTGTTTTCGAAAGCTCCAAGATATTTGTTTATTGTATTGCAATCTAAAGCCATAGTTGGTGAATACATGCTGATCCATCTATTTAGCATATAAGGTGAGAAATTACTCTCATCATCAAGACTTTGCATCGTGTTCTTCTTGGTAAAAAGAACATCATTAATAAAGTCAAAAATGGTCATTAAGCAATGACTTTTGTAGTAGCAAGAAAGATATCATCATTCATTTGATAAAAAATATCAATAATATCTTTCATAAAGGCCTGCGCCTGTTCATCAGTGAGACTTGTGGAATAAGCAAATGCAGGTGCTTTTTTACCAGCAGTGATATTAATTCCTGTATGGCCTAGTGCTACATTATTATTTGATACAGTAATACTGACGCTACATTTACCTTTGGTTTGAGTGATGCCACCCTGATTATGCTCTTTGTGCACAATTAGGTCATCACCATCAACTTCAATTGGGGCATTAATGTACTTTGTACTCAGGACATTAGCAATCTGTGTATTAAAGAGTCTCTGCCAGGCAACAGCACCAAATGGATCTAAGCCTGGTATCTCCCAGCAAAAATTAATAGCATCATCGCTGTAAATATAATCTGCATTTAAAATGTCTTCACTGTCAATCATTCCTTCAGCTTCTACTTTCATTGGAGCACGAAATGCAACAATATTACCAATTGGTAGAGTTTTATCTCTAAAAAATTTATATGCAAATCGACTGTGTATCAGATTACCATCGTATAGCTTTTGTTGTATGATCATAAGTGAATGATATACTCGATTTTTAATTATTCAAGCAAAATTTAAATAAATTCACTATGCGTTATATTTGATTTAATACCTTCTATATTAGCAAGCAGTGTTGCTTTATACTTGTTTTTACTTTCATCGTTAGTAGCAGTTGCTAAGTTTTCATGTATATCCCACATGGCTTTATTACTCTCATGGGGTTTGCAGAGTTTCGTGCAATTCTTAAAGCACTCTACTGTTTCAATTTGATTCATTACTTGCTGGCGCTTGAGTATATCATCCCAAATCTCTTTAAATGTTTTTGTATGAAGGGAGCCATAGCTATATTGTTTATATCCGCGGTGATTAGTGCAAACATATACCTCACCATCGGCACCTACACATGGTTGTAGCTGGGACCCTAAGCATTTTTTATAAGTTCGTCCAAACGATGAACGATCTTTAATTAGATCTGTTAATTTATACCCGTTAATCTGAAACTTATCACCAAGTATTTGCTTAGCTTCATTTAATCGTGGCTCGACTTCGTTTTGCCAAAATTCAAGATCTCTCTGTACCCCGTCCTCTCTTTCTCTATTAACTATTTCAGGCTTATATTGACAATAATCAATATCTAAAGCTGCAAAGTTATTTGCAAAGTCTACAATTTCTTTATACGAATCAGGTGTAATTACAAACCCTGTGCCAATTTGAATTTTTCTATTTTTACTATTATTCGATTGTATAAGTTTCGAAAGATTCTGCATCATTTTATCCCATCCCTGATTTGGTTTTGTTCTACGTACACTATTATATTTTTCTGGTGTACCGGCGTCAATAGAAAATCTAACCCAAGTCATATACTCCGTCATAGTATCAAAGAGATCCCACTTGTCAAGGAGAGTACCGTTAGTAAAGATTCCCATCTTAATATCTGAATTTTTTCCAATATATTCAATGGCTTCTTTAAGATGGCGATTTATGGTGGGTTCGCCGCCACCAGTCCAGTTTATTGCGCGGACTCCCATATCTATAAAATCCTTACATGTTTGGAGAAGGATTTCTCGTGGCATAACGGTTTTATCGTATGTTTCTAAGTGCTTTGACTCAGGCAAATGTATATATGATGATATACAAAAATAACATCCGTGATTGCAAGTATTACTCGGGTCAATCTCAACTAATACGGGTGCAGGGTTTTTATTTTCAAAAAAATCTAATGCTCTGTCGGCATTAGCATAAATTTTTGCTTGGGGATTAAAGATATTACTTGGATTCATTTTTGTTTAACCAGTTTAAGAAATAAAGTGTTGGGTCTTCGAAATATTTTTTTATTACTACATCGAAATAATTTCTCGCAGCATTCGCTCTATCTTTAAGTTCGTGCATATCTGTGTTATAAACTTTAATAAGTTCTTCTGCAAGAGCCTTTGGTGTCATATTGCCAACGATTCTGAAGCAGAAGCTCATATCATGGCTATCTTCACCTACAAGATGAAAATCTTCATCTGTTATAATTACTGGTACTCGTGTGTAAAAACATGTTTCAATAATTCGTGTTGTATCGATTCCAGCTCCACGAGGGCAAAGAGAGAGGGGATGCTTAAGCATTAATTCCTCATAAATGCGTTGTATCTCGTGACCTGAAGGAACTGACCCTGACCAACAATTATTAGTATACACTTCACGGCTCACTTTCATTTCATCGAGGATAGGCTCTTGAATAGCTTGATATAGATTTGAACGTATATTATGATTAATTAATCCACGAAAGCCAAAAGCTCTTTTTTCAGGGAAGTCAAACTTACGATTGTCCTTAACAAGGTCAATCATTAATGTCGAAAATGTAGGTCTTGTAAAGAGCCTTTTTATATTAAACCGCTTGAGCGGGCCCATGGTTGTGAGAATACAGTTATGAAGCCAGCTGGGTATTTCCCATCCCCCTTCTCCTTCCATATCTGCAATATGTCGGCTTTCATTCCCTTTATAAAATTCAAATTCTTCACCTGTAGATTTAAATAGAGGTACTTTGCTGTCTTCTCTTATTTGTCCCATATAGTAATAATCTGCTTGCTTTGGGTCAGTGATCACTTCAAAATGACGTGCAATACCATCTTTACTTAGAGGCACACAGCCTATAAGCTTGGGTATATTATCATGCACATGAGGCGAGGCTTGGGGATATATAAAGAGTTTCATTCTCTAAAATTATATAATAAGCTTACGAAGTTTTTCAATGTCGGTATACAATCTTGGTTTGTCTTCCCACAAGGTAATACTTTCTTTATGTGGCGCATCAGAGCCGAGCCGATAGGTATCATCATACGTCGCTTTGCCTACGCCCCAGTGACGATGTTCCGTATAAATAGGAAGATAGCGGAGTCTGTTAATCTGACGATATATTTCTGTCATCCAGTTGTCAGCGTAATTATATCCAAAATCACCTGGATGAACATACCCGAGCGCATCAATTGATTTTCTACTAATAAAGCCATGTGTAGCGAGTGATCCCTTGGGTTGAATTCCATCGTATCCAAAGACTAAGCAAATTTGATCTTTGAAATGTTTAAATTCATCAACAACAAGAAAATCCCAATTTTTCGTACCAAAATAAACGTCATCTGCTGCATACATGATAATATCACCGGTTGTTTTAGCGTATGCTTTATTGTACGTCTGACCGAGTTTAACTCTATCACCTAATACAACACTAGCATTAACATTTAATTTTTTAGCTGCATCAGGGTCTTTGAATAGGTTGATAGTATCCGTGTCATCGCGGTCTACGTAAAAAACCAGTTCAATATCATAGAATCCTGATGCTGTATCGGCTACCGATTTGCAAATATTCTGTACATTTTGTGGTCGGTTGCGAGTAGGTACAATAATAGAGATTTTCATAATGTCGATACACCTTTCTTCTGTACCACTATAGTAGAGCATTCATTTGCAAATTCAATAGCTTTTACAATATCTTTTGTGTCAATATATTTTGCAACTAATCCGGCGAGAAATGTATCTCCGGCTCCAGAAAGATCTTTTACTTCAACCTTGCTAACACCGTAAATTGCACCTCTATACTCGGTGCCTTGATCACCTATTGTTTTAATAACTTTGTCTTTTATTTTTTTATTTTTATTAAAAAAATCTTTTGAGAGTCCGTATTCTTTTCTATTAATTTTAATAAATGTTACCTTATTAGCCCAAGTTCCTATAACTTTCTTGGTATCAAGAAAGGTGAGTTTATGTTTTTTTGTAATAAATTCAATATCTTTTTCTGATATAAACCCCTTATTATAATCGCTTATTATTACAGCACTAAAATCATTAAAGTCAATTTTGTTTCTTATGCTATTAAAATTATTTTCAGTTTTTACTGTATTATCAATTCTAACAAACATTTGATTTGTAACAACATCTACGTATCTAGTTTTTGTAACTCTATTCCAATTATCGTTTGTCATTATGACAGTATTTGGTTTTATTTTTTTTAAATTTGCAAATACATTCATTGCCATGCCGCCATTTTCTTTCGTGGAGACTATATCGAGCACAGGGACAGGTGCTTCAGGGCATAATCTTTCACAATGGCAATAGACAAAGATATCTTTACATGAATCGCCAATAATAAGAATTGGCTTTTTTTCCTGCATACAAGAATAATTAATCCGTAATCTTAATTTTTAAACTGTTATAAATTCGTCTAAAATAGAATTGTAGTCTAGTCTGTCTGGCTGTAAAAAGAGATTGTCTTTTAGAAATGTTTTTAATTCTGGTCTTTTGGCATACCCTTCTGACGTATACAGATCCGGATTGTGATTCAGTACACCTGTTATTTCTTCATACCCAAATCCATATTCCATAGCTTTTGGATCATTTAATATGTTCATCATATCCATTCCACCGTAGAGGTTATTCCAGTGTTGACCTCTCGGTCCGGTATGATCATAGCTCAAAGTAGCACCATCAGCAGATTTCTTGTGTGTTAAGATAATATCTTTTACTATGCACCACTGCTTATTAATACCTGCATTTAGAAATGAGAGCACTGATTCAGTACAATATGCAATAAAGATATCAGGAAGAATACGACCATATGTTTTGAGTATATCATTATGGAAGCATTGAAAGTGTAGGTGTACACATCGGCCTACAGGAATAATAAAGTCTTGTTTTCTGATGTAGGGATCCTGTATATTTGCTGGTAGAAACCAGTGATGGCCATGATCTGTATCAGTTTGTAATGATATCATTCCAAATTTATTTGTAGAAAATCGCTTGTCAATTTCTTCGATGATATTGAAATTAGATTCAGTATCGATACCTGAATCGATATATATGTAGCCGCTGAATTCCCCATAATGTTTGACGCATTCAAGAACAGCTTTATTAAAAGTAATATTTACTGCTAAGAAATGATCGGTATAATAGTAAGAGAGCTTATTACCAAATTTTTCTCGTAATTTCTTCTTTGTATTTTCCGTAACACGACAACCGCTTACAACAATATGAAACTTATTGTAGGTTTGTTTTAGTAAATTGTTGAGGCATTGAATATACCATTCACTGTTTTCTCTTCCAATTTCACAAATATTAAAGACAACTAAATATTTGTTCATCACGTGTTATTTAAAAGCTGCAAGAGCTGATCAATCTTGTTTCTTTCGAGCGTTGGGTAATTACCAATATACCAGCCAAAGTGATGCACGTGATTGACGTTAGGAAAATTATTTTGATCAATTTTAAAATTTTTACTAATATAAGGCTGCAGTGTTTGATTGCCGCCGCCAGATAAACCTCTTCTAAATTCAACTTTTGCTTCACGCAGGGTTGCTTCAATCTTGTCGCGCAACTCAAAGCTTGGTTCTTTGAGAACAACTATAAACGCATAATTGCATTGCCCTTCAATATTAAAATCAGTTATATATTTGCTTGAGTCTAATTGTTTTATAAAATAATTAAAATTATCTACACGTTTTAAATTATTATTATCTAGACGTTTAATTTGATTTAATCCAATAACAGCATTAATTTCTGTGCTCCTGAAATTATGAGCTGGTCCAATGAATATAAAATCTTTATTTAAAGCAGGATTTTCTTTAATAATATGCTCTTTAAAATCTACATCTGTACATTCACGAACCATTCCATGTGATCGAAGCGCGCGGACCACTTGATATAGTTTATCATCATTTGTGCATACAACACCACCTTCAATTGTACTCATGTGATGTGCAAAATAAAAACTAAAATTACTAGCATATCCAATGCTGCCTACTTTTTGTCCCTTGAACGTTGTACCGTGTGATTCACATACATCTTCAATGAGGTGAATATTTTTCTCTTTGCAAAGAGCGAGTAACTCATCTGTAAGACCGTTTATACCCAGTACATGTGTTAAAAATATAGCGCGTGTCTTGTCGTTTACAAGCTTTTTGAGTTTATCGAGATCAAAGGACAAATTGTGTAGATTAATATCACAGAATACCAACTTATGACCGCTAAACAAAACAGAATTAATATCTGAAACCCAGGTAAGAGGTGGTACAATAATTTCCCCTTCACCATAGAGATATTTTAGTGCTAACATTGTTAGCTCGTTTGCCGCACTTCCGGAATTAATAAATACACTATGTTTTACACCAAGCCATTTTGACCAAGCAGCTTCAAACTCTTTTACTTTTGGTCCGTTGGTAAGAATCGGTATATTATCCTGGTCAAGAAATTTAATAACTTCTTTAATATCTGACTTATCTACATTTTCTACCATTAGTGGCAGATCAATAATATTATTTTTCATTGTAATAGTCTCCATATTCTACCAATATTGTACACTTACCATCTTCGCGGTGCAAGGCTCTTTGATAAGCTGGAAATATTTCATCTGGTTCTTCTAATCTTAGAACTTCAATATTGGTAAGCAATTTTCTGTAGCCTTCAGTAAAGTCACCAACGTGCTGATGCTGCGGATGTAAGGGTCTCTCTGATCCTACAGATGTTCTAATTATAACTTTAGGTTCAACCCTATGTTGTGTCATAATAGGAATTTTATCAAGATGATTTACGATTTGATTTGTTGCTAGCATGAGAAAGTTCCATCTAGGAAATAATGTAACTGGAATAAACCCATTCATTGCTAATCCGTTCGTTATTCCCATTTGCATATCCTCACAAACAGGCAACTCTATTCGTTTATCTTGAGAAACATCTTTAAGAGTATTGCTCATGCCTGTACCTGCAACCTTCACTGCTTGACCCAGGAATACTACAGATTCATAAGAAGCAAGATACTCCATAGAGCGTTTTAGTTCGTCAAAATATTTCATATTAAAATTGTACTCTTTGTCCTGCTCCTGCATGCGGGTATTTGGTTTCGTATTTATAGTATGTTATATAATCTGAAGAAGCATTCTCATATGTTAAGGTGTTCATCTTCCAAGTCTCTCGTGTATCAGTACAAACAGATTTACCATTGTCTTCAACAACAAAATGAATGGGTAATTCATGATTGATGCTATATTTTACACATTCATGCATGCTGCCTGTTTCAGAAGTCATTTCACCGACAAACACATAAACTTTTTGATCTTTATTTAAACGTTTAGCGGCCATGGCCAGGCCAACACCAATGGGTATTACGCCTGTTACTATAGCAGAGGAAAATATCTTATATTCTGGAAAGCAAAGTGTAATAGATCTGCCAGACATGATCTCGCTTTTTACTTCTTCTGGCGGGACACCTTTGAGTAGGCACTGATAGTGAGAGCGCCAAGTACAAAGGACCCAGTCTTGCGGTCTAATCTTTTTGAAAACATCAATAATTTGATCTTCGTTACCGTAGTACAAGTGAACAGGTGCTTGTATCTTTTTATTATTAAATTCGTTAGCAATATCTTCCTCAAACGAAATAAGATCTTGTTTAGTCAGACTCATAATACTCATAATATTATAGTCTATTTTTCTTGCAATTCAACTTGTTAAAATAAACTATGTTAACAGATTTTTTATAATTTCTGCACAAGCAACTGATGCTGTTTCTTTTACAAATACATTAAAATCAATATGTGCGCTGTTGTCTGCTGCATCTGATATTATTCTTGCAGCTCCAAAGGGTATATTGGCAAATTTGCAGGCTTGCGCAACTGCTGCAGTCTCCATGTCAACACATAAAGCATCTCCAAGCTCGGTTGTTAATTCTTTTTTCTGGGTAATATTTGAAAGGAATAAATCACCAGAGGCAATCTGCCCGCTTATAGTTTTTCTGCCAGTTTTTTCTGCAGCACTGTATATTGCTTGATGTAGGGTATTATCTGCATAAAAGATACTCTCTTTTTCATATGGAATCTCAAATCTCTTGCAAAGGGGACGGGCATCCATATCGTGCTGTACAAAAGAATTGCCAATTATAATATCGCCTATATTTAAATTATTTTTAAGTGCACCGGCGACCCCTATCATTACAACATTTTTTATTGTGCTCTGTGTTAATAATATTGTTGTACTAAATGCAGCATTTACTTTTCCACATCCACTTATAAAGACAGCTACTGGTTTTTCGTTTATTTTACCAGAATAAACGTTCTTGCTTCCAATAATATTATGCTTTTTTTCTTTTAATATCTCAAGAATACCGGATGCCTCGGTATCCATAGCAGCAATAATGCCTAGCATTAATGCCCTAATACTTTTCTCTTGAGAGGCACTCGAGCCATATCTTCAACATTTAATCTCTGCTGCTGACCGAATTTACGCTCTACTAGTTCAAGATATGCAGGACTGGTAAAATATTTCTGCCAAGCAGCATCTCGAAATGCGACTACTTCAGCGCTTGTACAGTGATTAGTTGGCAGTGGTTCACTCTCATAACTCAAGAAAGCATACCCTTCTGGTGAATCAGGAAGCTTCCAGCCTTTTTCTTTAGCTGTACGATGCAACGGGCTTCCTGGTAGAGCTTGGCAAGGATACATGTTTGCTGTTTCTGTATTCAACTCAAGAGCAAGATCTAGTGTTTGCTGCATTGTTTCAATTGTATCACTTGGGAAGCCGAAGATGTAATTGCTAATAATATTAATATCATACTGAGAAATATCATTTACAATTTGTCTGATATTAATATTCTTAAACGATCCTTTACTTATTTCGAAACGAATATCTTGGTTTGCAGCTTCAACACCGAGAGCAAGCCAATTAATACCGGCTTTTTTAAATAACTCTAGATACTGTGGTCTAACGGTATCAATTCTAGAGTATGACCACATATTAAATTTAAGGCCTTTGCTAATAATACCATTGAGTAATGGTTCAAAATAGCGCTTATCGAGAAAGAACATTTCATCGGAAATGCGCACGGTTTCAACACCATAAGAGGCGAGCTTTTCAAATTCTTTAAGAATGAACCCCGGTGACCAGAAGCGCATAACCTTACTATCAGAAGAAACTCTACCGGGTTCGTTACTATTACGATTAAGAATATTTATCATGCAGAAGTCACAACCAAATCTACAGCCTAGGCTGGTATAGATAGCTGCAAATGGTGTGCGTGTTTCATGTGTAAAGTTTGTATGCCAGAAGTGTGCACGGTAAAGATCAAACGGTTTGTTTTTATAGGGTAACAAATCCCATGCATATCCGGGGAGATCAATATCCATTCTGTCTTGTGGTACAACAAATTCTGGTGGATTCAAAATAAGATTTCCTTGCAGCTTCCAGCCAATACCGTTAACTTTATCAAGATTATCTTTAAAATTCGTTTTAAGTAGATTGCGTAGCGCATATACACCTTCGTTTAGAAGAATAAAATCTACTTGAGGTTTGGATCCTACTTCTTCAGGTAATGCACTCACATGAGATCCTACCATGCACACCGGATATTGCGGATATGTAGCTTTGAGCTTACCACTAACTCTATATGCACCAATCATGCTAGTAGTACCTGAATTAGGATTCTGCCCATACATTACAAGCACAACGAGACGTGGATCGTGCTCTGCAATTCTTGCAACAGTTTGATCATCAGTTAAGCGTTCTGCATTTGCATCGAGAATAGCTACCTTATAGCCAACAGATCTGCAGCTTTGAGCAAGAAGCAGACTCCATGTTGGTGTTTCAATAGCTGCATATGTATCAGCTAATGCCTGATATGCTTCTTTAGAATTATTTGTTTCAACAAAAAGAACGTCAATTTTACTCATAAATTTGTATATTTTGTATCTGTATTAATTAATACAGGATACGCTTTGATCAATTCTTGAATTCCATAATCTAGGTCACAGTCAGGAATCCAGCCTGTTGCTTCTAGCTTATCGTTACTCACAATGTAGTTTCGTTTATCTAGATCTCGACTAAATTCATTAGTTGTAATAACAAAATCAGGAATATATTGTTTAATTTTTTCACAAAGCTCGAGTTTGGAAAGGTTTGCAGTGGAGAGGCCAACATTGAACGGCTCACCACGGTGCTGATCATATTGGTCGATCATTGTTATAAATGCTTTAACAACATCATTTACATGGATATAGTTTCGCTTAAAATGACTTTCAAAAAGTACAACATACCGATCAGTGAGAGCTTTGAGCACAAAATTATTAACCAATAAATCTTTTCTGAAGCGAGGCGATACACCAAATACGGTAGCAAGTCTAAAGGATACACCGCCAGTATCGAGTACGCTTTTTTCTGCTGCACATTTTGTTACACCGTAGACTGAAATAGGATTCAAAGGTGTTTTCTCTGTACAATATACACCATCCTCACCAACGCCATATCCGCTGTTTGTATTGGGATAGATTATTTTTGTATCTTTACGAGCTTTATTTACGATAAGCTGAACGTGCAGGTTATTAATTTTATTAGCTGTATCAGGGTCTTTGGCACAAGCAGGAAATCCTACTATGGCTGCTAATGGTATAATGACATCAGCTTCTTGAACAAGCTTCTCAAGCTTTTTTTCTTCTCTGACATCGCCATAAACAAACTCAATTTTTGGATCGCAAAGAAACGGAAACAGCCCATCTTGTTTATACATAAGATTATCATAAACAATAACCTTTTTTACGCTATCTAGTGTTGCTAGTTTTTGAACTAACTTTGTTCCAATGTAGCCGGCTCCGCCGGTGATAAGTACTGTGTTTTTCATGAATCTCTTAATGATAGAATAGGTTCTTTAATAGGCCAGAATATTTTATATTCTGGATCATTCCATTTTAATGTAATCTGATCATGTTGCTGAACATATCCATAAGTGAGCTTATAGTTAAAAATACAAGTATCTGTTAAGCAGAGATGCGCGTTAACACACCCGCGAGGCACAAGTACTTGATAGCGGTTTTTATCATCTATAGTAAAAGTCTGTACTTTTTTATATGTGGGTGAGTCTTTACGAAGATCGACCACAGCAAAATATATGCTACCTTGCACGCATTGAATTAATTTCCATGCTTTTGTGTCACCATGAAACCCACGTAATACATTTTTTCTGGAAAACGAAAATGAATCTATTGTAAATTTGAGATTGTTAGTCCGTATCTCATCAACAATGCAAAGTGCTTTTTCGAAAAATTCAGGGTTAAATGTTTCAACGTTTTCACCTCTGTGATCTCTGTAAACAGTAGGCTCAAATACAAGAAGATCTTGTATGGTGTTACTTGCTTCTTTTATTCTCATTAAAAAAGCTTAATTCTACCTAGGAGAATATCTTTGAGCATAACCCAGTCAGCAGCTTTAGCTTTCCATGGGTTCTTAAACGCAGCAGGTTTATTCTTCTCAAAGAAAAAATGACCTGACCATGCAAAAGGATATACAACAAAGGGTGCTCCTATGAGGAGAAGCAACCATCCGAGATTATGCGTAGCTGCAAGATAGATAGCGGTAGTCACATATCCGATTGTTGTGAGCTGGCCGATAACATGCAAGCGCCTGTTGATTAAGTTTGTATGCTTCTTGAGATAGTGTTTATAATATTCGCCAAAAGGCATATCTTTTTTATTCTTATTTTTTGTTTTCATAATCTTTGAAAATATCCCAGTTTTGAAAATCTGAAAGAAGCTCAGCAGCAAGACAATCAATTTTAAGATCCTGGCGTTCTTTAAATTCTTTTGCTAAGATATTTTTTGCTGTATTGCGAATGCCATTAATTGAGTGCGTGAGTTTGAGTAATGATAGGTCTTGGGATTCTCCTGTGCGGCACTTGCTTTCGTTCTCCCAGATGTATCTATTGGCAAGCATAATAATACAAACAGACTTGATGATGTCACTATTGAGTACAAGATTTTTCTCTTTAATTATTACGTCAATATCATGCTTAATATCGACTATCTCCTGGTCGTATTGTTTTTTATTTTGCGGGATAAAGATGCTCTTAAGCAGAACAATGGTTAAGCGATCTACTAATTCGGAAAAAGTTGGCAGGTATTTGCGTTCCATAATAATATTGTAATATAAAATGTTATAAAATCAATTCTTTATAGAATGTTTTTTATAGATTTTTTTCAATATATCCTTTACTTGAGATTCTGAAGAATCAGGCACACAGCCTTGCCATGCAGGTAAATAGCCATGTTTCTTTTTAAAGGTTTCTACACCTCTTTTTATATTATCCATCCAATCACTTCTTGGACGAATAGCGCTACTCTTTTCAGAACATTCAATCTCATCAAGATAATCCATACTGTTGGCTAAATCTGCAAAATTCCAATATGGTGGTGCAAACCCCGCTTTATGTAGCCTGTAGTCATGCTCCACATGCTCAAATGCATTTGTGAACTCTTCATCAATTAGACCTGCTTTTTCGAGTGACTCTTTTGTGTAATAACAGAATGCACCAACGCTGTGTTGATTTATAGCAATCTTCATGTCACCGTAGTCAACAATGAATCGTGGCTTTGGCGGGCCGCCAGATACACCATTCTTATTGGCAGGGCCATGATATCCAAAATTGAAGTGCTGAATGCCAGTAATATTGCGTGCTTGAATATAAGCATCAAATACTTTTGAATCTTTTACTATGATATCATCTTCTATTATAAAAATATGGTCACAATCGCTATCTAGAAGATAGCGGAAAAGTTTATTTTTTGACCTGCCTACGCCAATGTTTTTCTCGTTATGAAAATATGTAAACGCTTTCTCTTTCTGAAGTCTACTTATATCTTCAAAATCGCTTCCATCATTTACTACAGCTATTAGATTATCATCAGGAATTGATCTTAAACACTTTAGAAAGAATTCAGGTCTGTTGCATGTAACTATACCAATACCTATTTTTCCCATATATAATACTATATTATAATATAAATATTAACGATGGCCATTAATAAATCAAATAGCATCTACGTAAATATCGGCAATCTTCCGCAAGCTCAAGAAGCAGTAGATGGAGATCTCGTTATTCTGCAGACACAGAATGGAACACAGACTATTCCTTTTCAGAATTTTAATGTTGTGCGTGCAGATATAGCTGGTAATGCTACTGTTACAGGCGATTTGACAGGCAATGGTTTTACAATAACATCATTAAACTCACAATCTATATCTGGAGCAGCATTCTTCTCTAATGGTGTACAGGGCACTACAACATCACTAGCTCCTACTCCAACATATAATAACTTTTTTTCTGTAGTAAACGGGCTTGTGACAAGTGCCTCATATGTGTTATCAGGTTCGCCTGATTATACATCTATAACACAAATATTTGTTCCTGCTGTTACAGCATATCAAAGCACAGTCTATAAGAGAATAATTGATCTATATAGTGCAACACAATTCTCCAATAATACACCGCAGACTATCAGCATCGGAAGCTTTTTTACAAACTACCCAGACATAGGAAATGCAACAGTTATCAAGCCTTCACATTTTACAGTAGCAGCTGATGTGAGTCTTTCTGGTGCACCTTATGTGAGCTCTATTACACAGGTGGGCCAGGCGCTAAACTTTACAATAAATGTAGCTGGTGTTGTAACAACATCCAATGTTTATTGGAGAATGCTATATACCTATTAATCTCTTGCGTGAAACAATAGCGCTTTGTTAATGCGCTGCAAAGCTCTGCGTGGGTGTACACCCTCGCCTACTAGTCTTTTGTATTCTTTCTTAAAGGAATTGACAAAGTCTTCTGAAAGGTTGAAATTTTTTGGATAAAATTCTCTACGTGTTGTTTTTATGCAACCATAATTCTCAAGGATACTCTCGTAGTTTTTAGTGAAATCGCTCACCAAAATATTTATTCACCAAGGATGATTTTATTTTTTAATTTTTGTTCGATTTTCTCTTGATAACCGGCTTCTCTTTGTTCTCTGAGAAGCTTTTCCATCATATCAATATTTTCTGTGCTCAAAACACTACTCCCGTCATCAACAACATCCCCGTCCTTATTAACATATAGCTTAATAATTTCTATTCTTTGCTCTGGTGAACCAAACACTTCAATGATTGGTGGTCTATCATCATCATTGAAGAAGGGGCAGGTTCCTTTGTTCATCAGGCTATATTCAATAGCCTTAAAAATATTATCTGTTTCTTCTATAAATTCTTTATCAATCTCTCGATTATCTTTTGGTTCAATCTGCACCGGGGCAACTTTTGTAATGGGTACAAAGAAGATAATATCAATAAACTTCATGCTTTCACGAACTAGTGGAATGCATTTGTCAATAAATTCTCTATCAATATCTGATGTTTGTTTCTCAAAACTCCAGAGAGAATATACAAGATTATCAATTGGACACCGATCAAAAATTACATAGTCGTTCTTGTTTGTCTTCTGAACATCATCAATAAGACAATTTAAAATTTTCCATTGACTGTCTTTGTTGATCTCTTTGTTAATCTTGAGATTTTCTTTCTTTATTGCCTCCCGGTATGATTCTGCAGATTTTTTATAATTAGGCCAGGCTTTTATAAAATCGTTAACAAGAGTAGTTTTACCTTGGCAAGCACTTCCACATATGGCAATTCTCATTATACTATTTTAATGGTTTATGGAATATTTGCAACAATTAGCCATTGCTGATAAACATGTCTGTACGATATGCTATTTTCTTGTAATCTTCGTAATAATAACCAATTTTACCATCAGCAGACAGTTGCGGTAATCCTGTTGCAAAGCTCAGGAATTGTGTTGCAAATGCTTGACCATGTCGTGCCAATATGTCTGCAGATGTAACATAATCATATGTAGTCATGACTCCATTGTTGTCATATTCTGTTCTTCTGCGTGGTACAAATTTCATCTCATTATACCTTGAGCGCTTTATCCCAGATGACTAGCTGTAGCCGTGGACTGAAATTAAAATTATTTTCTTTACAAATCTCTGCGATTGCTGCAGCTTTTACTGTATGTTCATCTCTGCTGCCGCAGCATGGCATGAGCCATACACGATGCTTTGGAACACCAAGATCATTGATATATCGTGACATTACCTCATTTAGATCGGTGGGCCCATTCACAACAAACTTAAACCCTGATCCATTTTTAGCATGCCATTTCAATACTTCAGGTTTATATCTCTTCTCAACGGGATCACCATTATTACTCAGCTTTGGTGATGTTGTAAATGTAGCCTTCCAATCAAGCCATTGCTGATCAGGCATAATGGTAGCGTTAGTTTCAAAATCAATCTTCGGTATATAACCAAATCTAAATATATATTGATCAACAAGTTCTAGAAGCTTATTCTGCTGAATAAGCGGTTCACCACCAGTTATCTTCCAAATAGCACCATTCTGCAAATATCGCGTATATCCATTAGATTCAAGCATATTTAAAATGTCTTGTATTGTGAGCTTATTTTTAACTGACCAGCTTATAAAACTATCACAACCATAGGGAGCATCAGCTGATTTAAAGCCCTGACATGTGAGATTGCACATGGATAATCTCATGAATACAGAGGGCTTACCTATGTGTTCTCCTTCACCTTCAATTGTATAGAATATCTTATCGTCACTGAGGAAGATGGTAGAATTATTGATCATAAGTGTATTATAAAGTATATTTGTAGCTAGTCAAGAGAATAAGTAATAGTAGATGTCTAAAAAAGACAGGCAGCTTAAAAAATCGGTCAAACAGCAGGCACGGGATGAAAGCGGCATTCTGAGGAATGATATTTTTCTTAATTTTAAAATTGACCAGAAATTTCACTTCAATGAGCGTCATAAGACGTTTGTAGATAAAGCGCTAGAAGATTCTTCACACATATTATTTGTAGACGGCCCTGCAGGATCATCAAAAACATATTGTGCCGTATATGTAGCACTTTCCATGCTAAAAGAGAAGAAGATAGATGAAATCATCTATATTCGTAGTATTGTTGAATCAGCAACAAGAAAACTAGGCAGCCTTCCAGGAGAAGTTGACGAAAAATTCAAACCATGGAGCATACCTTTAGTTGAGAAGTGTGATGAATTGGTTGGCAAGCAGATTACGAATATGTTATTTGAGAGTGATTATATGAAATGCATACCTGTTAATTTCTTAAGAGGAAGCACATTCGCTAATAGTGTAGTAATAGTTGATGAAGCTCAAAATTTAGAGCATAGTGAACTGGTTACTATTTTAACAAGATTTGGAAGAAACTGTAAGCTCTTTGTTATTGGTGATACACAGCAAGCAGACATATTTGATAAATCAGGCTTTGCTAGGATGATGGATGCTTTTGATACAGATCAAAGCCGAGAAAATGGCATACACCCGTTTCACTTCACAGAAGATGATATAACAAGAAGCAAATTATTAAAGTTTATTGTAAGGGTAATATCAGGTATAAGAACTATATCAACAAATAAAAAATAATTATTCTGGTTTAAATCTTATAATATCTTTGCTCAGAAAAATTGTTTTATTGTTTTTAGGCTTTATTTGTTGTTGATATATATCCTGCAAATTTTTATTATCATGACCTGGCAGCTCTTGTTTTTGTTTTGCGGTGTAATAATCTGAGATATCACCACCGTATTTTTGAGCTAACTCTTCTGGATTCAATTATGCGCCCCAGCTTGTTCCAGCAAATGGATTAGACCAGCCCTGTGTAACAGGAGCTTTGCCTACTCGAGCTGGAGCAGCGTGATCGGGCTTAGTATTGCTCTGTGTAATTACAGATTTCTGATTACCCACAGGAGCTGGACGAGTAGTATTTGGATCTGTCGGGGCATCAACTGGTGTTATATTAGCATTATCGATATTAATACCAGCAGCTACTGTTGTTGACATGTGTAAATTTGGCTGTATGGTTGTTGATATTGTTTCATTTCCATTAAATGGTAATTCATATTGCTCTGCAATATGTCTATCTGCAGCGTAAGAATTATGATTTGCAATACATGTATGCTCATAGCTCACAATTGCAGAATTCTTTTCATGTTCCCATACCTCAACTCTATCAACCCAGCATCTATTGCTTGTAAGACCTCTAATATGTCCATCAGCAACATCAAAGCACCATTCCGCTGTTCTCTCAATACCAACTCCCTTCGGCATAATGCGCAAATCACATGCTCCGACAGTATGTAATTGCTTCAAAAGCTCTATCTGAGGATCGTCAGCTGAAACGCATAATGTATGGTCAAATTGTTTTTCGAGTACTTGTTTGAGTTCTTTTAGACCACCAAAATCAACAACCCAGTTTCTATCATCTAAATGATTACATTTAAACCAGAACTTAGCTACTAGTCTGTAACCATGTATAAATTTGCAATGACTATCAGCTCTCCATTGTCTAAATGCGCAAGAACCTAATTCAATTATCTTTGTACTTTCGTAATTCATATAATATCAGTTTAAACTCCTTTATCTATTAATCAACTAGTATATCGAGTAATATCAAGACAAATCCAGAATGGTACTAGGCTTTCTATTACTGTATTATTATAACCAAATATGCAACAGAAATCAACTGTTTTGTTGTATTTAGTAACCTTTTGTTTGTGGTTCGGCCTTAACAACAACATTACCAGCTTTGTCTTTTTCTGTGCCGATAATCTTATAACTGATCTTTTTGCCATATCTATTTGTATAGCTTATGACTTTGCCTGATTTAATATCTGCTTGTGTATATGTAGGTATTACCTTCCCTGCTGCATCTTTCTTGGTAAAGAAGCCATTTGGATTCAGAATTTCACCCAAATCAAATTCTGCTGGAGCATACTTTTGTCTAGCTGCGGCCTGTTGAAATTTTGTTACTGGTTCCTGAAGCTTTGCACCTACCTTCTGTACAGCACCACCAATTGTCTGTACAGTTGATGCTAATGCTTGTGGTGTAGTCTCTGGTTGTGAAGCTTTGCCTCCAATAGCGCCCGCTAAAGATCCTAGACCACTAATAGCTTTGCCTGCTAAGCCCACTGCTTTCCCGGGTACTTTGAGATATGTTGCTGGGTCTTTTGCTTTAGATTTTAAATCCTGGTATTTCTGCTTTACAGCAGCTTTATAATCCTTGAGAGTCAAATCTTCATCTTTTGCTTCATGTATTTCATCTTCATGTTCAATAAAATGACGATATAATTTTGTCAAATCTTCTTCAGTAGCACCTGCTTGTCTGAGTGCACTCTCTATTTCGCCTACAGTTTCAGATCTTAAAACATCCTGTGATACAGGATCTGTCTCTGTCTTACCTCTTGCTACCAGATGCTTTATAACTAGAGCCTTAAATTCATCAAAAGTATCATGCTCATGAACATCTGATATAATTTCTAAAAATTCATCAGGTATTTGATGCACAGGCATCTCCGGGGATAGAACCAATATTTTCATTGAGCCTCCACATTCTTCAAGCACATAACCTTCATAACCTGTGCATTTCGTAAAATCACATTCTTTTGTAACTTGTGCAGGATCGATTTTTATTCTCACGCGCTTTAGTGTGAGACTTCTGAGGCTTTCTTGTAATAGAGAAAGATACTTCATACTATTATTTATGTTGAACTACGTAAAACATATATTATAATAACACAATATGTCAGAATATAGTAAAGTTGTAAGATTGAAGTTTGCCAACGGAAACCATCCTCATACAGAGGGAGAGAAAGTTGAGATTATTGAGAAAGCTGCAAAAGCTTATGAAGCATATCTTGATGCTCTAGGCTTTGATTGGCGTAATGATCCGAATAGTACCAATACACCTCGTCGTGTTGCTAAAGCTTTTGTGCAGGATCTTGCTGCAGGATGTTATAATGAACCACCAAAAGTAACATCATTTCCGAGCAATGGTTATGATGGCATGGTGTTTCAAGGTGGTATTCCAGTCAAGAGCTTGTGCAGTCATCATCATCTCGCTTTTACCGGTAAAGCACATGTAGCCTATATTCCTTCTCTTGAAGGCAGAGTAATTGGCTTGAGTAAGCTGAATCGTATTGTGGAGTTTTATGCGCGCAGACCTCAGATACAAGAAGGTCTTACTATTCAAATTCATGATGCAATTAATGAAGTATGCGAGAAGAATCGCGGTGTAGCTGTTATGGTGAGTGCAACTCATACATGTGCATGTCTCCGCGGTATTAAGCATGATGGTTGTGAGATGAAGACAAGCAAGCTAAGTGGTGACTTTATGAATGATGCTGCTGTTCGAGCAGAATTTTATACTTTTGTTGCCAACATGAAGAATAATTAATCTTCTGTATTATCTCTCTTCACATCAATAAGAGCATTTAGCTGTCTCACAAACGGCTCACCTACTAGAACAGGCTCATCGTTCTCCGTTCTATCAGCTATACTAAAAGGTATATTTTTATACTCTTTACCATCTATCTTTATATCAAATAAAACCACAGGCCTGTCTTCCTTCACACCGCTGCCTATATGAATTGTAATAGTATCGTGCTTAGGCTTTTTAATGTTCTTATTATTAATTGTTGTAAAGCTTACTTCGTTATTTTCATCCTTTATATTGGTACCATGCAAAACATTAAAAGCCTCATTACCGCTATCAACCTTGGCTTTTACAGACCCTATACCAGCAATATCTATTACTTCACCAACACCGAGTACAGGTCTTTTATAGAATTGCTTAAAAGATGTCATATTATTATTTAAGGTTACCAGTTTTTACAACTAAAATATTTTGCAGTACCGGGTTTTGCAGAAGAACACTTGTGTCGAGCTCTGAAGCTTTTTCTACGCTTTGGGTTGGATTTCTTTATTCTTAGATTTGGATCCCCATAATGTACACGCTTGAGCTTACCACCAACACGCGCACAACGCATGTATTTTTTATCAGATCGAGATGATGACATTTGTCCGGTAACTTTTGTGCATTTTCCTGTGCTTCTCTCTTCAACTAGTTCATTATCAAGTGCCAAATAAAATGCATTTTCAAACAACATATAAAATATTTATGTGCCATAAGACTAAATATTAATATAACATATGTTTAATAAGGATTTCTATCTATTGAATGAGCTTTATAACGCTAGAATCAATGAAATGAATCTAGGTCCTCAGGGTGAAAATAGCCCTGCTGCAGGGTATACACCTGATAAATTTGTTGCAGTCACAAAGAAGTGCAATTGTGAAAATGAAGAATGTACATGTAAGTATGCTGCAGAAGGTTGCAAATGCAATGGATGTGCAGAATGCAAAGCTAATCAGCATGCAAATCAAGATGAAATAGACGTAAAGAAATCTGATTTAAACAAAGATGGTAAACTTTCCGGGTATGAAAAAGCAAGAGGCGGAGCCATTGATAAATCCATGGGTGGCTCTGGCAAGCTTCCGCTAAAGAGTAATGAAGATTGTGAAGGATGCGATATGATGCACGGATCCGAGCATTCCAGTGAAGAACACGGCGGCTACATGACAAAGCAAAACTTATTTCGTATTGTTAAAATTGCAGCAATGTTGCACGATTTGCTCGGTGATGAAGAAAATGTTGAACCATGGGTTCTTGATAAAATTGCAAGAGCGCAAGGCGATTTGAATTCTATCTTTGGCTATAAGGACTATGAAAAACACAGAGAAGTGCTTAATCATAGCCTTGAAAATGTAGAAGAAGAAACGGAGAACGATTTATTTTCAGCTATTAATTCAGGCGGTGGCTCCCTATTAGATGCATTAAAAAAATCACTCAAGAGTGAATCTCGTGAAATTGTGGAAAAGGTTCTTCTAGAAGCAATTAAGGTACTAGAAACTAAGAAATAAGAAGTATATTCTTTATCTTAAGTAAATCTTGATCAGATATTTCAGGTACAAAATACTCTACGGCGTCTGATTCTTTTCCTATAATTTTCTTTCTTGCTTCAGTACCTGAAATTCTATTATACTGAGGTGGTATATTGACAACAGTAACTAACGGATATTTTTCTGCATGTTTCTTAAAATATTCAAAACGCTTTAAATCCTCATCACCTGAAGCTCCAACAATAACAGGTTTATCTAGATTACTATCGACAAAATCATAGACCGATTTTACTGGTGTAATTTTTGTAATTTCTATATCAATAGGCTTTGGTAAATACTTTTTATATATTTCCCAAATTTGCTTTGCCTGTTCAGCCGTTACACCATCCCTTTCCTTATTTCCAATATAAACAATGCCACGATCTGCATCTTGCAAGATATAACTTAATGCTTTAAAATGGCCCTTATGTGGTGGCTTAAACCCACCCGGTAAGAGAGCTATGCGTTCTTTCTTCTCACCAAGAAGCTGTTCTACTAGAATGTCAAACTTAAACTTCATGTTGGGTTTATATTGAATCCCGGTGTTGAGCGCAAATTGCTGCCCTCATATTCATAAGGCGGTGTATTAATATAATTAACGTTATTCAGCGTACTTCTCGTTAATGGTCCTTCCTCTTGTTCATTCTTTTTAAATTTGCTCTGTAATCCGCGCACTATAAACTCACCGGTGATTTTAAAAGGAACAGAAGAAATCTTAGGATCACGTATAACAATACCTTCTTGCGTCTCTATATCACCAAGAGGCGATTTCATGGAGGAGAGAAGCTTCTGACCCATTAAACGTGTTGCATGGTAGATTACCGCGCCATCAATGGCATTCTTTATACCTGTTTGATCTCTATCTTTTATCAAAGAGTCGAGCTCTTGACCCTCTAGCACAGCTAAATAAATTTGCTTTGAAAGCGCATCTACACGCTTTCCACTAGAAAGAGCGATTGTTACACCTTTCGGATTTTTTGCTTTTTGTAACCAGGTACGCAATGTCTTCACTTCAACATGTTCAGCATTATATTTTACTGCAAATTCTGAATTTAACTCTGAATCAAAGCTTATATTATGAGTTAATGTAGCCGCTATTTCACCCACAACATTAAAGTCAAAACTCCTTGCTATTTTATTTACCTTTTCTATTAAATCTGATAACGCCTTCTTATCATAAGAAATTTCTCTTGATGCCCTGCTTACTGATTTCTTAATTGGACTAGTCACCTGATAAATCTCATTTAGACCGTGAATAGCTAAGAAATTATCCTTATAACCTATAACGTTTGTATTACCCTTAACATATTCCATATTAAAAAGTATGCTACTATTATCAAGCATTTTTAACCGTTTTAGTTCATTTGTTATTGTCGGAAGAGCTTTATTAAAAATTGACAGAACATCAGTACCTACTGCGAGCATTCCATGACCTTGTGGAAACCGGTTTGATAACGTGGCTAGCGTCACACCCTGTATATCTTCTTGCTTGTTTGAGCCACGATCAAGAGCAAATTCCTTACTGCCATCAGCATTAGTGATTAGCTTAATTGATGCATTCAAGCCATCAATTTTTACTGCTGCTGGTTTTTCCCTTACGCTTGCCTCTGTCTGCTTATAAACTTTGATCAAAGCATTACCATTTGTAACCTGTGGTAAATCAAAAGGATGAAGCATATGCCCGGCAGCACCGCCTTCAGTTAAGAAATAAAAATATTTAAAGGAGTTCATATTGAAAGTAAAATGCCGGCAGATTGAAATTTGCTATCAATACTTAAATTTATTACTGCATTTGTTTTTTTATAAAGAGTATAAAGAGAATCTATATCTTTTTCTAAATTATTAGAAAATTCATAATATAACATATTTTTTGTACTATCGTTTAAAAATAATATCCCCCTAAATTTTTGAACTTGATGATAAATTGCTGTATGCATAGCGCCAACAAGCCGTGTTAAATTTCTTGTAAATGTACCGTTTGCTATTAATTCTTCTTTGTATTTTAAATACAAAGAGTTTATTGCAGCTGTTAAATCGTTAAAGATGTTTGAACTGTCATAACTTCTAGATGCTACAATACCTCTTACGAGCTGTTCATCGGTTAATTCACTAGCCATAGAGAAAAAAGTTGTAAATGCAGGTGCAAACTGACCCTTGACTTCGCCTTTTTTATATTTTGTATATTCTTCAACTGATGTTCTTAAAGACTTTACAATATTCTTAGGAAGACCAGATTTATCAACAGCTTGTAATAATTGAGTTAAGCTATCCGCATTATCAAGAGAATCTTTTATACTAGATAAATATTCTATTTGTTTTTCTTTTGGAACTACAACTCTACCCTTAAGCTGCTCTCTTTCTTTTATAAAATTTTCAATTCTCTTATAGGTTTCAGCTTTTATTCTTAGTAATGTTTTTTCTGATAATTTTCCTTGTTCACTTGATATTATATTGTTAAGTTCTGTAGGTGTATTATTATGACAATAGCCACCTCCGCCCATGCGTGCATCTGATCCTTTTACCTCCACTTCACCAAATCCGTTAAATAATAAATCACCAGTTTTACCTTTGATAGAATCTGATAAAAGTGTAATTGCAAGCTCTCCTGGACCAACATTTACTCTAGCTTTAAAAGTTATTGGCCACAAGCTCTCGGCGACTTTGTAGCCATCTTCACCCTCAAACAATTGCATAAATGCATCAGATATTAGAGATTTGTATGCAAAAACTTCCCCTGGAGCTGCCAATAGTGCAGTACGAAATTTATTATTTTTATCTTTTTGAATTTTAATTAAATTATTAAATTTTTCAGCTATAAAATTACTTGAAGTAAAAATTTTAATAACTCTATCTAATAATGCTGTATATTCCTTATTACCTGCTTTCCATCCATCATTAATTAATACTTTATCTATTATTTCGCTTACAGATAGCTCCCCCTCCTCTGTAGAGCGTTTCTGCTGACTCGCTATGCTACTAATAATTTGATTAGCAACTTCATCACTCACATCAAACTCTCTAACCTGACCATTTGGTGGATTTTTTTGTATTACAACGTCTGCATTTTCTTTTATAAAAACCACACGTGTTCTCGGAAGTTCGGGTACTTTTTTTGCGAAAGATTCCTGCAAGTACACTTCATCCAGGCTTCTATATTTCTTACCCTCGTTCATGGTTTAAATTGAATTGCTATATTTCTTCATAATAGCAAGAATATTCTTGTAGCGCTGCATGAAGTTATTCTCATTAATAGAAGAAACAAACTTTTTAAAATGTACATTATCTAATTTTTCTGGATTATCTGCATACATTTCATTTTGTTTAATAGCTTTCTCTAGACCTTCACGGACTTCTTCTGCATTTTCTGCAGTAACAGGCAATGTAAATAAATCATCTATCGTCCCTGCAGGAATATCCATCACAAGTGCTTTGGCAAGAAGTCTCACTATATCCACGTAACCTTCAGGTGGCACCTGGGTTTTTGGTTGTGCAGCAGCTGCTGGCTCAGGTATAGCTGATGCATCTGGAACCTGCGGTTCTGTTGCATCCTTTGGAGGTTCTTGTTCTAAAAATACCTTATATATACTATTAACTTTATCATTGAAGTTCATACATTTATATTTAGTCCTCTAAACGATTAAAAGCTGTTTAGATTTAATTCTATTAAAGTAATCTGCATTTAAAAACGTTAATTCATTGCGCTTAGTAAACTTTTTAACCTTTTCAAAGGTATACCTCTCAATACATGATATAGATGCCAGCTCTCTCAATCCATTGACTATCTCTTTACTTCTACCTTCATCTCTACGCAAAAGGTGCATAAAATGTTCATAAGAAAGCGTACTCTGATATATACGTAGCGGGAGAATGTTAATCATTTTACGCATTATTTCATTTATAAGCTTAAGAATATGCTCTTCTGCAAAGTACTCCGATAGTTTTAAATTCGGCAATTGATTTCCATGAAAGTAAAGAATGACCCGTTCTCTTGACTTTATATTAAGAACATGCTCACAAACATGCAAAATAATGTGATGATAAAAAAAGCGTTTTGTAGCACTCCGCATCTTACCATTTAGAAGATGAAATTTATGCAAATCGTCGATAAGAGCATTATCGATATTCTTTTGCAGAATACTATTAAAGTCGACAATATGTATATTGTATTGCTTAAAATTTAGCTCTTTTAACACGAGATATTATTACAAGATATAAAAAATTATTCAAGCAATTTCTTTGGAGGCCTGCCAATCCTTACATTTATTATGCCGTTATAATAGCCGTCACTCAACAAGACGCTGCGCTCTATCTGCTCTTTAATTTCATAATACGCAAGCTCCCACTTGCTACCACATATACGTATAACATTGAAAATGAATTTGTCTTTACCGTATTTCTGTATATCAGCATTTAACTCATTTGAGGAGCTTGTATATTCTCTCCAATCCGAGTCTTTTATCTCTATTCTTTTGTTTACTTTGCCCTTCAATGGCTTTCGCTTCAACTTAGACTTACACTGTTTTTTACCTATATACTTCTTATTTGTTATTGTGTTAACTATTTCATAGATAAAACCAAAAGTATTTTCATCTATAACTATGCCTTCATGAAGCTGCCAATGACCTAAATCCATATCAATAATTAACCAATACTACCTACAAGTCAATTGCCAGGAAGAAATGTACGTCGCTGAATAGGATACTTTAATTTTTTCTTTTTCTTAGAAAATTTGGCTCCCAAGATTTTTGGAACTCTTGCATCACCAGGTGCATACGCTTTATCATTTTGCGAAGGAAATTGATTGCCAAATTCTCCTGCATTTACTGTGCCCGCATATGCAGTAAACACACCACCTGCCCCACCGGCAGTATTTGCCATTTCATTTAAAGCGTTATTAAAGGCTGATTCAAATAGTTTCATTTGATTTTATGTATCTTTATATTATTATTTAAGTTAATGCGCCTAGAAGATTACATAACTGAACTAGAAAATGATCTTAAGTTTGATGAACTTAACCTTAAGGATTATCAGCAAAGATTACCGGGTATCAAGCACAAATGGGCAGGCAGATGCATACGTCATAAGCTAGAACTCATTACTCTTAAAAAGAATAGAGATAAACTCAAAAGAGCCATTGTTGATAAGATTAACGAAATGAGCCCTGTTAAGTTAACAGCACCTGTTGCCGAAAGAACAGCAGAAAATAGTAATGAATTAACAGAAGCTGATGCAAGGATTAAAGAAATTGAACTGGTAATTGAGTTATTAGAAAAATCTGAAAGAACATTAAACAGCACTTCATATGATATCAAAAATCTCATTGACATCATGAAGCTCGAAACAACATGATAGAGATAAAATTTGAAAAAAACCAAGCACAACTAACCTGCGATTTCTTAGATGAAATTCGCGAGCATTTCTCTGTTAAGAATGAAGCTGCATCTTTTATGCGCAAGTATGGTCGCTTCATACCGCAGCGCACATATGCAATAACACCTACCGGAAAATTTGAACCGTGCTTATTTTTTGAAATACAAAAATACCTCATCAACAGGCAATATACAGGTGAGATAAAATTTGGAGACGAATTTAAGCACGAGTGTACACCTGCACCAACAAGGTGGCTTGACCTACCAAATTTTAAGCTTGATCCATACCCGCTATCTTTACAGCTTAGAGACTACCAAGAAGAAATAACGCGCACATGTTTGAACAGAGGCCGCGGAACTGTTGTTTTAGCGACTGCTGGTGGCAAGACACTTACCATGGCTTCTGTGCTTTCTAATATCTGGGCTGCAAACAACAAATTTAAATGTATCATTATAGTTCCAGATCTCGGTCTAGTAGAACAAACGTTTAACGATTTCTCTTCATATAAGGTCCCGTTCTCTGTTTGCAGATGGACCGGATCACATTCAATTGATAATGGTACAATCAATTCTACTAATGTAATTGTGGCTAATCTCGGAATATTACAAAGTAAGAACAGTGATTTAACGTGGATTGAAAATGTTGATGTTGTAGTTGTTGACGAGGTTCATAAGATTCGTCGTGGAAATGAAATCAATAAACTGTTTAAAAAGATAAAAACACCAGTAAGGTTTGGATTCACAGGCACCATGCCTGAGGGCCCTCTTGACCAATGGAATATTATTGGAAAAATTGGCCCGATAATTTACGAAAAAAGTAGCTATGAACTCAGATTAGAAAATTATGTTAGCAATGTGAGTGTCCAGATTGTAAGAATATCATACAACCGAGACCCATTTAGAGATGCAATACACGATGTGTCCGCAACAGATCGCTACAGAGCTGAACAATCCTTTCTAATATCTAATACATTTAGAAATAATTTTTTAGCTAAATTATCCTGCGGTTTAAACAAAAATGCTCTTATTCTTATCGATTATATTGAACATGGGGAAAATATATACAACGCAGTAAAAACAACATGCCCTAATAAGCATGTTTATTTTATTAGAGGTGAAGTAGAAATAGATGAGAGAGAAAAAGTTAAAAAATTAATGGAAGAGCGTGATGATGTTGTTGTTGTAGCAATTTCAAAGATATTTTCTACAGGTATTAATATCAAAAATTTACATTATATTATATTTGCAGGCGGTGGAAAAGCTAAGATAAAAATTGTACAGTCAATCGGCAGAGGTCTTCGCTTGCATAAGGATAAAGATAAGCTTATAATAGTAGACATTGCAGATAATCTCAAGTATGGCCAATCCCATATGGATAAACGCATAAAACTTTATGAAAAAGAAAACATCAACTTCGCGATTAAAGAAATTAAAGAAAGCTAAAGCTGAATCTCCAAAAAGTGTGAGCAAGCCACACACACGCAAAGAGGATAAAGAAGTAGCTGTAGAGACAGTTCCGCCGGTACCTACTCTGGATGCAACAGAAGCACCAAAGAAGAAGATCAGACCTCGCGATAAAGTTCATTATGTCAATAGCCGTGAGTTTGAGGAAGAAATACGCGTATACTACAATACAGGTAAAATTTCTGAAAAGCTCGGTGAAAGTCTAACTAAGATCGCTAACGGATTATCATACGCCCCTAATTTTATTAATTACTCCTATAAAGATGACATGATCGGAGATGCAATTGTTAAGATGTTCTCCGCATTACGCAATAAAAAATTTAGACTCGATTCAGGATTCAGTCCATTCTCATATTTTACTACAATTGCATTTCATGCTTTTATTAATAGAATTAAAAAAGAGAAAAAACACCACCAGGCACTCACAGAGTATAAGGAAAAGGTTTATACAGAAACTATGGCCAAAAAAGACGAAGACGGCAATTGCTACATTTACATTGAACCACTCGACGAAAATTATAATCAGGAGGATTAGTGATTAAAGAAATAGCAGTAAGACAGCCAAAAATATGCTGTATTGCTGATTTGCATATAGGCATTCATCAGAACAGTATATTTTGGCATGAGACAACCCTCAAATGGGCTGCCTGGTTAAAACAGGATTTAGAGCAAAAAGGTATTCAAGATATCTTTATTCTCGGTGATTTGTATCATTATAGAGATGAAATTGCTGTTAACACAATTCATGTAGTTAATGAAATATTAAAACTCTGGAGTAGCTTTAATATTGTTATTATTGTAGGTAATCATGATGCTTTCTATAAAGATAGATCTGATATTAACTCACTTTCTATTTTAAATGGCTGGAAAAATATTACTATTATAAGCACAGCTACAGATACTAAACTATTTGGAAAAAATTGTGCCTTCTTGCCATGGGGTGCAGAGGTTGCGGATATTCAAAAAGCTGATATTATCTTCGGTCATCTAGAAATTGAAAGCTTCAAGATGAACTCCTTCAAGCTTTGTGACCATGGCATGAAGACAAAAGATTTGCTCAATAAAGCACCACTTATCCTTACAGGTCACTTTCACTTAAGAGACGAACGCAAGTATGACAAGGGAACTATTGTTTATGTAGGTAACCCATTTGAAATGGATTTCGGTGATACTGGCTCAACTAAAGGCTATTATATTCTTGATCTAAATAATTCCTCTTATGAATTTTATGAGAACAAGAATTCACCTAAACACAAAAAAGTAACACTCACAGATTTAACACAGCTTAAAAGTCTCAGCGGTAACGATGCACAAGACATTTTTAATAGCAACATTGTTAAGCTAATTGTAGACAAGAAAATTACAAGTGATAATATTGACATTCTTCTTAAAAAACTTTCCTTACATAATCCATTTTCTTTATCTGTAGACTATTCACTCTATAATGATAATATTACAGTAAATGATGATCAAGACTGCGACTTATCAGGTGTTGACATCAATAAAGCAATAGAAGAATTTATAAACATTTTAGATATACAGAATAAAAAAGAGGTTATAGAGTACTGTACTGAACTCTATAAAAAGTGTAGATGAAAAATATTAATTTCAAAAAAGTAACAATTAAAAATTTCTTATCTGTAGGCAATCAGCCTGTAGTTATAGAATTTAAGCCAGGCTTACATATCATTACTGGACTAAACAAAGATAAAGAAGACCGTCGCAATGGTGTCGGTAAATCTACTGTTGCTGATGCAGTTTATTTTGCTGTCTTTGGCGAGACTCTCCGCGATCTAAAAAAAGAGTTTATTGTTAATAATATCAATAAAAAGAATTGCGAAGTTAATATTGAAGTACAAATAAAACATTTTGATAAAATAGAGAATATACAAATTATCCGCACTCTTGAGCCATCCAAATGCTATCTCTACATTAATGGTGAAGATAAAACACGGGATAGCATTTCAAATACTAATGAATTTATTCGTGAGAAATTCAATTGTACTCCTGAAGTTTTTCAAAACTGTGTCATAATGACCATCAACAATACGATACCTTTCATGGCCAAAAAGAAGCAAGAGAAGAGAAAATTTATTGAAGATATTTTTAACCTTGGTATTTTTGGACAAATGCTTACAATCCTAAAAACAGATGCTAATGATAAAAAGAAAACGTTTGATATTGAAACAACTAAATTTGATGAAGCAACAAAAACACTAAGTAGCTATGAAAAGCAAAAAGAAGCGTCAGCTCAAGAGAAGACACGTAAGTTAGAAAAATATAAAACACGTAAGACCGATAACGCAGCAGAGATTCTTACTATTGAAAAACAGTTACTAGCATTTGAAATACAGAGTATCGATAAGATAAACAGTGAAATAGAAGGCATTGAAAAGAATTTAACTAAACTTGATACCAAGCTACAGAATACACGTCACAATATCTCAGAGAACTCTACACTCATAACCCAACTTGAAAAGAAGCTAAACTCTGTAGGCACCGATAAAGATAAATGCCCAGTATGCTTAAGAGGCATTGAGGAGATAGATAAAAAACATATTCGCGAGGAAAAACAGACTATTAAGAAAGAAATAGAAGAACGCAAAGTTTCTATCAAAACGCTTACAGATGAAGAATCCCTTATTAAGGCTGCGCAAATAAAGCTGAATAATAATATAACTGATTTAAAAGACAATATACACAAATATAATCTTAAGCTTCAAGATAAGGCTAATATTGCTACGCGCCTAGAACAACTCAAGAAATGGCAAATAGAATTAGATCAAGATTTAACTGATCTGGATACACAGTCTAATTCGTTTGATAGTATTATCGATGAACAGAGGAAACGTCTCACAAATATTCAAACTTCAATTGATGAAATTAATCAAGTGATGAACATGCTTGAAGTAGTTAAATTTGTTGTTTCTGAAGAAGGAGTTAAATCCTATATTGTAAAGAAAATCTTACAATTGTTTAATAGCAAGCTTACCTATTACTTGAAAAAAATGGATGCAAATTGTGTTTGCAGCTTCAATGAATACTTTGAAGAAGAAATAGTAGACGATAAAGGCAAACAAAGCTCTTACTTTAATTTTAGTGGTGCAGAAAGAAAAAATATTGATCTGTCTTGTCTGTTTACGTTCATGGATATTAGAAGATTACAAGGCGACGTGTCGTTTAATTTCAGCATTTATGATGAACTCTTTGATTCCAGTTTAGATGAAAAAGGTGTGGAACTCGTAATTGGTATTCTGAAAGAACGAGTAGAAAAATATAATGAATGTATAATGGTAATTAGTCATCGTAAAGAAAGCATCAAAGCCGCAACTGGAGATATTATTTTCTTAGAAAAGAATAATGGCATCACTCGGAGAGTTGATTACATCGAATATAAATCATAAAATATACAACATATGCATCCCTCTCCCTTTGTAAGCCCTTTTGCCAGTCCGTTTCCTACACCATTTGGCTTACAGTCGCAGATTGTACCAGCGCAGCCATCAGTACCCGCTCCACCAGAATTATCCCTCAAAAGAGCATTAAATTATTATGCAGATTTCTCAGGTTGTGGTTTCTGGAGAATGATTTGGCCTGAACATCTTCTCAATGCTCACCAAAAGATGGTTGTACACGGCAGTACAGTAATGTGTTTCGATGCCAATTATTTTCGTGGCATACAAGCAGTGAGAATACAAAGACAAGCTACACCACACCAGCTCAAGTTTGTACAATTTCTTAAAGAGCTTAGCAAACAGCTTGGGTTTAGAATTATTTTTGAAATTGACGATATTATGTTTAGTGAAGATATTCCTGAGTATAATAAATTCAAACCAGCATTTACTGATCCAGAGATTAGAAGATGTGCACAAGAAATTATGTCACTATGTGATGAAGTTACTGTCACATGTGATTACATGAAAGATTACTATGCCGATAAAACGGGCAACAGAAATGTGACGGTAATTCCTAATTATCCTCCGAAGTGGTGGATGGGCCAGTTTTATAACGAGAAGCGCATATCTGAAAATTATGATCGGTACGAGAAAAAACCTCGCATTCTTTATGCAGGATCAGGAGCACACTTTGATGTTGATAATAGAGTCGGTCAAAAAGATGACTTCGAACATGTATGTGAAACAATTATTAAGACAAAAGACAAGTTTCAGTGGGTATTCTTAGGTGCATTCCCGCTACCATTGCAGTCTTATATACATAACAAAACTTTTGAGTTTCACCCCTGGTCGTCACTCTATAATTACCCAGAAAAAATTCATAACCTCAACGTTAATATGATGGTAGCTCCTCTGCAGGACAATGTGTTTAATCGTGCAAAGAGTGATCTAAAATACATTGAAGCTTGTAGCTATGGTCTTCCTATTGCTTGCCAGGACATGGTTACATATCAAGATGCACCAATCAAATTTAAAACAGGTGATGAAATGGTAGATCAAATAGAAACAACACTTGCTAAGAAAGGCAAATATATGAATACTTGTGCTAAAGCAAGAAAAGTTGCCGAGAGTCGTTGGCTTGAGAATGAAGATAACATTAACAAATATGTTGAGTTATATACACTTCCATATGGCCATTCAGATAGAAAGCTACTGAATGCTATTAATGGGTTGTAATTTTTATTTCTTCCATTATACTAACTAAGTGTACCGTAATGTTGCATATCTTCCGCGTGATCAGGTGGTCCGCTTATTTACCTGGGACGAGACAGGCAAACGCATTGTCGTCGACTCCACTTACGAGCCCTATATTTACTTAGAGACAAATAATCATGCTGATTGCAAGAGCATATTCAACACCCCGCTAAAGAAGAAGAAATTTCGGAATCAAGCTGAACGCAGCAGATATTTAAAGGATAATAAAGTTACAAGAATTTTTGAAAATTTCTCAGTGCATCAACAATTCCTTCTTGATGCTTTTTGGCGTGATAATGAAAAACCGGATTTTAATCGTCATTCTCTCCGCGTATTGTTTATCGATATTGAAACCTATAGCCCGGATGAGTTTCCCAAGCCTGACGATCCCCAGCATACAGTTAATGTGATTACTGCATATGATACCCTGCAGAAGCACTTCTATACATGGGGATTAAAAAAGTATGCCAAGACAACGCCTAATACGACCTATACGTATTGTGCTGATGAGAAGATGCTCTTTAGCAAATTTCTTGATTATATTGAATCAGATTACCCAGATATTCTGTCGGGATGGAATAGTGAATTTTTTGATATTCCTTATATTATCAATAGGTGCACAAAGATTTTAGGAGAAGATGAGACCAAAAGATTATCTCCTGTAAGGAATCTAAGACCAAGAACTTTCCGAGGAAAATTCGGTAAAGAGCAAGTGCACTGGCACATTGAAGGTGTATCATGTGTGGATTATCTTGATATCTACAAACGGTTTTGCCCTACGCTACGTGACTCATATAAATTGGATCGCATTGGTGAAATTGAGCTAGGCCAACGTAAGATAGATTATGGAGATACAAACTTATCTGCATTAGCAGATACAAATTGGGAAACGTTTGTTGATTATAATATCCAAGACGTAAACTTGCTTGTAAATCTTGAAGAAAAACTTCAGTATCTACAGCTTCTTCGAATGATAGCATACGCTGGTCTAACAACTCTAGAAGGAGCCCTAGGTTCTTTATCTGTTATTACCGGTTTATGTGCTATCAAAGCTAGAGAGCGTAATCAGAGAATTCCTACTTTTAGCAAAGAAATACGTGAAGATGATACAAAAAATGCAGGTGCTTATGTTGGTGAACCTCGTCAAGGCTTCCAGGAGTATGTTGTCTCATTTGATGCAAACTCTCTATACCCCAATGTGATGATAACATTGAACTTATCACCAGAAACTAAAATTGGGAGTATTGTAGATAAGACCGACAATGATATTACTATTAAACATGTAAATGGACAAACGTTCACTCTTTCAAATGATAAGTTTGTAAATTTTGTAAAGAAAGAACGCATTGCAATTTCACGAGCTAAAGTTCTTTTCTCCCAAAAAGAAAAAGGAATTATTCCTCAAGCAGTAGATTACTATTATGACAAACGCGTTGAATTAAAAAAATTGCTTAAGAATGCTAAAAAACAACTTCTTAATCTTGAAAAAGGCACAGCAGAATACAAGAAGCTTAAGAACGAAATTGATAATTTAAATATCAAGCAACACACAATTAAAATTCTCATTAATACAATCTATGGGTACTTTGGTAATAAGCACAGCCCGCTCGGTGATGATGAGCTTGCAGAATCCATCACACTCACAGGACAGGCAGTCATCAAAGAATCGAATATTTTACTTGAAAAGTACATAATGGAAAAAGCCAATTTAACTGAAGAAGAGCTTCGTTTAGATACACCCATCATCTACAATGACACAGATAGTTCTTATATCTCTATTAAGCATCTCGTAAAAAAGACAGGACTACAAATGCTTGATAGCAAAGGTAAAATAACAAAAGAATATTATAAAGCAGTTCAAGATATTGAAGATTATTTGAATGAAAAAATTAAAGTCTGGGGCAAGCAAGCTCTAGCTTCAGAAGATTGCAGACTAATGTTTAAGAGAGAAGCAATTGCAGATGTAGGTCTCTTTTTACAGAAGAAACGATATGTATTGCATGTACTTGATGAGGAAGGCATTCCCTGCAGTAAGTTTAAGTATACCGGGGTCGAAGTTGTACGTACAACAATGCCTGCTCCCATTAAGCCGCATGTAAAAAGGATCATTGAAACGATGTTAATAACAAAAGATTTCACAGAAACTAACAAGGTGTTTACAGAGACCTATGATATCTTCAAGAAACTGCCTGTTGAAGATATTGCCTTTGTAATGGGCATTAAGGGGTATGAAGGATATGCTGCAAACAGTGATGGGTTTAATGTAGCCAAGAAGATGCCTATTCATGTTAAGGCTGCGTATTATCACAATATACTTTTAGAAAAGTTTGGCATTGATAAAAAATACGAAAATATTACCTCTGGTGATAAAGTAAGATATTTCTATGTAAGACAACCAAACAGATACGGTCTTACTGCTCTTGGATACAAATATTACTTCCCGAAAGAATTTGCCGATAAATTTGAACCAGATCATGAGCTCATGTTTGAAAAAATTGTTTTCTCAGTGATTGAACGGTTTTATGATGCCGTTAAATGGAAACTCAAAACACCTGGTAGCCAAGTTCAAACAGACTTATTTGATTTACTTGGAGTATAGTTGATTTCTAATAAACATATTATAATATAAAACATATGAGCAAACAGAACATCGTTACATTTATTGATCACATCGGTAGAACTATTCTCGCAGAACTTATCTCTTCTGACGAAAAGTTTCTTACTGTTAAGAATCCCGCTATTATTCACGTGCAGCCAACGCAGCAAGGCCAGCTAAACGTTCAGACAATTCCTCTATTTTTTAGAGAGTTTGTTGGTGAAAAGGCCAAAAATGAAGGCACTGTTTGGAAATTCAATCTCAATAATATTGTTATCGGTGTTGATATTGACAACGACCCACGTCTCGTTGATCAATATAATAAACTGTTTATTGCTGCCTCTGCAGTTACACCTGCTGCTCAAGGCGAAAAAACAATTAAGCTATTTGACGAGTAATCGTTGCTTCATTAATAAAAAAGGGATAATATTTCGGTATTATCCCTTTTTTTATTGATTATTTTAATTTATAATTTATCATAGTGGTATGAGTAAAGACCTTAATAAAATATTTGCAACGTTAGATAATTTAAATTCTGAAGCATCATTTCTCAATGAAAATGCTCTTAGTAAAGTTGATACGTGGTTTGATACAGGGTGTTACGCTTTAAATGCCATTCTTGGTGGCAGTTGCAAAAACGGCGGTGTACCCAAGGGCCGTATCATTGGTTTTTCAGGACCTAGTCAGACCGGTAAAACATATATTGTTAACAAGATTCTTGCTAGTGCACAGAAGCAAGGTATGTTCCCGGTAATTTTTGATACTGAAATTGCCATTGATGAAAACAGCACCAAAGGTGTTGGTTTAGATGCTGAAAAAACCAAGTATGTTCCTGTTGATACCATTGATCAATGCCGCAACCAGATCGGTGCATTTCTAGATAGCGTCATTGAAAATAATGCGAAAGGTAAGTTCATCATTAGTATTGATAGCTTAGGCAACCTTGCCTCACAAAAAGAACTTGATGACGTTGCCAAGGATAAGAGCGCATCTGACATGGGATTAAGAGCAAAGTCGCTCAAGAGCTTGTTCAGAACGCTTACATTTAAAGCTGCAAAAGCTGGAGTTACTATCTTATTTACCAATCATACATATGAAGATCCTGCCTCCATGTATCCGAGTCTTGTAAAAAGTCAGGCAGGTGGTTCAGGCCCGGTTTATATGGCTAGTATACTAGTGCAGTTGGCTAAGCGTAATGAAAAAGAAGGTGAAGGCGATACACTGTTTGCTGAAGAGAAGAAGATTGCAGAAGCTAACAAATATAGTGGTGTAACTCTCCGGGCTCTTACAGTAAAAAATAGATTCATTCCACCATTCCTTGAAGCCGAAATGTATCTATCTTTCAAATCAGGACTTAACAAATACAGCGGTCTTCTTGCCATGGCATCTTCGCGCGGCATTGTTGAGCAAAGCGGCGCCACATACACAGTAGGAATGAATAGTGGTAAGTATAAGAAAGGTGATAAGCTCGGATATGCAAAGAATTTTGCAAAAGATCCTGCATTTTATGAAGAGTTTATTATTCCTGAACTTGATAAGATGCTAGAATCAGATTACAAGTATAATGCAAATGAGCAAAGCCAAGAAGAAGCTCCAGTCGAATAAGGTTGTTGTTCCTGTTAGTGGTGGAATGGACAGTTCCGTTCTTCTGCATCTAGCTGCAAGTAAATTTGATGAAATTATAGCAGTAAGCTTTAACTATGGCCAGAAGCATAGAGATAAAGAATTACTATGCGCTACACTACAAATAGAATCGCTTAAAGTTGCACCTGATTATAGAACCATTAACATACCATTCTTCAAGGACGTCTGCCAGACATCCTCTTTAACAAACAACAATATTGCCGTAGCAAAAGCTAAAGATGTAATGGGCGATCCTCAAACTGTTAATTATGTCCCCTTCCGTAACCTGATGCTGTTGAGCATCTCACTTGCTATAGCAGAAAGTACAGGTGCAAATACTGTTTATCACGGAGCCGCACAGGCTGATAGTGTAGCCGGCTTCTGGGATGGCAGCCCTGAATTTCTCGATTCAATTAATGATGTGGCCAGACTCAATAGAAGAAAAATTATTAAAATTGATGCACCTCTTATTGATAAGTCTAAAACAGAAATTATTAAAACAGGATTAAAGCTTGGAGTCAATTTTGGCAATACATGGACGTGCTACGAGAGCAAGGAGACAGCTTGTGGCGAATGCACAGCTTGCTCATTGAGAATAAAAGGATTTCTAGATGCAGGAATTATTGATCCGGTAACTTATAGTAGAGATATTCCCTGGAAGAAATACAGTTGCAAGTCAATTAGTCGTTGTAACTAAACCCGCCTGCGTCAACCCCACGACCGCGTCCAATATAACCAAGCTCTCTAGCTACTGAACTCACAGGATCATTTTCTGGGTATTCATCAATTGTTTCTGCTTCACCAGAACCTTCACCTTCTTTTGGCTGTACTTCTGCTTGCTTTGTCTTCAGTACACCAAGCTGCACAAGCTTGTCGAGCAAGTCATATGATTTGAGCTTAATTTGGTTTGCTTTTTCCAAGCCAGGGGTGTCATTATACTCTTTTATAGCTGTCTTTAATGTACTAAGAATTTCTTTTTCATGCACATCTTCATCAGGTAATGAAAGAACAAGACCTCTAAGATCTCTATCAGTCTTTATGCTTTTATCTATTTCATAAACTGTTTCTGTTTTAGGTTGCTTTGCTACTGCTGCTTTTACTGCCGGTGTTACTTTATCTGCTTGTACTGCTATACCACCGGTGGATTCATCTTTAACAACAATGTTAAGCATGTTACGAATAATGCGTGCTGTATAACCAGCTTCGGTTTTACCTAGTCCTAGCTCCTTTTGAACCAGATTATGTAGATCGTTACGAAGTTTCATTTCATTACCTGGGTAAAATAAATTGTACTCAATACCATCAACAGTATGTGTTTCAGACTTAAAGAGGGTTGACTGTATTTTTTTAACAAGCTCATCTGTGACTTCTTTCATTGATTTGCCTGCTTTAGCTGCTGCTTTCTTCAAGCCATAGCCTCCACCTGGGGCAGATTTTAATGCAGGCTCTGAAATATTTAAATCGCCTACTGCATATGAAGGCGGAGCTTCATTGAGCATTTTCCGATGATTCATGTATGCTTCAAAAATTAAATTAGAATCATTATTCATCTTGAAATATTTATGCTTCTATACTATAATAATATAAATGTGTGGCATATTTGGCTCTAAGGATTTAAAGCAATATACAAGTCTCTATGTAAAAAATAGAAAGCGCGGTGATTTTGCGTTTGGGGGCTTGTTCATGGCCAAGAAGATACATGCTATTATAAAAGCTCCTGGAATAGCGAAATTAAACAAAGGCCTTCAATTTGAATATGGTAAAAATAAAAGAAGAAGCTTTGCAGACTTTGATTATTATCTCGGGCACACACAAGCACCTACTTCTAAAAAAAGAACATTTACACACGCTACATCACATCCATTCAGCTGTGACGGATGGGTAGTAGCTCATAATGGGGTAATATCTAATCATCTTGAGCTAAAAAAGCTTGTTAAAAGCAGCAAGACCTATAACGAGGTAGACACATCAGTTATACCAGCATTAATAGCACAGAAACACCAGAGCATAAGAAATGAAATTAAGTCGATTTGCCTGACGCTTGAAAAACTGGAAGGAACATTTGGACTATGGATCTTCAATGAAAAATCTCACAACACATACCTTGCTCGGTCGGGCAGTACTGTGTTTGCAGATTTTATTACAAATGATTTCTCATCTACTAAAATTAAAGGGCTTACTGCTCTTGATGAAGGCTACCTGTACTTGTTAACGAGCGAAGGGGTAACATCTGTTGGTAGCTTCAGACCAAATTCACCTTTTTTTGTATGAAGCTTGCTACTTACTTTTGTACTAGAAGTAAACATGAAAGCGAAACACTCGCGTATCAATCTCTAATTAAAATACAAGAGAGTGTTGCGAATCAAGTTACAAGTTTTCATATCTATCACGACACTAATAATACAAAGGGTCTGAGTGAAAATTACAATAAAATTCTTGATAGGTTTAGTAATGCATATGATTATATTCTTTTTATACATGACGATGTTTTCGTAGATGATTTTAACATCTGCAATAAGCTCACCAAAGCTCACGAGCTCTATGATATTGTGGGCCTAGCCGGCGGCATAAATCCTACGATTAAAAATCCCGCGCTGTGGCATCTCATGTGCGGTAGTTTTCATGGTGGTAATTTACGAGGATCTGTTGCACATTATGCTAATAACGATCAACTGTTCATGACCAATTTTGGTGTTACACCAGATAGAGTTGCTGTTCTGGATGGCTTATTTTTAAGCGTTAGTACTAAAGCCATACAAAAAACTGGATGGCGATTTAATGAAAATTATACATTTCATCACTACGATATTGCAAGCTGCCTTGATGCCAATAAAAAGAAACTTAAATTAGGCGTCTACCCTATATGGGTTATTCATCGTTCACCTGGCCTGTTAAACCCTAGTGATAAGCTTTTTGTAGATAGTCAGACAAAATTTCTTGAAGAATATAGTAATTATTGATTATTGTTAAAAGTATATTACTATTAAGTGAATGTCAAAACTAGATCTAGATTATTTTGAATCTGTAATTGCATACAAGTGCCTTACGGATGACACTTATCTTGCTGCAATTATTGACTATATAAAGCCACTTTACTTTAAGAACAAGGATATAAAGTCAATCTTTAAGATCATTCGCGACTTCTTTGAGTCAAGAAATACAAGACCCACTACAACAGAAATAAAAGCGTATCTTACAACAGATGAACTGAAGGTTAGTTTTAAGAATGTTGTGAGCGGGTTTGCAGGTATAGATAAAAACCTTAACAACGACGAGCTACTTGACAATACAGAATCATTTTTAAAACAAAAAGCGGTCTACCATACCATGATGGAAACAGTAGAGGATATTAATAAAAAGCCTCTAGACACATCAGCAATTCTCAATAAATTTGAAAAAGCTTGCAGCCTTTCTCTGGCAACTGATACGGGCACAGATTTAATTGCTGATATCGATAAAATTGTTGCAGATCTTAACAGTACAGAGCCATACATACCAACCAAATGGAAGTGGATGGATGATCGTATTGGCGGTGGTTTGCTTCAGAATGGAAGAGCGCTTTATGTTTTTGCAGGTGAAACAAATATAGGTAAGAGTATTTTTCTGGGCAATATTGCTGCTAATATAGCTAGTCAAGGCAAAACAGTATTACTAGTAACACTTGAAATGCCTGAAATGATATATGCTCGTCGAATTGCTACTAATGTCACAAAGATACCGTTAAGCCATTTAAAATCAGAATCTATTACCCTCAAGAACCAAATTGATGAATTCGCAAAAGAAAATCCGGACAGTAAGATTATTATAAAAGAATTTCCTCCAAGCACAATTACATGCAACCACCTTCGTGCATTTATTAAAAAGGTAATAAATAAAGGCGTTAAGTTAGATGCTATAGTTGTTGATTATATTAATCTTCTACACACATCTCATGGCAATAATATTTATGAACGCATCAAATATTGCACAGAGCAGCTTAGAGCTTTGAGTTATGTGTTTAATGTGCCTATTGTTTCTGCAACCCAGCTCAATCGAAGCGGGTATGATGCAGTTGAGCCCGGTCTGAATACTATCTCTGAGAGCATGGGTCTTGCTGCAACGGCTGACGTAATTATGAGTATTTGGCAGGAAGAAACGGATAGAGAGCTCGGTGTGATAAAACTCGGCATGATGAAGAATAGATTTGGCGCTAATTTCGGTCACTGTATAATGAGAATAGATTATTCTACACTCACTATTACAGAGGATGAGCATCTCAACGATACTGAAGCTAGTACTTCTACAGTCAATACTCTCGCTAATCTTTCGCTGAATTAGTTGACTTATTTGATTCGCACATAAATGTTTATGTGGACGAGTACTCTAATAAAAAAGATATATTTCAAGGAGTTATACCGCTTGGTGCAAATAAGACTCCTCATAAAGTTGCCAGTACTTTTGCAAGCGATAGATATGATGAAACCGCTAATAATCTCATAAGTTTTTTACAATGCAATATTGCTTTAGTTGTAGATCTTGTTAAAAAAATTCTTTTCATAAAAACATCCAACTGCAGCCTGCATGCAGGTAATCTTGCATCTAAACTTTTTGAAGGAGGCGGTGTAGAGAATATTGCAGTTGGTAAAGTCAATGAAAATTTCATTAAAATCTCCAAGGTTCTTAAAAAACTTTAATGAAATTTGATCCATCGGAAACAATTATGGATTATGAATTAAATCATTTATTCATGTCTTTCTGCTCTTTTGTTACACTTACTAATACAAAGAAACTTAATTTAGCCAACGTCTTCTTACTCACATTACAAAATAAGAAATTACGCGAAGTCTTGAAAACACATTGTCACCTGAAAAACGACTTTATGGTGGTTAAAACGTTTTTACATTTTGATTCTAGCTTGTATAAGAGTAAATATGTTATGAAATTCTTAAATAATAACAAGAACAAGATACAACTATGAATTATACTAATGTGGAAATAAAGCTAGATAAGAAGAAATGTATGGATAAAGCATACTTTGAAAAAATGTTAACTAAATTCTCTAGAGAAGTACAAAGATCAGAAGTGATGGAAACACTTAGACTCAAAAGATGTCATCTTAAACCAAGCGCACTTCGCAAGCATAAAAAACAGATACGGCATAAAAAGTGGAAATTCTATTGATTTGTAGTTATCATTCTCTGTAGTGAATAATTACGAGAAATTAATTTACAATACCTATCTCAAAGTTTCCCGGTCTGAAAATAAATTGCCATATAAATTTAGAAAAAACTTTGATAGTATAAAAGATAAAGACTTTATTTGTATTAAGAAACTAAATTTGTTTTTTAAGAAGTTCCCGCATGTTAGTATGGAAGAATATTTTGCTGCACCATATAGAATATACCCTGACGAAAAATATTTTGGCTTGGATTACTTCACAACCATGAAAGCCACAAAAGCATATACCTTATATCAAAAGAAAAAAGCTTTCCAAGATCCCGACAATACTGAGCAGCTAGAGAATATTAAAAACTCACTCAAATTTATTCTGCAATACTGCAAGCAAAATAATATAGAGATAAAAAATTACACAAGCCATCAGATTGGCAACACCAATGCATTTATACTGCATTTAAAAGAACATAAAATTAATATATTTTGTTTATTTGGCTTTCCGGATTTTGAATCAAAAATTAAACAGACAAATAGAGAGATCTTGAGATTTACACTTGGTGATGAATTGATTAACAACCTGTCCACATTTAAAACTAAATTGTTTGCATCTAAGAAAGCACTTAAGCTAGTTAATGCAGGTATGGAAAAAATATGTTTATTACAAAAAAGTGCTTGAACTATTCAAATAAGCACATATTATTATACATATGAGTACATTTACAAGTTCCATGTTCGAAAGCATTAAGAGTGCATTAACTAAAGAAACCGAAAATACAGGCAGTAAGCTTAAGGATTACATTAAGACAGAGTCCGGCAATACCTACACAGTAAGATTGCTACCCAATGTAAAGAATCCAGCAAAGACCTTTTTTCATTATTATACGTTTGGCTGGAATAGCTATGCTACAGGCAAGTATGTAAGCGCAGTTAGCCCATCAACCTGGAGTCAGCGTGATCCTATTGCCGAAGAGCGCTATCGTATTCTGCGCAACGGAACCGAAGAAGAGAAGAAGAAAGCAGAAGTTATTCGCAGAACTGAAAATTGGCTAGTAAATGTCTATGTTGTTAATGATCCGGTAAATGCAGACCATAACGGGAAGATTAAAATTCTTCGCTTTGGCAGACAATTGCACAAAATTATTATGGATGGTATTGAAGGTGAAGATGCTGCAGAGCTCGGCCCTCGTATTTTTGACTTATCTGCTAAAGGGGTCAATCTTAAGATTAAGGTAGAGAAGCAGGGTGATTATCCTACATATGTATCTTCAAAGTTCTCCTCACCAAAAGAGGTTGAAGGTCTTGATGAAGATAACTATGACAAAGTATACAAAGCAGCATTTGATCTTGAATCTTATGTAACAGTCAAGAGTTATGATGATCTCAAGGAAATGCTTAATCAGCATTATTTCTGCAAGACTGATACTGAGAATTCTGATGGTACAGCTCTAACAACGATTAAAGAGAGTACACCTGTTGTCAAGGCACCAGTAGCTACTGCTCCTAAGAAGGAAGAAACTGTTGTTGAAGACGAATCTATTGCTAATCTTCTCAAAGATCTATAATTAGTATTATATGAGCGATACTTTCCGTGACATATCCTCTGATGAGCTTAAATCCGTTATGCTCAATTTCATGGGACAGAACATGGGAGATCTCAAGCAACTTGATAACTATATTGTTAGCAAAAATCAGACCTTGCAAGGTGTTACACTTGATCCGCATAAAGTTTTAAACTCTATTGCACCTCCAGCTGCTGCACCGCAATCACCTGCATTTAATCTAACGCCACAACCGGTACCGATACCCAATACTCCAGTTGCAGTAGCTGCAGCACCGGTTGCTGCACCTGTACAGAGCGATTCTAATCAGCTAGAGTTTGATTTTGATAGTTGCCCATATTCAAAGCTTATTTTTGATAGGCTTGATACTATTGATAGAAGACTTGAAAAAATTATTGAGACAATCAATAATTTGCGTACTTTAAAAAAAACCGACCAGTCATAACTAAGCAGTTGATTAACAAAATCAAACGCTTATTATTATAGAAATGATTCTTAAAATATCTGATAGGGATAAATTCTTAAATAATTTTTTATCTCCAATAAGCAAAGTTACAGATAGCGCAGCATTAAAAGTTACACCAGGTAAAGTCACGTCCTTACTTTCTACTAGCGATAATAATATTATTGTTCATGCTGAGTTTACCGATAGCAATATAAACGCATCCAAGGATTTAAATATACCTGATATCAAGAAGCTTTGTAGGATTATATCCTGTATTGATGCAACCAGCTTTGATCTCGACATATCATCTAATTGTATTGCATACAAGTCCGATAGCGTACGTTTCAAATATCACCTGTATGATGATGGTATTATTCCTACACCAAAGCTTAATATTGATAAACTTAAAGCACTAGACTTTGACGGTAAATTTACATTGCCTTATAGTTCAATTATAAATCTTGTAAAAGGAAGTGTCATTACTACAGATACAAATAAGCTCTACTTGTCTGTTAAAGATAAGCAAATATTCGGTGAACTGACAGATAAAGCTCGTCCTAATGTCGATTCATATGGTATTCAGATTGCTGATGACTACGATGGTGTACAATTTGCAAATCCAATTCCTCTTAATTTTGAGATTATTAGAATTGTATCCATAATGAAATTTAAAGCAATAAATGCACAACTAGTGAGCAAGATGGGTGTATTACTTTTCGACTTGAATTTAGATAGTACCAGCCTTAAATTTGTTATATCGGCACTTTTAAACTAATGAAAATAAGCAAAAACAAACTACGTACCCCAGGTTATTTTATTAAAAGATTAAGAGACAATGGATTCATTGTTCTCCGAGTCTTCTCAGTATATGCGAAACACGATTCTCGCCGGTGGACAGTGATTGTTAATCCTTCAGACGCTTCTGTGTTCATTACATGTTATCTCAATCGCGAGAATTTTGATGAAATATTGTTCGAACTCAATGACGGTGGCAACAGAATTCCCCGTAATTTTAGCTTAAAAACAGACAGTATTGAATCTGTTGTTTGTTTCTTGTTAGAACATGGTGTTTCAAACAACACCGACTACCCAGGTAAGACTCGCTATTTGTCTAAAAGAATAAATAATTATGATGAGAGACAAGAAACCATCCAAAAAGTCAGCCAAGAATAGTGCTGAAACTTTTCAGCCTGGTGAGAACAAGGATGTAAATGAATTGGCTAAGAGAGCTTTAAATACATTTCTTCAGCATCAAATAAAAGAAAAGGCTCATAATCGTCAGAATATAGCAGCTCTTACTGAAACAGTTCAAGAGTTTTTAAACTCGTTTATCATTCTAGGCTACACCATGGAAGGTGAGCCTGTGCAAACAATTTTCGCACACAATCAACAAGAAGCAGATTCACTAGCAACACTAGTTAATAAATTTTTTACACATCTGCATTCTAAAGAAGACTCTGGAGATTCGTAATTAATTGCATATAATATTAGGGTGACTGACATACTCATCTTTGGGCAAGGCTTTGTAGGCTTGCATTTAACAAAATATCTACAATCAAAATCCTCAAAGGTTGTTTGCTTGTCTCATGCAGAGTTTAATTATTTTAATCTAAGCTTAGTCAAAGCAAAAATTCAAGAGCTAAAGCCAAGAGTTGTCATAAACTGTTCCGGCATGACAGGCAAGCCTAATGTCGATGCATGTGAGAACGAGAAAGACAAATGTATGCTTTATAACAGTGTACTGCCAATTATTCTAGAGCTTGCAACTAAAGAGTGCAGCATTCCCTTTATCAACATTTCTAGTGGCTGCATTTATACAGGATATGAAAAGGATTATACAGAAGAAGATGTACCAAATTTTGGATTATATACTGCCTCGAGTAGCACATATAGTAAATCCAAGCATCTGGCAGAAATTACTTTAGATAAAAAACATACTACAGTATTCAGACTGCGCATGCCTTTCTGCAAATATAATTCCCCAAGAAATTATCTTAATAAGCTCTTGAATTATGATAATTTAATTTCATATAAAAATAGCATGACTAATTTAGAAGATTTTTGCGTTTTTATTGAAAAATTTATTAATCAACAATACCATATTACTAGCCCGGGCATTTATAATGTTGTTAATCCTTTTGCACTTGAAGCCAAGCAAATAGTTTTGATTTTAAAAGAATATGGCCTACAGAATCCTAATTGGAAATTTGTAGAAATAGAGCATCTGAGCCTCAAGGCCAATAGATCCAACTGTGTTATATCTACAGAAAAAATTGATAAATTAGGATTAAGACTTCCTCAAGCTCGTCAATCTATAGAGCTTTGTGCTAGCGCTCTTAGTCTACAAAAATAATGAAAACGGTTCTTGTTACTGGTGGCTGTGGATTTATTGGTACTCATTTATTAGAGCTACTTCTCAAGGAAACAGATTATCGAATTCTTGTAGCAGATAAACTCTCCTATGCAGCAGATGCTCGAAATATTAGCAAGTTTACACAACAAAATAATCATAATGAAGACAGAATTAAATTTTACTACGTAGATATCGCAAATGCTGCGGCTCTTGGTTCTATTTTTAATGATAATAAAATAGACGGTGTCATTAATGTAGCTGCTGAGAGCCATGTAGATAATAGCATCTCAGGACCAGAGCCTTTTGTTTATTCCAATATTGTAGGTTCGTTTAATTTGCTAGAACTTAGCAAAAAGCATAACATTAAGAAGTTTCTGCAAATTAGTACTGATGAAGTATATGGATCAGCTTCTGATATGGATATGTTTGACGAAACCGAAAGGTTAAACCCTAGCTCTATATACTCTGCATCTAAAGCATCTGCAGATTTGCTTGCAATGTCCTACTACAAGACACATAGTATGCATGTGAATATTACAAGGTGTAGCAACAACTATGGCCCCTATCAGCATCATGAAAAATTACTGCCTAAAGTTATCCTGAATGCATTGTGTGACAAAAAAATACCTGTGTATGGTAATGGCACGAATACACGTGAATGGATATATGTTAAAGATCATTGCAGAGCTATTCTTAATGTTTTTCTAGAGGGCTTACCTGGCGAAATATACAACGTTAGCACAATTGGTGAATATACAAACATCGCTATCATCAAGCTAATTCTCAACATGCTCGGCAAAAGCGAGAACTTAATCACATTTGTAGAAGACAGAAAAGGTCATGATCAAGCCTATAGAATTTGCTCTAAAAAAATATCCAAAGAGCTCGATTGGTCAGTTGATGAAAATTTATTTGAAGCTAATATGTTATGTACCATACAGTGGTACACAGATCGGCACAATGAGAATTTTTACAACCAGTCATCCTAAAAAGAAGTATCTGTACGCTGTAACTCAAGGTAAATACTTGGGAGAAATGTGGGTATATATTGAAGATCAGCAGCATGAACATTGTTTTCTTGCATTACCTGAAATGCAATTACGCAATACAACAATAGAAAATTTTAGCCATGGCTTAAAACATAAAATTATTGATATAGTCGAGAAACTACCTGCAGATGTGTATGGTACATGTGTTAAGCAATATAAGAAGAATAAAAGCTAGAATAAACAAACTATCAGAGTAAATACTAGTATGGACTTAATTGAACCAAAAATCATTGTTTCACCTATTAGCGGACAACCTGTTAAGCCGCAATTAAAAACTTACATTCGTGACAATAAAGAAATTGTTGAAGCTCACTATATCGACCCATCTAGTGGCTCCTTTATCCGCAAAGGCGTTGTTTCTGTCAGAGATTTGCCTCAGCCTGAGAAAAAATAATCTTGTTTTTTTCTTAGGTGCCTGTAACCTATAGTAGTGATTCTTCCTCAGGATTATATTGTTCAGAAATTTTATCAATACGCAGGTTCGCCTCGTTTTAAAAGGCTATCGAATACATATGAAGCCAGCTGCCCTATTTGCCGTGAAGGTCGCTCTTGGGGTAAGAAAAGACGCTGTTATTATATTGTAGAAAATAATGCCATATGCTGTCATAATTGTGGGTGGTACAGCAACCCAAGCAAATGGATTCAAGAAGTGTCCGGGTTATCATTACCTGAAATAATAGATGAAACCAAGAACTATGATGTACTGCCGCTTGATATTCTTAAAGATGAGATTGCACCTGTAGTAAGAAAGAATACAGAAAGTCTGCCAGCAGATTCTATAAACTTATTTGATAAGAGTCAGCTATTGTACTACTCAAATAATGCTGTTGTAAAAGATGCTCTTAATATTATTAAGAATAGAAAACTTGATACTGCAGTGAATCGACCGGATACACTCTGGATATCTCTTGTTGATCCCGTGCATAAGAACAGACTTGTAATTCCATTCTACAGTGAGAGCAACGACATTATATTTTACCAAACTCGTGCAATTTATGATAAAGATATGCGCTTAAGACCAAAATATTTGAGTAAAATAAACGGTGAACGCTCACTCTATAACATTAATAAGGTAAGCGCAGAGCTTGATTATATTTTTATTTTTGAAGGACCTATAAATTCTTTTTTTGTTAAAAACGGCACAGCTGTAGCAGGTATTCAGGAGGATAGCTACAATACATTTACACCACTACAAGAGCGTCAGATATCACAATATAAATTTCACAAACGAATATGGGTACTCGATTCGCAGTGGATTGATAAAGCTAGCAGAAAGAAAACAGAAAAGCTTGTAAACATTGGCGAGAGTGTGTTCATTTGGCCTGAAAGCAAAGGCAAGCAGTATAAGGATATTAACGATTTGTGTATAGCAAAAAATATTAACCAGCTAGATCCTGAATTTTTAATCTGCAATTCGCATAGTGATTTAAAAGCTAAGCTGGTACTATCAGTAATTAGTCGTTAGAAGAAATTAGATAGCCCTTCAAGGATTCACTTAGAGAGCTAAGTTCAGCAGCAAGACGAGCAATCTTCTTCTTTTCACTACGAGCAATTTCTTCAAAAGCTGTATCACATGGTGCAGCGTGTAGCTGAGCTTGAATGGAAGCACCATCTGTACCGTTCAAATAATTAATAAATTCATCGATTCTGCCAATCCACTCTTTAAGTTTTCCCACTTGCTCAACTTTGTTGTGATCAATTTGTTCTGCTCTTTTAGCTACCTGAACATCAAAATCTTCTGGTTTTGCTGTATCTAACTGCTGTGCCATAGCTTCTTTATCAGTTACTGGAGCTGCTTGTGGCTCGTCTGCTTCTAACACAGTTTTAAATATTTTCTCAAAGTTGCTCATACTATTATTTATTACATTAGATTAAATAATTCAGTGAAAAAGAAGATCGTTTTTGAAGATATGACCATGCAATTTAACAAATGGACACAAGGTATCTCATCAAGAGAAATCAATGCTCAAAGGTTGTCACTCAGAGATTTATTCGATAAAACCATGTCTACCAGCCAGTATCCAAATGATGCCAAGGCACAAAAAACATTACCGTATCCTATTTCTAACGTACTCAACGAGTTATCTTCTTTGTATGTGAATGCTGCCAATTCTAAACGGCTTTTTGAACAAGCTATGCAGTATCCATTGATCAATAAGAAAGAGAAAGCAAAAGCAAGCGTTGACACCATCATTAGCAAGCTTGGCAATATTATTGACGAAATAAAGCAGATTAGCGATTCATTAGAAAATATTGTTGATTAAGTAGAAAAATCTCGTATAATAAACGTATGCTCAGACGATTGGTATCGCAGCTATGTATTATTATAGCCGTTGCATTATGCTTTGGCTTGTTGTTTAACGCTGTTAGTTTAAATTTTTACCTTGGCATTGCTTTTGGTGTTGTGATACAATTTGCTGTCTTTCGTGCTTTTTCATATGGACTGGAAGTATATGCTACACTTAAAAATAAGCAGCTAGAGAATGAACGCATCAAAGAGTTCTCCTACCAGGGCCTTGCTGTTGAGTGTCCTTGTTCCAAGAAGATAAAAGACTTCGTTCCTGTAAAATTAAACTCTTCCAATTACTACAAATGCAAAGAGTGTAGCAAGACTGTAGGTATTGTGCTTGCAGCAGAGACAGCACTGGTAACAGAGCCTATTGCGAATACTGCAACAGGTGATGTTGAAGCAATCTTTAATAAACTTGTTGAACAGCAAGTCAAGCAGAAAGCATCATAATGGATATACCTGAAAGCATTTCCAATTTAACTACCACCACACAAAACGACAAATTTAATCCTACCCAAGCTCGAGCTAAAATTAATTTTGACGAAATATTACATAGCATAAAGAGTGGTCTGGAGTATAAAGATCTTGCATCTCTAGATGAGGGATTAGCATATTTCAAGAAAGATATATCCAATGAACGTACCTTTATTAAAAGCATTATCAGCTTGGTAATAGACCATTTAACAAAGAGCATACGTGCTGGTACAATTGATGAGGCGTTAAAAGATCAGACAGTGAGTGCCACTGTGCAGGCTCATAAAGGTGCTGAAGCTTTACTAGAATCCTACTACACTTTACTGACGACTTTAAACAAGGAGAAGAATATTCTTGACGCTAGGAAGCTTTCCTTGATAATCCTTGGATATGCAATCGGAACATTCAAAAAAATACATAACAGTTGAAACTAAAACGAAGAATCATCAATTAACAGTTGATGAATACAGTAGATGGATTTGTCTACTAGAAGCATTGGAGCATGTGAATAAAAAAGCTGCTCAAATGAAGGTAGATTTGAAAGACGTAGATTGGGTCAAACCACTTTCATTTCAAAAATATATTACCGAGCGATTTGATTCTATGGTAGATGAAGTAGAGTTGTTTGATAAGAGCACTATCACTAGCATACCAGTAAAAGTAAAATGCACTACATCATTGGAACCAATCTCAAAGTAACACCAGCTCAACGCGTTGATCCTAAGAATTTTTTTCGCGGTGAGAAAAATTTTAAACCCGGTGTAACATATTCACTTATTAATATCAAAAGAACCGAAAATGGTGTCATGTATAACTTTGTCTGTCGCGGAGGCCCCGCAGTTGAGATGCAATTTGAATCTTGCAGACAGGGAGATAAATTCATTGCCAAACACCGTCAAGAAGAATTGCCAGATTACGATAGCTTGGAAAGATCCGATTAGTAGTAGCCACCGTACACATCACCATAGTCAGTCTGTGTATAATCAAATATTTGTCTTGATGCAATGTCTGCGCTGTAGTCATATGGCTTAGTAGCACCTGATGCTGCAGGATTTTTAGTATCGTCAAATATTTGCTGGTTTTGAGCTGAGCCAGATAAACCAGGCTCAAAGGAATATTCAAAACGTTTAGCTTTAATCAACCAAACATAATGACCCATGAGTGGGTTAATTTGAGCTATATCTTGATCCAATCTCTGTGTTATTTCATAATAATTACCATTTCTGCCTCCAGGTCTATCACTACCATATTCAACAAGCTGGAATACATCACCAGATTTTGGTTCAGCTTGGTAGCCAAATGTTTCATAGAACGCGCTTATGTGTATAAAAGCTGTGATCTCATCTTCTGCTATCAATCCATATTTGCTTAGCATAGTAGCGTTTTCATTTAAATTGATAGCCATTATGATATATTGGGGCGGAGAAAACTTCTGTGTTGGTTGTTCACCGTACAGATTATCTGCGGATAACAAGTTAAAATTGTTTACATAATAACCTATTTTCTGACCATATAAATTAATCTGCTCTCTGAAATAGTTAGAGTATACATTTCTTTCTGAAGCATTATTTTCTTTGTTAGTATAACGAAAGCATTCATTGTCAACAAAAGCAAAAGGATATACGTTAGGTGTATTGTTACCTGTATACTGATCCATTGCTATCAGCTCATTTGCCATTTATTTCTCCAAGATAGGCGCATTTATTGACGCATCGTAGCGTAAAGTTATGCCTGTATTGCCTAGTTTTTTTGGTTTATGGATGTCTAGCTGAGCTTGAAATTCACTCTGTATCTGTGCAATATCGCTTTTATTGAGTGTTATTCTACCACTTTGCTGCTTTTTGAGCTGCTCGACTTTTTGATTCTTATTCTTTGTGCGTATATATTCTGGTACTGTTTTACCAGGGCTTTGTGGATGAGAAGATGCATCTGGTACAACATCTTTCATATGACGATGTTCTACTCCCGCACCAGTCTTATTAAAGAAATTACGAAAGCTTTGCACAATATTATTTAAGCAAAAAAAAGGGCCTTAACTTGCGTCAAGGCCCTTTTTTAATCTATATTTGGTTATCTAATGTTATTTTAGACCAGCTAGATAAGCACCAACTTTGGATGTCTTGGAGTTAACTACATTAGCTTTACCTTTAACTGATGTAGGAGCACCACCCTTAACACCGGCACCAACTAAAGAATGACCTTTATCTTCACCTTTAGCATCGATACCATCTTTGATCTTACCATCGCCGCCACCCTTGGAGACGAGCTTTTTTGTTTCGTCACCAACTTGATTGGCTGCGCCACCAACTTTTGCAAGACCTTCACCAGCTGAAGCAGGAACTTCTTTCATTTCAGTTGCTTCATTGGCTTCTTCATCTTCTTCTTCATCCTTCTTAGCTTTGGCTTCGGCGTCTTCAGAAGGAGCAAATGCTTGTTCAGCATCTTCATCGGAACCTTCTTCGTCAGAAGCTTCTTCACCACCCTTCTCTTCTGATTCTAGATCAGCAGGAAGAGCATCATGTACCTTCTGCAATGATGCAATAGCATCAGCAAGAATGGTTTTTAAACTCTTTTCTTCTTCTTTTTCACCTTCAGGTGTTCCAACTTCAGCAGGTAATCCGAGGGCTGCTGCGTCGGCCTCATCTTCGTGACCCCCCATCACTTCTTCATATAGTTTATCAAATATAGATTTGCTCATAAAATTATTTATTGTTTCTGATTCTGTTTTTTCAAGAGTCTTTGTAATATTTACAGTATCAGCAGAAAATTTAGCTGTCTGAGGAAAATCTTTACCTTTTGTTTTCTTTGGATCAAGTAGCTTTTTCTCATCAAATCCATTGCCTTCAGCACATGGACCAGAACCCTTGGTATCAACAAAAGGATCTTTTTTAGCTTCACCAGGACCAGCTTTCTTAGCCGTGGCTAACTCAAAAGTACCCTTGGGAGGGAATACTGATTTCTTCTCCTCGATGATATTCTTTTCATAGAAATCACCCATCTCTACTAGCGTTCTTGTGTTGTTCATCTTAAGTATTTATACAATATATGCCTAAAAAACAAGAGAATCAATTTTATTTAGGAAACACTAGTCTGCCTCGGCCAGATGCTACTTTTGATTATGCAGAGCACCCAGAGTGGGTTAAAGATATAGCTAAGTGCAGAAAGAACATATTATACTTTGCAGAGAATTTTTTCTACATTATAAACTTAGATCGTGGCAAGGAGAAGATAGCATTGCATGGCTATCAAAAGAAAATTCTTAGAAGCTTGAGAGACAGTAGATTTATTGTTTGTCTGGCATCAAGACAAATAGGCAAAACAACTCTCATGACAATCTATGCCCTGTGGATTGCATGTTTTTATGAAGACCAGAGAATACTTGTTGTTGCCAACAAAGAGCAGACAGCAATTAATATATTCAAACGTATCAGGCTTGCGTACGAACAATTGCCCAACTACTTGAAACCAGGTGCTGTTGAATATGGAAAGACTGCCATGGTGCTAGGCAATGGAAGTAGCATAGGCATATCTACAACCAGTAGTGACGCAGGCCGAGGCGATAGTTGCAATGTTCTCATATTGGATGAGTTGGCCTTTATTGACAACCACCTGGTTGAAGAATTTTGGAAATCAGTATATCCAATTATTTCAAGCTCCAAGAGAAGTAAAATCTTTGTTGCCAGTACACCCAATGGAACTGGTAATTTATTTCATACACTATATTCAGGAGCAACAGAAGGTACCAATGGCTGGAAAGCAGAAAAAGTTGATTGGTGGGAAGTTCCCGGTCGTGACGAAGAATGGAAAGAACACACCATACGATCCATGGGCAGTCGCGAAGCATTTGATCAAGAGTATGGTAATGTGTTCCTACAGTCTGGCGAAAGCGCCGTTGATGAAAAGCTTTTTGAAGAATTGAAAACTGAATGTACTGAACCAAATTTTATTTTCGAAGACGGCCATTACCTCATGTGGGAAGAACCGCAAAAAGAAAATTTGTATGTGGTTGGTGTAGATATTAGTGAAGGCGTCGGCGAAGCTGCTAGCGTAGCTCAAATTCTCGATATAACAGATTTACGCAACATCAAACAAGTGGCAGTATATCACAATAGAAACATTAGCCCATACAATTTTACAACCAAGCTACATGAAATTCTTCAACATTGGGGTTCACCACCAGCACTAGTTGAAAGAAATAATTGTGGCGCACAAGTAGTAGACCAGTTGCGACACACTCTTGGCTATGAAAATCTGGTGAGTTACGGGCCTAAGATTGCAGGTACTGATTATAAAAAGATTGGTGTACAAGCTCACACCAACACAAAATACAAAGGTGTAATGAACATGCGGTACTGGGTCAACGAACTCAGATCTGTAAAGATTAGGGATATTAATACACTCATTGAACTCAAAGGGTTTGTTCGTCATCCCAATGGTACATGGTCTGCAAAATCTGGTGCTGATAGTTGGGATGATCGTGTCATGAGTTTAGTATGGACGCTTATGATCTTAGAAAATGAGCTCACAGAGAAGTATTTTGAAATTGTAGAAGTTGATGATAATAAAAAACCACTTAAACTCAAACCACTTGACTATGGCATCAAATATTTTGTTAACCCAGCTTCAATTTACAGTAATGAGAAGAACAAAGAGGGCTTCATACCACCACCTATTGTATTCTCTGGTAATGGTGAAAAAGAATTTTCTGAGATAGAAGATCTAGAGTCACAAGGGTGGAAAAGAATAAATTAATATATGCCCAACAATACAGCATACATGCAGAGCCCTTTTAACAAGTCACGCAAAGATAAATTTCTTTTTGTATTAAACTTGCCTGATGCATTGAAGAAAGTAGCATCAAAGTTTAGAAGCGGAGAACAAGGCATCAACCCTGATTCACTGCAGTTCTCCATATATGGTGCGGTGGTGCCGAATGTTGATGTGGCCGAAGTACAAACCAGATATTCCGGGCAAACACTGCAGCATTCAAGCAATTCTAGAAGCCCCTATCCTCCATTGACTATTAATTTTACAGTGGATAACCGTTTTTATAACTATTGGGTATTATATTCTTGGTTAAACTTACTAAACAATGATAAGACAAGCACATTTGATGTTAACAACTTAACAACAGACGGTGTTCCTCTTGTAAAAATTACTAAAGATCAAGGATTATCACCCACACAGCTTTTGTACAGATCAGATATATCTATATTTGCTCTTGATGAATATGACAAGAGAACCATAGAGTTTAGATACACACAAGCCTTCCCAACAGAACTTGGAGGCATTGAATTTAACTATAGAGATGGCAGTGAAATTGACACCACTTTCTCGTTTGCTTACTCACAATTTATTGCAAATTTAGTTGAAAATGTAGATAATTTATAAAAAGTAAAAAAGTTTTACTTGAAGAAACATAAATACTTTATATGGCAAGAACGATCCAAAGCCCCGGCGTACAAATTCAAGAAATTGACCTTTCATTAAGAGCAGTAGGATCTCCAGCAACTACAGTGTTTATCCCTGGCTTTGCTCCAAGAGGCCCACTTTCCGAACCAATCAAAGTATCAAGCCTTTCTGAACACGAGCAAATCTTTGGACAGCCTACAAATGCTGCAGAAAGATATTTTTATCATTCAGTTAAATCAGTTTTCAACAGCCCAGCAGATATTTTAGTATATAGATTGCCATATGGCTCTGCAGCTGGTATTGATACAAGCGCAAATTATAGCGCTTTGGTATACCCAGTGCTATCGTATGTTAACGGAGCATCATCAACAGCTCTGGATGTGACATCTGGTGCATATTTCTTTGGTAAGCCCACACATCTCAAACTTAACACCACACAGTATTTGAATCTTATTCGTGGTAATGGCTTCACATGGTCTAATAACACATCTGGTTCTTCAACTTTCGATACAGTAGCCTCATTGAGCGCTGCTGGTATGATTATTCTTAACAAGTCACAATCGACTATTAATTCTCGATATGAAGGTTATTATTTTGGTGCCATTGACAATACAAACCTAAACCCAGCAACACCATTCAATGGTGTTAATAGTGTACTATCAATCAATACAACAGCAGCTGCCATTAGTAACTATGTAACAATTCCTGATGTGAGACTCAACTTTTCACTTTCAGCATCATCTGGTGGTGCACCAGGCAGTGTTTCAGAAGTACTTGAAAATGTACCAACATTTGATACTTCAAGCAATCAGTTTGACGACACAGCCACATTTGGTATATTCAAACTACGTCAGTCTGTGTTCTCACCTGATACAATTGCTTTAGATTACGTGTTAGAAGAAAGTTACAATGCATCATTTGATACATTCAGACAGATCAACAGTCCTAATGGTGGACCTGCCATTAGTTTCTTCATGGAAACAGTTGACAATAGCTCCACACAAATTACAACACTGATCAATCCATATATTTCTAATAAGAACACAAGCACATGGCTAGATCTTTCAGGTGTACCTATAAAGAAAGTTCGCTTCTTAAGCACACCGATGCAATTTCCAGTTAATAATGAAGATGCTGTTGCATATGCAACCCGCGTCGGCGCACCATCTGCAACATATGCAGGATTTATTAATCGCATAGGTGCAACTGATGCATTGATTGCTTTGGGTGATTTTTCACAGCAGGACATCAATACTAAGATCATTGGTAATGTTCCAGCTAAGCTACAGAATGCATTTGCTAGACTTGATAATACAGACCTTTATCCAATCAATGTAACAGTTGAAGCTGGATTGGGTACAATCTATGCAAATTCGTTTAACCCTGCAACATCTGGTTACTTTGATGATTCAGTGCCTTATCCAACAGCTACTGCTAGCTTAACAGCGCAGAATCCAACATCTGTACCAGCTGTTGTATCAAATTACCTTGCAGTTGCTAATGAATTTGTTAGCCTGGCTGAAAGCAAGCGCAAAGATCATATCTTTATTGCCGATCCTCTCACCAACATATTTGTAGAAAACAATATTAAGACACTTGATAATCCTGGCAATACGTTCTCAAACAACATTTACTGGCCATTGCGCAATCAGTTTAATGCTATTGATTCAAACTATGTTTGTACATTTGCAAACTGTGCCAAGGTGGCTGATATTGCAACTAATCAGCAAGTTTGGGTACCATTCTCAGGATTTGCTGCAACGGCCATGGCTAATACCGATTCAAACTTCCAGCCATGGTATGCTCCAGCAGGCTTTACACGTGGCATCATAACAGGTGTTACAGATATTGGATTTTATCCTAAGCAGAAAGAACGCGATCAACTCTATAAGATTAGCTTGAATCCAGTTGCATTCTTCCCTGCAGAAGGATTTGTGATCTTTGGTAAAAAGACCTTGCAGAAGAAGCCAAGCGCATTTGATAGAATCAATGTTCGTAGATTGTTCTTGAATCTTGAGATTGCTACAAAAGAAACTGTCAAGTATTTTGTATTCGAACCAAACACACTCTTCACAAGAACACAAGTGCTCAATACACTCACACCATTGTTTGAGAATGCAAAGAATACACAAGGTGTATATGACTTCTTGCTTATTTGCGACGAGAGAAACAACCCAACATCAGTAGTAGATGACAATTCACTTGTTGTGGATATCTATCTCAAACCAGTACGCACTGCAGAATTTATCCTTTGTAACTTCTACGCAACAAGAACTGGTACCAACTTCCAGGAGATTGTCGCGTAAGTAGCGAAAGGAAATAAATAATTTTATGGCAGATGTAAATCAACTCATAACAGACTTTTACAGAGTCGCTACCAATCGCGAGTTTACTCGTGATTTTAACTTCAGAGTGCTTTCAATCAACACAGGTGGTGTTGGTACAGTTACTTTTGATCAAGATGATTTAGTTTACGTAAAAACAGCCACACTTCCAGAGCGCGCCATAACAAATGTTCCAGTTCCTTACATGGGATTGAATTTTAACATTCCTGGCAATGCTACATATCCAGGCAGCGAAGCTTATTCATTAACATTCTATGCTGATGCACAGTCAAAGATTCGTCAGAAATTTGAACAGTGGTCACAAGCAGTATTTGATGATTCATCTAGTACAGGCAATTATTTTGCACCAAAGCAGACAGCTATCATCGATCTAGTAACACTTGATAATCAGATGAATAAACAAGCTCAGTACCAGCTTGTAGGTGTTTCCGTGAGAAGTGTTGGGCCCTTAACATATAATATTGCTGAAGGTGTTGGTAACACAATTGAATTTACTTCTACTATCTCCTATCACTACTGGAGAAAACTCTCCTAAAATAAGCAACTTGCTCTAAATATTTAAGTGAATAATCCGTTCACTGATGCTCTAAACTCGTTAGGCCAAAATTTTACAGGTATTGGTCGTGGCACTAATCCTTTATTTGCTCCACAAGTTACCAATCTCTTTGGTTTTAACATACCAGGTGTACCGCTCATTAGTGTTCGTGATTACTTTCTCACACAAATGGAATCATGGTTTACATCAATTCCAATGGCGACACAGTGGATTGTTGTAATCGATCGCTATCCACCAGCACTGCGCACAAGTATCATACAAAGCCTAGAACGCACAGATGGCAGTAAAAAAGGATTTAATATTGATAGTGCTGCCAATATTTTAAAAAGTTTTCCATTGCAAAAGGTAATTGGGTGTTTATTTGCTCAAGGCGCTACAATCCCCACTGAGCAGTTTTCTCCTGAATCTATAACTATTCCTAATAACAGAGGTTTTTTACCGGGTGTGCTTGGTGGAGCTCGTAATGCTGAGCCGCCTACATTAGTACTAGACTTCCTAGAAACCAATACATCCTTTATTGATTTTGTTATTAGACCATGGGTTATTCTTGGATCGCATTTTGGCATGGTAGCTAGACCTGGCGATAGAAACGGGTTACGCGATGCCAAAAATATGAAAGTAAATATGACCATTTTAAACTATACACGCACTCTGCAAAATATCTCCATGATACCTAGAAAAGTCTGGACTTTTTATAACTGCATGCCATTTAATGTTGCAGAACAAAATTTTGAATACGAAACAGAACAAAAAACAGTTTACTCAACGCGCTGGACATATTCGAATTATACTGTAGAGAACAGCTTGTACCTTCCAGTGCAAGATATAGTGAATAGAATTTCAAACGGCGAAATACCAAGGATATCAACATTGCAAAATGGTATTGGCAATATAAATCCTTTGGGATTCTTATAATGGCATTTTATCTTAATTTTGAAGCACCATCTACCAGAACTAAACATAAAATTAGCGAATTAAACTTCCTACAGTTCAAAGAACTCAATAAATACATATTGAATAATAACGATTTACTACTAGAAAAATATATAGACGAAATAATTGAAAACAATTTAGAGTTTAAAACAGACATCAGAGAATTTACAAATTACGATAAATTTTGTCTCATGGTATTACAAAGAACCATATGCATTGCGCCTGATTTAGAATTTTCTGAAAAAAATCAAACACACAGATTACCGTTAACAAATTTCTTAAAACAAATATTTGAATTCAATATTCAATTTAAAAAGATTCTAACTATGGATAATATTACTGTAGAGTTAGGGCTACCAACACATTTTGTATATGATAATTTTCTGGATCTAACAACCTATATTATACAACAAATAAAATTTGAAAATGAAACAATTAATTTTAATACATTGCAAGATAATGAAAAAGATGAAGTATTAAAACTTTTACCTGCATCTGTTATTTTTGAAATTAAAAATTTTTATGAAACTATTATTGAAAGTTTCAAGCAAATAAAATTTAAACTACCAACAATTGAAGAGGATATAGAGCTTAATCCGTTTAACAAATCGCTTTTGGATATTATAAAATATTTCTTTAAAACAAATCTAACTAGCCTATATGAGATGCAATATTTTATTGTAAGTAAAATATTTTATACGCCTGATTATGTTGATAAAAATACTTTTGTAGAAAACATAATGCTACTCAATCTGTTCGAGAAAGAGCAGAAAAAAATCGAAGAGCAACAAAATAAGCAAAATCAACCAAAGATACCTGGAAAACTATAAAACGCGCTTAAGTTATTAGTAACATGAGTAATAATAATTTGGCCATTAACAAGCTAAAACAAATAACAGGAGCAAAGAAAGTATCCGCTTATGCCCCTTCTTTAAATACAAATGTTGAGCTGCATTCATTATCGGTAAAGCAACAAAAAGAGCTTTTAAAAACAGCTCTAGATATTGTTATGACGCCTATAACATTTGCTCTTGCTACAACTGATATTATAATTAAAAATTTAGTAGCACCTGCTAAATTAACTATCTTAGACAAACCCAATCTTTTGCTAGCACTAAGAGCTGATGCACTTGGCACAGAAGTTACACAAGAAGTCGAAGGCGTAAAAATTAAGTTTGATTATGCAGAAAATTTAAAAATAAAAAATAAAATTGATTTGACAGCCTTTACTACCAGCATTCTTTTAGATAAAATAGAAGTTATTACCAAAGTACCCACACTTGATGAAGACCTTCGCACTAACGCTGAGTGTAAACGCATTCTCGATAGCAAGAAGTCAACAAATGAAGATAAACTAAGAGAGCTCGTTGGTGAAGTTTATATCTACGAATTAATCAAGTTTATTGATTGCATTAAGCTTGCTGATGGTGCCAATATTGAAGAAATAAAATTTAGTACACTTTCTATCCCTCAGCAAATAGAAGTTATTGAGAATTTACCCATGGCTCTTAATGGTAGGCTCATCGATTTTATTTCTACTGTAAGAGATGCTGAGCAAAGCGCTCTTAAAGTTAAAAACGAAGAAACAACATATACTATTAATTTAGATACAGTATTCTTCACCAAAGAATAAAGTATAAAACACAATTTTTTCCATAAGTATTAATGACTTATGGATGAAACACAGTTTCAGAATTTTTTAGATAAGCTCAATACTATCTCTGCGTCTCTCAAAGAAATTGCAGACGCAAATGAAGAACTAATTGATAATAAAGCAGATCAAACTAAAAAAGATAAAAAAACTGCAGCACAGAATAAACTTACTTCAGCAGAAAAAAAACGCACAGAAGAAATTGCTAAAATTTATGCAAAAACCTTTAATAAAACCATGGGTGCAGAAGACGATGAAAAGAAAAACGCAAATAACACATTAAAAAATATTTTTAAAAGACAAACAATTAAAGTACAGTTAGAATCTGTTTCAAAAGAAGTTGTCAATAATTTAGCTAAAGTTCTATCCAATAAAAGAACCAATGATTTATTAGAAAAGATTCTAAAAACAGATAAGAAACAAGACAAACCTGGCATATTTGGAAGTATTTTTCAAGGTTTAGCTGGTCTAGGTGGCTTATTCGGTGGCTTGAAAACTTTACTCATGATAGGTGGTGGCATTGCAATAATACTTTCTTTAATTCAAAACTTTGATAAGATTACTGACTTTGCAAAAACAGTAATTCCTCTTATTCAAGATTTTGTAATAAGCGCTCTTCCAGTAGTGGGCAGTCAGCTACCACCCATACTCAAAGCAATGAAAGATTCACTTTTTCCATTTTTTGATAGGATAATGGATTCTGTAGATACAGCAATAAAACAATTACCGGTATTATTTGATATGCTACTTAAAAATTTACCTGCACTTGGAGCTGCTTTGGGTGGGTTTATTAGCATACTCACAGAAAAATTTAAAGCATTTTTTGCTGAAAGCTTTGATAAACAGGTACAAGATTTTTTTGGTACCCTTGCTGCTATAGCAGCAGGTGCAGTTGGAGTTGAAGTATTTTTTTATTTATTAAAGAAAACAGGCGACACAATTGCAGGATTTATCAAACAGCTACCACTTGCTAAAACCGCTCTTGTTCTTGTTGGTCTAGCTGTAGCCATCAATCAATTTCGTAAAGCTTTACAAGAGTTTGGTAGCATGGATACGAATGCCATTATTAAAGGGTTTAGTGTTATAATTGGCGGTGGAGCTGCAGGAGCAGGGTTTATTTTCATAATGGAGCAACTAGCAAAATCTTTTGATTTAAAAGCAGCTGCAAGTATTGCTGCAGTTTTTGCAGCTGCTTATTTCCTGCCTAAAATTATAGAAAGCTTTGGACCAGCTCTTACCGCCCTTGGTAAAGGCATAGAAGATTTGACCCGAGCAACCAATACAGAAGGGTTTGGCAAAGCTGTCGGTATCTTGGGCGGCTTCTTTGCACTACTTATTACAGGCAGTGCTGCAGTATATGCAACAGGTGGAACTGCAGCTCTAGCAGCTGGAGCAACAGAAGCACTTCTTGCTGGTCTAGCATATAACATAAAAATGTTTGGCGATGGGCTAACTTCACTCGCGACTGGTTTTGAAAAATTAGGACCTGCAGTAGATAAGCTAGATTTAAATTCTTTTGCAAAAATTATTCCCGCCATGGCTGAACTTTCTGTAGCATTACTAGCTGGCTCTGCAGGGCAAGCAGTTTCAGGAATAGTAGGTGGCATAAGCGGTGCTCTCGGTATAATGACAGGTAAAAAGGATTACATTCAATCCATTATAGACATGGCTGATAGAGTAGATAAAATTGAAAAATTACCAGGCGTTGTTCGAGGCATGAATGATACATTTGTTGAAATTTCTACAAAACAAGTAGGAAAGCAATTCAAAGATCAAATGATGCTAGTAAGAGAAGGAATAGAAAGTCTCACAACAATTAAAGATCTGGATAAATTAAGCAAAATTACTGGGTTTTTAAGTGGACTAGGTGCTGGCTCTGCTTTGACAGGTGCAGTAACAGATGCTGCTGCAGCAGGTGTGAATGCATTAGTCAAAAGCAAATTAAAAGATGTTCAAGATGCTGCAGAATTGAATAAGATTTTAAATTCCATGGATGTAAGCGAAATGAGTAAAACCATGACAGGCGTACGAGATGATTTTAAACAACTACTTAAAGCTGCCAAAGAACAAGTAGATGCTGTCAAGCAAGGCAATGATCACCTTGAAGATATCAAAGATAAAGAAGCAGCTTCAAGTGTATTGGTCAATAATCAACCAAATACCATGGTGTTTAACGAATCCAGCAAAGGCAATACAGACTTCCGAGCTGATGCAAGCCGTGGTATTTACATGACTGTATAAATATTAATATATGCCAAATTATTTATGGGCTATTAATGCTGCTAAGAATGCTGGGTCAGGTAATACCAGCATAACTGATTCAATCCAGCCACCTTCACTTGTAGCAGCTAGCAATGCCGCAAACATAGGCAATTTGCAGCGCCCTGGTACACTCAATAGTGGCAAAACAGTTAATGTTGTAAGTGACTTCTACTGGACATATTCAAAATTAATTCAATCAAGGCAAGAAGTACCTCGTGTTATTTTAACAGAAAAGAGACTCAAAGTAAATTCTCTAGTAGCACAGTTAGCATATTCTATTGGAGCAGCTACTGAAATTTCAACACAAACGCTGAATCAATTGGGTGTCTCTAAAAGCACGCAAAAAAGATTAATCGATTTTGTTAAAGGACTAGCAATAAAGGCTGGCTCAGCATCAGGCGATATTGCAAATAAAACAGCAGCGCAATTTGGTCCCGGTGGTACACAGCTTTATAGTAGAGCCTCTCAAGCACTTAATGATGCTATCAAAAATGTGCAACAGAGTATATACGATGATAATGCTACAGTAAATTCATCACCTTGGTTAAAACCCTACAGAAACCTCTACATAACTGAAAACACAGGATGGAGTTATATTCTGCCATATTTTGAAAATTACGCTAATGCAGCCCAGAATTCTTATGGTGAATCGTCAAATTATAGTATTTTCGGTTCTGGTGCTTTTAGCGCTGCATCTAAGATTGCTGGTGGGTTTGCAGAATCAATAGCTTTACTGAACACAAATATTAAAGCAAATTTTGCATTTCAAGAAAAAGCTAAATTTTATAATTTTCCTACTGATGGTGAAGAAATAACTGTAACATTTCCTCTCATCAATACTGGCTCTGCAACATTTGATGATGTGATAAAGAACTGGCAGTTCTTATTTTTATTGCTTTATCAAAATAAACCAGGTCGCATAAGCAAAACAATAGTTGAACCACCTGTACTTTATCAATTGGAGATACCTGGTCAAAAATTTATGCCATTTGCTTATATCACAGGCATGGCTGTTGATTTTGTAGGTTCTAGACGTGAAATGAATTTTACTATACCAACCACATTGCAGCTCAATACAAATGTAAGTGTACCATATAATCCCAATCTGCCTCAAGCAAACAATATAATACCCGGTCAAACTAACAGTGTCATTGGTTCTCAATCCATGGCAATTACACCAATCGATGTAACAGCTATTATACCGGATGCTTATCAAGTACGGCTCACAATAAAAAGCCTTGTTTCTGAGACAAAAAATTTCATGTACCATGCTATTGGTGAGAAAACCAAAGTAACTGTCAGCACATTGTTCAATCAAAACGTTGGAACAGTAGCTGAACAACTATTGAGAGCTACTACACCAAATAATTCCGATAGCTTGGTACCAGTACCTGATGGCATACCTCTAACAACACCAATTAATTCTGGTTTCTCGCAATCTGATCAAGCCATAATCAACACAGCAGGAGCTAATCGCGTATTAGGATAATATATGGATGGCCAATATCAAAATCAAATTAATACATTGCCAAAACTTAATGATTTAAGATATGAAAATATCTTTAAAATGTATAAAACACCAGATAATCAATACTTTTATAGCATCCTGCAAGCTATTAATTTTCCAGATTTTATTGATGATACAAAAATTTTCTATATTCAGGTAAGACAGAATTTACCATGGACAGCCATAAGCTACAATGCTTATCAGACCATAGAGCTATGGTGGTTGATTTGTCTGGTAAATAAAATATATAATCCTGTAAAAGGCCCTTCAGCAGGAACAGTTTTAAAAATTATAAGACCGGAGTATATAAGATCTATTATAGACGAAATTAGACTATCATTGAGATAAAATTATGGCAGACGTCTTTCAAAATGACCAGCTATTTACTGATGAAAATACAATTGTATTTCATGGTACAACATATAGCTTTAATGTAGGAATTATTAATACAGATCAACGCTATAGGGAAATAAAGCCGGCGGCAATAAAATCATTAGTACTTGAAGATCAAATTCATAATACATTTCACCGTGGCTATATGATTGTTGATAATTCATTTGGTGCTTTGGAACGTAATATTGAATCAGCACCGCCAGCTTCATCTCCTCAATACTATACACCACTATCACAGCAGCAAAATAAAGGCTTTATATTTAAAGGCGACAGCCGCGATATTGTGTCTATTGACATCATGCCAAAATTAGCTGATGGTCCATTTACTACTGATAATGACGACGATGCAAATAAACTTTTTAGAATTACTCTTGATATGGTGGTATATAATACAGAAGAAATTTTAACTGATGAACCAGGCAGAAAGTATATTAAGCTGTATCTATGGGATCTTTATTATGAACTCTTAAAAGAAAAAAATGTTGCATTTTCTACAGCTAATATTCTCAGCGGTCAAGATATTAATGGCTTATCAAACTCTCAGCGTGGAGTTAGAACTGGCACTGCATTAAAGGAGTTCTTAAGAACTGCGTTTGATCCTAATGATGGGTACCCCGTTACCATAGATGAAGAAAATTTTGAAGAAGGCTCGACACCCATGTTCTTCTCATCACCTGCAAACTATAAGGGAATTGATTCTGTAGAATATATACTATCACGCCATGTTTCTTCTGCTGATAATGATTTTGACCCTGCATTTTTAAGCTTGGAGCGCTATCCAAGACAATTTATTTTAAGAAGTTTAAAAAGCTTTTTTAACGGTGCATACGATAAAGGATCATCATTAGATGACCAAGGCGGTGACGACTTTCTTGAAACATACAAAATTGGTGGCTACAATGACAACTCTGCTGTAATACCAGTGCTCAAAGTAAACTATGGACCAAAATATGCTTTATTTTTAGAAAAACTTGCTACTATTTCAAATTTTTCTTTTGAAAATATGCCTGGTTATTTTTCACAAGATAGACTCACATCAAGAGATGTGCATAGCTACAATTACGAAGACAAGCAGTTTAGCATAGAATCATATCGCAATGACGTTACAGAAGCCATGGCGATATATAAAAAGAATTATGTTGATTGCATGAAAGGTGATAATGGTAACCCACCAACTGAGAATTTTATACCTGGTGCTTATAGAACATTAAGAAAAAATATACAGAATATATTTTCTGTTGTAGATAATGTTGAAAATCAAAGATTAGCAATTGGTAGAAATAGATTTTTATTCAATAGCGTATTCATGAATAATATAATCAATTTTAAAGTTCCCGGTTCATCTCACAGACAATCAGGTAAATTTATAGCTATTGAGAGAGATGATGCTGTCGCATCTAGTGATTTTGATAATAAACTTTTAGGTATTTATTTTGTTGTTGAAGTGAAGCATGTTTTTACAGATAGTGAATATTATAATGAACTGAGATGCGCCAAGACGTATAACTTTAAAGACATCTTTATAAACAAGGATAGTGTATGACATCTCTAATTAAATCAGTATCACCAGAATTGGTATTTAACAATGTTGCTAATTCTTATGATTTTCTAACTACATATACCACATATGTAAGTGTTGTTGGCTCATTAGTTAATGAATTCAAAGCAGCTATTGATTATTGGCGCTCATCTGCTGAAGGTGACAGAGTCAATACTCTAGCTAATTTTTTCATTGACTTGGATCAAAATAGATTCACAAGCTTCAATAGCGAGTTTATATATTTTTGGGTTAAAAAATATCAGAACGCTGTAGATGATGTTAAGCAAATTGTCATACAAAATACATCAGGTAGTAAATCATTTTTTGATGAAATGAGTGATAGCATAGGTTTACTTGCAAATACAAAATATCTTTTGGATACTTCTGTTATTCCTTTCTTTGATATCAATTGTACTAAATACGGACCACCCGCAACATATCCACCATCATTAAACAATAAAATAAGCAATATCACTAAAGATATTAATAATGATTTGAGCTCCAAAACAACCACACTCTTTAGAACTAATATAATTAAAATACAGAAAATAAATGAAGATTTTAGTTTTGCTGTTGATTCAACACAACCACATGAAATGAATCTTATTACTGATTTGCATCATTTTATAATAAGAACAACTGCTCTTCCTCAATTCATAACAACACTTTCAAGACATTTTGGAAGAATTTATTCATATGTAAATTACTTTAGCAATATTAATAATTTAACTGCTTATAATGCACGGGATGCATATGAAAAAAATAGCGTCAATAAACAGTATATAAGCAATATTACTTTTAAAGAAAATGTAGAAGGCATATACGAAACACTAGATGTTCTACAAAAGAAAATAAAATCAGTAAGATCTGAATTAACAATTAAACAGTCATTGGCAGTGCAACCCAGAACAAGCGATCCGCAGCTATCAACACAGTCGATTGATAGTACGTTCTTAAATACTTCTTTATAACATGGCAGACTACCCAGATCCTTATTCAAGCATACCTGAATTTTCTTTAAAGAAATTATCACTGCCTAAATTACCAGACTTAAATAGTAGAAATTATGATGCTCAGACACAGTGGATTGTTCCCGTAGATGAACAGCCACCAGCATTAGAACAAATGCAGTTAGATAATGAACAAACATTATTGTATCAAGAAGAAGCATTGGCACTGCCTGAAGTAAATCCGCTTGAGATTATTAATCTGAACGCACCACTTGGGTTACCATCCATAGATCCTGGCTCATTTCAAGACATTGCAGGCTTTGCTACACAAGGTACTTCTGTTGGCGGAGGTCTATTCGGCATAGTCAGAGGACTAACCAATATAGCATGTAACTTTAAACTGCCTATTGTGAATATACCGCTTCTAGGGTTCCTACAAACTATTAATATTCCTGGTCTCATAGACAAATTAAAATCCGGTCAATATAAATTCCCGGTTAGTTTCAATACAGATTCAATTCGTGCAACACTTAAAAGACTATTGCCTGATTATAAAACTATTTTCAAGAATTTCTTTAAGCAGTTATTCACGTGCGACAATCACCGAGATTGATCTTCAATTTTCTTAACTTCAACGACTTCTGCATCTTTTACATCACTTAGAATTAATTTGAAGATATCTTCTCTTGTAGCCAACATTTTACCTGTAGTAGCAGCATCTTGCAAATCTTTGCGTGAATTAATGTCCATCTCTTTAGCTTTAATTACTGTCTCATTCCTCTTATTTGAAACAACTATTTTATTCAAAGTTTCTAATGCAGCTGCTGTTGCATTAATGAGATCAGAAAGCGAAGACACATCTTTCGATTCAGGTGTTGAATATACGTAATCCTTCACATTGCCAACCATGGATAAACTTTGTTCGACTAATTCACCAGCTTTAGCAATAACAAAATTTTCTAAATCCTCTTTCTTCAAAGGATCTTTTTCTTTAGCAACCTGATCTACCTTCTTATTAGCATCATTCAATTGATCCAATAAATCACCAACCATTTCATTTAATTCATCACTCATTAGAATTATTTAGTAGATATTGATTTTATTCAAACATATAATAGAATCATATTATGAGTAATAGTGATATAGATCCAAATATGCAGTATATGCCTGTATTAAAGTTTGAGAAAACACATGATTTAGCTAAATTACCATCAAAAAATCATGAATCAGACACAGGATATGATGTGTATAGTATTGAAGATAAACTGATACCGGCTCGTGGTAGTGCTGTTGTGGGTGTTGGCTTAAAATTTGCTTATATTCCAGAAGGGTATTGGATTAAAGTTGAATCTCGAAGCGGATTGGGATTCAAGCACGGCATTACAGCTCACCCGGGCATTATTGACAGCGGCTATCGTGGTGATGCAGGTATAAAATTATACAATTTAACTGATACTGATTATGGTATAAAAGCGGGCGATAGAATTGCTCAGTTTGTTGTGTACTTTAACTTAGGTATGCAGATTGAATGGGGTACTGTTGAAGCTACAGATCGTGGTGACAAGGGCTTTGGTTCTTCTGGTAAATAATGAGTTACAACTTCAATAATCTCTGGGTGGAAAAATATCGCCCGCGCAAGCTAGAAGAATTTGTAATATCTGATAAAAATCTATCATATATTAACTCTTTCAAAGCAAAGAAAGAAATACCCAACCTTCTCTTTGTTGGTACACCTGGTCTAGGTAAAACATCATTAGCTAAAATTATTGTTAATGATATCTTAGAATGCCAGTACTTGTATATTAACGCAAGTGATGAGAATGGCATTGATACCATAAGAACCAAAGTTACAAGCTTTGCTCAAACATTAAGCATTGACGGTAAAATTAAAGCTATTATTTTAGATGAAACAGATGGTCTTAGCATGGAAGCGCAACGCGCTTTGCGTAACACTATTGAAGAATTTGCTAAAATTACTCGCTTCATTCTAACTGCAAATTATAGATACAGAGTCATTCCTGCATTGCAGAGCAGATGTCAGAGCATTGATCTCACACCACCCATTGAAGGTGTTGTGAAGCGTTGTGTGCATGTTCTTAAATCAGAAAAAGTTGAAATACCTGAAGATCAGAAAGCTAAATTACTTGAATTCATCAAGTCAAAATACCCGGATCTTAGAATGTGTATCAATGAACTGCAGAAGTATTCATCTTCTGGTGCATTGCAGCTGCAAGATACAAAGAATGATAAAGTTCTTGAACTCATTTTCAACGAAATAAAGAAAAAGAATATTGGTCAATTGCGCAAAGCTCTTATAGAGAATGAGAGCGCTTTTAATAATGACTATGTTTCGTTAATGCGCAATTTGTTTAATTTTATTGATAGCAATGAAACCAATTTAGACTTTAAGAAGCACTATCTGCTAACGTTATCAGAATATATCTACAGAAGTAGTTTTGTTGTGGATAATGAAATTAATTGTTACAGCTGCTTATTGGCTTTAGCAGATTCTAAGCTTACTGCTTAGGAAGATATCTAGCTGTATATTGAGCTGGGTCTTTCTGACCTTCAGCAGGCGATGCAGGGATCTTTGTGTTCTGATTCAACAATGTGCGATCTCCGGCAATTTGCTTATGACCTGCATCGGAAGTACGGGTGCGAAAAGGTGAATAAAAAGGTACTTCTTCTGCTTCATCCTTTACTTCAGTTGGCTTGATCTGTGTCTTGTTGTCTCTTTTAAACTTCTCAGGCACTTCAGGTAAGCTTGGATAATAGTCCACTCTTTCTAGAGTATCATGCGGAACTGTGAGAGACTGATTGATATCATATCTTCCAGGTGCAATTTCAGGTGTTACTTCAACAGAAAAACTGTACCCATTGTTATCAGTGTTACCAGCACCCATAACTGCAGGCATGAGTGTTTTAATGTTCTTGGCTCTTAAATTTACGCCACTTTCAATGAGTTTCTTAGCTTGTTCTGCACATTCTGCAGGGCATTCTTTAAAGAAACGATGACTAAATGCATTCTTCTTAAATTTAACTACATCACCAGCAAGGAATCCGCCATGTACATGTCTTGTGATGTTTTCTACTAGAACAGTAAATTTTCTCTTCATTTAAATTATTTATGCTTTAAAGTATTAAATAAAACAGTTTTTGAAATACAAACTGCAAATAAATACTTTTGTGGCATCTATTAAAATACAGTCTGTAGCACAACCTGTAGTCGCAGTAAGCACTTACACTTATCAGGATTTAAAGTTAGATTTAGAATTTGATTATACTATTAATAACGAACTGCTTAGAAAAAGAGAAATAAGAGATTTAAAGGAAGATTATGATTATGCCTGTATAAGAAACTCACTTTACAATTTGTTTACTACTATTCCAGGTCAGAAGATTCTTAATCCTGTGTTTGGTTTAAACCTAGTTCAGTATATTTTTGAAGAAGTAAATGAAACAACAGCTCAGGATATTGGTAACATGATTTACAATAACACTACAGTTTTTGAGCCTCGAATTGCAGGATTAAATGTGGAAGTTATTGCAGATCCAGATAATGCGCAGTATATTATTAATCTTAGATTTTCAGTACCAACACTCAATAATAACGCTAGTTTTCAACTTGCTGGCACATTAAGTAATTCAGGATTCAACTTTAACAACTAATTATGGCAGAAAAATTTAACGATTTTAGCTTACCAGCAAATGGCTATGCAGCATTCGATGCTCTCAGCTTAAAAGGACTCATTGTCTCTCGGTTAAATCAGAGCAATATCTTTACAGATCAAAATTTTGAAGGGAGTAATATTTCTGCAATAATTGATATTATTGCTTATTCTTACCATACATTATTATTTTATTTGAACAGAACTGGTGCAGAGAGCACATTTACTACTGCTGAGCTTTACGAAAACATAAACAAGATTGTTAAATTGATTGGTTATAACCCCGTTGGTAACCAGACATCAATTCTTACTTTCTTAGCTAACGCAAATGAACAATTGCCTCCTGAAACATACACCATCCCAAGATATTCGTATTTTACAATTAACGGTACCTATTACTCCTTTAACCAAGATGTAACGTTTACAAAACCTAACAGCGGTGCTGTGCAACTAACAGACTTGCAAGATAATAATTTGCTCTATCAAGGCATATTTACCGAGTATCCATCTTATATTGCAACAGGTGAACCCTTTGAAGTAATCACCATGGTTGTTGTCGATAACAATAATAATAATATTACTATTGATCATTTTAATACAGAAGTATATGTCAAAGACAACACAGCTCTTAATCCTGTTTGGGAAAAGTGGTCGTCGACACAATCATTATTTTTAGAAAGATCAAATGCACTCAGATATGAAATTCGATTAAATGAAAATGAGCGCTATGAAATCAAGTTTGGCAATAATGTAAATGGGAAAAAACTTAACCCTGGAGATGAAGTAGCAATTTATTATCTCAAGTCCAACGGCTCGCAAGGTGAAGTGGGCCCAGGATTATTAAACAATAATCAACTATTCTTCTTTAGCTCTAATCGTTTTAATCAAATTAAAACCGATACAACGCCTATTAATTTAAATGTTATTTCCAGACAGCAGGTCCAGCAAATTACATTTTCTAACATTGATCCATCCACACCTTTTACACCACGCGAGCCAGTAGCTAATATCAAAAATAATGCCACAAATACATTTCGTAGTCAATATCGCTTAATCACAACAGATGATTATGAAAATTACGTGAAGAGGAATTATAGCAATATTATTGGATCTATAAAAGTAGCTAACAATTGGGATTACATCTCCGGTCATCAAAAGTATTTCTTTGATCTAGGTCTTGATAAACCAAATTTAAATTCGAGAGTACTATTTAACCAAGTAAAATTTGCAGATGCCTGTAATTTTAATAATGTTTATATCTATGCAGTGCCTAGATTAGAAAAGTTAACATCACTCACAACTCGTGCAAATTACCTCAATGCTGCGCAAAAGCAGCTTATTACTAATGATCTCTACAATATTAAACTAACCACTGCTGAAACTATTATTAATGATCCTGTTTACGTTACAGTGGATGTTGGTGTAAGAGCACCTGGTGAAGCATTGGCCCCTTCCATCTCTGATAATAGTTATATTGAAATTACACGTGATGTAACTGCTAAAAGAAACCCTCAAACAATCAAACAGCAGGTTTACGAGATATTTAGACAGTATTTTGCTACAACTAATGATAATCTCGGCTCGTTAATTAGCTTAACAAATATTTCTAATAGTATTTTGGCTCTTGAAGGTGTAACTGATGTTAATACAAAGAGAGTAGAGAACGGTACAACTTATACAGCACCAGGCATAAGTGTTATAATCTATAATCCTGTGTACCCTTATGATGATATTCAAGTAACATCTCAAGATATACAATTACCGTATTTTAAGTTTCCATTCTTGAATAACCTTTTAGATTTTACAAATAAAATAAGAGTAGTAACACCTTCTATCCAGACACTACAAAAGGAATACTAATATGGCTTCAAATGTGAATTTGACATATCTGTACTTTGATGTGCGAGATTATAGCGGCACAAGCATACTATCATCATATACTCTTGACTTGACACCACTTCGGTTCATACCTGATTTCACATCGTCCTCTTTACTTTCTGGTTCTAATAAGATTTCTAACAAAAAAATTAAATGGGATTTTGGTGATGGTACACAGTCGACGGTACTTACAGGCTACCACACATATAAATGGCCTGGACAATATAAAGTTACACTTACTGTTTATGACAGCAATGGATTTGCTTATGATAGTTCCTTTCAACCCACTATTAACATATATGATTTTATCCATGAGCAGATTTTATTTAAAGACTTTGGTAAATTTATATATGACGTGCCTGCTAGTAGAATTATTGATCCTTTGGTTATAGATCGTTATTCCAGCTGGCAATCTTATAATGCTGTGAGCGCCAATGGCGGTTATACAATCGGTCTCTATGCATCAGGCGCTGCAGGCGATTTTGAAGATTCAGTTAATTTTGAGAACGATAAATGGTCTCATTTGAGATCATTAAGCAGATTTTATGTTAAAGAAAAGCTTGGTGCAACAGAGCAGTATGTTCTTGTAGATAAACTCTCTACAACAAATACAGAATTTTACGCTGGAATAATTAATAACAAAATACAAGTTGTACCCAAAGGTACCCTTGGTTGCGAATTTGCAGGTACAACTGGAACAGGCGAATTTTACTATGTGGACGATCGTGTAAAGAATTTTACTTCCAGAGAGCCACCCATATTAATTTTTTGTACATTAGATAATAGATTCTACAAAGATGAATTTTCACAGAGAACAAATTTATTTGACTACATCGACTATCCACCATATGGGTTTCAGAATATTGCACCTGCTGTACAGCCCATTATCAAAGTACGACACAACCCCGCGCAAAATATGTCCATTACAACCACTGGCATAGATGGTGAAGGTACACTATCATCTACGCTGTTTAATATTCCTGAAATTAGTTGGCAAAAAACACAGATCCCTTTTGTGATTCGATTAAAAGATGAAGCTAATTTCACAACAAAAACATACCCACCTCTCTCTTCTTCTACTACAAACACAGCTCTTACATCACTCACGTCTTACAATATGGAATTTGGATTAGTATACACTGACAATACAGGGACACACCCGTATACTGCAGTGTCTTTTTATGAAGATTTTACTCCAGATGCACCTCAATCTCTTGGTGCATTTTATAAAGGATATTTTGTTCCAGCACAATCAACAATGAATGTGAAGCTAACAGCACAGATGACACTCATTGACCCAGTTAATTTTCCTAAAGATTCTTTAGTTGGCTGGATCGCGCAACCACAGTATAGTTATCTGACTCGATTCTTCAAGCAATCACTTTATGATTCATGTTTAGGAACAATTTCAGTTAATATCTCAGCACTACAGTCATTCTTTCCAAGCGATCCAAATCGCAATGTTTACGCCATAGCAGTTGCGCCATCAGGTGCAGGCTTTGGCAATGATTACAAAGCATGGGTATCAGATGCAACAAATGATACACTCATCAAGCTGGATGTGTATGGTAATATTTTATCATCATTCTACCTATCAGCATTTCCTGTCTTAAGCGGCAATGAAATACAGTACAGAAACTTATTATCACCAGAATTATCCAGTGCGGCGCCTAGTAGCATTGTGCTTGATGGTAATAGTGATCTGTGGATAACACTGTTTGATAGTGGATCTGCGATAAAATTTGACGGTGAAGGTGGTTATGTAAAAGCAGCTATAGAGTCTAATCTAACTAACATATATTATTATTTGAGTGCTGACTATAATATATCTTCTTTGAGTGGGTATGCAGGTGAAGGCACTATTCTACCATCATGCATTGATACTGATTTAAACAATAATATCTGGATCTCTTACACACATCCAATTTCAAATTTCTTAGCCAAGTATGATCCTAACGGGGCACTATTAACAGTTATTCCGTTTCCATTTATAACTTCACCCGCAGAAATTGTTGTTGATAGAAATCGTAATGTGTGGGTTACTGCAATCAACCTTAATACAAGTGCATACACATTAACAGGGTGTAATGATTATGTGTATAAGTTTGATGAAAATGGTGTGCTAGCTACAGGATTTCCTCTTTCAGGGTTCAAACGCACTGGTAATATTACTATCGACGGCGCTCAAAATGCATGGGTAGCACAAGATAGAGAGACGATTACACGCATTGATGGTGCATCTGCCACACAAACAAACATGACAAACTTTACTGTGGGCTCAGGATTAAATCAAAGTAGCTACATTAATAGCTTTGGTGGTTTGACATGTGACACATCAAATTATATCTGGACAATTAATAATTTTGATCAAAATATGTATTTTCTTGATACACTCATGCCTCCACCAACAGCTGCAGCAGATATTGATCAAGTACCACTACAATTTGCCCCAGAGCTTTCCGCTTATCCGCTCTCAAGCTTCCAAGAGCGTGCATTTTTAGCTTATGGTGATTGGATTGGATTCAGATGGATCAACAAGTACATGATTCCATTCACAGTAATACGTACCTTAACAGGTGAATCAAGTTACTTTAATATTTATCCATATTTAGGAGAGTATAACATTACAAAAATAAATGAAGATTTTGATGCGCGCGGTTATTACAACTCATTACGCTATCAAGATGTTTTACAAGAAAAGAATATATTCTTTAATAATTTTCTGGGAACAATTGTAGGTGGTAATACAGCTAAGCCATATGAACTAGGCAAAACAATATATGAAAAGATTGCTAATTTTGTAAGCAATAAATCTGATCCGGATAAAGCAAATCTTGATTCATTGCTTTCCATGTGCAAAGAACTATCCATACAGTTTGAGTTGTATAACTACCCATTTCCACCTCAGCTACGCCGCTTGGTAGATATTCTTTCCATAAAACACAAGCTACTATGGGGCGAGCAAAACAAATACAATCTCGACTTTAACAAACGTGGTACTGTAGCCAATTCTAATTATGGTAAAAATAAAGGCGCTGAATTATCCACAGAAACAAGCATCATATCTTCTGGTATACCCATTGTGGCATATGAAACCTTCTCCGAACAATATCAGGTTGTAAATTTTGCAGCCATTAGCGGCTACGCTATTGGTCAAACTCTTCCACTATCAACATATGCATATGACTGGGGCTGGGGCCTAGTAGCACCTAAGTCATTAACTGGTACAGATATAAAGAACTATTATAAGTTTTATCAATATAATACAACTTATGAAAACAGCTTTTATGACAATATAATTAACTGGACTGACCCGTTAAACACATTGGATCCAAGTGTTAGCTCTTTTGGCTCATGGCAAGACAACAATGGAATCATGCAAAACCTAATAAGTTACGAACTAAGCAAAGGATTAAGACTATTCTTAAGCGCTAATGATATTGTTTATAATAGTGTTAGCTCTAGTAGTAACTTTTTCTAACAATAAATATTTGAATGCCTGAATCAACAAGATTTATAGCTGGTAATCTGGAAAGCTCCATAACAACACAAATTGGCAGTGTGTCAGCTACAGATCGCATTGCTCCACTATCATTTACAGAGTGGGTAAAGTATTCAGAGCGATTGTTTACCAATGTAGAAGATTTTCTTAGACGATATCAAACATACATAACTGCTTGGTATGCTGCTAAAAATATCAAACAACCTTTTGCGGTTGACTACACAAAATACCTGTATACAACCCTTATAAATGAAATAGTTTTAAACTATACAACAGTTGATGAAAGACGTTATTTAAAAAATCTTGATTATAACAACCCCCGTGATCTAGCCATAGCTATACCATTTTTCGCGCAAAAGATCAAAGACATTTGCATCTATTTTAGCACTCTGCGTGACGATGTAAAAACAGCCAATCTAAGATACAATCTCAAAGGCTCCAATTTCGGTATAGAAAAAACAATATATAATGAAATTTCAAAATCGTTAGAAACAGAAGATTTAACGGATTTAATACGAACATTAAATCTATCTCTTTCTGATATTCGTAATAATATTATTATTAATGTAGAAGATTTATATGATACATACCCCAATTACTTTGATATAAATCCTGCACTATCTGCAACACTTTATGACGCAACATCCGGTGACCGCGCCACATATTTTGAGGCTAATACATATGGCATAGATCCTTATTTGTCCTTGGATTTTAATACTAGCATTACAAATGCAATTACATCCTATCCATTTTTTGCCATAGAGCTGGGTGACAATAATTTTTCTATTACAGTTGAACCAAATTCAAATCAGCTAGGATATCTTAAAGATAGTGATTACATTAATCTAGTTAATAATAGAAGTGTCGAAAATTTAAAATTAAATCTAGAAAAAACTTTAACAGAAAAGTATCTGGGTACAGATTTTTATTATGTATCAACTGGCTCCACAGTTTATGATGTTGTATCCGGTGTGCTATTTACAGCACAATCCAACTTTGCAAATTATCTAAATAAACGCTACCCAACAGTTGCTGCAGTCCCAAGCACAGATTTCTTAAAGACAGCAAAACAAATAGGTTTGTTTTTTAAGCCTGATAAAATAGGATTAATTAATTTTACAAACTTTAGTTCAGTTGCCAATGTTTCTGCCAGTAGACTTACACCTAATACAATTTATATTTTTCCTGACCCTAACAAGTTTGGTAATATTTCAGGTAATACAAAAACAGAATACACAACACCGCTAGTATTTGCAGATCAAAGCTATTTTAACAAGATTGACGAATCCAATAGCTATCGCTTTGGTGATGCTGATACTGATCCATTGTATCAAATTTTTAGAGCATATCAGTCCAGAGAGCAATCTCTTGATTATTCTAATTTTGGCTTGGCACGCTATGAAGACCCACAAGACTTTTTTAGCCCTGAAAAGCGTGAATTATGGGCCAACAAAGATGTATATCCAATTATTCCATCTAATGAATTTCCTATTGATAATCGTATTAATACCTTACTATCAGTCAACAAGACCATGGTTCAATATAAAACCGATGTGTATGGCAATGAATATGGTCTATATAAAGATGTTGATCCTCTCAAAACACTTGTTAATACACCTGAAGCCATAGCTGAAAATCGATTGCTATACTGCCTCATATTGGATGGGTATTCATTTTATGACTCAGTATCAGGTTATAATTTTGATTGGAACGAAGTTAATCCTGCAAAAGAATACTCTGGAGTTACATTAAAAACTACTAACAATATACCACCAGGCACAGGATGGTGGACGCATGCAGATTCCCTCACAGGAGTATCACCACTATCAACATACTTCTACAATCAAGGACCACCAGAATTTACACTCTCTGGAAATCCATATAGTATTCAATCTTATAACTTGCAACCAGAATCTTTTTGCCCAAGTGTTGTAACTGTAACTTTTAATTGTAATATTAAAGACGGGCAAACGTTTGTAAATGCCAATAGTGGGTTATTTCCAGATTCATCAAGTGACGATCCAGGATTTGATCCTGCTAACCTAGCGCTGTACTATACAGAATTAGCAGATGGTGGTGTGAGTCCATTATCACCAAATTTTGTTGCAAACTTTGCTTTTGCAGGTAACTTCACTTTTGTACCACCTGCTTCTGCAGTTACACCATACAATGGCAGTTACATGGCTATTAATAGTGCATCACCTTGTGGTGATATTAATACAAATGTCGTTATACCATATATAGAAAAATCAAACTTTGCAAATATTCACATTGCAAATAGAACAACACGCGTTCTCGATAATCTAAGTGGTATAGCTACGCGTCAAACAATTTATGATACACGCAATGTGAATTATGGTGATTTCTATTATCGCAATTCAAATGGCACTGTGGTGCAGCCAGTGTCTTCAGCTCTATCTGCCATATTTGTAAAGTATACACCAGAAATTCGCGATGATATTAATAACCATGTAATTGATTTTGATGTGTATTATGACACAATTCAAATTGAAACAGAAAATTACTTAATTTTTGATCAGATCAAATTTAATTATGCTTCTAATACTGTTAAAAGCTCTGTTAACAATGAAAACTTCATCTACAAAGGACCATACAGAGCATTTGAAAAAACATCTACTGTATGGTTTAATGAACAAGAAAAAGAGTTAATATTCTGCAAGACAACATTGTTCCGAGAATATAGTGCCACAAATTACAAGATCATATACCCACAAATATATGTTGTTAATTTAGATACATTTGGTACTGCTCAATTGTATCCACGTGTGACTACAGCTGCATTAACATTTAACACACTCTCTGCCTTTACACTTTCTGGCACTGGCTATGATATTAACATAGTAGAAATTGAGAAACCCATCTTAAATTATTCTGATGAAACAGGTCGCTACAACCTTTCTTACATGGGCAAAGATGCTTCTGGCATGTTCTACATCTTCAATACATCATTTAAATATTTTAATGGCCGCTTAACAAATATTATTAGCAACATGCTCAAACCAGATTTATATGCTTATTCAGAAAACTTTAGTAACTCAGTTACAGGTGCAAATTTTGCCACATACACACTGTTAGGCAGTGGTGGCAGCATAGCTGCAGGGGAGTTTATTTTCTAATATGGCTGAAACACTCACAAACAAAAGCAGAAGCAATGCCATTTATCTGCAAGACAAGCTAGACACATCCAAGGACATAGTCGTAACTTTTGATTATGCTTGCTACGGAGCACCTGCCTCTGGTAGTGAAGGGTTCAATTTATTTTTTGTCAACGCCAACAATGATGCATTGAGTGGCGGTGGACCTGGCTCGGCATTAAACTATGCTTACTTTACTGGCACATCAGCTAGTAGCGCAGTCTTTTATTATGGCATTGCCGGTGGTGCACTAGGCATTGGATTTGATATCACAGGCAACTATGCTACAAGCGCAGATCATATCAATGGCTATGCTGATGCAGTACCCAATACTATTTGTTTAAGAGCAGACTATCTGTCCAGCTACAACACCTTTTACCGCACAGAAAACTTGGCAGGTACTGCATACAGTGTACCTATTTCTTTATATCAATCTACCACAGCAGAGCCTGATTTCTACCGAGTGAGAGTTCGATTGGCTGATTTTAGTCAGCGTTTACTGGTAGATATAAAACCAGCTACAGATTTAGGTGGCTGGAACGCCTCACACAACTACATTGAAACAATTATACCATATGATTTTCCTGTGAGCGTTAAGCCGTGCTTGAGCTTCTCTAAGAATGTCACAGGCACAAATTTTGCAGTTCAGAATTTCAACATTGATGCATTCAAAACAGATGCAACATCTGCTGGTCCCTATGATCCTGATGCTCAAGCGTTTGTAAATGCCAGTGGTGCCACTGACATTGTGCCCATCAATGAATTTGTTGTGGGGTTAAAGGCTCTTGACTTATGGGACAGTTTCATTTGCTGGCCCATGGCCACACCGTTTAATGCAGGGTCTGGCAAAACAGTATACAGTCTAGGCGGTCTCACCACTTCCAATGGTATCATGAGCAGCTGGTATGATTACCAAGTGCCTGCCGATAATAGAGTATACTACATTGACATTGCCAATCTATCAAGCTACAAACCGAGTGAACCGTGGAGAGTTAACAATTTAAAAAACTTGCCATATTATGCTAATGTTTGGAATACAGCTGGGTATGTGTACACCACAGCTTATGGCGGTGCATTGCATGTGTTGAGTGGTGCTGGTAATGATTATAATCCTATTATATACGGTGTTCCTAACGGCACTGGTGCGCCTGCAGGAGCCACCTGGACAGGGCTTGGATTAAACAGCAACTTCACTATTAATTTCTGGCTACAGTTGAGCGCTTACCCGGATGCTTATGGCACTTCGATCACTTCTTCAGAAAATTACTTAATAAGCGGGTATCGCTGCTTTCTGTTCGGCGATGGTGCGGGGGCTTCTCTTAAAGGCAGATTATATTTTAATACCAATCAAAGCGGTGGAACTATTAGTAATGTCGTTACACCGGATCCCTTGCCTCTGAATGAGCCTATTAACGTCACCATAACAGTGACACCATCTGCAAATTATTCTACTGCCAATCCATATGTTTGTGCGGGCCTTTATCTTAACGGTGTATTAACCGTTTCACAAGTGGGTAAATTTGTTATTCCGTATGATCAAGGCATTCAATTCTTTTATATTGGTGGTTCTCATGCTCAAGAATGCGAATTTTTCTTAGCAGAAGTTTACAATCAACCATTAACACAATGGGAAGTAGCTAAAAATTATAACAAATATGCCTCTCGCTTCAACAAACCAGAAGTTTATATTCCTTATCCTCAATGGACTGATCAAGGATTGCTGTTCACCAGTGGCACCTGGGTAGATTTGATTGATTATAACAACAACACTTACCCACAGAGTGCTGGTCAGTATGGAATAGCATCTTTTGGCATTGTAAACTTAAATGGTAGCTGGTATAGTAACCCAGGCGGTCCAGGAGATAACGGCAACATGCTCAAGATAGTAGCAGGTCGCATACCTGGATCATATGCAGCACCAGCTTATGGATATATCGGTCATGAGGCAGGATTACATGTGAATACACCTTTTGGTGCTGGTACCTTAGGACTAGGCAATTTCTACAGTGACTTCAATGGCAAATACCCAGGTGAATGGATTCGCACATGGACAGATTTAAATGTATTTTGCCCAGCTGGATTGCGAAGCTATTATGATAACAATCCATTCTTCTGTTTCTACACACCTGCCAGCTCTCTTTCTGCATGCAAATATTATATTAACAACACCATCACACAAACCATATATCCCATAGGTTCAGTGCTACCACAAGATACATATGGATACCCTCAACCGTCCAATCTGACTTTGGCAGCAGGCATAGTGTATGACCCCAGAACAATAAACTATACCAATTCAAACAACACCATCTTCATGTCTGGCTTGTTATCTCTCACAGCTGTATCAGATTTTCAAGTGAACCGGCTATATGATTTAACCAAACGCACCATAGGCAGCAGCCTGGGATTGCCTTGATAAGTAATTAAAGTGAAAACATATTCCATAGTATTATCCACTACTCAAACATATGGTACACCTGATTTAATCAATCATTATATCTTTGTGGATCCAGTACTAGGCACTAATTTTACTTACCCTATATCAGCAGATGGAAGCCGATTCACCACCACAACTGGCACATTTGTATACCCATTCACTGCACAAGGAGGCAATTTCTTCCCATGGGGATACATCATAACCAACACACTCACATTTTTAACAGCAGGTCCATTCAAAGGACCATACACCATCACATTTGTACCATCTGCTGTGGATACAAAATATTATCCATTGTTAAAAATAGTGTATGACTTTGGTGACGGAACATCTAGGAGTGTGGAACGAGGCATTGCATCCACAACCAATGCTGCAGATCCAAAAAGCACCTCACCTGCACATGATTATTGGCCATCCAACCAAATTAAAACCACATTCAATCCATCTGTATCTGTAATCAATGGCAGTTCTGTTGTAAACATATTCAATATTACCTTTGACATGTATCATGATTCATTGTTTGAATTTGGGGATTATCACTTGTTAGATTCATTGCAGCTCTCCAAGAGTTTCAATAAAGACTTGAAAGTCATAGAAGTAACTGATCCAGAATATGTAACATTGTTTAAATATGCAACTTCCATAGAAGGTCTCACAGCTGCTATTTAGAATCTTTGGATAAATAAAGTTATGGAGGTTATCACATTAAGCTCAACCAATTTCTTAGGTTTGACGTCTAAATACGCACCAGATACATCCATAAGCTTCAATCAAAACATGCTATTTACGGAGCAAGGTATTAATTTGCCGTTGACCAAAGTTTTAAACAATCTAAACGACAACAGAACTAACAATTATTCTTCACTATTCTTAACAAATAAATCAGTACTCAGCACCAATTTAAACATAGATCAATTGAGTAAAATTGAAGATGAAGGGTTTTCCACATACCTAGCTGTTAATGCATTTGCGCAAATCACACCTACTTCTCGCTTCTGGGTCACAGAAGAGCCAGACATTGCACAAAATGTTGCAGCAGTAGCTGTGTCTGGTACATACACACAGATAGACAACAGATACTTTTTTGACATAGTATTTTTAACAGATACTCTGTGCAAAATTGGTCATGAATATGAAGGTGTTGCCAGATATCTCACTTTTGATGCAGCAGGCAATTTAAGTTTTCCTAAGGATGCAGCTCTTGATGTACTTGGCACCTACAGCCCACAGGTGTTCAATTATGTGTATGATCGTGCCAATGATTTTGTTGTGTTTCTCAAGAACGTTAATGATATTATTCAATACCTGAGCTTCAACCCTGGTAATCAAGAATTGGCACTGGTGTCTGCTATTACAGCATCACAATTGCCTTATGGAACAAATTCAATTTTTAGATGCATACCTCGAAATGAAGCCCCTAACAACACAAAGCTATTTGACTCATGGGTAAGCTATAAAAAGAACTTAAAAACTAACTCACAAGAAATTAATCCGGGCTTTAGTTATGTTAACGTTGAATCAAACTTGCTTCTCAACAATGAATACTTAACACTATCTGGAACAAGCCTGGATGTGAATGCACTTTCTCTCAAAAATACTAATACATCTGAAAATTATCAGTCCAGAAATAATCCGTTCTTTAATGAAAATAGAGTTGAATTCAGAGATTATAAAAAATTGTTCACAGGTTCAAACCAATTGAATGGTAATGATAACATTTCACTTGGATATGAGGCATATACATCCAAGATAGAACTCAAGCGCGATAAAGTCACCTACTTTCATGTTCCACAGGTATTTTATCCATTTGAAAGACTCAACATTAATGATTCCGGGCTCACAGAAGCCGGCGCCATAGCTGGCGATCATCCTTTAAAATCAGATAAACTTTTCAAGAAAAAAGCAGACTTTAGAAACACATCTAACTATGGTGACACCATTGAAGAAACTTCTGGTAATTTCTTGTGTGCATGGCTATCAGGCAGTGTTGATCCTCTAGTTAAACCCATCTGGATGGATCGTTATTACAACCCTAAGAAAATTTCATTTTTTGCAGCATTAACAGCATCAGAATTTCAAGCCATCAAGTATGCAACTATTTTTGATTGCTTAGTTTCCCGTGTAGCAGATTTGCTAGGGGATGTGGATGTTTTTGATAAACCATCAGATCTTGTGTTTGAAAAGGGAACCTATTATGCTTATCATCACTATGGCCCGTCTGATGTGAATCGCTATTTGAATTCATTGAATCCAATATTAATCTTGAGTGGCTTGCCTCAGTTTTACTACATTGATGGTTCTGATGCAACAGATCAGATAACAACAGATAATGAATTTATTTTCAACGGAAACACTTATGCAATTACCAATTCGCTATCAGCCATAAATGAAACAAATCAATTTACCATTTGCTTCTATGCTCATTGCAATGATTGGAACAAGCCATTTGCATATCAATTTATAGGCAATTATGGCAATGATGGGTTTGGTATTTTCAATGAAAACTCAATTACACCCACTCTGTTGATACCCAGAAACAAAATACTCAACATAACTAATACTAATTTTATCACGCTTAATAATGTGGAATTTGATAGTAACATCACAGGAATTATTAAACGCGAGGGGTTTTTAGACTATCACTTGGTATTTGCTGATGGCTCAATTCGCAGAATGAATAACTTGAACGTGGAAAGCTCCAAGACACCTGCTGGTGTTATTACTGCAGTTCAAGACATTGATTACACAGATAATACAGCATACATTCTAAACAAAACAGGTCCTAGCACTAAAACACTTGTATCTTATACTTTTGATTCAGGTGCTTACCTAGACATAACTAACCAAGAGCAATCTGCAGGTCATTTTAGATTTACAGATAATGTCAATAATATTAATGGTGCCTCTACTATTGATAATTCTAACGAGCTATTTTATTTTACAGAAGGTAACCAATCATTCAGAATAGACGATACAATTTACTATTCAACCAATACTGCCATATATAGATGGGACAATATTGATTCAAATACTAATGTCACAGTAGCATTTTCATCTACTAAAATTAATGGGTTCACTGTTGATCTCGATAATAATATTTGGATTCTTTATAATGATATTAAATTTGCTAAATTTACAAGCACAAGAACATTATTACTATCTGGTGTACTCCCGTCAGACGGCTATGTAAATTACAGAGTAGATGCAGTATCAGAATTTGTTACTGGCAGTCAATCGGATAGATATCCTATTATTACTGTGCAATTACCAACTGCTAGTAATAAGCTCAAATATTATAAAATTGATAATACTACTGGTGCATATACTTCAGCAAGTACATCATTTGTTTCATCCACAGCTGCACCATGGCAGCTCACAAATGCTGATTACTTACGTAAAATTATTGAAACTAAATATCCAGGAGCCAGTTTGAATGCCAAAGCAAGCCTTGTAAATCTCTATAATTCTACAGATAAAACCACAACAGAAATTATATTTAACTTATCAGCACTGGATCCAGGTTATCATCATTTTGCTGTGCGTTTTGATTCTTATCTGGGCTACATGTATCTGTTTGTTGATGGTCAGCAGCAAGGCATGGATACATTTGCCCCACGCAAATACCGTTTCAGTAACCTTATAAACAGACCGTTTTTCATTGGTGCTTCAATTTACAGCTCAACCATACCTTTATTTGAATATTTGGATACAACTGCTTATCTTGCAGAAGGTATCATGATTAAAAACTTTAACCTGTATAGCAAGCCATTAAATACTTTTGATATTAATTTCTTAGCTAAACAGGGCATGCAAATACATGATATTGAGTTTGATTTGGCAAGCGGCCGTCGTAATTATGTAGAAGAAATTGAAAGGTACTTTAAGTTTAATATACCTGGATCTAAATCTGCTGTTTATAACCTTATTCTGCGCAACAGTGGTATCAACGATCCTGCATTACAATATGCTCTGGAACAAAGAATATTATTACAATTGCAAAAACTAGCGCCAGTTTATGCAAGAATTAATAAAATAAAGTGGAGTAACTAATGACAATCAACGAAGCATTCCTACAATCAACATTTTATTATGATAGATATCTAGGTGATAGTTTGTCACTACCATATGATTTTGAACAAATTAAAATTCAAAATAATGATACAGTGACACGCGATCTTATTAATTTAAAGCTAGATCATTTGTATCAAAATTTTCTATACCTGTATAAAAGTTCTAAAATTGCTAGCAATGTGATACCAATTTCTTCTACAGCAACTGCTGGTGTGAGCTCGTCCTCTACAACATTTGCTTGGAATCGATATCTTAGCACCAGTCAGTTTAGACCGCTCACAGCAGGCAAATTATACAATGTTGATAAAACAAAAGTTCTGAGCATTCAAAGAAATAAAAATCTCAATCAGTATTCTATCTTCACATCATACGGTAAAGATTTAGTCATATTCACAAGCCCCAATGACCAGTCATCAATTTCCCTTGCCATAAGTTCGCGGGAAACATATCCAAGTTCATTAATCAATTTTCAAGATGTCAATTCAATAGATTTCAATTATAACAACAGCATGTACTTGTTGGATTTAAGTGCAAATGCTCTGTACAAATATGATGCCACAGGATTTTTAACAGACGATACAGTCTTACTAAACACACTGCAATATGTGGATGCCATTGGTGGTTATGGATCCAACTCAAGCAAGACAGAGTTTAATTCTCCTCGTAGTGTAGTGTGCCAAGGGTCAAATGTATTTGTACTTGATTCTGGTAATAAATGCGTCAAGAAGTATGATGAGTTTTTAAATTGGCAAGAGACATATGGACTGTATCGCGACTTCTATTCATCATATCCTCTTGACATGAAAACTGACTATCTGTCTGGTAGTTTCTGGGTTCTAACCAGGGATAGTAAACTCATAAAATATTCAAATGAATTTCAAGACTCAACAACTTATTATCTTTCTACTTTTCAAATGGCAGGTGAAACATTTAAATCGTTATTTTTCTCACCACAAAATCCTTATCTGTTCTATATAATTTCTGATAAAAATGTGTACAAGCGCTATGTTACAATACCGGAAAATAATGTAGGCAAGTATTTGTTCTATTTGTTCAAGTTTAATACAGCTGAAAATATTAACGCTTTTGCAGCTTTATCCACAGTAGAAGGTGACAAGACCATGGTATTCACTACCAACAGTGCTACTAGTGCAGGTAAATTCAACTTATTTTTTGATAGCATCAATCTGTATGATGTGCTTGCTGATGATTTCTTTGATATATATTCTTATGATGAAACAAAGATTTCTGAAGAAGAGTATACACAAAACTGGGTATTCAACAAATCTCTCTCTAAATTAGTACAAAATCATATGCGTTTCCGTGATGCAATTAAAGGCCGGTTTCAAGCCAAGCGAGATTCACTAGGCAACCTGGTGTTTGCAAATGCACGATATTTAACACCAGCAGAGTATCAGAGTGTAGCATTTGATTCAGACATGTCATTCTATATAGGTGCTAATGAAATCTTTCAAAATATTATAGTCAATAGAGCATTTAAAAAGCTATATGATGTACAGATAAATCTAATGAATTTGCTTAAGAGCGAATTAGATAAAGCATATAGTAGCTCCATTATAATCTACTTAAATTAATTGATAAACGCTCAATTTTAATAAATAATTTAAATGGCTACAGTTTCCGTAATAAAGCTCAAAGTTAGAAGAGGCACAGATGCTGAGAGACGGCTAATTACTCTGGATCAGGGTGAAATTGGCTATGTAACTGATACTAATTCTCAGCGTTTGTTTGTAGGAGATGGTGTCACAAAAGGTGGTAATTCTGCAGCTCTTAAATTTTATTTTGGCAATCTATCAACACCTGCATCATTAGCCACAGCTCAAGTAGGCGATTTAGTATTTGATACAAGCTCGTCTTATTTGTATGTGCTATCTGGCCGTGATGCGAATAATTTTCCAAATTACACAACACCATCTGCATATAAATTTGTAGGCACTCAAACTGACAATGCATCGATGAAATACAATGGATCAGGTCAGCTTTATGTGGATGCTTCAGGCATCAATGGATCTTTACTGCCTACATCAAATCCTGGTGTAGCCAGTGGTAAATTATGGAATGATTTAGGAGTAGTGAGGGTAGCATAATATGGCAATTGAGATTACCAGCGATACAATTGTAAAGATTCTGATACGCAGAGGTCAGGACTATGAGCGTAAGCTTACCATCCTGACAGAAGGTGAATTAGGATACACAGTTGATACACAGCGTTTGTTCATAGGAGACGGTGTTTCTCTTGGTGGCAAAGCCGTTGGTAATTATTTCTTAGGTATCACATCCGACAGAACTGCATATTCTTCTCTAGCTGAAGTGGGTGATACTATCTATCAAACTACAGATACTCGCTTATGGGCATGGGATGGCTCCACATGGAATGATATTCATCCCATTGTTGATGAGCTCTCTTTACAGAAGATAACAGCCAATCAAGGCAAATGGGGTGTACCAAATGCGTATGCTGGTGAAGGTTTTAACATCTGTTATCCTTATAATACCACAGGAAATAGCAACCGCATATCCAATCTTAGCTTGGGCACCATTGAGTTTGATTCTCGCTACCTTTCACTGTGTGCTGCTTATGGCAGTTTCTATTTTGGTAATGTTAGAAACAAGCAAGTCAGTAACAACTTAAATGCTACAGTTAACATTGACAATTCACTTTTCATTAATGGCAACACAACCAGTGGTGCTGCTATTCACATTTACGCAAATCACCCAACACTCAGCACAACAGTCGTGAGATCCACCAGTGGCCGGTTCATCATTCAAGGCAAAACTTCCATGAGCCTTGGAACCCATCTTTCAGGAAAACAATATGAACAAATAGTCTTGAGTGCAACACCCACAACATTGGGTATCACTTTCTCTTCCACACGCCATGGTAATGATGATGGTAATTTCAATACACCAGATTTTGATTTCATTGGTTTTCCGAGATTCAGAGATAGCGCATACATTGATAAGAACTTAACTATTCAAGGCAACTTGTCAGTTTATGGTGATGCCACATACATTGAAACCATTGTAACTGTCACTAGTGCATTGAGTGTCATTAACTTCTCTGCTAATTTAGCACCAGCTTTGTATGTTAAAGAAGCTAACCCTACTAACGCAGAACAGCCCATAGCTATTTTCGATGGTTATGAAGGCAACCCCACATTGATTGTGCGTGATGGACCACTAGCAGGCATTAACATTGATCGCAATTTAAACTATGGCACAGGATTTGGTAGTAATTATGTGTTTGCGGTATCAGGTGGATTGTTCTCCAGAGGACGACCCAATACAACAGATCATGTGGATATACATTCTAGTGACACTGGTCACTTGTGGTTGCGCGGTGGTTCAGCTGGCACAGTGTTATCATCAGCACAAGCCGGTAATTCATTCTTAATTCAAGTAAGTAATGCTACAGCTACTGACAATGTCACCATCAGTGGTGGATTGAGAATATCACAAGACGTTGTGGCTTATGCAACTTCTGATGTAACTCTCAAGAAGAACATCAAGAAGATTGCATCGCCATTAGAAAAAATTACTAAGATATCTGGTGTTAACTTTGAATGGCAAGATAATGCCCCGTTCCACGGCAAAGACGTGGGTGTCATTGCTCAAGAAATTGAAGCTATCATGCCTGAAATTGTTACTACCCGTGACAATGGAACCAAGGCAGTACGCTATGAGAAGATCATACCGTTATTGATTGAAGCAATCAAAGAACTAAATAATAAACAGAAGTAAACATCATGGCTGATTTAACATCATATTCTCCCACCGTATATTCTTCAAATACTGATCAATTTGGCAGTGTTCTGCACGGTAACAATGACATGAGCAAGCTCATGGTCACTGCACCTGAAGCTGACAACAAAGGCAAAGTTTTCATTTACAACTATTCAAGTGGGAATTTTACTTTTTATTCTTTAATAACAGCAGCTCCATTTGCTTCCAGATCTGCTGGTGACGGCTTTGGCACATCCTTAGCATTGAGTGCTGTATTTGGTACGAGTATGTACTTTGTGGGCATGCCTGGCAAGAGCCGTGTGTATGTGTATGAAAATCCTGGCACACCTACTGCTTCACAGACATATGTGCTATCAGCCAGCGATTCTAATGTTAATGTGAAAGAGTTTGGTTCTGCACTAGCTTTGAGTGGCAGAAATTTAGTAGTTGGTTGTGCTAGAAATTCAGAATCTGTTGCCAATGGTGGTGCATGCTATTATTACCGGCTCACTGGCGGCATTGCCAAATATGCACAATTGAACAATTTGCTTCTTCGGATTTGCTTGCAGGTGACAGATTCGGATTCGCTGCTGCCATGCATGAAAATAAACTTGTCGTCAGCGCGCCCACAAAAACATATGGTGCAAGTACCAGTGCTGGTGCAGTGTATTATTTCACATTCAACCCCACAACATCTGCATGGACACAGCAGCAAAAGATAGACCCACCGGTGCCACAAACTGAAGGATTTTTTGGTGCTAGTCTTGATATTGATCAAAATGGACTTGCTATTGGCAGCAATTCAGATGCCGATGGCGTCACACAAGGTGGAGCTGCTTATTACTATACACTTGCAGGCTCCACATACACCCTCTCCAAAACTTTGACAGGTTATCTTGAAACTTTTGATCAGAGCAGCAGCAAGCGCAATCAAACATATGGTATTAGTGTTGCTCTTTCCAGTGCAGGTGGTAATGCCAGTGTGGTTGCTGGTGCACCAACCATGGTAGGCTTAGCTATTGCTGATGGCACAGGTGGAAGCAAGGTTGGTGGCATTTCTGTTAATAACATTGGCGCCCCTGCTCCTTTATCATTAAGAACATTCAGAAACACTCTATCCACAACTGCAATATACCTAGGTGCCAGTGTAACTGCAGACTTCCCTGGCATAGTTGTTGCTGGTGCTCCTCAACCTGTAGCTGCTATCCCTGGTGCATTCTACAAGCTTGGCAGCCCTTATGTAGGTGATAACTATGTGAAACCTGTGCTTGGTACTGTTGCTAATGCCGTAGAAGTAAGAAATACCGCCATGGGTACAATTCAATTGGCAAATTACATAACCAACAATATTCCAGCTACTGCATACAGTGCCACCGGGCTCCCTACTGGTGCATCATTGAATGCATCTACTGGTGACATTGCAGGCACCATTACAGCTGCAGCTGGCACGTACTCAGTTACACCCACAGTTACAAACATTGGTGGTTCTACTGCTGGGTCTGCTTTCACAATCACTGTAATAACTGGAGGTGGTAACTACACACTGGGCTCACCTGGTGTAGGATCAGTAGCAGTAGGTGATGGTGCTGGAGGCTCTGGGAGTATCAACTTGTTGCTTGATCAAGCAACTACTGCATCAAATACTTCTCTTAGTGCTCGTGAAGATCAATCTTCAAATCCTTACAGAGTAGCCTTGGGTTCTGGTTCCAATCCTTTCAATAAGACTGGTGTATGCAATCCTTACCAAACAGAAAAGAATGCAACCAATTGGGCACCGACAGGCACCGATAATACATATTTACCTGCACGCATGTCAGAATTTCGAGGCGCATATCGTTGGTTTCAATCCACATACAAACCTTTGAGTTGGTTCTGCAATGCAAATCGTGCATCCGGTCCAGGCTACGGCGCTCTCACTGTAACTGGGCTAGGCAGCCCGTTCGGATCAGTATATTATTTTAATTTAGCCAGTGGTGGACTGCCATCGACGCCACAGAATCCGTCAGGTGGTGGCGCATACTGGACTGGCTCTGGCTCTCCAAGCTACACATACACTGGCCTGGGGGCTGGCACCTACAATGTGCACGTTAAAGATGCTCTAGGATGCGGCATCATTGGTCAAATTGGATACCAGGCACAAGTAACATACCCTAATAATTCTTCTGGTTAATTGATTTCTTAGAATATCTGTATAAATTTTTGTATGGATCGTAAACAGTATTTCACACGTGGCTTGGATAAAGTCATGCTCAGAATCAAATATGATGTGACAAATGATGGGCATTATTCATTGTATATTACCAGGAGCCCTGAAATTATAAAATACTTGCATGGAACTGTCGCATCGATGCCTGTCTTTAATAACATGGCTACTGTATATGATGTAAAAAATAATTTAATTTATGAAATCAATTTAGATTTAATTGACTCCTTTGAAATGTATGAGTTGCCATTTGAAGTATTCCCAGAATATGTGTTTAATGAAGCAAACGAAGGTAAGATCTCCCCACAAGAGTTTTTTGAATATCAAAAGCAAGCTTTAGATCAGATTCGTGAACGAGGCAAAAAACTATCAGCAAATAATTTTGAAAACAACTATGTAAGCAATGAAACCATGCAGAAACTTTTTATTATTAAAAATGCTTATAAAATCATTAAAGAGAAGCTTGATAATTTCACACACACATTTGATGAGCAAGACAAACAAAAATTTTTAACCTTTACAGAACCAGTCATAGAACTTTACGAAAAAGAAGAAGTGGAGAAGGTCATTGCATTTTTTGATAAGAATTTTCCCAATATATTTGATTATATTAGCTATGTTAGAGCTTGCGAGGTGTGTGAATTGCCAATTAAACTTTTAACTGATACTTCAGCTGAAACAATGCAAAAGTGTATTAATACGTGGAAACAATGCATTCAACAGCATGCACTTGATTCCATTAAAAACTTAACAGATGAAGAGGAAGCTATTAAAACCCATGGTAGTGCGCAAGATCTGGAAGAATTAGCATTCATTAAAGAGCTAATTAACAATGTGATCAATGATGTGGATTTCACACAATTTAAAACGCCTAAGCAGCTTTTCTCTTTCTGGCCATCCTTACTATTACCAGCACCAAATTATGTTGTTGGTATCAGATGAACGCTTATTCCTACTACCTCTATGAGGGAGGCGATTACTTCGGTAAAATTAGTTTCGATCTAAATAAAGACTCGTTCTATTTCTTTACATCAGATGATGGCGCGCCTCGACTTGTAGGTAATTTTAAAAAGACAGGTAGCACATATCAAATAACAGTGGATACTACAGTGAATGGAACATTTGTTTTGCAAGACAATACTAATGTATGTATTTTTACTGTGAACTATAATGATGGTAATTTCGAGCGCGCGTTTACATATAGGCTAGTTGATGAAGTATTAATGATAACATCACCAGAAGGAGATAGCGTAGAGAAATTAGATAAAGATTTTATTAAAAATTTGAATTCTGAAAAAATGTTTGCAAGTGATAACTTCTGCATGGCACCATGGATGCACATGTACATGCAAAGCTCAGGATATGTATTCCCGTGTTGCAAGAATAAGAAGACATTACTAGGCAATTTAAAACATAATACACTCAAAGAACTGTGGAACTCTGATAAGCTCAAAAAAATAAGATTAAACATGCTCACTGGTAAATATGTGCCATCCTGTGAAGTCTGCAAGCTTAATGAAATGCGTTGGGGCAGCTCATATAGAAAGTTTTTTAATTCTAATTATAGTCATCATTTTGATAAAGTAACTGCTACAAATGAAGATGGATCAGTAGACGCATTTAATTTAGCTTATGCAGATTTTAGAATATCTAACTTGTGCAACTTCAAATGCCGCACGTGCAGTTCTCATTCAAGCTCAGCTTGGTATGAAGATGAGAAGAAGCTGGGCTGGAATTCCGGTAAAAAAACTATTTTTAATGTGTGGGATAATGTGTATCCAGATCTACCTCACATTGTGGATACAGCAGAAAAAATTAATTTTGCTGGTGGTGAGCCATTGATGATAAAAGAGCACTATGATATCTTAGATATGCTTGTTGAAAAAAAACGCCTTGATGTTGATCTTACTTACAATACTAATTTTTCTAACTTGAAGTTCTTCAACAGAGACATTTGCCAGACATGGAAACTGTTTAGTAACATCACTGTAAAAGCTAGTCTAGATGGTATAAAGGACCGCGGTGAATATATTCGCAAAGGATTGATTTGGAAAGATTTCTTTAATAACCGTTTCTACCTACACAAAGAAGTGCCCCATTGTACCTTCAAGATATTTGTTACAGTTCAAATTTTTAATGTTCTTCATTTGCTCGAAATGTATACATATCTCACCAAATTAAAATTCATTGATGGCAGTACAACATCCTTTCATCTGAGCTTTCTAGAGCAGCCAAAAATTTATGATATTCGTAGTCTTACAAAAGAATTTAAGCTAAAAGTTACAAAAGCTTATTCAGAATTTAAAGAACAGCATAATTTATCGATAGAGCTAAAACAACATTTCAATAAGGTGTTAATATATATGAATGAAAAAGACTATGATACTCGCAGTCTTTTTAAAGATACAACACAGAAGCTAGATGCACTTCGTAATGAAAATGCTCGAAATATTTTTCCTGAGCTAGCAGATTATTTTGATGCGTGTGAATTATAAAAGGCATTGAAGTTGTCCCTATTCTTAGTAAAACTAAAATACAAACTGGTTATGTCTTTGTCTAGATAATGACCGTAAAACACAGGCTGTGCTCCATATTGCTCCATATAATCAATGGCATCATGTGTATTTTGAGTAAATACTACCTTGCTGATCTTTGGATATTTGTTCAAGTCATTGACGAGAATGTATTTTTTTGTACCATCTGAGGTCTCTGTGTATTCAATATGATCTAACATGTCTGTGTCGTACTGTGACCCGTTTTCGTGTAAAAATTTGTTGATGTCTTTTTTTTCAGTTAAATAAGCATAAATCTTTCTAACTGCTTTACCATCACCGTATTCGTAAGATATGCCAATGTTGTGTTTGTTGAAGCAACTAGTTGCAGGTAGAATTCTACGGTTATATACTTTATCTGTTTTGATATGAAAATAATGCACTATCTTACCATTAATTTCTTTGATACCAAAACAAAGTGATGAGTCGAGATTCTTATTCCAATACAATTGCAGCTTTAGAAAGTCCTTTGTAACTGGCAAAAATTTAGATATCTCTGAAGGCCTGAACAATCTATACAATTCAAAATATAGTTTTGATGCGACTATTTCGTCTTTCTGAATATTAAATGAAAACAGCAAGGCAAGGTTCTTGTGTTTTTTACCTAAATTAGTGTTGCTGCATGTGTCTAAAAAATTTTTAATTTGGGTGTTATTTAAAAAGTGTTTAATTTTTTGTTGTATGTATTTTTGATGCATAGTATAGCTCCTGTAATTCCGGGAAGGCTTCTTTAAAATTATTTATGAGATTGTTTTCTATTAAAAATGTATGCAGTGCACCAAACCATTCTGGTCTTAGTTCACCTGTTTGCATATACTGCAACATTTTCTGCACCTTTACTACTGGGTGCTCGTTATTTGCAGATACATCTATATCTTTTTCTTCAAGCAACCACTTGATATATGGTTCGTATTCTACAAGCACTTTCTTTTTTAATGCTTCTGGTAGAACTTTAATATTAAAATGAGCAGGTGAATTTAAAACATAGTATCGAACATTATCTTTTTTGAGCAATCCTAACTTTACCATTTGGTAATGAAATTTTGGAAAATAAAGAATATTAATATTACTCATCACTGGTTGTAATATAATTTTAAACTTATTATACTGCATTATAGCTTTTAAATTTTTAATTATATTCTCGTAATTGCTGTTTTGCCGTAAAAATTCAGTTACATGTTTATCGCCATCAACACTTACAAACACAGTAACACGTTCAAATTTAGCAAGCAAATCATACATGCTGGGTGTACCTAAAGATGTCATATTAGTAATAAAGTTTATATGTACGTCAGTTTTACCATTTGCTAATAAAGTATTTAAAATATAATAATATTTGGATTGAAGCACACTCTCACCAGATGCAAACCACAATTCCTTAAGATCTTTGTAATAACTAGAAAATTCAGTTACAAATGAATCCCAATGCTGTGCAGTTTTTAAGACATAGTCTTTACTATGTAGAAAACTGTAATCAGCATTACAGTAAATGCATTTTAAATTGCATTTATTTGTATCAAAAATATCATTAGAAAGAAGCTTAAATGCTTGTGTGCCAGTTTGCTCAAATAATTCAATATCTTTTTCTACATATGGAAGTAGCTCTGTACCAAAGTATGTGCGGCACGAATTTACATGCTGCAAACATCTTTGCGTGCATATCTTATTTGTTCTGCCTTCAAGCATATCCTTTTTAAATTGTACAAATTTTTCTGAATACCATGCACCGCTTAATGTATTATCTGTAGTGGTGAGCTTCATTTCAGGATAAGAAGCCATCACAGGACAGGGGTAAACATTACTATCATGAGAACGGTATAGTGAAACAAACGGTACAATGCAAAAACAATCAGATTTCATAAACTAATTCCTTATGATATTTTTTTATTATGTCGCTAATTTGTTCGACTATTGCTGAATTAGTAAATTCACCGGCGCGTCTGTCACAGTTCAGTATCATTTGCTTGTAGTAATCATTATTAGTTTTTAACAGCCTGCATTTACTAATAAATTCATCCTTAGTGTTCGCCTCCAGATAATCATACTCAGTTTTTTTGAGATACGCCATGGATGGATGATGACTAAAGATACCTGGTACACCCATGTGCCACGACTGAAACAATCTTGCTGCATTTTTATAATGATGTATTTTATGGTGTCGTGACCCATCTTCATCTTCTTCCTCTAAACAACTTATGTCTCTTATAAAAAAGAACACATCAAAATCTTGATTAGTATAATGTCTTTTATGCTCAAATGTAATATGAATATTTTCTTTTTGAAGCTGCTGCAGAAAAGATACATCCTTTAAAAAACTTGGCATCCAATGCAGAGAGGTATTGCAATGAAATATCTGCGGTATATCATTAGTCCGCTTTCTCTGTAGCCCCACAGGCAATGGGTCATACAACAGCACATCTGTAGGGCCCATATGTGAAGGGTCATATACACAATATGCATCAGCACCCTCTACTCTATACTTGTCAGATAAAATCTGTAACTTAGGATACGGCTTACTAAAATCTATTTTATCTGCATATTCATAATGAAAAAATAAAATATCATCATCACCTATGTCGTCAGTGTTCGTTATCAATTTAACATTCTTAACACCAGCATTCTTTAGTATCCAATAGTTATAAGCTGTGTGTATATACTTGCCTGTAAATGCTAATGGCCCATCACGAAATCGATAATATACAGGTTTTTCCAAATAATTTGGCAGTAAATTATCAGTTATAAAGCAAATATTTGACACTAAGTACTTAAACATTTTAATTTTGTAATCCATGAACTATATAGAATTGCATTCAGATGAAGGTAAGCCCAATGAATATGTTACAGTTTTAAATAACGACGGCACATTTTTGACTCATAATAACAAAGGCATGCCATATTCAAAAGGCACCTACGAGAGAAGTATATTAAATAAAAACATATTCATTATAAAATATAATGAATCAGAAAAAAACAACAGCGGATTCACATATTATGATCTTGATAAAGGAATTTATATAGGAAATTCTATTTACGAGCTTTCAGAAAACTATACAATAGGAACTGTAAAATTAAAATAATTTCATAAACGTTTTTTGTAATACACACTCAGGAACATATTTAGTGATATTTTGCAAGTATGCTTCACTACCTGTTCGGGCATATAAAAATTCTATAATTTGTTTTATTGCATCCGACGGTTTTTTATAATTTGGATAAGTGTCTATATTGTGCTTGTTATTTTCTTTGCTTCGCAAAAATGCATAGTATTGTAAAAGATAGGATTTTAATTCATCCTTTTTATTATCAGATAAACCTTGAATACACAAATTGCCAGGACCCGCAAGTGTTATATAGCGAACACTATCTATATCTAATATATTATCATTTATAAGGTTTTTATGAAATTCTTTAAAATAAAATGCATTTAAAATTGAGATTACAGAATTAAAATACATCTTAACATTATACTGCTTTAAGACACGCAAATTTCTCTTAACTAGCGACCATTTTGAATTTACCCTTATATTTTCAAAACGTTCGCCTTCATCATCAATACTACAAAAAACTCGGGTATTAGTAAATTTTGATAAGGCTGTAAAAAATTTACTATACTTGTTAATATCATAGGTTAAGTTTGTTGCTATACCGATTTGTATATTAGGATTATGCTCTAAAAGATAAGTTAAAATTTTATAGTTATAAGGATTAATTACCGGCTCACCACCAGAAAGAAAAATTTCTTTTAATTTATTAAGATACGGTAACAATTTTTTATCATAATCTTCATCAGGTATTTTCTTAATCTTTACATCAGATTCTTTCTCCCAAATAGAGCTGCTAGTAGCACAGCAGTAAATGCATTTCAAATTGCACATGTTTGAACGTTCTAAGAATAATGCTTGCAATGTAAATTCAGCTGTTCCGTCTGGTTGCGTTTTTGTTACATTTTTATATGCTTCAGCATAAAGACTGTGATTGATCAAATACATGCATGAATTTTTTTGAACATTAGAGAGCTCGCAAGTACCTAATTGAAGAACCTTTTTTCTCAATTCACACATCACTCTATGATTCCATGCTTGCTCCAATGAACAATCTTCTATATTGCCCAATAGATAATCGTCACCGCTCCATGCTACACTCTCACACGGATAAATGTTACCATCTGCCCGAATATAAAGAGAAACCCATGGCAAAATACAAAACTCTGCATCCATCATTTAAATGATTTAATAAAGAAAATGCTATTTTCAATTTATGTCATAATTAATTATATGTGCAGTTTCCTTGTAACCAGCAAAGATATCAGTAGCAAAGACTTAGAGAAGGCCAATTTCTATCAAAAATTACGTGGTCCAGACCTTACTAATATCTTCAAACACCGCGGTGTCACATTTGTACACAACCTACTCAGCATAACAGGATTGTTCACAAAGCAGCCTTTTGTTGATATGGAACATGACATTGTTTGTATTTTTAATGGTGAAATTTACAATTATAAAACTTTTTCTGACAAATATACTTCTGATGGTGAATGTCTTATTCCATGTTATTTAAAGTATGGTGAAACATTCTTTAAACAACTTGATGGTGAGTTTGCTATTGTTTTAATTGATTTTAAAAATAACAAAATTATATTTGGATCAGATACATTTGGCACAAAACCTATCTTTTTTTCGTTTGAAAATGAATCATATGGTATGTCCACATATGAAAGCTGTCTTAAGATTCTAGGGTTTAAGCAAGTGCACCGTGTATATGGCAATTATTTTTATATAGCAGATACAAAGAAAAAAAACTTGGCTCTTCACCGCGTTACAGAATTTGATCTTGACAATGAGTATAAAACAGATTTTAATGATTGGAATGCTGCATTTGAAAGAAGCATATTAAAACGAGCAAGCAATGTTGATAAGAAAGTATTCATTGGCTTGAGTGAAGGGTTTGATAGCGGCACTATTTGCGCAAGCCTCCTCAAAAACAACTTAAACTTCAAAGCTTTCTCTGTAAATGTTAAAACACCTCCAAGCAATGTTTTATTATGGCGCCATGATACAGCTACCAAGCCCCTACCCGTTGTTGAGAATATACAAATAGAGATACCAAATATAAAAGATAAAGAATACATGAATTTATCGTTCAAAGAGTTAAAAGAAATAAAAGACACCATTTATAGTTTATGCGAAGACTATCGTTATTTTTATTTTGATGAAGGCAAGTTTAAGTCCCGAGTCTGTCGTGAAACATATGGCTTCTTAGGAGCTGGTGCTATATTTTCAAAAGCCAAGAAAGAGGGCTATAGGATTTGCCTATCTGGTCTTGCAGGTGACGTCATTGGGAACAAGAACATAAATCAGCTGTTTAAAAAGCTTAATGATATTAACGGCGTTATTGATTTTGATGATAACAACATCTATTCATGTGAATTTTGTTGTGGTCTACATGGATTGGAAGTAAGATACCCATATCTAGATAAGGAAGTTTGGCAAGAAACATTGTGGCTTGATAAAAGCATTTATCAACATTTTAAACAACCCCAGCGGCAATACATGTTGGCTAATAAATTTCCTTTTGTAGATGTAGACAATCAAGGCAAAGAAATTTTTGAAAAAGTTGGGTTTTATAAACCGCTACCTACGTGGTTTTTTAAAATATGAAACCCAAATATTCTTACTGTGTATTTTATGATGATACTCTTGAGCAATCTAAAACCGCTATTGATACAAATATAAAATTACTTGAAATGGCTGGTTTAAATTATGAGCTAGTGATTTTAAATTACCCTTACAAAAAAAATGTAGATGAAATTATTAAGAAACATTACGCAAAAGCAATAGAAAGCGGAAAGGTTAATTTTTATCAAAATGAAAGACCGCAGCGCTTTCAAGCCTCGCATCCTCTTAATTTACTTTGCAAAGCTGCACAAGGAGAAGTTCTTATCTTAAATACAAATCATACCATATTAAATGCATATTTCATATCTAAATTAATTAAAACAAAACCAGATAATATACTTGTTTCTAATAAAATAACAGAAATAACAGAAAAATTGCTAGTTATCGGTAAACAAGTATTTGATCAAATGCGAGGTTTTGATGAATCATTAATGAAAGATGGTGTGGCGACACCATATAGTGATTTCATAAGACGTTGCTTTGTCAATGGAGTTAATTTTGATCTACTATTTTTTAAAAAAATATTTTTTACGCCATTCACCCTGGAAAGCAATACGCATGATAAAACACTCTTTAATCACATAGATAGCTACATTACTAGTAGAAAATTACAAGTAAACACCGAAGGATTTGGCAGAAGCAGTTTATTACAAAACTTTAGCAAGATACTTCTCGTACACTGATTGCACTTTCATTAATACATGAAAAGCGGTAGATCCAAGCACATGCTTGTTATACTTTATATGCATTACGTCAATATTTTTTCCATCAAAAGGAACACCATGCCACGGTTTTTTATCTCCAACAAAATGCCATATTACCGATTCTTTAATATTTTTAAAATTCATAAATGGTGTGGAGAGAAAATATTTGTTTGCAATGTATGTTACTGTATCTTTAAAATATATGTTTAAACTGGCTTGGTTACCAAACCAAGTATAACCGCTTATTATTTTCTTTAAATCATCAACTGTCTTTTCAGTTAAAAATTTCTTATCTACAACCATTAATCCACCATTAAACCCTTTATTTTGCTTGAAATAGCCATAGTTATAAATATCTCCTGCATCATGCATAGGGTGTGCAACGCCAGCAAAATCATGACTCATAGTAAAGAGTTCTGCTATACTACCAGTGCAAAGCATATCTGCGTCAAAGAATATGATTTTATCATATTCAGTTAATTTGAATATTTCCAATCTATGAGCAGGGTTTATTTTCCAAGCTCTATAGGCTTGAAATTTGCAGTCACTATAAAAAGTAGTATCAATTTCTTTAAGAATAATTTTACTATATATTTTACGTAGCTCTGCAACATCCTCTTGCGTTATGTCTCCCTCGTTAAAAATAATATAGTCGTAATCTAAATTTGGATTATGCTGCAATATGCTATATAAAAATACCTTGAACCCTAGAAGGTAGTCCCTATTTAAAGTTGATACAAAGGCTAGTTTGCGTTGCATAATATATTATTCCTACTTAAATGCTTGTATGGTGTCCGTACTAATGCCTGTATTTAATGAAAGCAAAGACAATCTTCAACTGAGCATTGAATCTATTGTAAATCAGTCCTATAGTGATTTCGAGTTTATTATTATTAATGATGGCAGCAATAGCACTACAACACAAATACTTAAACAATATACTGATCCTAGAATTATCATTCATACGTTGCCATATAATCAGGGTATATCAAGAGCTCTGAATATAGGATTAAAGCTATGCAGAGGCACCTACATCCTAAGACAAGATTCAGATAATATCTCCGGTCCAGACAGACTAGAATTATTTCTTACTAAATTACAGCAAGATCATAGTGATTTAGTTTACTCAAATTTTTCAACTAAATCGCAACACAAACAATTGACAAGACTAGAATTCTTACCTTTTAAAATGATCTTTTTTAATCATATTGAGCATAATGTGATGTATAAAAAACAAGTGGTAGAAGAGTTAGGATGGTATCCGGAGAGTCTTTCTCGATATCAAGATTATCTGCTATGGCTTGAGTTCATTATGCAAAATAAAAAAATATCTTTCTTAGATAAAAGTCTTTATTATTATGGTGCTGACAAATATAGCGTTGAACCGCCACATGAAGTCAATATCGCTGCTTATAATTATACATGCATGCTTTCTAAGCGCATCATCAATCAAAATACATTTTTAAATATAAGAAAAGCAATAAGAGCCAAGCAACCCATGAATCGAGTGCAGCATTTGGTCTATAAAAATATGATAACAGATTTTTCTGCAACGTTACCGGCTGACTTGCAAGCCAGCTTTGTAAATGAATATTACCATGAAAACAGCAGTTGTATACATAGTTAATTCAAATTATTTTAACTCTCTAATCTGCTCATTAAAGAGTTTATATATTAACGGACAGCTCAGCTGTGATATTGTAATTATGCACACAGATGATTTAGATTTTAAAGCAGTACCAGTTAATAAAAATCACAATATTATTTTTAAGCGCATATCAGAATATAAGGAATATAGCAAATATTTTTCGCGGGACTGGGGCATTTCACCAGTATGCAAATTTGATATATTCAAACTCAAGAAATACGACAAAATCTTGTACCTAGATAGTGATACTATAATACTCAATAGTATTTCAGATATTTTTAATTTTGAAGGTGATTTTAATATAAGTTGTAACGAATATAAGCACAATCTAGTATATAATAATGAGCAAATTGGGTTCAACGCCGGTGTTATGGTCATAGGCAAGAGCCATTTAAATGAAAGCATAAGAGAAGAGCTTTTGAATATTGTTCAGACAAAAAAATTTAGTGGCAATCAAATACCACTCAATTTATTCTTTGCAGATAAAATAACACCCATGCCAATAAGCTATAATACCACACTAGATCTACTAAGCAGAATAGATTTTAAAGATATAAAGATTTTACATTTTATTGAGTATAAGCCATGGGGAACGACTAAAAAAGGATACATTGAAAATTATATAGGCAGAGTTGAGAAACTACGGCTTAGAGCTATATATTTAAAATATCTTCATTGTAGAGAGGCCTTATGATATTATATACTAGAGAAAATGTACCTGAAAATTTGTACTGGGCCTTAACACTGCTACAACATAAACAGGTATTCTTGAGCGAGTATGAGAATTACAAACACACTGTACAAACAGCGCATCCGGTAGCAGCAGAGCATTTAAACAATATGCTAAGTTGCCCTTTAATTAAAGCATTATCTGTACCGTTTTTCACTAAGAACCCCACAAGAAAATTTAAAGAAGATACTGGATATTATAATGGTATTTGTGCTCCTACATACCAGATGACACCAGAAGAGCGCTCTTATATTAAGCATCATGTAACACTTAAAAAAATGTTTGATTTTAATTATTTCTCTGATGAAGACATTTCTTATCTCTTTAAAGAATCTTATGCACTAGTAACACAACATGTACCCAAATTGTGGCAAGCAATGTTTATTGAATTTAAGCCTGGTACACATTTTGATCCGCATGACCATCCTCAATATTATTTGTCATCTTTTAATTTAACTGAATCAGATGAATATATGCAAATTGAAGCACTTGGCAAATCTGTGCACCTATGTCCTGAGGAACCCCTGCTTATATTTGATTCTTCATATGAGCATATAGCAATAGAGCGAGGCAAAAAAAACCGTACGTTATTGGTTGTGGGATCTGAATTCTAATTAATATGATTTATACCAATACGCATTTTTTGCCTGATAAAAGCTTATTATTAATTCAAGAAGAAGTAAGCAGATTCTTAATAAACTTGCCGCAAAAAGAGAAAAACAGACATGATGAATTTATAAAGAATGAACTGACTAACATGTATTTTGTTAGACTGCATTCTAAAGACCCTGCAAGTAAAGCTATTGAATGCAATATAATCTTTGATCCCGAAATTTCATGCCAAGATGATGCATGTCGACAAGCTTATGCGAGTTTTGATCAAAGTATATATGCATATGATAGTTCGCTTTATTTTCCAAACATATCTAAACTAGCTAATAGTATTGATTGTATTACTAATACTACATTACTCTATATAAAAGCAAACTCACATATACCTAGTCACATACATGATGAAGCCGAAATGCATACCTTTATTCTTCTTAATGATATTGAGCACAATGGATATTTACAAGTACACTGCAACAATCATGAATACAAAGCAAGCAAATTAGGTCATTTTTTTTCGCTAGATGGGAGATTACTTCATAGCGCTAGATGCATCGGTGGATATGTATGTTTAATTGTTTTCGCTGCGCGTATAGATTTGCTTAACAATAGTATTAATTAATAGTAGTGAAAACAAATTTTTTATCTATTGAAACGTTTCCAAATTTAGTACAGATTAAAGATGAGCTAGTACAAGCCGCATGTAAAGATTACTATGATTTTTTGCAAAATTTGCCAATTGAGCAGCATACTAAATATAATAAAATTTTACAAACAGATTATATTAAAATGTATTCTCTGCCATTTATGTATAGCTCTGTCAAGAAGTGTGGCTGCACTGGGTATAAAGAAGAATTATTTAATTTTATTTTAGATGGACCAGAACAAAACTATGCTTTGAAGACTGCTGAAATGCAACAAATTGCAGGAAAGATGCATGTTTATTCTGATGCAGCTTTTTTTGCAAATACTCTAAAAATATTACCTACTTGGCTATCTGTAGCTTGGATATTTTGTTTCAAGCAAGGCGCTCTAGTTCTTGAAGACGAAGGGCACGGTCACGATGCTGTTATGATACACTTCTTATTAGAAGATATAGAAGATGGTGACTTTATTGTAAGTGTTGATAGAGAAGAAAAGCTTTTAAGCAAAAAAGGTGATTATTTTATTTTTAACGGAATTTTACCACATAGAGCCAGCCTGACAGGGCAAAATGCAAGATTTGTAAGCTTTGCTATGAACCCTAAGGATTTATTATAACTCTACGATATAGTTGCAAAACTTCAGCTTTGAGCTATATATTTAAAATATCTTTTTATGCTTGACACAGAAAATCTTCAGCAGTATGATGAGCTCGAAAAAGAAATTGAGCGGAAAACAGATGTATATGATTCTGAGCTGAGAGATTTCTTTAATAAAGACTTACCTGTTCCTTCCATTTTCCCCAATGGTGATGCATTGCGTGATGAATATTTTAAAGCAGAAGAAAGAATCATTAAAAGAAGCAACTGCAATGCTTGTGAAGTAAATTACTACAAGGCCTGTTTCATACAAAAATTAATATCGTCTATTAAATGAAATGCGTGTTCGTAATTTACACCTGCGCTAAAACTGTGCACAGGTGTAAATGCCTTCTGGATACTTGGATTCAGGATTTGATTAAAAACAATATACCATTTTTCTTTGTTTCAGGTGATAAGTTAAATGATCTACCAAATTCTTTATACCTGGAAAACTTCCAAGAGTGTTATGAGCAATTGCCACTTAAAACATATCTGGCCATGCAAAAACTTCTGCAACATTGTGACTTCACACACGTTGTTAAAGTTAATGATGATACCTATGTTAATGTTGAGAAGTTTCTGCAACTCAATTTGTCGAATGTCAAATATGCAGGTAAAAAGAATGAGCCCAATCGTGCAGCAACATATCATCATTATAAAATAAAGAACAAATCATTTCATGTTTCCAAACGCGATGCAAAAAATGCATATGCTGAAGGCAGCTTTTATATCTTAGATTATGAGGCAGTAAAAACAATCACGCTGAATAATTTTGATACATTTCATAATACACCGGAAACATACAAAGGAGAAGATGTTCTAGTTGGCGAAATAATGAAAGCATATGGGATTAATTTAATTGATCTAAAAGATGAGACTTCAGGCACAACTAACATGGATATAACCAATCAAGGCATATCTTTACACCCGGTGCACTATTCTCTTATGCCATTCATTCATACTAAATCATTTGAAGAACAGTTGGCCATATTAGTTGAAAACCCGCTTAAAAATGACTATAATAGAATCAAGTTATATGAAACAGCAAAGCAGAATTCTTTTTCTAGTACCTCATGCTGATGATGAAGTGTTAGGGTTCGGCGGCACTATCTGCAAGATGGTGCAACAAGGACACCATGTATCAGTAGCCATCGCCCAAGCTCCCAATCATCAGCGCGCTAAAAAACAATTGCAAGATGCATTAAAAGCCAAAGATATCTTAGGCTACAATGATCTTGAATTTCTCTCAATATCTCATCAAGACTTGTGTAATGACCTGTTTCAACTCATTGGCAAAGTGGAAGAGTGCATAGATCAATACAAGCCGGACATTCTGTATACAACACACCTATCTGATAACCATCAAGATCATAAAAATCTCTACAGAGCAGTTTCCATAGCTACCAGACCCAATACATGTAATTATGCAAAACAAATTATTGTAGGCGAGGTTTTATCATCTTGTGATCAATCTTTTAGTACAGACCGCGCATCATTTGTACCAAACATTTATGAAGTATTGACTGAATCTCTCGTAAACAAAAAAATGGCAGCTTTGCAATGCTACAGCATGGAATGCATGACACCACCACATTCCAGAAGCCCTGAAGCAGTTTTAGTGAAGGTTGCATCTCGTGGACAAGAGTGTAAATCTTTTTATGCTGAAGCATTTATGCTACTCCGAGATATAAGATGAATATTTTATTAACAGGCAGCTCAGGATTCATTGGCACAGCTATAAAACGCAAGCTTGAACGAGCTGGCTATAATGTACTCGAATATGACAGAAAATTAGGTCGCGATGTTTTAAATTTAGAAGATCTAGAGCAGCATATTCAATCTTGTAATTTTGTTCTGCATATTGCGGCTCAAGCTAATATGTACGCCATGGAAGATATAGATGGCGCATATAAAGGTACCGATTTTAACATTCAAGGCACCCATAACGTAGCTTTCTTGTGTGCTAAACACAAGATAAAATTAATATATGCTTCTACTATTTGCGCATACGGCAATATTAAAGAACAAGCTACAGAAGATGCAAAAGTAAATCCTTCAGAATTATATGCATGTACAAAATATGCTGGCGAGATTATTATTCAGGGATATGCATTAAATTTTAATTTGGAATATATTATACTCAGATTTGCAACAACCTATGGACCAGGCATGAGGTCCGCTCTAGGTGTGCATGTATTTTTCACACAAGCATTGCAGGATAAAGATATTACCATACATGGCGACGGCAAGCAGGCCAGAACATTAACCCATGTAGATGATATTGCCACAGGTTGCGCTTTAGCAATTAAACACTTTGATAATGCTAGAAATGAAATAATAAACTTATCACAACATGAAAAGGTTTCTGCAATTCAAATGGCTGAAGACATTAAAAAAATTACAGGCAGCAATTCTAAAATTGTTTTTGTTGATCAGCGGCATAACCAGACTTTTGATGAAAATGTTTGCAATCAAAAAGCGTGGAAGCTACTTAATTGGCTGCCTAAATATAATTGGCAAGACGGCCTACAACACACATACAACTGGTTTAAAAATGGATGCTAAAATTCTCGATGACTTTTTTGATTTCTCTCAACCTTGTCCCAAGGAGATACCCTTGTGCGAAAAGGTACGTGAGTCATATCAACAGGAGCTTAGCAAATTAACAGCCACAGGGTGCTCTTCCTGTAACAAAGTAAACCTCAAAGCACGGTATGTAGAAGCCATATGGAAAGAAGTTGTCTCCTCACTTACACCCAAGGCCTCTTAATCACTTTAACTACTCTGTTAATTTGGTTTTATAGTCCTATTAAAACGACTCTAGGTCAATGGCTTTTCGATAAAAATATGTACTCTAATGATCAATTTGAAACTGCCCTTTTGTTGAAGAGTAAAAAATTAGCCATTCTCAGTAGTTGTTTTATATGTTTTTCTTTCTGGACATCGCTTACTGTAGGCGCTATTTTAACATTTGCTAATTCTCTATCACCATACTTTCCACTCATAACTGCGTTCACCTACCCAAGCATAGCATACCTGTACAAGACATTCATTGACCGGAAGTCTTGAAGCAAGAATAGTACTTCATAAATTTTACTACAAATTTATCTTCAAATTTTCTGGCATCTTTTTCATACTTGTTATGCTTATATTTTTTATTGTTCTTTAAATAGTCGTCGTCTGTGTAGTTAAGTTGAGAAGCTTTTATACCCAAAACTTGTGATTGCATCCAGTGACGAAACTCATGAAGCAGGTGTCTAAAAATTGTTATCTTTTTGTATTTCAACGAGTTATTGTTTGCATAGGGCTTATCACAAAGCAAAATTTTATTGGTACCAAAGTAGTAGGTACTACCATCGCTGCCCATGTCTACCTGTATAGTTAATTGTTTCTTTTTTATTTTTTTCTTGGGGTATATTTCACCAAAAATTAACGTTAAAGCTATTTCCAATGCTCTGCTATCTATCCTATGCTGCTTCAACCAATTAACAGTTTTTTCCGTAGGCCGTAGTTTAAACACAAACATACTGCCATATTATTTATGTTTGCAAATAAACTTCTTGATTCTAAATAATGATAATATAATATAACTATATGTACATCGAAAAGTATACAGTCTATGTAAAAGATCTTGCTTCTAAAAAAGTAAAGAAAATTAAAATTGATGAGAATGATGCATGGGAAGCGCATAAGAAAGCGTTTGAAGATACACACAATCTCAAGCAAGAAATCTCAAAGATTACTGACTACCTGGGTAACACAGTGTACACCATAAACAGCGGATTTGTAATTTAAATAGTTGAAATAAAGAATATATATTTTAATATACACATATGATACAGCCAGATCCTGATCAAGAATTGCAGACAGAATTAACATTGTCAGATATCAAAGTTATTACTCAAGTGTTTGATGCTTGTGCTTCCAAAGGATTGTTTCATCCTTCTGATTTTAATAACTTGGGCGAGATTTATAAAAAATTATTAAATATTGTCAAGCAAGCAGCTGCTTAATTGTTAGATGAATAAAATTGAATTGCAATTAGTAGATACACACGGCAGTGATACATACCATGTGAAGGTATTGATTAATGGGAAAGATGTTGGTATTTTATATTTGAACGAAGAAGAAGGCGAAATAGTTACAAAGCTTTTGCAACGAGGCGCAGCTGCAAGTGACGCACAATTTACTTCCGATTTATTTGACCAGGACGAAGACTACGACGACGAAGAAGAATAAATAATCATGTATGACAGCGTTGGAAATTTCCTCCGCGGTATGTGAAGAATTCACGGACACTATACTTGTAGACAAAAAAGCTCAGAGTTTAATTATTAATATTGACCAAGAATGGTTTAATATTGTTGATGAGAAACTAACCCAACTTGGACTTAAGATTGTGCACAAATCAAAAATAAAAAACGGATACACTTGCACATATATACCTCGTTGTTGATTTTAACTAGCAATATCTTATAATAAGGTGTGCTAGTATTTGATGCTAAAACACATACCTACCGTCATCCGGAAACTGGCGAAGCCTATATCTCCACAACAACTCTCATAGGCAAATACAAGAAGCCATTTGATGTAGAGAAACATGCTGCTCGAGTTGCAGAGCGCAAGGGTGTAACTGCAGAAGAAATTAAAGCTGAATGGAAAGAGATTAATGAAGCCAGTAAAGTATATGGAACAGAGAAGCACACAGTATTAGAGCAATATCTTAAAGAGAAAACGTATGATACAAAGCATGAAGCATTTATAAAGGCTTATGATGAACTGGGTATTATCCAGAACAGTGACCAGATACTTGTGGAAGAAAGACTGTATAACCATGCTTATAAGTTAGCGGGCACTGCAGATATTATTCGTAAAGATGCACAGGGTGGATTTAGTGTGTTTGACCTAAAAACAAATCGCAATTTTAGTTTATCAAATCAATATGGTGAGTATCTTTTATCACCAGTTAGTCATATGAATGCTTCTGAATATTCAATTTATGCTTTGCAGCTTTCCATATATGCTTTCATGTACCATGAATTAACTGGTCTTAAATTGAATCAAATGGGCATCTTTTATTATGACCGTACAATTAACAAATTTAAGTATTATCCTGTTCCTTATCTAAAGGCAGAAGTGCTAGATATTTTAAATCATTATGCATCGCGTTGATTGGGACAAACACGCACTGCTATTGGCCTGGGCAGCTACTCGCCGCAGTGAAGATCCATACATGAAGGTTGGAGCATGTGCACTAGGCCATAACAATGAAGTATTAGGTGTAGCATATAATGGATTAGCTGCAGGTAAAGTAGTTGATCCAAAATTCTGGAGTGACCGTCATAAACGCAGACCATTTATGATTCATGCTGAAGCTAATTTGTTGTCCAGAATTTCTTATGGCCAAGCAAAGACCATAGCTATCACTTTGCAACCTTGCACATGTTGTGCACAAGCCATTGCTGGTCATAAGATACAGAAAGTAATTTATACTCTCAAATATGATTTTGATTGTGGCGGCTTGGATGTTCTAGATTTTTATGGTATTGAACATAAATGTATTGGTAAAGACGAAATAATAAACGAATTTAAACTCATATGAATTTTATAGACATAATTTTACAAAACAGTCAAGCCAAAGAAGCCAAGCTTTATTTACCGGCTAAAAAAGCTAATGAAGTGCCTGAAACTGGTGTTTCAATACAAACACCAGCTGCTTATCATGTTATTAAAGATTGTGCTGGTATTACTCTGAAATATTTACCACATTATATATTTGGCTTGTACGCCAATCCGTTCGAGGTGCTCAAGAGTAAATTTCAATACAATGATGTTGTAGAGTTTGTAAATGCGGCCAATTCTGACATGGTAATGAACCAGTTGCTCACACTCATCACAAGCAAGATAAAAAGACCTACTACTGTAGCTCCCACTGTTTCTCCCTTGGTCTCCCCACATGACCCATATGGAGATTATGATTCTTATGCACCTGCGCCCGTTCAAGAAGTGGACACAGTCACTCGAATCTGCAATGCTTTCAGTGTACCGGTACTTTCAAAGACTAAATAATATAAATGAAGGTCATCACCCCATTACTCAAAATTCAGAATCAGCTACGCATCTATCATTGGCAAACCACAAGCTATGCTCAGCATAAAGCTTTTGGTAAAGCATATGAAAATCTAAATAGTCACATTGATGAATTTGTTGAAGTGTACATGGGCAAGTATGGTCGCGCGCGAGCCAAATTGACCTATAATATCGAATTGGAGAACTTAACTGATAATTACCTGGCTTATATAAATGACTCTATTGCCTACTTGCATGAAATGAGCAATGAACTTGATGCACATAAAGATACAGATCTTCTTAATATCCGCGACACCATGCTTGGTGAATTGAATCGTTTAAAGTATTTGCTGACACTGCAGTAACTTTTTTATATGTATGAAGTGCTCGCCATAAGCGATTTGCACCTGGGTTGCAAAGATTCATATCCAAATAAAATTTTACAAGTGCTTTCTGAGGTTGAAGCAAAAAAAATCGTCATTGTAGGAGATCTATTTGAAAGCAAGCATCTCAAACGTCTTAAAAAAGAACATTGGCAAGTGCTCTCCAAATTGAGAAAACTCAGTAAAAAAAGTGAAGTAATTTATCTCACTGGCAATCATTGTTTTTTAAATTTTGAATTCATGGGCTGCTTGCTAGGCTTCAAAACATGTGAAGAATATATAGATATAATAAATGATAAAAAATTCTTGTTTATTCATGGTGACATATTCGACATGTATATTTCAAAGCTTTCTTTTGTTACTGAAATATGCTCAGAAGCTTATTACTATCTGCGTCTGCATTTTCCAGCAGTGGCAAAATTTATAAGAAAAAAACTTTTCAAGAGTTTAGATTCAGACAAATATGAGAAGAATGCTGTAAAATATTGCGAATTAAAACACTGCGATTATATTATTTGTGGACATTCACATGCAGGTAAAATTAAAGATAAATTTATCAACACCGGAAGCTTTTGTGAAGATGAATGTAGTTATGTGACTATTAATTGCAGCGGTCGATTTAAACTGCACCACATATAAGTATTTTTTTGCCTTGTGGTGTAATGGTAACACAACGGTCTCTGAAGCCGTTTTTCTAGGTTCGAGTCCTAGCGAGGCAGTTACAGTTTAATATTTTCGAATGTGTCATCAGATATGCTGGTGTCACGGGCACCAATCTTATAAGCACTGATCTCAGTTTCTTGTGGAGCCACTTGCACCTTGCTACTATCTAAATAACTATCCAACCAACCTGAAATGGGATTCTGTTTCTGATTAAAAAGCTTCTTGTACCCTAAGCTTCGCAAACGATTATCGCAAAGCCATTTACTGTAACCACCTAGCACATCAGCATTAAGACCTAACAAGCTACCTTTGCTAAACAGATATTCTGCCCATTCAATTTCATTCTTAGTAGCTTGCTCATATATAGCATACACTTTATCCTCGCTACGCTTGGCAATACCCGTGAAGCCTTCTCGATCATCATCACGCAAAATCTTTAATAAATTCTGTGTAATAGCAAAGTGTTGAGATTCATCACGCTGAATAAACTTAATAATTTTGGCATTGCCTTCCATCTTGCCTCTGTAACCAAAATAAAACGAGCATGCAAAGCTCACATAGAACACTAGCCCTTCCATGACGTTAACTGCCAGTACACAGTCGAAAATCTTTTCTTTAATATCCTTTTTGTCGTCTTGTCCTAGAATCTTATCGTAGTTGCTGCGGATTAATTTTGCACGTGAGACAATCTCTTCGTCTTCCATGATGCTATCAAAGAACTTGGATGCATCTGGGTGCACATTATTCAAAAGATAACTGTAACTGTAGCTATGAATACCTTCAAAGCGTTGCCATGTGTTCATGCAGATTTCTAATTCTGGATTGCTCACATAATCTTTGAGAGAATGAATGGAACGGGACAACATGCTATCGCCCAGAGTCTGGAACTTCAAGTTAGTATCAAACACAAATCGCTCTTCACTGGAAAGCTCTTTATAATCATTACGATCTTTCTGCAAGCTTATTTCATGTGGCCACCAGAAGAATTCTTCTTGCTTTTTAAACAACTCAAAGAATACAGGATGCTTGAACCTATCATAACGTTGCAAGTTTAAATCTTCACCTAAGAACATAGGCTGCTTGGTATAATCAATATTCTTAAGATTTAAGACACTTTTCATGAAAGTATTTATTATAGCTTACAAGCCCCGCTACTGCAATCGTCTTGTTTACTTGCTGTTTGAGATTGTTCTTTATCACCGTCATCAGTATTATTGTAGTATAAGCTGATTAAACCGGTGCTATATGCATACATGATCTCTTTCATGACTTTAGCATCAGGAAGAATGTTATTTGGGTAATGTGCGTAGTTATAATATATGTTGGTACTGATGGCCATGTCAATATATTTTTGAATAACAGCATTTACATTGATAATGCCTGTGTTATCTTTGAATTCAAAAGCAAGATCATACTTGTCTTCATACTTACCAACGCCTGGCACAAGTACAGGCAATTTGCCCATTTTACTGGTCTTGTAAGTGATTAAACTACGCACAGGCTCAACACCATTTGTACTGCACTGAATTACACTGGAGCTTTCACATGGCATGCAGCTGGAAAGAGTTGAATGGCGCAATCCATATTGTTTAATTTGCTCACGGAGAGCGTTCCAATCCAAAGACAATTTACGCTTTACTAATTCATCAACTTTGTCTTTGTATGTATCAATGGGAAGGATGCCCTTGGAATATTTGGTATGCTTAAATTTTTCACAAGCACCTTTCTCTTTGGCCAGATTGTTACTAGATTGTAGCAAGTAATATTGAAAATGTTCCATCCATTCATCCAAGAGTACCAGAGCTTCTTTGGAGTTGTAACTCACTTCATTCTTAGCAAAAAATGCAGCAAGATTGGTAATGCCTATGCCTAAACTTCTGCGCTTGGTAGCAAAATTGCGAGCTGCAGTATTGAAATAATCTTGAACATCAATGATCTCATCTAAAAAGCGCACAACAAGATCACAAGTCTTTTCAAGCTCTTTCCAATTGTGTATCTCAAGCATGTTGATAGCAGATAAAATGCACATGCCAATTTCAGCATCAGGATCATTGAAGTCCTTGAGCGGAATAGTTGGGTGGATCACTTCTGTGCACAAGTTCTCATGGTCACTTTATCCAGCCATGCACCATGTTCATTTGCTGTATCCACATTGAGAAAATATATTCTGCCTGTTTCTACTCGCTCTTTTACAATTAAACTAAACAACTTGCGTGCAGAAATACGCTTCTTCATCTTGATCTTGCGATCTTCTTCGCACTCTTCATAAACTTTATTAAACTTGGGCGTGCCCCAAGCTTCAAATAGATGAGGCACTTCATGTGGACTGAATAGTGTCACATCTTCATTCTTAATGACACGATCATAAAACATCTTGGACATGCCCACGGTATAATCCAGCTTGCGAACACGATTGTCATCTGTACCAGCATTATTTTTAAGAACCACAATGTCTTCAATCTCATAATGCCACCACTGCACATTGGTAGTGGCTGATCCACCGCGCAAACCGTTTTGTTGCCATGCTTTAACACTGGCTTCATAGATCTTAAGAAACGGAATAACCCCAGTATGAACCACTTCACCTCCGCGCACTGGAGCACCAATGCCACGAATTCTGCTCATGTCAATGCCAATACCACAGCGACTGGCAGTAGCAATACTGATAGCTGTACCACTTCCTGTGATGCTTTCTTTGTTATCATCTACGCCAATCAAGCAGCAGCTGGCATAGCTTTTGGAATTAGTACGCACACCAGCCATGATGGGAGTGGGTAAATTAATTTTATGCTTGGACACAGCATTATAAAATCGTCTCACGTAGTCTTGTCTTGTATCTCGAGAGTAATTGATGAATGCATATGCAGCAATGAGCACATATGCAAATTGAGGTGTCTCGTAAATAACATCTGTTACCCGATTCTTAATAAGATATTTGTCACACAATTGCTTGATACCGGCGTATGTGAAAAGAAAGTCTCTCTCATGATCAATAAACTCACCAAGCTTATTGATTTCATCTTCTGTATATTTTTCAAGAATAATAGGATCATAGATTTTTGCCTTGACACCATTTTGTATTACATCCAGTAACCGCGGGGCATGTTTGCCACCCCACACATCTTTGCGCAATTGATAATTCAATAGTCGACTTGCTACATACTGATAATTAGGTTTTTCCAGAGAAATTAAGTTAGCAGCAGATTCAATGAGTACTTGATGTATTTCTTTGGTTGTAATATTTTCTTTGATATTTAGCTTGGCATTGATTTCAACTTCAGAAAGACTCACGTCAGCTATGCCTTCCGTGGCCCAGCTAATTATTTTGTTGATCTTCTCTATATTAAAGCCTTCCAGATCACCATTTCTTTTGCGTACTTTCATATTCATTATCTTACGATAATACTATAATTTATGCTCAAGTTCAACAAGAGGTTGCAAGTTATTCAAAATAGTTTTCTAAACAGAAAAAAACGCCATGAGCTGTATAAATACTCGAAAAAATTTTTCATAGAGAAACTGTTGTCATTGCGACTAAATAATTTTATGAACATGAATGTTAGAGTCACAAGAGCTAACATTAACCGCGGAGAAGCTGGACAGCCTGCCCATTGTCCCATAGCAAATGCCCTCAGAAAACAATTAAACGGCATAGCAACAAGAGTAAGTGTTTTAGCAGATCGCGCGTTTGTGGAGTTAAAGCAAAATAGAAAAACAGTAATGTATCAAAGTACATTACCTAAAGACGGTACAAATTTTGTAAGATCATTTGACCGCGGTTTGCCTGTTACACCTGTAACTCTAAAGCTCAATTTTAAAAAGACCAGCAAAGCCAAGCTATACGCATAGTATTGTTTTTGCGGATTAATAAAAAAAAGTTATTACTTTTTTCTTGATACTTTTTTTGTTTCCAGCCATAATTAATAAAGATTAGCCGGAGTAGCACAGCGGTAGTTGCAGCGGTTTTGTAAACCGCAGGTCGTCGGTTCGATCCCGACCTCCGGCTCATGAAAAATGAAATATCTAGAGACACATTGCGTACTGAAGCTCAACAAAAACTGGCAACCATTCTTCATTGACACAGGCATGAATGCGTTGATCAACCTGTACAAAGGCACTGTGCGTGCCATCAACATTGAATATGCAGATGATGAACCACAAAGCTTTGAGCCATTGACCTGGGACAAATGGGTTAAATTGCCTGTGCTGCGTGAACACTTCTCAGTACACACTACCAGTTTCAAAATACGCATTCCTACTGTGGTTATCTGTGAACGGTACAACAAAATTCCTGTGAAACGCAAACAGTTAACCAAACAATCCATATTTGAGAGAGACCATGGCATTTGTCAGTATACTGGTCAGAAACTGTCTTATAAGACAGCCAGCATTGATCATGTGGTGCCCAAGTCCAAAGGTGGCAAGCACCGGTGGGACAATGTGGTCATATCACACATTGATGTGAATTGCCGCAAAAGCGACATGTCTGTAGAACAAGCTGGCTTGAAACTACTTAAAAAACCTGCAGAGCCCAAGGCTTTACCGGCTTCATTTCTTATTAAGAATGAACATAAAATTAAAGATTGGAATTACTTCTTAATTAATGGTGCAGAACAATAAATAATTACATGGCCGTAACTGTAACAAAAGTAGATTCTTTGCAGACTCGCATCATGCAGTCTTTTGTAAACCTAACTGCATTAAACAGTACTCTATACCCTGCTACTACCACAGTACAGTATGAGTACAATGATACTACCACTTCAGGCACACCTGTTCTTACAGCTTACTTCATATATGACCAGTGGGCATTCCGCACCACTGGCACATCACCGCTAACTGCTGCTGGTCAGTAACAATTGCCATCCCTTTAAAATACAGTAAAATACCTGTGTTCATTGATACATTTTCTCTTTGGTCCCGTGGTGTAACTGGTTAACACATCGCACTTTCACTGCGAGAAGTAGGGGTTCGAGTCCCCTCGGGACTACATTTTGCGGTATTAGTTTAGTGGCAGAACTGGTGCTTGCCAAGCATCGAGTGACAGTTCGATTCTGTCATACCGCAGCGGGACAAGTGGCTGAGTGGTTTAAAGCACCCGACTTGAAATCGGGAGAGGTTAAAAGCCTCCGTGGGTTCAAATCCTACCTTGTCCGCCATTTTTTATTGATAGATTAACAACAAAGGCCAGAGAGCAAACAAATAATAAGCCCAGAGCGTCAACCCAGATCATTTCTTGGTCTTGAGTTCTTCTGGTGGCGTCCTGAGCTCACCAATTTGTTTGAAGTTCAATTCACGTCCATTGGCATCACAAACAGCTTGACCGTCCACATAGCCAATCATGCGATTGCCTTGTTGCACTGGTGTGACTCGCTTGTCACCCAGATAGCGAAAACGATGAATACAATTTTTGTGACCCGGTTTTGATGATACTTTAGCAGCTCCCATATATAAAATATATGCAGTGCGTTTTTAAAATCTACTAAAATAGCTGGTTAATATGAAAATAACATATAATATATAGTGATTGCTCGATAGCACAATGGTAGTGCATTCGACTGTTAATCGAAATGTTGCTGGTTCGAGTCCAGCTCGAGCAGCAGTTCTTTAACAGTTTTTTCGTCGGGGTGTAGCTCAGCTTGGTAGAGTACCGCGTTTGGGACGCGGCTGTCGCAGGTTCAACTCCTGTCACCCCGATGTTGTTTTGCTGGGTGGACGTTTTAGCACTTTCCTTGTCCTTTGGAACAACTGAAGAGAGAAGTGCGTCAGGTTGTTCACCAGCATTGGGTAGACGGCGAAGTTGGAGGGTCGCAATGGACTGTAAATCCATCGTCTTAACAGGCCTAGTTGGTTCGAATCCATCTCTACCCACATTTGCTCAGGTAGTCCAACGGCAGGAGACGAATGCCTTAGGAGCATTACAGTGTGGGTTCGAATCCCTCCCTGAGCACCATTTATGGGGGATTAGCTCATTTGGTAGAGCGGTAGCTTTGCAAGCTATAGGTGACCGGTTCGATCCCGGTATCCTCCAAATCACTCAGTTATGCAGACTAAGTAATTATATGTTCAAGCAACGCAATTGTGTCACTGTAAAAGCCCTATTATACATAGGCATTGCATCATTAACTACGCTCATGTCTGACATGGGCGACTTCAAGTCTTTTTCCGAAATTAATCCTGTCAAAGCTACATTAATAGGTGTCAATTTCTTACTGCAAGGTATGATTGCTTGGAGAGCATTCTTGGATCAGTCTGTTGGCCGAGCTCGCATTGATGCAGCCATGCAGAAAAAGGAACTGGCGCAGTTGGATTTCATAGTGCAAGGGCCTAAGTAATTACATGAAACATCTATTACCTTTTATTCTCATTCCCTTGCTTGTGGCTGGTTGTGCTACCACTGGTGGCAATTCTAATAATGACCCAGCACAGGCTGTGGAGAATGCATTGCCTTACATTGCACCAGCAGTCACACTCACATGCACAGTGGTATTGGATCAAGCAGTTTCAAGCAGTGACAGAGCTGACAAAGCCAGAATGATTAACAATGTGGCCACCATAGTGGAAGGATTGACACGTGGTGCTGCACCCACACCAGATCAATTGCAAAAAGCTCTGTCAGATTATCTGCCTGTGGAGAAAACTCACTGGGCCAAGTATGTGGTAGCCATCAAAGACCTGTATGCCACTCAATTCAATAAAGTGGGTGGCAATGCCAAGCTTGCAGTGGATGTTCTGAATGCCATTGCCAAAGGTTGCAAAGACGCCACAGAGTCTTACGTAAACTAATGCCCACTGGAATTTTAGAAGCATTGCTGGGTGCCATCTCTGGAATATTTGGTGCTATCAACAATGTGTTTGGTGCCAAAAATACCAAAGAAATGAAAGACCGTCAGCTGCAACAAAAAGAAATTGACTTTGAAAATGAAGTGGAACAAGCCATAAAGGATAAAGATGCTAAAAAAATTCGTGATATTCTTTCTGAGTAGTTTGATACTATGTGCATGCACCACTGTCACACCCAACAAAGTGACTGATGAAATAGCTTCTTATGATGCCTCAACACCCAATGGATATGATATACAAAACTCTGGCTTCATTGGCTTTACTGATGATGGCCGGGGTCTTGTTACTGCATTTGGTTTGCTGCGTTATAACACCCTCATCAAAGCGTACAAGATACGCTTCAAGAGCTTCAAAGGTGTAGATTTGAATGAGAATGCAGGCATCACAGAGTACACTGACAAATTAAACAACAAACTGTACATCATGGATCAACAGCACTTGGTGTATTACGCCATTCTCAACAGCTGGCGCAAAGATGGCAAAGAACCAGATTCTATCTGGGACAAGGCCAAAGACCTGGTCAAATAACATGATGAGAACTATTGCAGTTGTATTTGCAAGCGTCATGTTGACCAGTTGTTCTCCTGTGCATGAATCTGCACCACATGAGACCAAGTACCCAGATGCACCCACCATGCAGAGTGCTGCAGATGCCAATACCAAGACATTCAACGAACATTCATTTGATAAATAATTATTATGAGTCAAAACGATTTTCAAAAATCCATGAAGTTTGTACTGGATGCAGAAGGTGGATACACCAATGATCCAGTGGATCCAGGTGGTGAGACCAATTATGGCATTGACAAGAGAAGTCATGTAGATGTGGACATCAAAGCATTAACTGTGGAACAAGCCACAGACATATATTTCACTGAGTATTGGGTTCGGTTCAATTGTGAGCAATTTGCATGGCCTCTTAATTGTGTTTATTTTGACAGCTGTGTGAACACTGGCAACAAACAAAGCAACAAGTTGTTGCAGCGAGCAGTGGGCACTGAAGCTGATGGTGTGTTAGGACCCAAAACTTTGGGTGCCATTAATAGCAAGCGTGCAGACACAGTTGCCAATGCTACCATTGATCAACGCCAACGATTCTATGAAACATTGGCACAGAACAGACCCACACTCAAAAAGTTTCTCAAGGGCTGGACCAACAGAAACAACAATCTAAGAAAATTTATTGCTTAAATTTATCGCTGTTCTATCCAAGTTAGCGCCGCAATTAAATACCTATTGCCTATACATGCAAAGCATATATAATATTATAGTAAGCACGCTTACTTGTTCTTTCTCAATGGGGCTGTAAAGGTATCGATTGAATGGTGGAACACATGAGTGCAAGTACTGGGGCATGCCAGTATAAAATAGCAAAACAACATCAAATGCCGAAGACACATTCGACATGGCCATGAGTCTCGAACAGGCTGATGCAATTCTTGCAGCAGCTGGTTTTGTGGACGCAGAAGCCACCCTTGAGCTAGTTTAACTAGCTTGAGCGTTCCATGGTAGATTAAGACCTGTAGCATGGAGCGTGTAACTGGTCTTCGCATGATCTGGGTTATAACAGTTAATAGACCATGTGTACAAAATTGTTATCAGTAAGGGTTTTTTGTTTAGTTTAATCCTTATGAAAATTCAACTAAAATAAACTTGTAGTGCTTGTGAATGAAATTATTCAAGACGCGGGTTCGATTCCCGCCAGCTCCATGCCTTATTAATAAGGTGAAACTGTGATGTAACCACCAGAGAAAGCAAATGTGTCTGTTATTGTGGCCAATCTGTATCCAAAGCGATAGAAAATTGGATCACCTGGTGTGATGGCATATGAACCAAATCCTTGATTGGAGCTGCCATCTGGCACATTGGATGCACTGTCACCAAACACCAATGTGGAACCATTGGGCACACATTCAAACGGTCTTGTTAATTGTGAAAATGAATTGAATGTGTTCACAATCACACTGCCTGGATTGGTGAATGTGGAATTGTTTGCAATTTGCAAAGCCAATGTTTTATTATTAACATTGTTAGTTGTGCCTACAAACACTTTGCCATACAGTCTGCCTTTGGTATTGCTGAGTCGGTTGGTCACTTCATCTGGTGTGAACACACCAGACAATGTGGGTGGCCACACATATATGTTTTGAAATGCAACACCAATGACTGATGTGATGGCAACACCCAATGTTTGTGTGGACGGGAACACTGGACCACCGGTGTTCCCGTATCTATCAATGGCAGCTGCAGTGAGTGTTACGCCACCAAATGTGGATGTGATAACCAATTTGTTATTTGTTTCATTGTAGGTAACATTAAAGCCTGAGAAACCCACAAGACCCAGTGAAGGATTGACATCAGTTTCACCAATGTCCAGTCTTGCATTGGTACCATCATTGGCAGGAGAATGAACCAGTGTAATAAACCGGGAAGACAAACTATTGGCTAGAATGCCAGCGCCACTGGACAATGTTCCATATATGGATACATCTTGTGCGGTGAGGGTTACAGCTGATATGGCTGTAGAATTGGTAATAGTATGATATGCACTATAAGAAGAGAGAGTCACAGCTGATATGACATTAGAATTAGTAACACTGCCATAGATATTGGCTGCAGTTAATGTTAAAGCTGATATGGCTGTAGAATTTGTTTGAATACTGCCATAGATATTGGCTGCAGTTAATGTTAAAGCTGATATGGCTGTAGAATTTGTTTGAATACTGCCATAGATATTAGCTGCAGTTAATGTTACAGCTGATATGACATTAGAATTAGTAACACTGCCATAGATGTTAGCTGCAGTTAGTGTCACCGCAGACACAGCTGTGAAATTGGCTTGAATACGGGCATACATATTGGATGCAGATATAGTAGCAGCCACAGACAAATTACTTGACACAGTGACCATGGTGCCATCACCTAAGATACGCATTCTTTCATTAGCAGCTAGTGAGTCACCAGTATGAAATACAACATCTTTGTTTGTGGCTGTGCCTAATACCAATTTGCCACCATTGGTGTACAAGTAACCATCATCTGGACCAGTGATTGTGAATGTTGGATCAGCATATGTGCTGCTGTTGATGCCCATGTCAATGAAATTGATTATATCACTGCCATTGTCAGCAGTGGCCACATAGTCTGTACTGGCTTGGTTACCTGTATTAGTATTCTGTTGATTCACCTGTGAGTAGGTGGCGGTGTTCTGGAAAAATTGGCCCACAGCATTGGCCAGATTGATACCAGGTGTGCCTATCTTGATTGTGGCAGCACTCAGGCCACCCACTGCACTAATGCTATCAGTGGTTATAATTAATCCAGTGGCACTCAATTGACCAAAAACGGCCAGTCCTGTGGAACTCAATTGAGCAATGGGTGTGGCCACAGTGGTGCCTGGGGCTGTCACTTCAAAGTTTATGAATGTACCATAAGCAGTATTAGTGAAGTTTTGCCCTGCATACAAATTCATGCGTGCATTGCTTGATGATGGATATGTAGTGGCTGCACGACCACGAGCTGTAAATTGTGACAGTAAATCTTTGTCTTGCACAGCAGCAGGTGCTAAAGAACTGCCACGAGCTGCACGGCCTGTGAACACAGCATATTGACCATTAAAAGAATCAAATACACATCTATTGATGCCACCATCATTGGATGAATGTATGGTGGTACCAAATGCATTGTCAGGATTGATGGCACTGGCACCACTCAACACTGTGAGCTTGGATGTGGGTCTGATGTTGTTCAATCCAACGCCCACATTGCCTACAAAATAATTAGGAGCATTACCAATGGCACTCAGACTGCCAGATGCACTAATATTGCCCACCACAGTGAGGGCTTCCACGGGATTGTAAATGTTAATACCCACTGTGCTGGATGCAGTCACAATGAATGTCACAGGGAACAATGGATCACCTACAGTTACTGGATCAAACAAATCAATGCCACCTGTGGCAAACACATTGAATGTATCATGGCCAAAGGATGAACTGTTGTACACATTGGTGGACTTGGAGCTAAAAACAAAACTATTGTCATGTACTGATTTGGCACTTAAGCCCATGGCAATGGATTCCTGATTTCGTGCCAAGACTTTTTCGCCATGCGCAAAACTGTATATACCAGAAGCCGTTGATTGTGCGCCACCTGCATGACTGGCAACACCAGAAGCAGTTGTATTAAGCCCTTCTGCATGAGCATAAGAATTAGTAGCTTGTGTATTGAAACCTTCTGCATGACTTACAATACCAGAAGCAAGAGTACTGTCACCTTCTGCATGAGCATAAGAATTAGTAGCTTGTGTATTGAAACCTTCTGCATGACTTGCAGAACCAGAAGCAAATGTGTTATGGCCTTCAGTATGAGCATAAGAATTAGTAGCTTGTGTACTGTATCCTTCAGCATGACTACCTGATCCTGTGGCCTGTGTTGTGATGCCTTCAGCGTGGCTAGCAACACCAGAAGCAGTTGTACCTGTGCCTTCTGCATGAGCATAATTACCATTAACTGTGTTATTAAATCCTTCTGCATGACCTGCTGATGCACCCACATTTACTGTATTGTTTATGCCTTCCACATGACTGGCTGCACCTGCTGCAGTAGTAATATGGCCTTCAGCAAATGAATAATTGCCAGTGGCTAAGCTTTTACCAAAAGCAGCAGTGTCACTGCCAAAGGCACGGCTTGAATTAGCAGCTAAGTTGCGATTGCCGCTGGCTGACCCACCTTGAAATTCTGTGTTACCAGATGCTGATAAAGTACCATATATGGACACTCTGCGATCCAAGCTAGGAAATGTGCCACTGAATACTGCTTGACCGCCATTTTCTAAAGAAAGAGCATATGCACTGAGACCACCTGGACCATCTGAATCAATAAAACGTGCAATAGGTTGAGCACCCAGTTGCATAACAGTAAGTGCTGGGCCTGTGCCAGTATTGACCACTGATAATGCACTGGTCACAGAAACAATGGTGTCCAGATAAGTCAAATCACCAAATACTGAAAGATTGCCTATTATAGTGGCGCCACCATCAATCTTTAAATCACCTCTTGCACACAGAGAATTGGCAAGAACCATATCACCAACAAATGGTTCTTCTTTAGATGCAATAGGATCTGTAGCAGAACTAGGAAAACCGGGTGTGGGCCTGGAGTGGTGATCTTTTCTGTGCCACTTGTTATGAAAACGCGCATTGCCAGCCATACTATTATTTATTGATCTCTATATACTTGTAATAACATTTATCAAATAAACTCATCTTTTTACTGCAGCAGACTATGGGAATTGTTCGAGATTCCACTTGTGCTTAAGATGTATATACATGTTATTAATTTCTATAGGTGTTAAAATTCTATCATAAGCAACAAATTCTCCAATGACGCCATTGTGCCAATAAGGTGTATTAAGAACAAATCTACGACCAATGCCAGCAGCAAATACATTTGTAGATTGTACATTGCCTGCACTTTGAAATGCAGGGTCATAACCTGCGGAGATGCCATTGAAAAATATGGATACTGTGCCTGAAGGTGGCACAGTGGTACTGTAAATACCAGTATAATCAATTACAGCTGCCATGATGCCTGGGTATGCAGTATTTTTTTCAACAGCTGTAGCTACAGTTGCTGGAGCTCCACCGTCTTGAACATCAGTGTCAAGACGTCTGCCACCTGCAGAGAAGTACCTGCCCCTGTCATTCACAGACGGATTCACCACACCTGGATTGGACATGAATTTAATTCTGGAACTGACTCCACCGGTGGGTATAGAATTGGCAAACACAGTTTCAGCACTAACCAAAGGTGTTAAATTGGAATTGCCAAATTGTGTTACTGCAAACAATGTAACACCAGATGCACCATTAGTGAAAGTGAGTGCATTGGCATTGCCAGTGAGAGAAGTAGAATCAGCAGATGTAAATTTGATATAATTTCTATTCAAATAACCAGTTAACACAGGTCTGACGGTGCTAACTTCTTGAAGAAAATGTCTGCTATTGAAGCTTTTATCTAGCCATGTTGCAACAGGTGTATTAGCTGTGCACACATTGCCGTTAGCATCTAAAACAGTAGCTGCATCACTTGAATCTAACCATATGGCAGGACCAGGTGGCATGAGCGGTTCATAGAATAATCCTGATCCACTCACCACAACACATGGTGATGTGGGTTCAATGATGGAAAGATTTTTTGAATCAATTGTGGTTGCATTTCTTTTGTGCACTTCAAATCCTCGCGGTACACTGCCTCCTTGAAACCCTATGAAGCTGATCATATTTTCTTGCAACTGGCGGCGAGGAACAGGTGATAGTGCAGTGTTATAAATTATAACTTCCAGAATAGTTCCATTAAAAAATCGTACTTCATCAAAAATATTTCTACCAATGATCAAAGGAAAGTTTGAATTGTCAGCTTGTGGCGATAGAGTAGGCCATGGTGCTGTTCCAAAACTCTGCACACCATTCACAGATCCTGTGATGCCTGCGCTGTCAGTACTACCATCCCATTCAAAATCCACCAGTTTGAATATATTCATAGCGGAAGCTGAGTTGATAGCCGTATACCTGGCAGGGCTGTCTTGAGAGATGTTGCCATATTGTATAGCATATGAAGTGTTAGTATTGGTCAATGTAACTGGTATGTATATGTCTGTTGTGCGTTTGGATAGAATTCTTTGAAATGGGTTGGTTGCATTTGAATGTGCTTCAATTACAAAAACGTTGTACATGGGCCAGTTGCCAGCAAATTTAGCAGATGATAATGATGACCAGCGTGTTATGCCACCATAAGAAGGAGCAGGTATGACAAAACGAGTGAGCACAGCACCATTGCTCACAATGATAGGCGCAGACACAGTAATATAAGTGGTCAAATGCACACCATTGCCTGTTTGATCATACCACTTTGTCATGTAACCAGATGTACCAGCACAAAAATTTTGCAGTGCAAAGGTGTCTAATAAATTGCTGAAAGGATCAAATCCTATGTCCAGGGTTGCATTATCTGATATTCTGGTAACTTCAATGCCAGGACCACCGTAGCCCGCGGTTATTTTGCGCATGGAATATGCTGCAGCTGCGCCAGCTATATCTATGGTTGATATGGGCTTCAATAGAGACACCCATGGTGTTTGATGTACTTTGAACAAGTATTGCACAAATATATTTAATGCATAGAATAAATAATTACATGAAAGAATTGATTGTAGATTTATGGTATGAACTGGGCAATTTTGCAGATTCAGTCAAATGGCGCATATCTGATTATGTGCAAGAGATGAAGCTTGGCAAAGAAGCAGATTCTTTTGAAATAGAAGACATTGAGCTTCCAGTGGAAAAGCCCAAAAAGTCCAAGCGCGGTCGCCCCAAGAAGAAATAACTGTAGTTTTTCACTACCCGCGCTCATACAATAATTACATGAGTGCATTGATTAATGAGAACTGTGTATTGTTGTGGTTAGATAAAACTGTGAAACTGTGCAAAAAATTCCACAAGCGTTGCACCACACTGGGTAAATTCACATTGTTTACTGTGTATGTTGTGGCTCATGTACTTACGGCTGCATCTTATTTGGTCCTAATAGGAGCAGTATTAATGTTTGATGTATTAATCTCATTGCCTGTTGTGAGTCACATTATGAATGCATCAGAATTGGCATATGGAAATGTTAAAAAACTATTCATCGTTAAGTGAGTTGCAACGCAAAATAATTGATGCGTTGCGTGTTAAGTTAACTGATACTGATTTGGACACTTGGTTGTCATTGCCCAACAAGCAATTTCGCAATCGTGCACCAATTGACATGCTGCAACAAGGTGAATATGAATATTTTTACTCTGTTTTAGGTGTTAATAGCATATTGAATTAAATGTAACTATTATATTGATTATAGTCAGTTCGTGCACGGTGCATAAAAAGTTCATGCTTATTATGACACAGTCTTTTAATTAAATAATTGCATGGTAGATTATATCAAACAAAAGTATCATACCATATTTGGTTTTGATACAACACACAAAACATCAGCACAGGCCATTGATATCATATATTGGATCATCATTGCTGCAGCTTATTGTTTTGCATATCATGCACTTAGTCTTATTCTCACTTCATGGAGCTGGTTCCTAGTAGGGCTTACATCTCTGGGTGTGGTGGGTCTGCCTTACTGTGTTAAAATCATACTGTTTGGTAGAGACAAGTTTCCACGCAAAGCTGCATTGCTATGTGCATTTCTTAGCTTGCTTCCTACCATATTTGACTTTGCTGGCTTGTATTCAGAAACTGGATTGCAAGACAGTTTAAAATTGAGTAAAGTAAAGATACTGGAACAGATTAATGACTTTGAAGCCAACAGTAAGAAAGCTGCACAAATGGATGCAGATAAAATTAAAGAAGAAGAAAGAACCAAGATAGCTGATATTGAAACCACTAGTTCACGCAAACTAACAGACATTAAGAAAGAGATTAATGAAGCTAATCAGAAGGTGATTGATGAGAAGTCTGGTGTCAAAGCTGATTACTCTACTGGTAAACCTGGAGAAGGTCCGCGCACTAAAGAATTAGCTGCAGCGGTGAGACGTTTGCAGAGTGAAGCAGACATAGAGCAAAGCAATGCTCGTGACAAAATTGAACGCGATGCCAATGTAGTACGCGAACAGACCAAAGATGCTATTAAAAAATCTGTAGAAGTGAACAAGCTCATAGATAGTAAGTTCATTGATATCAAAAAAGAAGTTAACAAAGCTCACAATTTCAAAGAGCTTGAATTGGCAGTCATTAATGCAAACGGTTTATTATCTACTGTAGCTTCCAAAGTTAATGTGGATTTCAAAGCAACTGAAATTGCTGGTTCAGATAATATTATCAGATTGTCATTTAGTTCACTGCTAAGCTTAGAAGTGACTGCACTTGTTTGTTTGTTACTAGCTTTCTTGATGGAGATTGGAGACATAGTCATTGTGTATGTGATCCGTTATGAAAAAGAAGAAAAAAAGCCCACAAGCGCGCAACAGCATAAGGATGTGGCTTTTCCAGTAAGATCAGCTATGTTCAGAAAAACATATGAAGGCTATTAAACTCATCGATACAGGTAGAATTTTATTGGGGATAACTTATCCAGAATTAATTCTGCACAGAAAAAATAATGACGGTGATATAGATTGTGGGCCTTACTTGACCAATCTAAATACCGGCATTTGTTTTAGCAAATGGGAATATGGTATTCAGCTCAAGATACAGATTCTGGGACTGGGCTTGGACTTTTTAATGCTGCACCTTTGAGATTGTTGTTCTTATTGGAACACAAACAATGCTCCACATAAGGACAAGGTGAACAACGGCCCGCACGATTGAATTCATTATCAAAGTAGATATCTGGTCTGATACATGTACCACCATAAGCTACTTGACATCCATCTTTGCCACCTGTCATTTCTTCCACATAACTTTTAAGACTATCAAATACTTTGGGTTCAGAAGGATTGAAAGCTATATTAACTGAAGCTTTCTTTTTATCAGCTTTGGGCTTCTTCAACAGCTTCAAACGAGCCAAAGCATGCAAATCAATTGTAAACGACTTGGCATCTGATGACAGAAGCTGTTTTTGCACATCTTCTGGTTGTATACGAGCTTTGAGAAGTCTGCGTGCTTCTCGGCATACAAAATGTTGCTTGGCCATTTCAACAGATCCAAATTTGTTTACCTCTTTCTGAACTGTGCCACCTGCAATACGTTTTTCTATGCCACTCACAATGCACGTCATTTTTTCGCTTTTCATTTAGTCATTATATATGATGTTTTTCTGGAAACAAGATAAAAGTTTGATTCCTTTATAATGTATATTATCATGTTATGGTGCACCTAAAGATTTTGCAGGCTCTGGAGAAGCTCAAATTTACGGAACAAGGTAAATTTGACAGTATAGACCTATACATAGATGATGATTGTATTGAGGCTCAGAAGTATAATCTGGTGCCAGTAGCATCATCTAACGGCCAAGTGGGCGCGTTGGCACTATCTGCTGATTTAAAGAATGTGGTATATTTGATATTGAACCGCAAACAAGTAAAATATGCGCTTGATGAAGGTTTTGGTTTGGATGAAATATATGAATGCTTCAAAGACACTCTGTTTTATGAGATTGACGAAAAGGATTTTTACGACATCATATTTAAAACAGTTGATTAATAAAAATGCATCAGCTATTATAACCAAATGGGTAAGATTACAAAGAACAACATGCAGAAGCTCATTGCATCAGGCAAAATGGTGCCAATCATAAGAGCAAATGACAAAGGTGAAAATTTTATTATTGGTTATGCTCGCAAAGCCAATAGTCGCAAATCCAGGCAACAAGTGATGTTGCAGGAACCTCAGAAGATTAGTATCATGGAACCAAAAGCTTCTTGAAATAGTAACCCGGAGTTATTATAATGAGACATACAAAACAAATGAGAGGAGGTAACAATATGATCAATTACAATAGCAGCGATCTTCGTCCGAAGACTTTCTTCGCAAAGATCGAGCGTTCTCGCAACGGTGAATTCACCGTGAAGCGTGTTAAGGTTCTCAACCAGAAGAACCAGTACGCCCGTTCTATCAGCCGCGTTGATGCTCGTGAGTTTACTCGCGCACTCAACCGTGCCGGTCGTGTTAACGTCGCCTAATTATAGGCTCGTTACATAAAAAGGCGCCATGTTCGCAAGAACTGGCGCCTTTTTTTATTACAATAGCTATAACAATTTATAAAAAATATTTAAAAATCTACTTGCGGATAATAGCCGTTCATATATAATAGGTGCATGGGTTTAATGAACAAAGATGAAATCAATGCTCGCTTGAAAAAGCAGCTGCAAGGCAAAACACCCAAGCTCAAATGCTTGATAACAGGCTTGGAGCGACCAACTAGCATGGACTACTTGAAGACCAAGGAAGCTAAATTTGGTTCAGTTGATAATTTTGTTAATAACTATATTTGTAGTGAAGCAGTGAAGCTCTTGAAGCAAGATGTGCCTATTATGGATATCAAGAATACTTTGAACGCAACCAGTACTCATGTGCCTAGTGATACTCTTGTTGCAGAGGCTCGTAAATATTATGGACTATAAATTACCTCCATTTCCTATTGGTTTAAAAAAGTCTGCAATTAATCTGCCTGCCGAAAAAATGCGCAATCGTTTTGGCAGAATGGTTTATGGGCATAAAACTGCTGGTGCCATTGAAGTCATGACCAAAGAGTGTTGGGATGCAAATAAGAAATATTTTGTTCCTAATGGTGCTCGCAGTTGTGTCAAGAATTTTTCAAAGAGTACTTGACGTAACTGCTTGTTCCTATATACTATAGGCATGATGAAAGAGAAACCTACGTGGTTCTATACAAATGCTCCCACGCTCAAAGCAGCATTGAAATTAATGCGATCCAGACACAAAGTGAAGCTTGCCCTTCGGCTCAATGATATTGAAGAGTTTATTGAGCGCATGAAAGGATCTCATGGAACTTGGCACCATCCTAAGCTTGATAAACAAAATTTAAATCTTCTTGTGAGAGAATTTTTAACACAAGAACCAGATGAATATTGGAATCAATATGCCAGAGTGGATATTGAAAAACTTAATTTTCATGTTGTAAAAGCTACAAAAAAGAACTTGCGTAATATCTAGTTTCCTGTATATTATAAGCATGACGAAAAATTATACTTGTAGCGCGTCCGGTAAACCTATTCCTGAAGCTCGTGTGGAAGCACTTCGCATTCTTGGAATACCAGAAGAACAATGGACTTGTGTGGAGTATGGGAGTACTCAGCGCAAGCGCGGTGTTTACTTTGGTAATCATGGATCAGGTCAGCTAGTTATTGCCAATTATGTGGATAATGAAACTCTTGTAAAAGAAGAAGAAACTTTAGCCAAATTGGAGGAAGTTTGAAAACCTGGGAAATCACATCTGGTGACTTGGATCATGTAGAGATTGAAGCAGATAATGCCATGGAAGCAGCTACACAGGTTGTAGAAGAATATTCCAAGCATGCTGATTTTGACTTGGGATTCATCATGGAATGCCGAGATGTAGAAATGTGCAAAACAAGCCCTGAAGATGGCACATATTTTGTTCTGTCTTCAACAGTATTGGCTAATGCAGGCATGCACATGGCCAGTGCCTTGTATGCAGAAGCAGAGAAGACAGCCATGGAGGAACTGTATGAGAAAGAATAGAGAACCTTATGGTGTTACTAATCGTGTGTGCAAAGTAGAATTGGCTCATCACCGTGGTGAGTCCTTGCCACTCATTGAAATGACCCTCAAGAATTCTAGCAATGACAAAGGAGGCAGTTTAGTGTATGTGGATCGTTTATGCGCCATGATACTCATCAACAAGTTAACTGAAGCAGTAGACAAGATTGATTCCATGTATTACCCTGCAGCTTATTATGATAGAAAAGTCCTCGGCCGAGTCGCTCTGCCATCTTAGTACTGAACAACTTCTGGATCTTAAAGAAGAACTAGAAGTGTATAAAAAAACATTGCTGGATATATATCCAAATCAACATGGTATGCTTCAAGCTATTTTTCCAGAATTTCAAATGGCTTCGCCTGCAATGCTTTCCATGCGTATCAACTGTGAATTGTTGGATCGCTGCAAACATTTTACTCTGTATCCTCGCTTAACTTTTAGCTTTTAATTCCTGCAGGTTCCTGCATAATATTAATAATGAATTTGAAAATCAACTCAACGCCGTTTGTAAGTATCAGTGAAGTCTCCATCCCGGAAATTTATTTCCGACGCATGAAATGCGGTATCGAGAAAGTCGATGCCTTGTTTGGTGATGGTATTCTGCCAGGCAGTAGCATCACTGTTACTGCTCGAGCTGGATTGGGCAAGACTACCCTGGTGTTGCAGACCATGCAGGGACTAGTAAACAATGGCTACCGCGTGGGCTATTGCAGCAATGAAGAATCTGTGGAGCAATTGGCCATGACTTGTGGTCGCTTGCAAGTACAGAACATTCAAGTGTGTAATGAATCTGATGTGGATACTATTAGTAGCTACATGCAGGACTTGGATGTGATTGTCATTGATTCATTTCAAGGCCTGGCCAAAGGTGATTTGCGTGGCCGTGAACTGGAGAAGTATTGCATTGAGAAGCTTGTGAAGCATGCCAAAGAAACTGAATGTGCCATTGTTCTGATCTGTCACAATACCAAAGCTGGTCAGATCAAAGGATCATCGCTCATTCTGCATGCTGTGGATGTGAACATGGGCATTGAGCAGATCAAAGATGCTGAAGTGAATGCTCGTCGCATTGTGTTTCATAAGAATCGTTTTGGTCCTGCTGCTGATGTGGAATGCTATATTCAGTACAGTGGTTATGACTTTGAAACTGCTGTTGCTACAGATGAAGATGCAGAAATGCCTACCAACAAGAGCAAGAAGAAACAAGAGCAACGTGATGCTATCATGCAAATGGATGGTAAGATTACTATTCCTGCAGTATGCAAAGCCATGAAGATTGATAGCTCGCGTGCTGGTTTCTTGTTACGTGAATTGCAATTGGAAGGCAAATTGCAGAAACGCGGTCGTGGTGCCAAAGCTTACTGGAAGCTTGTAGAAGAAACTGTAGTTGAAGTTTACGATAATAACGATACAATTGAATCATGAGCGCTGGCAAAGGAGATAAACCTCGCAGTTGTTTCAGCAAGAAGTTCAAAGATAACTTTGATGTTATCAATTGGGCTACTGCTGAAGGCAAAGAGATAAGAAACTATACTGTTAAAAAAGGCAAAAAGATCTACCGTTATCCTTGATATGGGCCGCAAGCGTAAATTCAGAGGCAAGCCATACACCTTTCACGAGTTTGCATTCTTCTCACCTAAGCAGTTTGATGAACCAGTTGCTGTGGAAGAAAAGGACATGCTTTTCAAGCTTAAGATTTGCACTAACTCTGGCAGAGTATTCACTGGTCCTTTTTTTAATGAAGGTATAGGTCAGCAGGAAGTAACAGATAGAGAGCTCAAGAAGATGCTCAAAATGGTTAATGAGACACCTGGTCTCATCATGTATGGTGAAGAATATACAATCACAGATGATTATAATGGTCTGTGGAAGTATTATGGTACAGAACAAGACAGGCCGTTGGCATTTATTTCTAATGAATCTTTGGCCCTGTAGTCCAATGGCAGAGACAAGCGACTTAAAATCGCTCCAGTGTGGGTTCGAATCCCACTTGGGCCATAGTGTGTTGATATAATATGGAAAGTGTGTATAATACCTTAAATGAAGATAGCTGATCTTGTAGATAAGAAAGTTTTGTTTGTTAACTGGCCCGTGAGCAAGCATGCAATTCATGAAGGCAAAGTAAAAGAGTTATCTCCATCCAAGAACTTTGTAAAAATTAACAATGACTGGTATCTCATTGAAAATCTTCGCATATTAGAATTGTTTCCAGAAGAGAAGAGAGCACTAGGTTTTCAATGAAGTCATACAGTATAACCATACAAGAGAATGAAGCTGGTGACTTGTACCTGCCATTGCCAGAAGAAGTATTGAAAGAATTAGGGTGGTCAGAAGGTACTCAGATTGATTGGGTAGACAACAAAGACGGTTCTTGGATATTCAGAAAGCATGAATGACGCAGAAATAGACAAATTGCTTGAACAGATCAATCAATTGGATAAAACATTCAAATGGACCATTGAGCAGTCAGAAAAAATCTTAAAAGAATATCTAAAATTAGAAAAGACAGAACCCTTTAATTTTGAAGCACATGAAGTGTTGAGAGATCGATTGTTAGAATTAGAGCAACGCCACCAACGAGACCGTGCTCTGTATAACAAATGCATCAAGCAAGTGCGTGCTCATTTTAAAGAAAAGTACAATTCTGATTTTTTGGGACAGCTACTGGACGGCGATATTTAAGAATTCTTTACGCACTTGTTGACGCGTACGTCGCCTTTGAGCTTAGTACCAGCTTTGTGATAGCCCTTCCAGCACTTAGGATCTAATCTGCGCTCTTCTCCTTCACCTTTGATCTCCATCTCCTTAGCATAATCATGAGCTGAATATTCTTCTTTACTGTCAGGCATTTGTTCTTTGAACTTATCAGCTGACTTCTCTTCATTTTCACCATGTGTTCTATATGAGCTTGTATGCTCTTTGTCATGCCATGCATGATATGTACCAGTCTTATTATCTTTAGTAATGTCACATCCTAGCTTTTTCATTCTTGTTTCCCAATCTTCTAGACTCTCTTTTGAAGGAAGCTTGGAATTAGCATATTTTACAAGCCCAGCAAAATCTTTGTAAGGCATATCTTCATTTATAAGTCTATTCTTATACGTTTCAAATATTAGATTCGTGTCCTTGTTCATGTTTAATTATTTATTAAATACTGGTATGCCTTCTCAAGGAATCCGTGGTACTCTGTATACAGTTCCGAATAATAGCTTTTATCAGACTGCTGGGGAAGCAGTTATTTCTATAGTAGATACTAGCGGTAGTATTGCCACATTACAGAGTCTTATCAATACAGCTCGAGCAGCCAATCCAGCAAGCATAATTACGATTCAATTAGCCAGCGGTGGTGCATATCGAGTTGGTGCTGAATCACTTGCACTTTCTTCTAACATGGTGTTATTTGGATATAGTGCCAGTATTGCAGCAGCTGCTACAAGCACAGCTACAGAATTAATAAAGGTTACAACAGGCAGTAGCAATGTGAGTATTAGCAACTTGACTTTAAACGGTCAATCTGTAGTAACCAATTGTTTAGTTTGTGATGGTGTGAGCAAGTGTAATATTGATTCATTGACTGTAAGCAATGCAGATGGAGGCATAGTTTTTACTAACAATGGAACATACACTTACAATAACGACATCACAGTAACTCGTTGTAACATTAGTAACTGTACCGCAGCTATAGATTTATATTCAACCACACGTGCTTTTTGTATAGACAATACCTGCAGCACAAGCTTGTTTGGTGTTTCACTTTCTTTATGTCAGCAAAGTGCTATTGCTAACAACCAATTTTTAAACTGTGATACCGGTGTATCTGTTGGTAGTACTCAATGCAATATAATTAACAATTACTGTAACGCTAGTTCAGAGGGGATTAATCTTGAAAACTCTAGTACCAGTAACAAAATAGTTAGTAACAATATTACCAACAGTACTAGAGGTATTAATGGCAATGGAACTAGTAATGTAATTTATGATAATGTTTTTTCTGACAATACGGATAATTTTGTTGCTATTGGTGGCACAAATCGCATCATTACAACCAGTACAGCTCTAGATGCAGCAGGACAAAATTATTTTTATCCACCCACAATAACTAACAGGCATGCAAGTGTAATTAAAAATAGCACATCCCGGACAAATGTAACTGTTACTGACACCACGTTAAGCAGAGTTTTAACTACATATCAAAATGCTAAAGCTTCTAATCCAACCAATGTTATTGTGATGAATCTTACTGCACCTATTATTACAGGCAATGCTACAGTAATATTGAGCAGCAATAGCTGTTTTGTATTGAGTGGTAGTATTCAATTGAACAGTGGCGTTACAGCATTCAGCGGCAAGAGCGTTTCCTTTGTTAGCTTCAGTGGAGGTACTCTGGATGGGCAAAATACAACTGGTAGAAATGGCATAACTCTTGAAAGCTGTTCTTATGTTCTCATTGATCAAATGACATTTAATAATTTTGGAGACAAAAATACGCGTGTTGTTAATTCAGACTCTATTAAACTTGAAGGCTGCACTTCTCCTGTAGCTGTGGGCTATTGCTCCATAAATGGTAGCGGTGCAAGAGGTATATGGGTAAAAGGTAGCTCACAAAGTACTAACAATTTAATTTTTACAGACAATATAATTAGTAATGTTAACATGGATGGTATTGATCTGGATGTCACATCATCTGGTATGTTAGCTAAATTTAATAGTTGTTATGATAATATTAGATATGGAGTATTTGTTGAAGAAGGTGCTAATGTTAACCAGATAATAGCTAATACCTGCAGTGGTAATGAAATTGGGTTCAATATATATAGTAATGTTGTAACAGGTACAAAGAATAATAATTTTATAGCAAACAGGAGCATATCTAATCAGAGAGGCATCCGCTTTGGAGCTACAACTACTAAAACCACTAGTGGTAATTTTGCTTTTAACAATTCTATTATTTCCTGCTTAACTGGCATCAATGCTCAACAATTTGGATCTGAAAACTATTGCTCCCAGCATTATTTTAATAACAATACAACAGATATAAGTGATACAGCATCTGCTGTCTTTTTTAATTCACCTTTTGTATCTGATCCCTATGCACCATGGGGAGGTGCTTCTAATTGGAGAAGGTTGCGGCTATTAGAGTACGTTTAACAGTGATAGTTTAAATATCTCTGAGCTGCTTTGGCTGTATGATTGCCTTTGTTCTTTTGCTTGGATTTTAATGCTCTGGCTTTGGCACATGTCATCTTGCCCTTGGTTTGACGCTTCAATATGCCAGGCCTGACTGCATCATGTATATTCTTTTCTTGTAAATTTTTTCCTTGAGATCTTAAAATCTGATCATATTTGTGTTGTCCTAATGATTGTTGTATATTATTCCAATTATTTTTCCATTGAGCAAGCAACTGAGGCGAGACTTCTTTCCATGCTGTCCATGCATCTCCATTCTCTGGTGTAACAACTGAAACTAAATCAGGAGACCATGTAGCACCTGCAGATTGTCTGCCTTCAGGTGTATGTACTATTTTAAAAGTCTTTCCATAATTAGAATTCCAATCTATAGCTTTTCTAGATTCAGTAAAGAATTGTCTAAATGTTTTCATCACCAAAGGCATATATAGTATTTATATGATGCTTGCATTTAACCTGCAAGACAAACTTTTTAAATATATTTTTGAACCCAAGGTAACCAAGTATTATCAAGCCAATTAGTATACTCCTTGTTTTGATCCAACTTACTGCTTGTTGCACCTGGAATTGGTTTTAGTCTCTCATCCATAGCCTTAATTACAATTTTTAATTTTTCTGGATCTTTAACATATTGTTGTATCATTCCTCTTGCTTCTTCTTGTCTTCCTTGAGAAGATAGCATGGCTGCTCTTTTGATGGCAGCATCTTGGGCTCCAGATCCAAAAGATGCAAGTGCACCTTGAATCCCAGCTGCAATCTGTTGCTTTGTAGGAGCTTGCTCTAATATACTATTAACATATCTATCAAATCTATTCATTTGATTATTTATTTAAATAAGGTATAATAATTCAATATGAGATATGCAATAACTAAAACTTATGATGCAGATATAGATATAGATAACCCATACATAAACAAAGTACCTAGTTTTAATGTTATTGATTTAAAGAACAATCTTCAGGTCATGGATACATTTTATACCCAAGAGGCTGCTGAGAGATATATGAGAGAGATAGTATTGATGAAACAAGAACTAGAGCAAAAACTGTATAGCGACTTTCCCAATTGGGAAAGTCTTTGAATATTTTTTCTTGAAGTTGTTTTTTCATTTGGTCTGACGCTTAAGAATACCAGGAAGAACGGGATCGTGAATTGATTTCTCTGTTACAGGGTTAAAGCGCTGTCCTGTTGCTTGCTGACTCTTTCCATATGTTTTTAAAGCACGCGAGCCCTGTACAGCGAGCTTAGCAACAGGTTTAGCTTTACGTAATTTTAAGAGCTTAATAACATCAGCGAAAGGTATCATCGATATAGCAGAAATCCCTGCGTTAATGATATGCTTCTTTCTCTCGTCAGGCTCTTTACTTAAAGCAGCTCTTAAACCGGAAATTACAGTATTAGTTGCATCAGCAGCTGTTCCATATGTTGGTTCTATACCAGCAACATCTAATGCAGCTTGAATGGTATCTAAAGATGGCATCCCCTCTTCGATCCTCTTAAGTACAGCTTCTGTTAAATCCTTTCTATGTGATTGTTTCCACCATTCACACCATGCTTCGGGTTTAATATCTCCAGCTACAGCAGAACATTTATTAGGCGCTCTCCACATAGTGCATTGATCGCATCTCTGCCCCTTAACTGTATGACCCACCTAGCCAGCTTCTTCTTTAGAATGCTTTTGCTTTGATTCGTAA